>Ga0172375_10000734_pt1 | contig 52735 bp, 45 predicted proteins | sample LakKiv1m_FD_114537 | JGI IMG/M metagenome (GOLD analysis project Ga0172375, IMG submission 114537) | Freshwater microbial communities from Kabuno Bay, South-Kivu, Congo - kab_092012_11.1m | ecosystem: Environmental > Aquatic > Freshwater > Lake | place: Democratic Republic of the Congo...
AAGCTCCTCTCAAGGTCTATCTGGATGCTTCCGCAGAAGTCCGGGCAAAGCGCAGGTATGATGAGCTGATTGCGCGCGGATCGAAAGCAGATTTTGATCAGATCCTCGCAGGCATTAAAGACCGCGATCAGATCGATTCCAGCCGAAAGATTGCGCCATTAAAACCTGCTGAGGATGCAGTCATCATCAATTCCGATGCGCTGTCTGTGCGCGAGGTTGTTGATCAGATCAAAGCGAGGTTTGCATGATCGATTATCATGTTCCGCTCCAAAATCGGATCGCCCGCCGTACTCTCCAACCATTACTTCGTTTCATTTTTAGTCTAATCAGCCGGATAAAGATACAGGGATTGGAGAATATCCCTCAAGACCCATATATCGTTGTATTCAATCATGTTTCTTTGTTTGAAGCTCCGATGATCCTTGCGCATTGGCCAACTCGCCCGGAGATATTAGGCGCTTCAGATGTATGGAAGAAACCCGGTCAAAACATCTTAGCCTGGTTATATGGGGGTATACCCATCCATCGCGGAGTGATTGACCGTACAGCACTGCATGCCGCGGTGTCTGCCGTTCGCTCCGGTAGGTCGTTAATCCTCTCACCAGAAGGCACCAGGTCGCACCGTCCCGGTATGCAAATGGCAAAGAGTGGACTTACATATATCTTTGATAAAACAGGCGCGTTTATCTTACCCGTTGGTATCGTCGGAGCGACCCCCGACTTTCTTTCGAACGCTTTGAAAGGGAAAAAACCAGCAGCCTCTATGATCATTGGTAGACCATTTAAGATACCAACGCTCGATGAAACAGGTAAGGCGAACGCAGTGATCCGCCAACAGAAGGTGGATTTCGTAATGAAGCAGATTGCGGATCTGTTGCCTGAAGCATACCGCGGATACTACGCCTGAGAGTTGTACAAGGAGATCATCCATGTGTGATACCATCTATGTGCCAGCTAGCCTTTCAAAAAATGGTGCCCCTCTATTTGCTAAGAACAGTGATAGGGATCCGAATGAAGCCCACTTACTTGAAATGCACCCAGCCGCCCAGTTCAACCCCGGTCAGGAAGTGAAGTGTACTTATTTAACCATTCCTCAAGTGGCAAGAACGAATGCCATCCTCCTCGCTAAACCGTTTTGGATCTGGGGAGCTGAGATGGGTGCTAATGAACATGGAGTGGTTATCGGAAACGAGGCGGTATTTACCCGCATCCCTTACCAGAAACAGGGTGGACTGACAGGCATGGACCTGTTGCGCCTGGCACTGGAGCGGGCTGCCACTGCGGAAGAGGCTATGCATACCATCACTGACCTGCTGACAAAATATGGGCAGGGTGGTAATTGCGGTTTTTTACATCCTTTTTATTATCACAATAGTTTCTTAATCGCTGACACAAAAGATGCGTGGGTATTAGAAACAGCCGGTCCGCATTGGGCGGCTGAGCATGTCCGAGGTATTCGTACCATTTCTAATGCGCTAACGATTTCCGATCATTGGGATCTGGCATCCGCGGATCTGGTTCATCATGCCGTTGAAAAAGGCTGGTGTAAAGATCGTTCAGATTTCAACTTTGCTGCGTGCTATTCGGATCCATTATTCACTTTCTTTGGGGATGGGCGAGGTCGTCACACTTGCACCACCACTGAATTGCTAAACGCAAACCAACAGATACAGGCAGCTGACCTGATGGCATTAATGCGACATCATCGGCGGGCAGATGAAGCCCGTTATTCACCGGACAAAGGATTTACAGGCGCTGACATATGTATGCATGCTGCGGTTGGACCAATTCGCATCAATGAAACCACGGGATCAATGGTATCTGAGTTGACAGCCAGCGATCAGTTGCATTGGTTCACAGCCAGTACAGCTCCCTGCACAGGATTATATAAACCCGTTTGGTTCAAAGGGGGCCTTCCGAACCAGGGTGTCTTGCCAACAGGTAAGGTAGATATGGAATCGGATTGGTGGCTGCATGAGCGCTTGCACCGAGCTGTCATTCAAGATTACCAACACCGCCTAGCTATGTATCGGGAAGAAAGGGATGCGATTGAATTGGGTTTTATCCTACAGGCTGAGCAGATTAAGGTAGAGTCGCAGAATCAGAAAGCTGAATTTTCAAACACCTGTTTTGAAAAAGGTAGGTTGTCCGTAAGGTCGTGGCTTAAAAAGGTGGAAACCGCTGAGATCCTTAAGGGGACAAGCTTCCTCTATCATCAGACACGGCTCAAGTTCGATAAGCTAGCCGGTTTGTAGTGTTTACCAAAGCCTGTATATAATACAGGTAAGGTGACACCTCGTCATGGATTTCCAAATATCATTACTAGACCAAGCGTTTTTATTAATAGCCCCCCAGAGTGTCGCTGCCTGGGGGTTGGTTTTCTTCTACCTGTCCGTCGTCATTTGGCGAATCATCTATTGGAGCAAGTCATCCAGAACCATTAAAAGGGTAAACCCCATCATAATCGCCCTGTTCACTATTCTGTTACCCTTTTTCTCACTTTTTTTTGTCATAAAATTGAATCTTCAAAGTCCATATCCCCCGGGTACTGAAACAAATGTTTTATTGATCCCCTTTCTATCTGTTCTCCCCTGGATGATGGCGGGTGGATTATTACCACCGGCTTACGCAATTATCGGGTCAATGGTCAGCGGCTTTCTTATTTCCGGCTTTACCTTGCACAGCTGGCTTTTTTCGCTTGAGATGGCAGTTTCTGCTATCGCTTATTGTGAGCTCCTCAGGATCAAAACAAAAGGCACATTTACAAGGTTGTTACGGCATCCACTGTTAGCTGGCTTGATCAGTGCGACCCTGGTAATTGTTCTGGATATGACAGCAACCTCCATGGGTGAACCTTCTATAATGCGTACGAATAGTGATGCCATGGCTATTGGTTTGGAAAAATACTTTGCTTTCTTACTACCGTTCTTGATCGCAGGCATCGCCTCAATGCTCCTCTCACAGATATTCGAATTTTCATGGGTAAAGCCGGTTGAGGTAGATTTCAAGATTCGGAATAAGGGATACTCCCAGCGATTCATGAAAACCGCTGGCGCCATGATCATATTTTTCTGTTTTTTATTGCTTGCAGCTACCTGGATCATCTCAACGATTGCTGTAAAAAACGCAGTGAAGAGCCAACTTATTGAAACGGCGAGAATCGTAGCCTCCACTTACAGCGAACAACTCTCTGCATGGGTAGGTCAGGTAGAAGCCATTTTGCCTTTGGATACTGGTCACCCAGATTCCCAACTCTTGCAGATCTATACCGATCTGCGCGAGAAAGAGGTACCAGTTCACCGGGTACTCTTTTTAAATGTCAAAGGTGATTGGAGCATTCAACCTGTAGAGAAGGATATCAATATCCCCGATCCACTGGTCAATGATGTACCTGGAGGAACAAGCAAGACATTAATAGTGGATTACTCCTCCGCTGGCGACCTACCCGACCTGTATATTCGAGTTCCACAAAAAATGGGGGCAGGTAGTGAAAACTCCGGTTGGATATTCATACAGGTTGACTGGGCGGAAGCAGAAAAAATATCTGCCATAAAACGCTTTCAAAATGACTTGCAGTTGAATGGAATTCGGCTGATCCTGGTGGATGATGCGAACACGGTGATCTATCAGGTCGATCAGAGCCTGATAGGAACGAAGCTGGATCACACCTTTTCAATCCTTCCGGAATTATATATGGATCAACCACTGAATTTATCTGGGTGGCGTGTGGTTAGCACCATACCTGTAGCGAAGGTGCAATCTGAAGCCTGGAAAATAGCGCTTCCTTTATCTATAGCCATCCTAACTGTGACAGTACTCGTTTACCTGATAATGAGTAGGTATATTCTAACCATGACCCGTTCCCTTCGAGCACTGACAGAACAAGTCGAGCAGATGGCGCAAGGATCCATGGATCAGACTCTATCTATTCATGGTGAGGATGAGATCGGCCAGCTGGGGAATACCCTTGAAGAAATGCGTGTCCGGCTAAAAGGTAGCATTGAACAGCAGAACCTGCTGCTAAATGTTAGTCAGGGGATCTCACCACAACTGGATCTTGAAATCGCTCTGCGACCTATTCTGGCTGCTGCGCTGAAAAATGGCGGGGGAATGGCTCGAGCAACGCTTCTACCAGATCCAGATCTAGAAATCGGATCAGATAAAATGCAAAGTTTTTCACTGGGGGAAATGGAGAAATATTATGCCTATCTAGACGAGGAAGTACTGGCGATCACTCGGAGCCGTGATTATGTAACGATGAACAATTTGCAGCGGGCTCGAGGATTGAGGTTAGACCCACAGAAATTGAATCCCTCTGCCTTGATCAGCTTCCCGATCCTACAGGGAAATCGCCTGTTGGGTATTCTATGGGTAGCCTACGACTCCCCCCGCATGTTTTCGGAGGGGGAAATCAGCTTCCTTTCTGTACTGGCGACAGATTGTGCTCTGGTGGTCAACAATATCCGTTTATATAAATCTGCTGAGTTAGGAAAGAAAAGGCTTCTAGCTATTTTGAAGTCCTCACCCGAGCCAATCCTTTTGCTGGATGACCGGGGGAGAATTGTGCTTGCAAATAACCCGGCGCAGATGCTTGCAGCAGAGTATGAGCTCATCCCGGAAGGTCGATTAATAACAGAGGTCTTTACCAGCCCGGACTTACAAGAATTGCTTAAATTGGAAAATGGTTCTGGGGAAGTACACTTTTCATCTGGCAGAACATATCACGTCAATATAGCAAGTTTACAGGTGGATGGGATGAATCTGGGCAGAGTTTGCCTGATGCGCGATGTCACAAACTATAAAGAGGTAGATTCGCGCCGTTCAGAATTTGTCGCAAATGTGAGTCATGATCTCAGGTCTCCTCTTGTTTTGATGAGAGGGAATTCCATGATGATCCAAAATATGGGTCCCCTGAATGAACAACAGAAAACTTACTTGTCTCGGATGCAAACGGGTATCGATGGGATGCTGCATCTGGTAAATAATTTATTGAATCTGGATCGGATCGAATCTGGCGCTGGATTTGAAATGACCCGAATATCCGTCGTTGAACTGATCCATAAAGTTGAGGAGGATCTGGAGTTACAACGGGTGAACAAAGGAGTTCGTTGGGTGGATCATCGAATGGATGCGGATACTTATATTACCGGGGATGAAACCTTACTGTATCAGGCCATTTACAATCTCCTTGAGAACGCAATCAAGTTTTCGAACATTAGCAGTGAGGTGAACCTATCCTGTAGTATCGAAAATCCGGGAGAAGTAATCATTGGAGTGAGTGATCAGGGCAAAGGGATCGCTCCACTCGATATACCAAAAATCTTTGAAAGTTCATATCGTTCACAGCAGCGAGAAGGATTTACACAGCGACAGTTGGCCATGGGTCTTCATATTGTAAAGAAGATTGCAGATCGTCACGGTGGCAGAGTCTGGGTAAACAGCCAACTTGGCAAGGGAAGCACTTTTTTCCTTGCCCTGCCCACTGAGCCCCCAGAATATTCGAAATAACTGTACCCAAAGATCCACCAGATTTCTTGACAGATCGTTGTCTGTGCTAGTATAATGAACTGTCATGCCAAAATATTCTATATGACACAATAAACTATAGCGCGTAAGGTTTACCTTGGCGCTTTTAACTGTTAATTGCTTAATGGTCCCGCATTCTTAGGAGGTCCTCAGTGGAAACAAAGGGTTTAACCGCATTACGGATTAATCTTGCGTCCCCCGAAACGATTAAAAGCTGGTCATACGGTGAAGTACTAAAACCAGAAACCATCAATTATCGTCGGCTTCGCCCGGAAAAAGATGGCTTGTTTTGTGAAGCAATCTTTGGCCCAACTCGCAACTGGCAATGCTATTGTGGAAAGTATAAAAATCCACGCTATAAAGGTTTAATCTGCGACAAATGCGGTGTTGAAGTCACCCATTCAAATGTGCGCCGTGAACGCATGGGGCATATCGAACTGGCCACACCGATCGCGCATATTTGGTATACCCGCCGAATTCCTTCCTACCTTGGTTTATTGTTGGATATTTCCCGTCGTAATCTTGACCGTGTTCTTTATTTTGCTCAGTACATTGTCACCTACGTAGATGAGGATGCCCGTCAGAAAGCTTTGAAGAAACTGGCGGATGAAATCAGCGATTCTGAAACTGAACGTGGGAATGCTGTCAACGCACAGATCGCGGAAGTCAAGATTAAGCGAGACGCCAGCACAAAAGAGCTTACCGCTAAAAAGAATGCCATCATCGAAAAATACGATGATCTCACTGGACAGCGTCTTGATCCTGTGATCAAAGAGGGTCAGGCTCTGGAAGCCTTCTTGCAGGAGCGTATGGGGACAACAACAACTACCCCCATCGTGTTTAAAGCCTCAGAAACAGTAATTGCTGAAACCGGTGTTAAGATCTCAGGTGACTTGCTTAAGAAGATCCAGAAGTTGGTGAAAGCTCAACTGGAAATGATTGAAAGCGAGTTGAAGGACCAGAAAGAACGCGAGCTGGAACACGTCAAGCTGGAAATTGAGGCGGTGAAAGCCGAAGCGGATTTGGCGATGGAGCACTTCCGTAATCAACTCGAGGATCAACTCAAAGAGAACAAAACACATTCCTCGGATCAAAAGGATGAATTACAGGAACTGAAACCTTTCACGTTCTTGAGTGAAACCCGATATCGTGAATTAAAGACGCGTTGGGGCCAGGTTTTTCGCGCGGATATGGGAGCTGAAGCTTTCTATGATATTCTACGACGTTTGGATCTCAACCGCCTTAGCGAAGAATTGTGGCACGAAGTTCGCCATTCCAACAGCAAGCAAAAGAAGAAAAAAGCTACAACCCGTTTGAAGGTGGTTGAAGCATTCCGTCGATCAGGCAATCGTCCTGAATGGATGATTCTAACCATTCTCCCGGTTATTCCTCCAGATTTGCGCCCGATGGTTCAGTTGGATGGAGGTCGGTTTGCAACCTCCGATCTCAACGACCTCTATCGACGTGTTATCAATCGCAATAACCGTTTAAAAAGGTTGCTTGAGCTCGGTGCGCCAGACGTCATCGTGCGTAATGAAAAACGGATGCTACAGGAAGCAGTTGATTCGCTGATCGATAATTCTCAGCGTGGTAAAGCTCTTTCTCGACGTGGCCGGCGTGAGCTGAAATCCTTAAGCGATATGCTTAAAGGTAAAAAGGGACGCTTCCGCCGTAACTTGCTGGGTAAACGGGTGGACTACTCCGGTCGTTCAGTTATTGTGGTTGGCCCCCAGTTGAAGTTGTATCAATGCGGTTTACCCAAAGCCATGGCTCTGGAGCTTTATAAACCTTTTGTAGTGGAACGCCTAGTAAGTCACAAGTATGTGCTCAATGTCCGCTCTGCCCGAAAATATATGGAAAAAGGCAAGCGTGAAATGTGGGAAACCCTTGAGGAAGTCATTTCCGATCGTCCGGTTCTCTTGAACCGAGCTCCAACGCTTCATCGACTGGGTATCCAGGCTTTTGAACCGATCCTGATAGAAGGAAGCGCAATACAGCTGCATCCGTTGGTGACCACCGCTTTCAATGCGGACTTTGACGGCGATCAGATGGCGGTTCATGTTCCCCTTTCCAGTAAAGCCGTGGAAGAAGCGCGCCGTCTGATGCTCGCCTCGAAGAACTTGTTAAAGCCAGCGGATGGTGAGCCCATTATCTCCCCGTCAAAGGATATGGTTCTGGGTGTATATTACCTGACTATGGAACCAACCCGCGAACATAAAGGGGATCAGGCAAAGCGGGTATTCGCTGATATGGATGAAGTTGAAATGGCGTATGCTCTCGGTCAGGTCGAGATCCATACCCGTATTCAGGTGCGATTAAAGACTTGCTACGATAAAGACAACAACCGTATTGCGAAGCCTGAAATCCGGTTGATCGATACAACCGTCGGGCGTGTGATTTTCAATCGCATATTGCCTGAACAGATTTGTTTTGTAAACTGGCAACTGGACAAAGGTGGCGTGAAAGACCTGGTTGCGGATGTATATGATATCTGTGGCCAGACTGTGACAACGGATATCGCTGACTTGATCAAGGATATCGGCTTCAAATATGCCATGGTCTCTGGCTCTTCCATTGCGATGGCAGACATCACCATTCCGCCTGAAAAAGACGCCATGATCGCGGATTCACTAAAAGAAGTTGAAACCCTTCAAGATGATTATCAACTCGGTTATTTGACTGAGTTGGAAAAAGATGAACGCGTGATTGATATTTGGCGTGATACCACCAAACGTGTGGGGGACGCGGTGAAGAATCACATGGACCGAGGTGGGAACATTGCCATAATGGCGCTTTCAGGTGCCACAAAAGGTGGTTTCGGCCCGATTTCACAGATTGCCGGTATGCGCGGCGTGATGGCGGATCCGTCTGGCCGCATCATCCCCTTGCCCATCCTATCAAATTTCCGCGAAGGCTTGACCGCTGGAATACTTCATTTCAACTCACGGGTCTCGGAAAGGTCTTGCTGATACTGCTCTACGAACCGCGGATGCGGGTTATCTGACCCGTCGTCTGGTGGATATTGCGCAGGATCTGATCATCAATGTGGAAGATTGTGGGACCAAAGAAGGTATCATGATCCGCGCGGAGGATAAGATCGCAAACCAGACCATGGCAGACCGTTTATATGGACGTCTGACAGCAGCTGTGGTTGCGGATCCAAAAACCGGTGAAGTGATTCTTGAGAATGGAGCAATGCTCGATCGTGATGCTATTCGCAAGGTGGAAAAAGCTGGAGTCCGTGAGATTAAGGTACATTCACCCCTCTGCTGCGAACTAACCCACGGTATATGCCAAAAGTGTTACGGTATGGACCTTGCCAGGGGGCAGATTGTAGAGCTGGGCGCAGCTGTTGGTACTGTTGCTGCCCAATCCATTGGTGAACCGGGTACACAGCTAACCCTTCGTACCTTCCAGGCCGGTGGTGTGGCTACAAGTGAAGATATCACTACAGGTCTTCCGCGCGTCGAAGAGCTGTTTGAAGCCCGACGTATGCCAAAAGGTGAGGCAAAGATCGCCAGCATTAGCGGAACCGCTCATATCTCTCAGAACGAGAAAATGCCTGATCTGCGTATCGTCCATATTGAGAGCAGCAATCTCATGAGCGTCGAAGTCAGCATCCCCGAAGGAGCTGAAGTTCTCGTTCAGGCGGGAACCGCGATTGATGAAGGCACTCCAGTAATCAAGATGGGTGAAGTAGTGACATCCTCACCCCATGCTGGAAGAGTTCGTATTGAAGATAAAAAAGTGATTGTTTCTTACGATCAAAAAGATCAGGAAGAAATTGATATACCTTCTACTTCACGCTTGATCATTAAAGAAGGCGATCATGTGGAAGCTGGCCAACCAATTACGGAAGGCTCTCAGAACCCGCACATGATCCTGCAGATAAAGGGTCGTGAAGCCTGCCAGAAGTATCTGCTGAGCGAGATTCAAGATGTCTACCGGAATCAAGGTCAGAATATCAATGATAAGCACTTCGAAGTGATTATTCGCAAGATGCTCGGGAAAGTGCAAATCCGTCGACCAGGGGATACCCAATTCCTGCCCATGGATCTGGTGGATCGGATTGAGATTCAGGCCACGAATGAGAAACTGGCAGCGGAAGGCAAACAGGTAGCCCGTTACGCAGAGATTCTGTTGGGCGTCTCCAAAGCCTCCCTGAGTACAGATTCATTCCTGTCGGCCGCTTCCTTCCAGCATACGATCAAAGTTCTGGCTGGTGCAGCAATTGCTTCTACCGAAGATCCGCTTATTGGCCTGAAAGAGAACGTTATCATTGGTAAACTCATCCCGGCTGGTTCAGGTTTCGATCCTGCCAAAGCCCGGCTATTACAGGGGTGGGTAGAGCAGAAGCTGGAATTGGAAGATCTCCAGGATGAAAATACACCAGAGATTGCTTAACTAAAGCTGTACGACCCCGATGGAGATCATCGGGGTTTTTTTATTGCATACTTCCTTGACCCGTCGCATGAATACCCTTAATATTGAAAAAAAAGAATTGAGCCTTTATGACTGAACCCGCACAAATCCGCCGTATTGATATCGATAGTGAAATGCAGCAATCCTATCTGGATTATGCTATGAGCGTGATCGTATCACGAGCGCTCCCCGACGCCAGAGATGGACTGAAACCTGTGCAAAGGCGCATCTTATATGCCATGTATGATCTTGGGTTAGGTGCGAATGCATCTTATAAAAAGTCCGCTCGTATCGTGGGTGAAGTACTCGGTAAGTACCATCCGCATGGCGATATGGCTGTTTATGATGCTATGGCACGTCTGGCGCAGGATTTTTCTATGCGCTGTCTGCTCGTGGATGGACAGGGTAATTTTGGCAGTGTTGATGGAGACCCACCGGCAGCCATGCGCTATACAGAAGCTCGCCTAACAGCGGCAGCTCTGGAGATGCTGGCGCAGATTGATAAAAATACCGTGGAATTTGCTCCGAATTTTGACGGTACATTGAAAGAACCAGTGGTATTACCGGGAGCAATCCCTAACCTTCTTGTGAATGGAGCCACCGGAATTGCTGTCGGTATGGCCACGAACATCCCACCTCATAACCTGAATGAAGTGGTGGACGCGCTCATTTTTCTGCTGCGGAACTGGAACAAACTGGATGATATTTCGGTCGATCAGTTGATGAATTTTATAAAAGGCCCAGATTTTCCAACCGGAGGTGTGATCATCCAGGATCAAACTGGGGAAGGATTGGCCAGTGTCTATGGATCGGGGAAAGGCCGGGTAATCATCCAGGCTCGTGCTCATATGGAAGAAATGGAGCGTGGGAAGAACCGAATCATCGTTACAGAGCTTCCATATATGGTGAACAAAGCTTCTCTCATCGAGAGAATAGCCGACCTGGTACGGGAGGGAAACCTGGAAGGTGTCGTTGATCTACGAGATGAATCTGACAGACATGGGCTCCGTGTCGTCATAGAAATTTCGAAAAATGTAGATCCCGAAGTTGTTTTACGCAATTTATATAAACGCACGACAATGCAGAGCACTTTTGGTATTACTTTACTGGCACTGGTAGGCGGGGAGCCCAGGTTGCTATCACTTAAGCAGGCGCTTCGGGTATTCCTCGATCACCGGCTGGTTGTCATCCAACGAAAAAGTGAGTATGAACTGGAAAAAGCCCGACAGCGAGCCCATATTCTCGAAGGGCTGCGGATAGCCATTAAGTATTTGGATGAAATCATTGCGTTGATCCGAAATTCAAATGATGCTGATGAAGCCCGTGTGAAGATGATGAAAAAATATCATCTCACAGAAGTTCAAGCTCAGGCAGTTCTGGATATGCCTCTGAAACGTCTGGCAGCCTTGGAACGAAAAAAACTTGAAGAGGAATACCGTGAAGTGACGCTTCTAATCAAAATGCTGGAAGATTTGCTAAATTCCCCCGAGAAAATTCGCCTGAAATGTATTGAGGAACTGGATGATCTGAAAAAGAAATATGGGGAGAAACGAAAGACGCAAATCATCGGTATGAAAGAAGGCGCTAATCTGTCGGCGATGTTAACCGTGACAGATATGATGGACTCTGAGGATGTCTGGATAGGGATCAATGAATCTGGCCTGGCTGCTCGAACTGGGGGAAAGGTTATGCCGTGGACATCTGGTCGGGACGCGGCTCAATGGTTGGTACGCTGTGATACACACCACACCCTGTACCTTGTGACGGAAAACGGGCGCTGTGCTTCCATCCCTGTGCACTCGGTTCCTGAATCCAACTCATTATCTGAAGGAACGCCCGTGCACAAGATTTCTTCCCTGTCACCGGAGGATAACCTGGCTGCTGCATTTTCCCTACCATCGAGAAATACCATTCCAGACTCTCTGTATATTCTGACTGTAACCAGAGGGGGTATGATCAAAAAATCAGCTGCGGCTGATCTTCCAGGCCCTTCTGCACAGGTGTTTAATCTCTGTAAGGTTAATGAAGGTGATACTTTAGGGTGGGTCTGGAATACAAATGGCGAGCGGGATATTTTACTTGCGACAGGACGTGGTGCATGTATTCGGTTCAAGGAAGAGGAAGTCCGCCCTATGGGACTGATCGCAGTCGGTGTAGGTGGGATCAAATTGGCAATAGGTGACATGGTGATCGGATCAGGGATTCTTGGTAAGGAGGGGAGCGTTATTCTTTTTACAACGGATGGACGCGCAAAACGTGTAGCAGCCAGTGATTTCCCGGTACAGGGGCGTAATGGGATGGGTGTTTCCGGTTGGAAACTGAATGCCGATAAATCGGTGGTAGCTGTTGGAGTTGGAACTTCGGATGACCGTTATATCATTCAATGTTTAAAGTCCAGCGCGAAAGTAAAAAAATGGGATGAAATTCCATCAGGTACCCGAGTGGGTCAAGGTAAGGTAGTCGTCGAGCTCAAACCCGGAGATGAGGTGCTGGGTATCAGCACTTTTTATAATGGCTTCTTGGTTAATGATTTGAAAAAAGGTGCTTCGAAGAATCAGACTATACCTGATTCGCAAGATCAGCTGGAATTATTCCCTGACCAGAAAAAACTGAAGAGAACAACCTCAAAGAAAAGTTCCCCAGGGGTTACTCAAAAATCCGGTAATAGTAGGAAGAAAATTAGTAAAACGAAAAAGACCAGTGCAACATTACCTGGTGATAAAAGGAAAAAAAGATCCACAAATTGAGTTGAGGTTTCTGGATGCCGATTGAACAACACAATCAAGTACTGCGAAGGATGTTCTAGGTTACCTTAAAGAATGAGTAATGATAATTAATCAGATCATTGCTCAACCCGAATGTATCACTCCCATTGGCAACATTTCCATTGGATGAGGTGCATTTCCAGGTGATATGACGGGTATTGCCGGTTCCCGAAGATCCGGTAAGGGTGAACACCGCGTTGGGAAGTACTTGAGTAAAAAGTCCATAATACCAGGATCGAATGGCAGCAGAACCCTGTATCGTTCTGTTGGGTGTGATGTTGACTGCATTCGGTGCATAGAATGCAGTCACTGTGTCCGCGTTACGCGAATTGAGCGCATTTACAAAGCGAGCTGGGAAGTCTGGGATGCTGGTATTACTGTAATTGTAGGCGCTGACTGAATTCCAGAGTGAAACTAAGTCGCGCTTACATTCATCCCAGCTGAAAAAATTCACTGCTGACAGATTGAGATTCAGCGCTGTCTTCATGAAGAGATTCGTATCTTCAATAGTGGGTGCCCAGGAGCCAACCTTATAAGTTGGCCCGGTCGGGATAATCGGTCGTTGAATTACCTTGGTTTTATACTCGGTAACACAACGGGTAAGCTGCACATCCGGATTATGTGCCTCTTCCCAGTACACCTGGGGCATCGAAAGGTCACATTTTTCCAGGAAAGAGTTAAATGGGAATTCCATATGATAACTGGGAAAGCGGTATGTACTGAGAGCAACAGGATGAGAAGGGATATATTTACGTAACTCAGTCATGAATGTTTTTGCCGCTGTCGATTTTCCTGCAGCCTTGTATTCAATTTCCGCATCTATGATATAACCATCCAGATTGTTTTGTAATGTCCGTTGAGCAGCCAGTCTGGCTTCCTGTAATGGATCATTGCCATATATATAATGCCAGCCCCAAACCTGAATTCCGCGTGATTTTAACGCGGAAACAACAGGAGCAATATAATCGATCTTATTCACTGCATCGTAGTTGGATAGGGCTACACCATCCGCAATCTTTATCATCACATGGGTTAACTTTGCAGCAACAGCATTCGCAGTGATGTAGCTGGCGTTGCCATTTTCACAGTTCGGGATCTTCCAGATCCAGAAGCCTTTTCCGGTTAGCGCCATTATCTACTCCGTTGTCACCGGGCTGCCATCTGGTTGTAGATTACCCTCTAAACCTAAAGCAGGCGCGATTTTCCTCATAGCCAGGATGATCTGCTCCACATGTTGCCAGAGGTCCAGACCGCATTCTACCGCAACAGCTTCCATTTCTTCACGATTGGTTCCAGCAGCAAAAGCTTTGTCTTTCCATTTCTTCTTTACGCTCGAAGAAGTCAAATCATAAAGTGACCTGGAAGGTCTTACCAGGGCAACAGCTGTTACCAACCCGGTTATTTCGTCACATGCGGACAGATATTTTTCCATTTTTGTGATACGAGGGATACCCAGGTAGCTGCCATGAGTGAGAATTGCGTGTATGATAGGTTCATCTACGCCTTCAGACCGAAGAATGACTGCGCCAGCAGCAGGGTGCAATTCTGCAGTTGGGTGAATTTCCCAATCAAAGTCGTGTAAAAGGCCAGCCAGCCCCCAGGTTTCTATGTCTTCACTTAGCTGGTTGGCATAATGACGCATCGCTGCTTCCACGCAAAGCATGTGGTTTACCAACCCGACGTTCTTAACATATTTGGTCACTATCGCGAATGCAGTTTCCCGGTCCATTGATTCCCTTTATTAAAATGATCAAGACTGTTTTTGAAGGTTAGTGCAATAATTGTGCCGGGTATTACGGATTCGGGAATATCAGCTCTTTCTCGCCAAGTATGGGAAGTGGATGGGTTATGTGAACATCAAAGATTGCAACCAGCATTGCAGGGACTTCACGAATATTCCAATAGAGCCTGGAAACCTTCCTGAAGTATATATTTTCAGCAGCAAAACCGGATGCATCCAAACCTAATTGCCGGCAGGTATATACCGCACGTGGCAGATGAAATGGCTGTGTCACAAGAATCGCTTTTGTGATACCGAATATGGCTCCCGCCCGGTAACAGCTATCATAAGTCCGCCGACCGGCATAATCCAACACGATATCTTCTTCAGCTACACCTAACACTAATGCATATTCTTTCATCGCACCTGGTTCATTGTAATAGATGTAGCTATTATCGCCGCTCAGCAATATCTTCTCAACCTTTCCTTCACGGTACAACTGAACAGCTGCCTGCACCCGATCACGTAATATCGCGGTGGGAGATCCATCCCTGCGAAGGCCTGCTCCGAAAACCAGAGCTACCTGCGCGGTAGGCTGTTGTGCGTCTGGAAATATGAAAGGAGCGGATGCGGAAACGATGATCGCTCTTGCCAGGAAAAGAGATAGGATAAGGAAACCAATAAAACTAATAAAAACTTTCAGAAGAAGAAGTGCCATTTTTTTCACGATGATCCGTTGCTTATCTTATGAGTATGAGAAATTAAACTCTTTTTGTCCAACTATCGAGGGTATATTTATCCGACATGAATTTCCGCGCGACATCTTCTTCGTCTGATGTCAGTTTTCCCTCCACCAATTCGACCATTTGGGTGAGCTCGAACGCACGTAAGAAATCTATCACTGCTGATTGGTAAGTTATTAATTTGGTGGTCTCATTCTGAACTGTGGTGGCCCGTTCTATCACGCGGCTGGCCGCTATCTCACGCTGGTTATTATCCGCGTAAGAAAGCACGTGGGTGATCCTACCAATATCTCCGTAAAGTGGAATCGTCCCATGCTGCAGAACGGCATTTTTTCGTCGTGCTTGTGCACTGCCAATAATCTTTTTGCCGTGGATGGTGATCTCATAATGAGAGGGAACTTCGAAACATACAGCCTGAGTATTGCTGCCGGGTGTTACTGCTGATTCGTGCGATTCAGGTTTCAAACCTAAAACTATTAAGAATCCCATTAATGAACCTGCAATACGTTGATAGCTGGGAAGGATTCCACCAGCAAAGAGGGGGTCGTCACAATTGCCAGTGAGCGAGTATGTGATCTCATCGATATGCAAAATGGCTCGCCCGCCGGTGGGTCTGCGAACCAGGCTCCAACCAAATCTTTCCAGGCGATCAAGATCCACTTCGGCTACCGGTTGAGCCTGGCCGAGAGAAAGGCAAGCCGGTTGCCAGGAATAAACCCGTAATGTGGTGGGGTAATCGGATTCTGCCGCGAGAGTTAACAAGGCTTCATCCACGGCCATATTCCAGGAACCGCTGGCAGGTGGATCCAGGATTAAACGCCAGTGGGGTTTCTCTTTTGTTTCTATTGGAACCATGATGGGCATGGGCGTATTGTAGCATACCCCGTATCAATTTAACTATGATTGCGTAACCGTCCCTGGTACCCTTGAAAAGAATGGATATGATAGAATCTCAATTCATGGAAGAGAATTCATTCGCATTGACATCACCCCGAAAAACGGTTGAGCTGCACCTATCTGATGGCAGGGTAATTACCGGCACTCGCGGCAGCCACCTGGAAAAATTCATAGCCATCCTTCCTGATGATGAAGCAGCTACGATCGTAGGAGCGGTCGTTAACAATGCCTTGCGTGAATTGACTTACTCTGTGGATATTGATTCCAGGGTAGAGATGGTTCATACAGACAGCGAAGATGGTGCCCGCATCTATCGACGTTCGTTAACCTTTCTTTTAGAGGTAGCATTTGAGCGTATTTACCCTGGGGTAGAACTTAGGATCGATCATTCAGTTTCCTCCGGTGGATTTTTCTGTCAGGTTGCTGGCAGCCCGATATTCGGTGAAAATGAACTAGAGCGATTGCGGGTAGAGATGAATGCCTTAGTTGAGAGAGACATTCCTTTTATCCGTAGTCAGGTACCATTACAGGAAGCAGTGGACTACTTTAATAGCCAGGGGGAAGTAGAAAAAGTGAAGTTAATCCAGTATCGGGGTAAAGATACTATGGTGCTATATAGTCTGCTGGGGCATCGAGATTATCACCACGGATATATGGTTCCTTCTACACGTTACCTTAAAGTTTTTGCTCTCTCTGTGATGGGTGATGGATTCGTGCTTAATTATCCACGTCGTTTCGCACCCAATGAGATCCAACCTCTACCCGATTCACCCAAACTGCTGAATACCTTCCGCTTGTATGGAAACTGGCTGGATAGGTTGGGCATTAACAATGTCGCAGCTTTAAATGATTCGATTGCTGCTGGTCGAATCCGCGAGGTGATCCTGATCTCTGAAGCATTGCATGAACAGCGTATTGCGGAAATCGCGAAGCAGATCTCAGAGAATATTGAGAAAATTCAAGTAGTGCTGATCTCAGGTCCTTCCTCATCGGGGAAAACAACATTCTCTAAAAGACTATCCGTTCAATTACTTTCTCAAGGTGTCTCTCCATTTCCATTGGAGATGGATAATTATTTTGTTGATAGAGATAAAACGCCCCGCAGTAAGAATGGCGAGTTAGACTATGAAGCGCTCCAAGCTTTGAACCTCCCCTTATTAAATCAGCATGTTAGTGCGCTGGTCAATGGAAGTGAGGTTCAATTACCTCATTATGATTTTAAAAAGGGAAAGAGTGGAGCTGGGGAAAAAGCGTGTCTGCAACCGGATCAATTGTTGATTCTTGAAGGTATACATGGATTGAATCCTGATCTGCTGCCGGGTTTTCCATCAGACCGGGCTTACCGGGTATATGTTTCAGCACTGACACAATTGAACCTGGATAAACATAATCGTATCTCTACCACCGATACCCGATTGATGCGCCGTATCGTGCGGGATGCAGCCGAACGTGGATATTCAGCGCGGCAGACTTTGCAAAGGTGGGATTCGGTCAGGGCGGGTGAGAAGACACACATTTTCCCCTTCCAGGAAAATGCCGATACGATGTTTAATTCCGCTTTGGTGTATGAGCTATCTGCTTTGAAACCCGTGGTTGAACCCCTTCTACGCCAGGTACCTTACGGAACAAAAGAATATATTGAGGCGAAACGTTTGTTAGCCTTTTTAGAGTGGTTCCTTCCCATTACTTCAGATATGATCCCGGATAATTCCATCCTGCGGGAATTCCTCGGAGGGTCCATCCTGAAAGACTTTCACGTTTGGCATAACGGCAAATAAAAAAGGGCACACCTGTGAGGGTGTGCCCTTTCCAATACAGGACGAAATTATTTGTTGATGTAGGTCTGCAGAACCCTCGCCAGCCGTTCGATGCCGGCAGCTATCCGTTCTGGATTTGCCATGGAGAAATTAAGCCGCATGGTGTTTTTTCCACCACCGGTTGGGTGGAACGATTCCCCTGGTACATAAGCAACCTTCTCAGCAATTGCGGAAGTTAGAATCTGTGTTGCATCCAATCCGTTTGGCAGGGTCGTCCACAAAAACAGGCCGCCTTTCGGGTGTGTCCAATGTACGCCTGCCGGCATGAACTCATCCAGGGTATCCAACATCACATTTCGCCGTTCTGTATAAACCTGGCGTATAAGTTTTACGTGTTGATCGATGAATCCACCTTTTCCTACTTCGTAAGCTACCACCTGATTAAAAGTGGCAGTATGAAGATCCGCTCCCTGTTTAGCCTGGACCAATTTTTTAATCACTTCAGGCGGAGCGATGATCCATGCAAGCCTGAGTCCGGGCGCAAGGATCTTAGAAAAAGTAGACAGGTAGATCACGTTTCCTGAAAAAGCATGGGTCTCGCTACCACAGCGATATTCGTTATCCAGTGAGCAAACACCGGGGATATCTTCGCCTTCGAAGCGTAGTTGACCATAGGGGTCATCCTCAATGATCGGCACACCATAACGATCAGCCAGCTCAATGATCTTTTTCCGGCGTTCCAGCGAAAGCGTTACACCAGTCGGGTTTTGAAAATTTGGTAACACATATATGAATTTAGGACCTGTACGAAGTTTTTCTTCCAGAGCATCGGTGATCATGCCATCTTCATCTGAAGGAACCACGACATACTCAGCTCCATAGGCATTCCATGCCTGCAAGGCACCAAGGTAGGTGGGAGATTCAACTAGAATCTTGTCACCATGGTTTATGAAGATCTTGCCCAGTAAGTCAAGTGCCTGCTGGGACCCAGAGGTGATCATCACATTATCCGGACTGATATGGATACCCATACGGTCTGAATGACGCACGATCATTTCGCGCAGCGGACGGTATCCTTCAGAACTCCCATATTGCAGGGCAATAGCACTGTTATTCTTGAGGACAAAATCACATGCTTCTGCGATCTTTTCGGTAGGAAAAACCTCCGGGGCGGGCATGCCACCCCCAAATGATATGATCTGGGGATCTTCTGCCAGTTTCAGCAATTCCCGGATGGTAGAACTGGTCATCCTCTGTGTCCGCTGAGCATATCGGTGTTCCCATGGTGTCTGCATCTAGTTCTTTCTCCTTCTATCGATTGGATTGAACTTTACAACTTTGGAAAACGGCTGACAACTACTGCCTGGGCTGGCAGGGTGACTTTATCACCATTCGCTAGCAGGGCAGGGGCTTTTCCGGTTGCGGCCGGGTTACCCTGGTAAATAAAGAGGGTGGTTCCTTCAACAGCGGATTTAATCTCAAGCGAAGCCTGACCGGTTAGGAAACCTTCAGCATCCACTGCACAGCTTGTGACTACTCCAATCACTTTCCCTTTTTTATCAAGGACAGCGTCTCCATTGTGTGCCATACGAATGCCTTTTTCATTAAACCTGAAACGTGCAACGACAGTGGTCCGTTTTGCTTCTCTCTCTGAATACGCCTGGCGTCCGATAAACCACGGTTTATAGAGTTTTACATAAGACCCGAAACCGGCTTCGGCAACACCCAGGTTCATTTCACCGCCCATCTCATGGCCATATAAGGGCAATCCTGCTTCTGTACGGAGCGAGTCGCGGGCACCCAGCCCACAGGGCAGCATACCCAGAGGTTTTCCTTTTTCCATCAAAGCATTCCAGAATTCAACAGACTTGTCAGGGTGAACAAAGAGCTCAAAGGCCATTTTTTCACCAGTATATCCGGTGCGTGAAACGATCAGGTTATAACCCCCAATCACAGCATCGCAGAGTTCGGTGCGCTTCAAAGACATCACCTTTTTCCGAGTAGAAGCATCACAACCGAGGGAGAGAAGAATATCCCGTGATTTGGGCCCTTGCAAAGCGATGTCCACCCGCATATCTTCACCTTCTCGCGGATCTCTCAAATTGCGTAAGGTAACATTTCTTCCATAGGCATAGGCATTAGCCTGTTGCAAATCTACTTGATGGGTGCCAGTTCTCACAGCGTTCAGCCAGGTAAAATCTTTATCATCATTGGATGCGTTCACAACAACCAAAAACTTCTCAACTCCACGGCGATAAACCAGCATATCGTCAATCACATTCGCGGATGGATCCAGCAGATGAGTGTAGCAGCTCTCGCCAATTTCTAAACCGGCAATATCGTTACCGCAAACAGAATCCAGAAATACCGCAGCATCGGGACCTTCTGCCTGATATACACCCATGTGTGAAACATCAAATAGGCCGGCAATTTGACGGGTAGCAAGATGTTCGTCAACAACCGAAGTGTACCAGACCGGCATATCCCAACCTGCGAAAGGTACCATTTTCGCGCCAAGATCCCGGTGAGTCTGATTTAGGGTAGTTTTCTTTATTGGTTGATCATTTTCTTCCCAGATGAAAGCGGGAAGCGTGGAGCTGGATGGATTCCGAATGCCAATGAAAAACGGTTTTCTGGATGAGCTCAGCTCGACAGCTTTTGGAGAATCGATGGCAGGAACCTCTTCCACAATGAATGGCCCGGGTAAACGGCGGCGGAAGTCTTCATCGAAGCCTGTAAATGCATCGGAAAGGTCGCGCAGCCAGGTGGCGACCAAGCCAAAATCATCCCGGTTGAATTGGATGTGATAAGTCTGGATGTCAGGTAAAAGGACTGTGACAGAAATCTCTTTCCCATCGGCGAACAATTTCGTTGTTCCAGCAGAACCTACCTGCATTCCATCTACATCTCCGGCAACCAGGTAATTCATCACTAAACGGACATTCTTGCCACGGATTCGTAAGGCTGCCTGATTTCCTCTTTCAATCGCCTTATCATCGAGATAAAAGAAATGTGGATACCCATGTTTGATTGTGGTTTCGACCATGCCGGCATCTTCTGCCATTTGTCGAACCAATAATTTGCATTGGTTAAATACGTCAAATTTTATCTTCGCGCGATCCGCTGGACCTTTTCGTGTTTCGATCGTGTAGGGTGTGCAGGCAAATAATAAATCAGCGATGATGTCTGCCAGTTTTACCATTTCTGCTTCTTTGAAACCCCGCTGAGATAGCCAGGGAGTCCCCAGACGTATGCCGGAGCTGGCAAATGAGGATTTATCTCCAGGGATCGTGTTGCGATTGCAGACGATCCCAGCCTGGTCAAGGATCCTGGCGGCCATGTCTCCCATCAAAGGAGTGCCATCTGGGCCGACAACAGATTTGCAGTCTACGTTGACCAGGTGGGTGTCTGTTCCACTGTAACTGATCCTTAGGCCACGCTTCTGTAACTGGTCAGTAAGGGCTTTTGTGTTCCGGATGATCTGGAATTGCAGTTCCTTAAACTCAGCCGTTCGAGCCAGTCTGAAAGTGAGAGCGAGCGCGGCAAAAACATGGACATGCGGTCCACCTTGTTCACCTGGAAAGATAGAGCGGTCGATCTTCTTGGCCAGGGCTGCATCGGTGGTAATAATACAGGCACCACGCGGTCCGCATAATGTTTTATGGGTGGTGAAGGTAGTCACATGCGCATAGCCTATCGGTGAAGCAAGCGCTCCCGCGGCAACCAGACCAGCAATGTGAGAAATATCTGCCAGCAATATCGCGCCGACGGAATCAGCGATCTCTCTGAATCGTTTCCAATCAGGCAACCACGGGTACGATGTATAGCCTGCAATGATCATTTTTGGCTTGTTTTCCTGAGCCAGCATTGCTACTTTCTCATAATCGATCTTTTCTGTGACCGGATCTACCAGGTAATGGATGACGTTATAAAAACGGCCCGAGCGGTTTACAGAAGAACCGTGTGTCAGGTGACCGCCGTGTAAAAGACTCATGGCTAGCACCGTATCACCAGGATTTACTACTGCAGGATACACAGCATTATTGGCGGGGGCCCCAGAGAGCGCCTGAACATTTACATACAGATCATTCGCCGATTTTCCATTTGCGGCAAAAGCTTCTGCGCAGCGACGCCTGGCAAGCGATTCGATCAGATCCGCGTATTCCACACCCTTATAAAAACGCGGGTCTGAATATCTGCGGTATTCTGCCAGGCGGCTTGGGTAATTTAACAGGTCATCTTCGCTCATCCAGCGCTGTTCGTCATCTGGATACCCTTCGGCATAAATATTCTGAAAAGAGGTGGCTAGCGCTTCGCGGACAGCAAGCGGAGCAGTGCTTTCACTGGGTATCATGATGAGTTTTCGATTCTGGCGTTCGGTCTCTAGTTGTGCCATTTCGAATACATCAGGGTCAAGTTGTGAGAGTGTACCGCGGACAAGATGATCTTTCATGGTGTCTCCTACATGAATTTACTTCTGCCATTAATAAGAAACGCCCGTGGATCCATTGATCCGTCGGGCGTGCCGATAATTAACAATACACCTGTAGTGACACAGGTGTATTGGGGTGCCGCCATTCGTTGAAGTAGCTGCATTCTTGCTCCGGCTTTATTTTATCATTGTGCGGGTACCGGTCAAGATGTCCATAGCCATATATTCATTCTTGGACTAGTTGAGATGATTTTCGATCCATTCGCGTTCGAAATCCATGACATTTTGCTGCTCGGGTTCATTATGCAGCTCATGGAAAAGGCCTTCCCATTCCTGATAATTGACTAGTTGATTGCCCATTGCGAATTGGCGAATTGCCTCGCCAGAAACGATCCTATCCCCGGTACCGTACATGAGGAGCATGGGTACGCTCAATTTATCTGAGTTCTGCAGTGCCCAGCTGCCGGCATTAATGAAATCCAGTGCGAACCGAGCACTAGCCTGATCGTGAACCAGAGGATCTGCTTTGTACTTCTCTACGATTTTGGTATCACGGCTGATATTATTCACATCCAATCCGCTTGGCATGGAAAGGGTGGGCAGCAGAGAATAAAATATTTTCCCTAAAGTTAATTTCCAGGGGGCAACTTTTTGAGCTATGGCAAGATTTGGGGAGGTAACAATAAAACCCTTGACGTGATTTAAATTCCGCAGAGCAAAGTTAATGGTCAACAATCCTCCCAGGCTGTGGCCATACATGAAAACTGGAAGCCCAGGGTACGTATTTTCAATCTGGCTGATGAATTGAGCGAGATCTGTGAGTACGATCTCAAAACTCGGTGAGTGACCGCGTTGACCCCCCGATCGACCGTGTCCACGGAGATCCATTGCTGTTACAAGGTAGTTATGTTTCTGGTAATAATGGGCAACATGCTCGTACCGGGATGAATGCTCGCCTAACCCGTGAATAATGCATACGATTGCACGCGGCTTACTTTGAGGTTGCCAGGTTTGAGTAAAGATCGATACGCCATCAGATGATTTATATGAATTTTCTTGTGCTGCCATACTTTCCTCCAAAATGAATTGAGATGACAATAAAGTTTATAATAAGAACTATAAATCTGAAAGAGATTACCCATCATTATCTCACTGGTATTAAGATTGGTGCACAAATGGATGATCAAAGTTTATACTCCTGGAAACCCCTCACTCTGGATACCTGGCCTGACCTGGTAAAGTTGTTTGGTGAAAATGGCGCATGCGGTGGATGTTGGTGCATGTTTTTCCACGGCACAAAAAAGGAGTGGAATGAGAGTAAAGGGGATGGCAACCGAAATCGACTTTTGGAGATAGTAAAAACTGGTCAAGCAATAGGAATCCTCGCATACAATGGTGATGAACCAGTTGGTTGGTGCGCGGTATCTCCCCGGAGAGCATACGATGCCCTCGAACGATCTAAATATTACCAGGCGGTAGATGACACCCCCACCTGGTCTCTCACCTGCTTTTTTACAGCTCGCAACTATCGAAGGAAGGGCGTTACCCGGTACATCGTACCGCATGGGATGCAATACGCACACGAACAGGGTGCGAAATTCCTTGAAGCTTATCCGATCATACCCAAGAAAGCGAAAGTACCGGATATCTTTGCCTACACCGGTTTCTATCAAGAGTTTTTAGATTTAGGTTTTGAAGAAATAGCGAACCGGGATGGGTTGCACCCAATCATGCGAATTTGCCTGGATTAAACCGGTGAAATGATTTTATTCTGATCCTACTTTCAACTGGAGGTAACCAATGCTAAAGATCTATAAATCCACTGAAAATGGGATCGAGCAAATTGATGCGATTGTAAATAACTGCTGGATTAATCTGGTGGATCCTACACCGGATGAGATCAATGAAATCAAGATACCGAAATTACCACAAGATTTCCTGACATATCCGCTGGATATGGATGAACGTCCACGCTCAGAAAGAGAGGATGATGGCACGTTGCTAGTCATCATCCGCGTCCCCGTGTATCAGGGTGAGGTTTCAGACACACCATATACAACCATTCCACTTGGCATTATTGTTTGCAATGAACAGATCATTACAGTTTGCCGACAGGAATATGAAGTGCTTTCCACAATGGCAACGGGGAAAGTACGCGGTTTATCCACAGGTAAGCGTTATCGCTTTATCCTGCGTTTCCTTCTTGGCGTTGCTTCTCGATATTTAAGTTTCTTGCGGGAAATCAACAAACAGACGGACTCGATCGAAGACCGGTTGCAAAACTCTGTGAAAAACAAAGAAGTACTGGAGTTACTGAAGTATCAAAAAAGTTTGGTCTATTTTGTTTCAGCCTTGCGGGCTAACGAATTGCTGCTTCAGCGTCTTCAAAGGATGCAGCTTTTCCGGCAATTCCCGGAGGATGAAGATCTGCTGGAAGATGTCATTACTGAAAATGAACAGGCCATTGAAATGACTGAGATATCCAGCAACATTCTAAGCTCTACACTGGATGCTTTCACATCGATCATTTCCAACAACCTGAACGTCATTATGAAATTTCTGGCATCATTCACCATCGTTCTCAGTATTCCAACGATCGTTACCAGTTTTTATGGAATGAATGTGTCACTTCCCTTTATGAATCACCCCTTTGCGTACCTGTTTGTTATCGCGATTTTCATGGGTATCAGCTTTTTAGTGATCTATGTTTTTATGAAGCGAGATTGGTTTTAGAAATTGATTGATATGCAAAGGTAAGTGAAAGTCTTATGACTGCCAGCGTGCGTAAAGGGCATTCGAAATAATTCGATTGGCAGAGCTTTCCAACGATGCAATTTCACCTACTTCTAATACCCCTTTTCGGGGTGCCATCAATTCATTCACTGCACCGTATAACGTAAGGGCAGATGATTTTACCGCGTATGCTGTGACAACCAGGAAGAGCGGTTGTTTATTCAGTATCGCACCACAAGCCGATACTAGCTGAGGAAAGAGTTTAAAAAATTCCCATACTTCGCCTTTAGGTCCGCGGCCAAATTTTGGTGGATCCAGGATGATACCGTCATACTGTGAATTACGCCTTGCTTCGCGTTCCACGAATTTTAAAGCATCATCCACAATCCAGCGGATGGGCTTTTCACTTAAACCGCTGAGAATTTGATTTTCTCGAGCCCAGGCGACCACTTTTTTGGACGCATCCACATGTGTGACTTCAGCTCCCGCTGATGCAGCAGCAAGGGATGCCAGCCCTGTATACCCAAATAGGTTTAATACTTTAACTGGTTTATCGGCTGAATGGATTCTTTCTATCACCCAATCCCATTGAGTAGCCTGTTCCGGGAAGACACCCAGATGTCGTGAAGATCCGGCGACGGCAAGAAAACTGATGGGGCCGTATTGCATCTTCCAATTTTCAGGGAGGGTTTTACGAAATTTCCAGTGTCCTCCGTTTTCTTCACCGGTCGTTTCAAAAACCGCATCCGCCTTATCCCATACAGCGGATGAAAGAGCAGGTTGCCAAACCGCTTGCGCTTCGGGTCGGCGGAATGTAAATCTACCGAATTTTTCTAATTTTTCGCCATTCCCACTATCCATTAGGTCGTAATCTACCCAGTGGTCGGCTATTTGTACATGAATATCGGGAATATTGAGCATAATTGAACCTTTTTCAAAGTATATCAGATACAGCCTTGTATGATGAATTATTAACCCCTTGTCACACGGTATAATCACGCAATGGAGAATTATGGGAAAAGCATATTTTGATCAAGTTACAGACAGAGCAGGGACCAGTAGTTTGAAATGGGACAGATACCCCCCTGAAGTGTTGCCGATGTGGATTGCCGATATGGATTTCCCATCACCAGCGTCTTTACAGGAAGCGTTGATCAAACGTGTGCAGCATGGTGTTTTTGGCTATACCTACCCGGATGTGACATTAAAGGGGGCGATCATCTCGTGGTACTTATCCCATCATGGATGGCAGATACAGCCCGAATGGATTGTTTTTATGACTGGAGTGGTAAGTGGTCTGAATAATTTCTGCCAGGCATTTCGAGAGTCCTATCATTCCGTCGTAGTTCAGACGCCGGTATATCCGCCGATTCTGCATGCACCAGAAATCGCAGGGCTAAATAAAGTGGAAATTCCCTTATCCAGGCAGGTGGATGGCAAATACACACTGGATCTGGATATTCTGGAACAAAGCATGAAATCTGAAAAATGTCAGTTCATCCTTTGTAATCCGCAAAATCCCACCGGCAGGGTTTTTACCCAATCAGAGCTACTGGCGATAGCTGACTTATGTGACAAGTATAATGTACTGGTTTGTTCCGATGAGATCCATAGCGACCTGGTATTTGCGCCACACAGGCATATTCCATTTGCCAGCTTGCGTCCATCTATAGCGGAGCGGACAATTACCTTTGCAGCACCCAGCAAGACGTTTAACATGGCGGGATTAAGTTGCGCTTTTGCCGTGATCCCAAACCCGAAATTGCGCGAGGTGTTTAAGCACCAGGTAGAATCATTTTCAGGTCATCCCAATACCCTCGGATTAACCGCAGGTTTGGCTGCTTACACCACAGGCAGTCCCTGGCTGCAAACCTTATTGGAGTATCTCTCCGCCAATCGTCAGTTTATGCAAGATTTTATTCGAACAAAGATACCGGAGATTAGTTGGTATCCCCCTGAGGGAACATACCTCGCCTGGTTGGATTTCACAGGAATTGGTCAGCAAAATCCTGCACAAATGCTTCTAAATGATGGTGCAGTGGCATTGAACCCTGGAATTGAATTTGGTGAACCAGGAAGGCAGTGTGTCCGATTAAATTTTGGCTGCCCGATGGAAGTATTAGGCAATGCGCTAGATCGGATTGCTCTGGCTGTAAGGAAAAATCACCCGGGTTAAACCTATGAAAAGAAATCTGAAATTAGGGTGCGGATGCCTTAGCACTATTTTTATAACCTTTTTTTCTCTGGTAATTGTCATAGAATTGATCGGTCCATTTCTGGTTTATCGAGATACCCTGCATTCCACCGATGCGATTGTCATCTTAAGCGGGGGAGGGAATGAGCGCCTTGAGTACGGAGCCAAGTTAGTCAACGAGAAGGCCACCCGGCAGATCATCCTGACTGAGACGGGTGAGCTGACTCAAGCCGGTACTCCAATGACCGTATCCAATCGAAGTTTGTTATCCTCTAAATATGGCATCATACAGGATAATGTCACATTCACACGGAGGACCTCTTCAAATACGTACGAAGAGGCTCAGGCAGTGGCTGAATTAATGGGCCAAAAAGGCTGGACAAGCCTGATCATTGTGACAGATAGCTTCCATTCCCGGCGCACATCCCTCATCTTTAGAAGGGTGCTTAAAGCAGACAAGATACAGGTATCTGTTCAACCTGTAGATATTCCGGATTACTGGTATGACCCCTGGCGCTGGTGGCTGACACCAGAATCTAGGAAAGCCACTTTGTTGGAGTTCTCAAAGATCATCGCCTACTATTTTGGCAGGTATCAATAACAAAAACAGCCACCTCAGTGAGGTGGCTGTTAACCTTTGATTGGATTTTACTCCATCGGAATGACGTTAGCCGCTTGCAGCCCTTTGGGCCCATTTTCCACAGAGAATTCAACTTTCTGGCCTTCGGTCAGGCGCTTATACCCATCTACCTGAATCGCGGAAAAATGTACAAATGCATCTTCCCCTGATTCACGACCAAGGAAACCATACCCTTTGATCGCATTAAACCACTTCACAGTACCAACAATACGTTCAGACATCCTATCTTTCTCCATCTATTAAAATCACCGTGGGTATACCCACTGGTACAACGAGGGAAGATATTATCATGCCCGCTTTTGATTGTCAATACAACCATGAAAGGCTGGGGCAGACCAAGATCAAACGTGTTAAAATAGAAGAATGAAAGACAGGGAATACTTTCACTTTTATTTAGTGCTACTCCTCCTGTTGGTTATTTTAACTGCTTGTTCAGGGATTTCTAATTCTGAGCATGTATTCGTGGATATCAACAATCTTCCATACTTTATGGATGATTTTAGCGACCACTCAAATGGCTGGCATTTATTCGCTGAACCAAGCGGAGTTATCCAGTATGACGGAAATTCACTGCGAGCTTATCTTCCGGTAAATGACATGGAGGTCATTACCACCCCGGGGATTTCATTACGAAATAGTGTAGTGGATGTTGATGCTGAAAAGGTGAGCGGACCCGATAACAATTATTTTGGAGTCGTATGCAGATATCAAGATGCCGACAATTACTATGGTTTTATCATTAGCGCAGATGGCTATTTTGCCATAATTAAGAATATTGCTGGTAATCGCACGATCTTATCCGATGGCACCCTACAACCCGCTCAAAGCATTTACCAGGGAATTGCGACCAATCATCTGAAGTCTATTTGTCAAGAACGAACGTTAAAGTGGGTAGTAAATGGAGAGACTTTGGCGGAAGTGCAGGACGTTGATCTAATTTACGGTCAGGTGGGTTTGATTGCGGGAGCGATCGACGAACCTGGGGTAGATATCCGTTACAACCGGTTTATTGTGATCAAATTGGAATGAATATTTTCCTCGATTCTATCGGCTGCCGCCTAAACCAAAGTGAAATTGAAAAATACGCCAGTCAATTCCTAGAAAAGGGGCATCACCTTGTGCCCAGGGTGGAGGATGCAGACATTGTTGTATTAAATACCTGCGCGGTCACTGCTGCTGCTTCAGCAGATTCCCGCCAGAGAATTCACAAATGGCTGCGAAATCCAGGGTTACAGATTATCGCAACGGGTTGTCTGCCGGCAGATGAGGTGATTATCCTTCAAGGCTTCTCCGGTCAACTCAAATGGGTACCGAATATTAGAAAAGACCAGCTTGTCAGTCTTGTTCTTGAAAACTCCCAAGATATCGTGGCGGGTGGGCGTTCACCGGTACCAGGTATACGCAGCAGGACACGGGCTTTTATCAAAGCACAGGATGGCTGTAATAATCATTGCACTTTCTGCGTAACGCGCCTGGCTCGCGGAGCATCCAGAAGCCTGCCGACACAGGCTATTCTTAAGGATATTTCTTCAGCCCTGAGTTCGGGGGTTCGGGAAATTGTCCTTACTGGGGTACACCTCGGTTCTTGGGGTAGTGATTTTTCGAACCCACAAGATTTACGTGATCTCATCAAGCTAATATTGATGGAACCAGGTGATTTTCGCGTACGCCTCTCTTCCATTGAACCCTGGGGAATCCCAGAAGATTTCTTTTCACTCTGGCAAATGGATAATCGGTTGTGCCAGCATTTTCATTTACCCATGCAATCCGGATCAGTTTCTACATTAAAGCGGATGGCACGGAATAATGATCCGCAAACTTTTCGACAGATGGTAGAGAAAATCCGTGCGATATTGCCAAATACGTCCATAACTACCGATGTAATCGTTGGCTTCCCCGGTGAAACTGATGATGAATTCGCTGAGACCTGCAGTTTTATTGAAGAGATGTGTTTTAATGGCGGACATGTATTTCATTACAGCGAACGGCCGGGAACAGCCGCTGCCCGTCTGCCCAATAAGGTGGATGATCAGATGAAAAAGCTCCGCAGTCAGGTTATACGTAGCCTATTGATGAAATCAGCTGCATTTCATGCGGAGAAAAAAATCGGTACATCTCAACATGTTTTATGGGAAGCTGGAAGATTAACCTCGGATGGTTCTCGAATCTACAGGGGATTAACAAAAGAAAACGACCGAGTACTTACGCACTCAATTCAGGATATCCGGAATCAGGTTCTACCGGTGAAGCTGATAAATTGGGATGGTGTCTCTTTTGGGGGGAGGATTACCGCGCAAGAAATGCCAGAATCACGCTGAGGAGGTATAAGCCGAAGAGGGGGATCATGAGGATACCCATATTGATTGGATCTACGGTTGGGGTAATGACAGCAGCCATGATCGTGATGATAACGATGGCAATACGCCACTGGCGTAATAGCATTTTTCCATTGACGACATGCAACTTGGCCAGGACATAAATCAGAAGGGGGGATTCAAAACTAATACCTACCCAAAAAAGCAGGTTTAGCACAAAATCCATATAATTTTTTAGCCGTGGCGCAGTCTGAATAGCCAGAAATGTGGTTAGGAACTTGATGGCCGGAGGTAACATGATGAAATAGGTGAAAGCAATCCCTCCCGCGAAGAGAACCGTAGCTGCTGGTACTGCAATGATCACCCATTTCTTTTCATTTGGTTTCAACCCCGGTAGAATGAATCGCAGGAATTGATAAACAATGACCGGCATAGCAAAAACCACACCCGAAAGCAGGGAAACACGCATGTATACACTGACGGATTCAGTAACCTCAATGGATTGTAGTTTATCCAAACCACCAATAGGCGCAGCCAATAGGTTAAGCAGACATGTGGAAAATGAGAAGCTTGCAAGGGTCGTAATAACTAGCGCAACAACGCCGATCATGAGCCGGCGACGTAGTTCCTCAAAATGAGCCATGAAGGGCATTTCAGATGGGTTGGTCGCAGTCATTTCTTAGGATCTTCTGCCGGTTGTTGAGTGATGGATGTAGAGTCTGATGCAGGAGTTGGTGTGTTAGGAGTTGTTGCCTGATCTGGAAAATCCGCCCGCAGGTTAGGGGTAGGTTTTGTAGTGTCCACAGCGCTTCTCCACTGCTCCAGCGCGGGGTTTGTTATGATCCGTGTGCTCTGTTTGAGAGACTGAATCGTTTCAGGCAGACCTGTTTCTTTGATGATCTGACCCTGTATCGTTCGTATCTCTTGGGTCGAATTGACCATGGATCGCCACATCTCAGAATTTAAGAGCTTTTTAATGGCTGCACTTGCCTGGGCAGCAGTTTTTACCATATTTCCTGGGCCCAGAACGATCATGGCAACAATAAATATAATAATAAGCTCTGGAATACCAATTCCCAGAATATTCATGCGGTTCCCTAGGATAAGGTGATAATCTTACTTTTTTTCTTCAGGCTGATCCTCACCGGCTTGTTCTTCCGGTTGATCGGAAAGGCCTTTTTTGAAAGCATGAATTGATTTTCCGATTTCGCCGGAAACTTTAGAAATTCGACCCACACCAAAAAGCAGGACTACGATGGCTAAAACTATTAATAGTTCTGTTGTACCCATTCTCATCAGTCGGCTCCTTTAATACGAATAATTATTTGTATTATAATCCATTCGTTCATTTAGATAAGATTTGAGAATTATATGTCAGGGTCGAACCCGCATAAAGCCCAGTAAAGAGGAAGTATGAATATTATTATTGTAGGATGTGGTCGGGTAGGTGTTGAACTCGCCAGCAGGTTGATGCAATCAGGGACGAACCTGGTTGTTGTGGATAATAATTCACAATCTTTTACCAATTTGCCCGCTGCTTTTGAAGGTCAGACCATCGAGGGGGAAGCTTTGAATCGCGATGTACTTGTTCGTGCCGGGATTGAAACCGCTGATGGATTGGCAGCGGTCACGAATAGTGACGCAATGAACGCCGTTATTGGTCATATAGCGCGCGAAGTGTACCATGTGCCGCATGTTGTGGTACGCAATTATGATCCGCAATGGCGTGTCATCCATGAAACATTCAAACACCAGTTGGTAAGCTCCACCAGCTGGGGGGCGCAACGGATCGAAGAGATGCTTTACCACGCGGATGTACGGACAGTGTATTCTGCTGGCAATGGTGAAGTTGAAGTTTATGAGATTACCGTGCCGGATGCATGGCAAGGCAAGAAAGTTTCGGAAGTGTTGAATAGCCCGCAGATCATCGTCACTGCAGTCACCCGGGCAGGAAGGGCGATTCTTCCAGATTCTGGGTGTGTACTGCAGGCTTGCGATGTCGTTCACTTCAGCGCCACAATGGAAGGCGCTCAGGAAGTAAAAGACAGAATGATCACCCTGGAAGGGAAATAACCATGTTTGTTATGATTGCTGGCGCCGGCCGCACAGGCGCACAACTTGCCAAGATGCTCATTGCTCAGGGATACCATGTTCATCTGGTTGAATCTCGAAAGGATATACTTGCCCGCGTGCACCGAGAATTACCGACCGAAGTAATCTTCGAAGGAGATCCTACGGATCCACGGGTGCTCGAAACTGCGGGTATTCGCGAGGCACAAGTCCTTGCTGCCTGCACGACTGAAGACGAAGTGAATTTAGCATTGTGCTATTTTATTCGTGAGAAGTATCAAACCCGCCGAACCATTGCCCGGGTCAATAATCCCCGCAATGCCTGGCTTTTTGATCAAAAATTCCATGTGGATGTAGCGGTGAACCAGGCCCAGATCCTTGCCAGTTTGATCGAAGAGGAAATGTCGATGGGCGATATGATGACCCTGATGAAGATTCGCAGGGGAAATTATTCTCTAGTTGAAGAGAAGATTCCTCAAGGAGCTGAGGCAATCGGTAAAGCCATTAAGCAATTGGAGTTACCAGAACATTGCGTGATTGCAGCAATCATCCGACATGGTGAGGTTATGCTACCGCGTGGGGTCACTTTACTCGAGGCTGAAGACGAAGTCCTCGCTATCACCGATCCGGATGGCGCGGCACAACTCGCTCGTATCTTTGCACCTCCATCCGCATAGATTATTTGACCAAAATACCAGCCTGAGGTATAATAAAAACCTTGTATCGCGTATAAGCATTATCTTGAAAGGGTAGAAGCATGCCAAAACGTACTTATCAACCGAAGATCCACCGCCGGCTCCGTGTCCACGGTTTCCGGGCTCGCATGTCCACTGCGGATGGTCAGGAAGTTCTCAAGCGGCGCCGTGCTCGCGGCCGCCATAAATTATCCGTTTCCATGAATAATCATGTGAAACGTATTAAATGGTAACCCAAAACCAGGTACAAAAGAGAAGCTGATGGTCAGGTGGAGAAGTGGACCGGAAATATCGCCTGACCCGGACAAGTGACATCCAGCGGGTGCGGCGTTCAGGAAGATCCTATGCCCATCCGCTGCTTGTGTTGATTTTTGAAGAGGTAAGTGTAACATCCAACTTTAGCGTTGCATTCCTTGCAAGTAAAAGCCTCGGTGGGGCGGTGCAAAGAAATAGAGCCAAACGACGCTTGAGGGCAGCATTTGAACTGGTTCATAAAGATATCAGATCGGGCGTCCATATTCTCATCATCGCCCGAGTTGGTGTTCTCGCAGCACCTTTTCCTGATGTCCAGCAGGCTTTGAAACAATGCCTTCAGAAGGCCGGGGTGATAAACCCACATGACACAGCAAACCACAGTGAAATCTGAATATCATTCCGAGCCCAAACTCAGGGACTTGGCATTTACGTGGAATAATTTCCCGCGATGGATTCTATTGCTGCTGGTTCGCGGATATCAGAATACCCTCTCACGTTTGATCGCTCAAAATACTTGCAGGTATTATCCTTCCTGCTCGCACTATGGATATCAGGCGATCTACCGGTTTGGAGTTCTCAGAGGAAGTATCATGGCCGGCTGGCGGATTTTACGCTGCAATCCTTTTAGTAAAGGTGGTTACGACCCTGTACCCGAAAAATAACACCAGGAAGGTGAATATATGAAAAATAAACTACTTATCGTAATAATCTTGATCTTCACTGCAGTCCTATTTAGTGGATGTACAGGTACTGGGGTTTCCTCCAGTTGGCCTGGCATCACAGCTGCGGATGATGTTATCTACACCTCCTATGGTTCAGGAGTCTTCGCAGTGAATGCCCAGAATGGAACTCTCCTCTGGCGTTACCCCGAAAAAGCGACAAAATCAAGTTTCTATGCCGCACCGGCTCTGACCGCAGATGGCCAATTGGTGGTGGGTGATTATACCCACATTCTGCATGTGATCGATGCAAAAACCGGGCAAGGTCATGAGATCTTTACTGCTGAAAGTAAGTGGATTGGAGAATCGGTTGTAGTGGATGGCACCATATACGCAGCCAATGCGGATGGATATCTCTATGCGATGGACCTGAATGGAAACGAGCTTTGGAAATATAAAACCGAAAGCCTTTTGTGGTCTAATCCTTTGATCATTGATAGTGTGGTATATCAGGGCGGGATGGATCACTTCCTGTACGCCATTGATGCTTCAACCGGAAGCCTGATCTGGAAAACAGATTGTGGTGGAGCAATCATTGGAAATTTGGTAAATGCAGATGGCAATATTTTCCTGGGCACGATGGCCAATAAAGCAGTCGCGGTCAGTAAGGCTGACGGCAAAATCATCTGGCAGTATACTTCTGGAAGCGCGGTTTGGTCTGGTCCAGCTATACGTGAAGGCAATATCTACTTCGGTGACCTGGATGGAAATTTTTATGCTTTAGCTGAAGCCGATCAGACAGTACTCTGGCAGTACAAGGCAAATGGCGCGATTGTTGGAACCCCGTTGCTATTGGACGATGGGATTTACATTACAGCTGAAGATGGTTCATTGATCCACTTGGACTATACGGGCAAATTGCTATACAGTAAACCTTTAGCTGAAAAACTATACGGCACCCCCGTAACCGTCAATGGAAAATTGTTGATAGGTACCACTAATAAAGATTCCATTTTAATCATGCTCGATGAAAATGGAAACCAATTGTGGGTCCTTCCACAGCCTAAATAAGGAACCGACCATGTGGGATTCTATTATCATTACACCGTTTGTTAATGTTCTTCTGTATATCTATACGATCGTTGGACAGAATTTTGGTATCGCGATCATTTTATTCACCATTTTGATTCGCCTGGTCACTCACCCATTAACCGCGCAGCAGGTTAAAGGCTCGAAAGGTATGGCTGCCCTTCAGAGTGATAAGCGTTGGATTGAAGCTCAGAAAAAATACAAGGACGATAAGGAAAAACTTGCACAGGAACAGATGGCTCTTTACAAAGAACTCGGAATCAACCCATTTGCTTCCTGCTTGCCTACCATTATCCAGTTCCCGATCATTATCGGCCTTTACCAGAGCGTCATGCTAACATTGGCTTCATCCCCAATTGAAATGCTCAACCTGACGAAACACGTTTACCCAGGTTTTCTCTCTATTTCGCAGCTGATTCCTCTAAACAGCAAATTCCTTTGGATGAATCTCGGCTTGCCCGAACGATTACACCTGAGCTTCTTATCATTCGGAATTCCAGTTCTAGCGATACTTGTTTTGATCACCACCTACCTGCAATCGAAGGCGATGACCCCACCGTCAGCAAATCCCAATGATCAAAGTGCTCAGATGAGTAAAATGATGAACCTATACATGCCTTTCCTTATGTTTTATCTGGCATTTACCTTCTCATCCGGGCTCTCACTCTACTTTGTAACGAGTAATATTGTTGGTATTCTGCAGTATGCTGCCCTAGGTATGGTAGATTTTAAAAAGATGTTTTCATTCCCCATTTTGAAGAAGAAAGCATAGGACTAGAGAGGTATCATGGCTGAACCAATTACCTCCATGGAAATCACAGCTCAAACCATTGAAGAAGCCATTGAGAACGGGCTGTCTGAAATGGGGCTATCGATCGATGATGTGGATATCGATTATCTGGATGGAGGTAGTAAAGGTCTCTTTGGATTGGGTGGCAGAATGGCGCGTATTCGCATTACGAAAAAAGGCAGCCAGCCGATCATTGCAGATAAAAAGGTACAACCGGTCGTTGAACCATCTTTATCTGGACCCATCGAAGAACCCCCTGCCAAACGTTCCCATTCGGAAGGGAAACCACAAAAGAAAGAACGCCCGGTTGAAACCGCCAGTATGGTGGAAGAACCTGAACTTCGGGTTGCAAGGGAAACTGTAAGCGAATTATTGGAAGAAATGCATATTCATGCTCAGGTCACATCCACATTTTCAGATGTAGCCGATGATAAAGACCTCCCAGGTGTGCTGGTGGAAATCACTGGACCGGACCTCAGCGTATTGATTGGACGCCGTTCTGAAACTTTGAACGCGCTTCAATACCTGAGTAGTCTGATCGTTGGCAAGAGGCTCGAAAAATGGCTTCCTCTGATGATCGATGTAGAGGGATATCGCCAGCGTCGCGAAAGACAACTCAACCAGCTTGCAACACGCATTGCTGAACAAGTAGCTTCTTCTGGCAAGCGTCAAGCTCTCGAGCCTATGCCAGCGAACGAGAGACGTGTCATTCACCTGGCATTACGAGATCATCCAGCTGTCATGACCGAGTCAACAGGCGAAGAACCTTATCGTAAAGTAGTCATACTTCCCAAGAAGTAGTGAATTCGAAAAACATTCGGCGTTTCCGTGTCAGCGGAAACGCCAATCTGTTAAAGAGGTAAACATGCGGGCAGTAGATATCATTATCAAAGTAAGAGACCATATCGTATTGACTACAGAAGAGGTTCAGTTCTTCGTTACCGGTATTACAGATGGTTCCATCCCCGATTATCAGGTAGCTGCCTGGGCAATGGCTGTAATGCTGAACGGTCTCTCCCCGCGTGAGACCACGGATCTGACACTAGCCATGGCAAATTCAGGTGAAGTACTGGATCTGAGTGCCCACGTTCCACTTGCGGTAGATAAGCACTCTACGGGTGGTGTGGGCGACAAAGTAACGATGGTCGTGGAACCGATCGTTGCTGCCTGCGGGCTTCCTGTGGCAAAAATGTCCGGCCGTGGGCTCGGCTTCAGCGGTGGAACTTTGGATAAATTGGAATCGATACCGGGATACCGTACAGATCTCAGCCGGGATGAATTTATTGCCCAGTTGAAAGCAATCGGTATTGTTTTAACCGGACAGACCGGGACACTTGCTCCGGCGGATGGAAAACTATATGCTCTGCGAGATGTGACTGGAACCGTTCCGAGCACGGCTTTGATCGCCGCCTCTGTGATGAGCAAGAAGATAGCTGCAGGAGCACAGGCAATTGTTCTGGATGTAAAGGTTGGCAATGGCGCATTCATGGATAACCTGAATGATGCCAGGGAATTGTCCCGTTTGATGGTTGAAATTGGAAAACTAAGTGGTCGGAAGGTAACCGCACTCCTTTCTGATATGAACCAACCTCTTGGTATCGCTGTTGGGAATGCATTAGAAGTGAAGGAAGCGCTGAATACTTTACAGGGGAACGGTCCAGCGGATCTGTTGGAGCATTGCTTAACTGTGGCTGCGCATATGCTCCTTTTGGGTAAAAAAGTTAATACCCTGGATGAAGGAAAGAATCAGGCCGAATCTATGATCTCTACTGGAAAAGCCTTCGATATGTTTCACCGGCTCGTGAAAGCACAGGGTGGTGATGTATCGTATTTGGATCACCCGGAGAAGCTCCCGCTCGCGCCGGTGATATTGGATGTTGCTGCTGAAGAAGATGGTTTCATTGCTGAGTTCAATGCGCGGGTTGTCGGCGAGGTATCTGTTGAGCTTGGTGCCGGTCGGGCAAAAAAGACGGACTTGATTGATCATTCTGTTGGAATCCTGATCTATAAAAAAGTCGGAGATCCGGTCCATCGGGGCGATGTCCTTTTTACCATTCATGCAGCAAATCAGTCTGCAGCATCGATGGCTCGATCAAAAGTCCTTGCAGGGATTCATATTGTAAGTGAAAAAACCACAGCATTACCCATCTTTTATGGGGTTGTGCAGTAGATTGGTAATTTTCACATCTTCGGATGTAGTTTATTTTTCATCCGGATCACATCCTGGAAGGTTTCATTTCTGATCACATAGTCAGTCATTGACGACGATATCTCTCTGTGAGATAATACTTAAAACGCCTTGATGGAGACGATTAATCTACTCAAAGCTTTCAGAGAGTTTGCGGCTGGTGTGAGCAAACGGCTACTGGTAGATGAAAATCACTCCGGAGCAGCAAACTGAAATGGAAACCATAGTAAGTGAGCCGGGATCTCCTCCGTTAACAGGAGCCGAGGTGCCTGATTAATCAGGAACCAGGGTGGTAACGCGGGAACTTTCCTCTCGTCCCTGATGTGGATGGGAGGTTATATTTTTAATGGAGGTTGGTGTGATGGGTTTTAAGGCAGTATCACCTAAACTAGATCCTGTTCAGATGGAGGAGCGAATGCTTCGCCACTGGAAGATGTATAACATTATTAAAAAAGCCTTTGAAATAAATTCCGGAGGGCCAGAATATGTTTTTTATGAGGGACCTCCGACTGCGAATGGACAGCCCGGCGTGCATCATGTTCTCGCGCGCTCTTTCAAAGATAATTTTCCCCGGTATCGCGTGATGCGTGGTTACCATGTCATCCGTCGTGGGGGATGGGATACACATGGTTTGCCTGTTGAGATTGAGGTTGAAAAAAAACTAGGTTTCACAAATAAACAACAAATCGAAGCGTACGGCATAGATAAGTTCAACGAAGAATGCCGTAAATCTGCGTTTACCTACATTAAAGAGTGGGAAAGGCTCACAGACAGGATCGCTTTCTGGGTGGATCTGGAAAAAGCGTATGTGACCTATACAAATGAATATATTGAATCAGTCTGGTGGATATTAAAATCATTCTGGCAGAAGAATCTACTATTTCAGGGGTATAAGGTGGTTCCTTATTGCCCCCGTTGTGGTACACCGCTTTCAGACCATGAGGTGGCACTCGGTTATGATGACGCTGTTGATCCTTCCGTCTATGTCCGGTTCCCACTGCTAGATAAACCAGGCACATCCCTTCTAGTGTGGACGACAACCCCATGGACGCTTCCGGCGAATGTGGCTGTCGCAGTCCATCCTGAGGTCGAGTACGCAACCATTGAAACACCGCTGTCTGAGGGTGGTACAGAACGCTTGATCCTTGCCAGTGCATTGATTCCACAAGTGTTTGGCGAAGAGAAAGTTGATGTCGTTGAACGCTGTCTGGGAGCTGATTTGAAAGGGCTCAGGTACGCTCCTCTCTTTACCTTTATCCCTTTGGATAAACCAGCTTACTACATCGTAAATGCAGACTACGTCACGATTGAAGATGGCACTGGCATGGTGCATATCGCTCCGGCATTTGGTGCGGAAGATATGGAGGTGGGTCATAAGAATGATTTACCGATCATTCAGACGGTTCAAGCAGATGGAACATTCATCAGTGAAGTGAAACCCTGGGCTGGAGTCTTCGTGAAGGCGGCCGATCCATCCATTATGGAAGATCTTCGTAGACGCGGATTACTGTATAAACATGGGACGATCACACATACTTATCCCTTCTGTTGGCGGTGCAAGACTCCCTTACTTTATTATGCCCGCCCCACCTGGTATATCCGGACCAGCCAGTATAAAGATCGCCTGGTTCAGTTCAATGATCAGATCAACTGGTACCCCGGGCACATCAAACATGGTCGTTTCGGGAACTGGTTGGAAAATAATATTGATTGGGCGCTTGGTCGAAACCGATACTGGGGAACACCACTTCCGGTATGGGAATGCCTGGATTGCCAACATCAGGAGTGTATCGGATCCGTGAAGGAGCTCAGTGATCGAACCGGCGTGGATCAATCTCATTTGGATCTACATCGACCGCATGTAGATAATATCCGTATCACCTGCCCTGAATGTGGTGGAAAAATGCAGCGGGTACCTGAGTTGATCGATGTCTGGTTCGATTCTGGGTCAATGCCGTATGCTCAGTGGCATTATCCTTTTGAAAATCAGGATATGTTCAAACAACAATATCCGGCAGATTATATCTGTGAAGCAGTAGATCAAACCCGTGGATGGTTTTATTCATTGCACGCTATTAGCACAATGCTGTTTGAGCAGGAATGTTTCAGGAATGTTATGTGCCTTGGGTTGATACTGGATGGGGATGGACAGAAAATGTCCAAATCTCGGGGGAATGTAGTTGATCCCTGGAATGTCCTCAACACTCACGGCGCAGATGCATTTCGGTGGTATCTTTACACAGCCAGCCCTCCTGGTCAGGAGCGAAGGTTTTCGGCAGACCTGGTCGGTGAAGTATTGCGGAATTTTACATTAACCCTTTGGAATACCTATTCATTCTTTGTTACTTATGCCCGATTGGATGGCTGGCAACCTGATCTCAATATCCATCCGGTTTACAATGATCTGGATAAGTGGCTACTTTCATCACTACATACCCTGATTCGGGATGTCACTCTCGCTTTTGATCAATATGATGTTACCGGTGCGACACGACCGATCGAAACCTTCGTGAATAATCTATCTACCTGGTACCTGCGTAGATCACGCCGTAGATTCTGGAAAACAGAATCGGATGCGGATAAGCAGGCGGCATATGCAACCCTTTATGAAGCATTGGTGACATTATCAAAACTTCTGGCACCATCCATGCCTTTCCTATCAGATGAGCTTTTCCTTAATTTAGTTGGATCTATCGATGAAGGCGCGCCATTATCCGTTCACCTAGCAACCTGGCCAGAGTACAAGCCCACAATGATCAACGAGAAGCTGAATATGGAAATGGACCTGGTTATGAAGCTTGCTTCGCTTGGCCATTCCGCTCGAAACAAGGCAAATCGTAAAGTAAGGCAACCTCTCTCTGAGGTAGCATATTCTGTAAGCAATTCGGAAGAACAAAAAGTCGTAATAAAGTATGCAGAATTACTTGCGGATGAGTTAAACGTGAAACATGTGCGCGTATTGGATGCGGCCGGAGAAGCAGTTTCTTTCACACTGAACCCTCTCCCAAAACAATTGGGACAGAAATATGGAAAAGATTTTCCTGCCATACGGCAAGCGATTCTAACTCTTCCATCAGAGTTTGCTGCAAGGCAACTGCTAGCCGGAGAAGGCATCTCTGTGATTGCGGAAGGAGCAACCTATATAATCCTTCCGGATGAAGTAGAAGTACGCGCATCAGCTCGTGAAGGTTACGCGGTGGCTTCTGATGGAGCTTACCTGGCGGCACTGGTAACAGAATTGACGCCTGACCTTGTTCGCGAAGGCCTCGCCCGTGAGTTCGTCCGCCGGGTGCAAGATGAACGAAAGACAATGCAATTAGAAATCTCAGATCGAATCGAGATTACCTACAAGGCCAGTCAGGGGCTTGAAGAAGCCATTCAAATCTTCCAGGACTACATACAGGGAGAAACTCTCTGTATCAAACTCACCAGAGTGACCGACGACTCAACAAACTTTTCGCGGGATGAATTTGATCATGAAACGCTGGCATTTAAGATTCGCCTAATTGCCGGGGAGGAAATGTGATATCGTTTTATAAAAAATACCGTATGTTAGCTGGGGTAGCTATCACCATTATTCTGGTGGATCAGTGGACTAAATACCTTGTCCGGACGAACATCCCGCTGGGTGGCACCTGGTCTCCATGGGAATGGCTGGCACCATATGCCCGAATTGTCCACTGGACGAACACGGGAGCTGCTTTTGGCATGCTGCAAGGCTTTGGCATGATATTTACCATCCTTTCCATTCTTGTTGCAGGTTTCATGGTGTATTATTTTCCGCGTATTCCTCATGAAGAATGGCCGCTCAGAATTGCGATGGGTATGCAATTTGGTGGAGCGATAGGTAACCTCATCGACCGGTTGACGATCGGTGAAGTTACAGATTTTGTTTCAGTCGGATCATTTGCTGTCTTTAATGTAGCTGATGCCTGCATTACAATTGGTGTAGTTGTCTTGTTGTTAGGGATGTGGATCAAAGAACGTATTGATCAAAAGAAATTATCTTCCGGGTCTTCCCCGTCAGCAAGCGAGTGAATTCACTGAATGGCTGAATATAGATATGATAGTTACGAAAAATGCCGTCTGGATGTTTATCTGACTGATAAATATCCACAGCATTCACGCAGCCGCATCCAAAAATGGATCACCGCGGGGGCTGTTCGTATCAACGACAAGCCTGTGCAAAAAGCCGGCATCATGCTGGAAATGAATGACATTGTGTTATTGGATGTTCCAGAACCTGTTCAGACCGCCATTTTGCCAGAAGAAATAAGCTTGGAAGTAGTCTATGAAGACCGGAATTTACTGGTGATCAATAAACCAGCCGGGATGGTGGTTCACCCGGGAGCCGGTCATCTTACGGGGACGATCGTGAATGCGGCATTAGCTCATGCGCCGGAGATGGAAGGCATTGGTGGTGAAGGAAGGCCGGGTATTGTCCATCGTCTCGATAAAGACACTTCCGGATTGCTCTTACTGGCAAAGAATGATTCGACCCACCGCTACTTACAGGATCAGTTTAGAGATAGGCTGATTCATAAGACGTATGTAGCTCTGGTTGATGGCACTCCTCCGACCCCGGAAGGGATCATTGAAGCAGCAATAGCCAGGGATCCATCTCATCGGAAGCGCATGGCTGTTGTCCCTGATGGACGTGGGCGTGATGCAATCAGTCGGTACAGCGTCCTAAAATCCTATCAAAACCACACCTATCTGGAAGTAAATCCACAAACTGGTCGTACCCACCAGATCCGTTTACATTTATCCTTCCTCGGGTGTCCGATTGTTGGGGATACGGTATATGGGCACCGGCACCCTTCCATCCCGTTAGGCAGGCATTTTTTACACGCAGCTAAACTAGTAGTCACCTTATCGGGAGAAAAAAACCCGCGGGAATTCATAGCCCCTCTGGCACCGGAATTGATAAAGGTACTCGAAGTTTTAGATGAGGAGAAAGAATGATGGATTGGATCGATGTCCGTTCTGATACAGTCACACAACCCACCGAAGAAATGCGGGTAGCTATGGCAGCAGCAGCGGTAGGGGATGATGTATTTGGCGATGATCCGACGGTTAATCAACTGCAGGAACTGGCAGCCGAAACAATGGGGAAGGAAGCTGGTTTATTCATTCCTTCCGGAACAATGGGAAACTTACTCGCCGTTCTCACGAATTGTGGACGTGGTCAAGAAGCAATCATGGGAAGTCAGTGTCATACTTATATGTACGAAGCTGGCGGTACAGCAGCATTGGGCGGTGTATCTTCCTTTATTGTGCCGAATGAACCGGATGGAACTTTCGACCTGACGGTTGTTCAAAGCGCGATCCGGGCAGAGGATGTTCATTTCCCCCACACTCGGCTGGTATTAATGGAAAATACCCATAATCGATGTGGTGGTGTGCCAGTATCACTGGAATTTACCCGGTCACTGGGTAAATTGGCTCATGACAACGGGTTGAAACTACATTTGGATGGCGCAAGAATTTTCAACGCAGCGGCAGCTCTGAATACTACCACCCAACTGCTAGCTGCTCCGGTCGATAGTATTACCTTCTGCTTGAGTAAAGGGCTCTGTGCCCCGGTAGGCAGTGTGTTATGCGGGCCCAAAGATTTTATTTACGAAGCGCGACGAATCAGGAAGCAACTGGGCGGTGGTATGCGCCAAGCGGGTATATTAGCAGCCGCCGGCATTCTGGCAATTAAAAAAATGTCAACTCGCTTGGGTGAAGACCATCTTAGAGCCACTCAATTGGCTGAGGGCATTAAAGATATTGGCGGTATGATTGTGGATCAGGGTTCACCTCACACCAATATGGTCTTCGCGAATTTGGATACCTCGATTCCACTAGACGCCCCTGCTTTAAACGAATTATTTAAAGCGAAAGGCATCCTGACGCATGAAACTGGAATGCGACGTTTTCGTTTTGTGACCCATTATTGGGTGGATGATATTGCCGTCGCTAGAATACTACACGCCTGGAAAGAGATATATTCCAACTACAGGAAATAAAAAAGACACTCTGCTATAATCAAGGCAAAATCAAACCAACAGGTGAATCTATGGATACCTTCATTACACTCGCGCAGATCGACGAGATAAGAAACACGATTCAGCAGCAAATTAACGAGGTTCCCGAATTTGCTGTTATCCTCGGTTCTGGTCTGGGCCATATTGCCGATGCGGTCGAGAATGCTGTCACAATATCCTCAGCTTCGATTAATGGATGGCCTCGTTCTACGGTGGAAGGCCACTCTGGGAAGCTGGTTTTTGGCAGAATGGAGGGAAGACCAATAATGGTAATGCAGGGACGCATACATTATTACGAAGGTTACCCGATGGATCAAGTCACATTACCTGTACGAGTGATGCAACGGCTGGGGATTCAGAACCTGATCGTCACAAATGCAGCTGGAGCGATCAATCCAGATTTTATCCCTGGTGACTTGATGCTGATCACAGACCACATCAATATGATAGGAATGACGGGGTTAAATCCATTGCGTGGCCCTAATTTGGAACCGGTTGGACCTCGCTTCCCGGATATGAGCCAACCTTATGATAAGGGCCTTTCAGATCTTGCCAGACGAATCTCTCGGGAGCAACAATTGGGCCTGCGAGAGGGTATATATGTCAGCCTGTCCGGGCCCTCTTTTGAATCGCCCGCCGATCTCCGTTTCTTGCGGATAATCGGAGCCGATGCGGTTGGCATGTCTACTGTACCTGAAGTTATCATCGCCAGGCATGGAGGTACCCGCGTGCTGGGAATCTCAGGGATCAGCAACAAAGCCAATCTGGATGGATCAAATATCACCACACATGCTGAAGTCTTAGAGGCAGGCCGTGTCATTGGCCCGAAGCTTGAAAAAGTGATTCGCGGCGTACTGAAACTAGCCTGATCCTATGGCTGAGATTTTTCGTTTCCTGAAAGTATCGGAAACCTACATCTATATTTTGCTATCTGCAGTCGGATTTATTTATATTCGACGTTTTATTAATGCCATGATGGAAAACCGTTTGGCGACATTCGGTCTGGAGAAGGATCGTGCGCGTCGGCAGATGGTTTCTGCTGTTTCCATTGGTATTTTACTGTCTTTTATCGCCATTGCCGAATTTACCTTCGTCACTATTGGCACGAATAACCCGGGTGGAATAGGATTACAGCCAACCCCAACGATTAATATATCCAGGACCGCTACTCCGATTACCGGTGCTGGTTATTCTGGTGCCAGTCAAGGTGATTCGTTGTTGTCGTTACCTCAATGTCAGGTTGGAAAAGTGGAATGGATTTATCCGGCAGAAGGCGATACGATTCATGGAAAAGTGGAAGTAAAAGGAACTACCAATATTGAGAATTTTGGATTTTATAAGTATGAGTATTCTCAGGATAATATCCAATGGACACCGCTCCTAGTCGGCACGGCTATTGTAACGAATAATACGCTGGGAGTCTGGGATACCAGTTTGCTTACACCCGGTGACTATTATCTGCGTCTTGTTGTTTACGACAATCAGGAGAACGCCCAGTCACCCTGCGTAGTCAGAATATCCGTACAACCTTAGGAACCTTTATGCCAAAAATCGAAGTACGATCTGCAATCATGGATGATGTCCCCTCTTTGATGGCGCTAGACCATTCCTTTCATACAGACCATGTCTGGCAAATGGACCTTGCACTGGAAGATCGATATGCTTCGGTCACTTTCCAGGAGAGTAAACTGCCAAGATCAGTCAGGGTAGAATATCCCCGGGGTCTCCAACGGCTTGCAGATATCAATCGCCCATATTTATCCACATTGGTGGCATGCCTTGATTACAGTCCGGTTGCTTATATTCGGGCAAGTTATTTTGAATTCCCATCCGCAGCCTGGATCACCGACCTTGCGGTACAACCTGAACATCGACGAAAAGGTATCGCGACAGCTTTGATCCGTGCTATGGAGCAGTGGTGCTACCAGAGAAAATTACATCGGATCACAGCAGACATGCAATCAAAAAATGTCCCCGCCATTCACTGTGTAAAAAAACTTGGCTACACCTATTGTGGTTACAATGACCATTATTATGAGAATCAGGATATCGCTCTGTTCTTCACCCATCATCTGGCGTGAGGAGAAAAAATGATGAATTGGTGGCAGGGGATCACAGCTGCGGTACGGACACTTGCAGAGATACTTTCTGCCGGGATCTCTATAACAGCATTTGCGTTACTTCTATATGCATTTACTTTTAATTTAAAAGACAGAGTTGCCAGGGCGTTTACTTTAATCCTGATCTGTGTCGTGATCGTCTTTACAGGCGATGCCCTGTCTAGTTCTGCGACCCTGTCTATCAACGTAACCATCTGGCTAAAAATTCAGTGGCTTGGCATTATATTTCTGCCACCCACCTATATGCAGTTTTCTGATGCTCTCCTTGCAACAACCGGAAAGCCAAGTAGGGGAAAACGCAGTTGGGCAACCCGGATTACTTACGTGGCATCTGCCGTCTTTGTTGGTCTGTTAGCCGGCGATTGGTTACTGGGCCCTCTTGTTGAAGGAGCGCATTCGGCAGAGTATCTCTCACGCACCATATTTACCGACTTATTCTCACTTTACTATGGCTTTTCGATGATCGCGAGCTGGATCAATTTCACCAGGGCGTACCGAAGAACTACCACGACAACAGCGAAAAGGCGAATGTTTTACCTGATTACCGGCGCATTAGCACCCGCACTAGGATCTTTTCCCTATTTACTGTATGTGTATGGATTGGCCGCTGACCATTCACTGTTATTCTGGTTGATTGTGTTGATCACAAACCTGATAGTAGGCGGACTGATCGTGATGATGGCTTATTCGATCGCCTTTTTCGGGGTGGACTGGCCTGACCGGGTGGTAAAACGCAGATTGTTCAAATGGATCCTTCGCGGACCTGTTACTGCCATCACCGCACTGGGAATCACCACCCTGGTCAAAAAAGGTAGCCTTTTCTTCGGTCTGGATTATCAGGTGCTGGTGCCTATCATGATGGCCCTTTCGATCCTGCTGATGGAGTTCACCATCACCATATTATCCCCGTTGATAGAACGTTGGTTATTCTACTCTAATGACCGTCAAGAAATTGATCAGGTGACGGCGCTTTCAGATCGTTTAATGACAAGGAACGATTTACGACAATTTCTTGAAGCAATCTTGTCGGCAGCCAGCGATAGATTCCAGGCGAAATCGGCCTTTATTGGCGCTTTTGAAGCCGGGAGCTTATCTATGATCGTCTCTGTCGGGGAAACTGTGGATTTCGAAAATGATAGTATTGGGATCGCAGATCTACCGGTAGTTGAATCTGGTGATTGGGAAAGTGCCATCTTTCAATGGCGTGGATACCACGTGATCCCGCTGATTGATAACGGTACTGTTAAAGGAGAGATTCTGGGTATTCTTGGTCTTGCTCGTCCTGGATCTCAAGAGCTTGATCATGAAGAAAGAGACGTATTAGGGAGATTATCCGCCAGAGTAATTCTCGCACTGGTCAATAGAAAATTACAACAAGAGGTTTTCAGGAAAGCTGGTGAATTAAACCCACAGTTCGAGCAGTTTCAGAAAATGCGTGCGGATAGCCGGTTCGCAAATCTTGAGACTTTGACTGAAATGGACTATGAGGTCCCTCAGGATTTAGTGAATTACGTTCGCGACGCCCTGACACATTTCTGGGGTGGCCCAAAATTAGCAGGCTCTCCTTTGCTAAAGCTAAATATCATCCGTCAGTCAGTGGATGGGGATGACGCAAATCCAACCAATGCATTAAGGGGTGTATTACGACAGGCGATCGAAAAAGTTAGGCCTGATGGAGAGCGTAAAACTACCGGGGAGTGGATATTGTATAATATCCTCGAGATGAAGTTCATCCAGGGTAAAAAGGTTCGCGAAGTAGCCATCAAACTGGCCATGTCCGAAGCCGACCTCTATCGCAAGCAACGCGTCGCCATTGAAGCAGTTGCACGGGTTATTATGGAAATGGAAAGCTCCCATAAAAATGGAGCATAATCCAAAATAGATTGAAAGGTGGTATGAATGGTACTCAAGAATGATCAGGATTTTTCATATCCTGAGAATCAAGATCCAGATGAAGCCTGGTGGCAGGCAGTCCTAGGGGATGAAAGCAAGTTTGATTCGGTGGCAGATCTCAGTACCGATAGTTCCCACCCCGTCCATGCAACCTATGGACACAATAACTGGGTGTATTTGGATACACTCTACCGAAATGATGAAGTTATTCAATTGCTGGTGACAGGTTTCAACCGCGGTGGGTTGCTTGTGGAAGGAAATGATATCCATGGTTTTGTTCCCTTCTCCCACCTGATTGATGTGCCAGTATTAATGAATGAAGAAGGTAGAAAGGAATATTTCCGAAAATATATTGGCCGGCAAATCTCGCTTAAGATTATTGAGCTGGTTCCAGAGGATGAACGGATTGTACTATCGGAGCGGGCTGCGCAGGCTGGCCAGGGTCGTCGAAAAGCTATCTTTGAGAATATTCAGACGGGTGATATCGTTTGGGGCACTGTAACAAATGTTACCGGGTTCGGGGCGTTTGTGGATCTTGGGGGCGTTGAGGGGCTGATCCATGTTTCCGAATTATCCTGGGGGAGGGTAGAGCACCCCGGGGATGTTGTTTGCATTGGTCAACGTATCGAAGCTCAGGTATTAAGTGTAGAAAAAGAGAATTCACACGTTGCATTAAGTTCCAAACGTTTGGAAAGTAATCCCTGGGAAAAGATCCATGAGATCTATACCCTCGGCGAGGTCGTAACAGCAAAAATCACAAGCGTGACAAACTATGGAGCATTTGCCCGTTTGAAGGAAGGTGTTGAAGGCTTGATCCATATCTCATCGATCCCTATCCCAGAAGGGACGAATCTAGAGGAATATCTTGTAAAGAAACAGTGCGTTCAGGTACGTATCCTGCATATTGATTCTGAGAAGAAGCGAATTGGTTTAGCCCTGGTATAAGGAAACCATGCCTCCAAGACCGATCAACAGACAGCAGGTTACCCCTCAGAGAAAATCACGCACCTCGAAGGGCTCGGGATCATCCACGGGGAGTTTTATTCAGCGGTGCCTGGATGGTATCGTCTTTATTTCCGCGCACTATGGTCGTTTCTTTGCCGATTTCCTGGGTATTCTGCTTCTTTTCATTTCCGGGTTAACCGTTTTTGCTTTATTAGGCCTCACCAGAGGTAATTTATTGCTGGCGATCTCAGATCTTTTGCGAGGTTGGTTCGGGTGGGGGGCAATACCGGTGGATGCTTCGCTCGGAGTGATCGGGTTTTTACTTTTGAGGAGAAAAGACAATTTTTGGGTCAAGTATTTTTGGAAGATCGTCTACGGTGAACTTCTTTTAGCATCCTTGCTGGCAGTTCTTTCTGTAATCAGCGCCAATGATATTGGTCTGGCCAATTCTGGTCAGTGGGGAGGCCTTGTCGGATGGGGATTATCTCAAGGAGTGGCGGATTTGCTGGGGCCTTTCCTTTCGGGGAGTTTCTGGTTTTTATTGAGTGCATTACTAATCTGGATCGGCGTATCATCGATCAAAGCAAGAAAACTTTCCGCGACCGATATCCCGGATATCCCGCAAACAATTGCTTATGAATCCAATGAACTGCCGAAAAGTGAACCGGTAATTCAGAAATCCACACAGGGATCCTCAAAAAGGGCGACAGCTGCTGCCAGGTATCAAGCCATGTTAGCTCAGCAAGAGTTGCTTCCAGTATCTGATCAGACAGATGCACCAGATACGCCAACCTCCGCTAGAAGTCAACCTACCGTCAATGGGGTGAGTAGAGAAAAAGTTCAGGTATCTGACGCATTAAATTCCCATCCAGAAAACCTCGGCGATAGACCGAATCATCAATATAAGCAAAAACCGCTTGACGGAAACTTCGACCGGCCGCGCAATTTACCGCCCGTTGATCTCTTGATGGATGACCAGGTCATCACGTTGGATGAAGTGACAATCAATCAAACCGCCGCTATCCTGGAAAAGACACTGGATGATTTTGGGATCCCGGTAAAAGTGGTAGGCTACCGGCAAGGGCCTTCTGTTACACAATTTGCCGTGGAACCTGGATTTGTGGATCGTATTGGCCCGAATGGCCAGGTTATTCATCAAAAAATTCGTGTCGCGCAAATCGCGCAACTCTCACGGGATCTCGCGCTTGCCCTTTCAGCAACTTCTATTCGTATCGAAGCACCTGTGGCGGGAAAGACCTATGTGGGAGTTGAAATCCCCAATGTTCGTTCTGTAGTTGTCCGCTTGAAATCGTTGCTATCTAGTGAGAAATTTCAAAAAGTAGCATCGCCACTTGGTTTGGCTCTAGGACGGGATGTTTCAGGAATGCCTGTAGTAGGCGACCTTTCCCGCATGCCCCATCTCTTGATCGCCGGCACAACGAATTCTGGCAAGACAGTCTGCGTGACTGCGTTAGCTTCTTGCCTGGTGATGAATAATCGCCCGGAAAACCTGCGATTGGTGATGATCGATCCGAAGATGGTAGAGCTCGTCCGCTTTAATGGCTTACCGCATATGCTCGGACAGGTCGAAACGGAGATTGATCGCATTATAGGAGTTCTGCGCTGGGCAACGCAGGAGATGGATAAACGATACCTTGAGTTTGAGGAAAATAAAGCTCGCGACCTTGATGCCTATAACCGGAAAATGGAAAAAAGAGGTGAACCTGTTCTTCCGCGAATCGTAATCATCATTGATGAATTGGCTGACCTGATGATGAATGCCCAGGCGAACGTGGAACCTCTGATCGTCAGACTGGCACAACTGGCACGGGCGACAGGGATTCATTTGATTGTAGCAACTCAACGGCCAAGCAGTAATGTAGTAACCGGACTGATCAAAGCGAACATTCCAGCGCGTATCTCCTTCGCGGTAGCCTCCCATGTCGACTCCCGGGTTATCCTGGATACCGTCGGTGCCGAAAACCTGCTGGGGAGGGGAGATATGCTATTTCTGGATCATGATACTTCCAAACCCATCCGTACACAGGGGGTGATGGTGAATGACGATGAGATCGAACGGATCGTGGCATACTGGCGCCAGGAACAGCCAGTGTCTAATCGCGAGAATGCACCCTGGGATCATATGATTTTTGAGGAACAGGAAAATGGCGGTGGGGATAACCTGATTGAACAAGCAATAGAGATCATCAAAGAGTCCAGGCAGGCGAGTGCTTCATTGATACAACAGAGATTGCGCATAGGTTACCCACGTGCAGCTCGAATCATCGATGAACTTGAAAAAATGGGAGTTGTAGGACCGGCGAAAGCTGGTGGAAAACAGAGGGATGTATTGATCGATCTGGATGAGAGTGATTGAACCCTCTCTTGCCCAGCAATGCGTGGTTTTCACTGTGGTAAGATTAGAAAAAATATTGGATAAGGTGACCCGTTGGAGACAAAAAAACAATCTCAAAGTCTTGAAATGATTTTACGTAAGACATTTAAAGGGGTGCTCGATACCATAGCAACCGCTGTTAATAAAACGGGGATTCTCCCCAATACAGTTACAATCCTTGGCCTCGCGGGTACGATCTTTGGCGCGTATCTCCTAGCCACCGGAAAGATCTTCTGGGGTGGTTTGGTAATCCTGATCACCGGGCCGATCGACGCATTGGATGGAACAATGGCGAGATTACGGGGGGAGCAGACCGAATTTGGGGCTTTTGTGGATTCTGTTACAGACAGATATTCGGAACTGTTTATCCTAGCCGGACTTCTCTTCTACTATGTTGGCAAGCAAGATGCTTTGAACACTATTCTGGTGTATTTTGCTGCGGCAGGTTCTGTCTTGGTATCATACGTAAAAGCACGGGCTGAAGGTTTGGGGTTCACAGCTAAAGTTGGCATACTTTCCAGAGTCGAACGATATCTCATTATTGCCCCGGCATTACTTTTGAAAGTTCCAAATATTGCATTATGGATTATAGCGATACTTGCGAATTTCACCGCCTTGCAGCGTATTCTCTTCGTTCGCCGGCAGGCAAAAGAACAGCATAAAATATTAACCTACGTAAAAAAGAACGAATAAGATCCAACGAAAGGTTATTCAATGGAAATATTAAAAGATAGGATTTTACTCGGACCAGTATCCATCCATTATTATGGGATCATTATTGTGACAGGTGCCGTGCTGGCCGTGTTTTTAGCATCCTGGATGGCCCGTCAGAAAAAGGAGAACGAAGAATTCCTTTGGGATATGTTCCCCTGGCTGCTGGTTGCTGGCGTGATAGGCGCGCGCATCTGGCACATCCTCACTCCACCGGATTCTATGGTGGCTATCGGGATGGATACCCATTTTTACCTAACTCATCCCTTGGATGCCATCAATATCAAGAATGGCGGGCTTGGCATTCCGGGCGCAGTGATCGGGGGATTGATTGCGCTGGTTCTTTATTGCCAAAAACATAAACTAGATTTTCGTCAGTGGGCTGATTATATCGCCCCCGGGCTGGCGCTGGCTCAAGCTATTGGCCGCTGGGGCAACTACATCAACCAGGAGTTGTATGGTGCACCGACGGACCTCCCATGGAAGATTTTTATCGACTCAGCCCACCGAATATCCGGATATGCCAACGTGGAATATTACCACCCGTTGTTCTTATATGAATCACTGTACAATCTGGCAAATATGGGCATATTAATCTGGGTGAGCCGGAAATATCGCGATTCCCTGAAACCAGGTGATATCATCTTAACTTACGCTGTCATCTACCCGGTAGGCCGTTTCCTGCTTGAATTCTTAAGGCTAGATGCCTCCAGTGTACTAAGCCTGAATATCAATCAGACAGTGATGGG
>Ga0172375_10000735_pt1 | contig 52731 bp, 51 predicted proteins | sample LakKiv1m_FD_114537 | JGI IMG/M metagenome (GOLD analysis project Ga0172375, IMG submission 114537) | Freshwater microbial communities from Kabuno Bay, South-Kivu, Congo - kab_092012_11.1m | ecosystem: Environmental > Aquatic > Freshwater > Lake | place: Democratic Republic of the Congo...
AGAAATGGCTTTTGCTGATATAAAATCATCTTGGCTCCGGCGACTGGACTCGAACCAGTAACCTCGAAGTTAACAGCTTCTTGCTCCACCATTGAGCTACGCCGGAATATAAAAATAGAACAAGAGATATTATATATCTACCCCTTAAATTAGTCAACGTTGGCTATTTATTTTTTCGAAAACATTGATTTGATTTTGCCCATAAAGCCTTCCGGTTTTGGTGGCTCTGTCGGAACCGATTGAATCGGTTGAGGTTGTTCGCCTTCCGCGGCAGGCTGGAAGCTGACAGGCTGCTCAGTTGGCGTTGAAGCAGGTGGAACTTCCGATTCCGATTGCATTGGCGACGGCGTAACGTCCATCATAGGATCAACTGGCGGAGAGACCGGCGGTTGACCCATTGGCGGTGGCCCTGCTGGCGGTTCCATAGGTTGTTCTACTGGTGGCTGCGGTGTCATCGGCGAAGTTGGCGGCTCGACGCCTGGCACGTTTTCTTCGGGAAGATTATCATCGTTTGGTTGCATATATCCCCTTTTCTAAATAGATTTAATGCTAATACCAATATATCAGAATAAACGTAAGAGTTATACCACTAAAATCATTTCGCAGTTTTTTTATTCTTAAGATAATCAATTAGGCGCGTTTTCATAGCCGTATGGGCACCATCGATACCCAAAATTTTTAGTGATCCGATTAGAACATATAATTCGTCAAGAATTTCTGTTTTGTGTCCGTTTTCCAGCTCGTTAAAACGATTGGTAATCGCTCCAACTAACCATTTTTCCTGTGCGGGGGTAGGAGTTTTCCTTGTAGGCGCACTTTCGATATGCGTAGTTAATACTTCCAACGATCTGGCCGAGCGATTACGTTTTTGCAGATAACCTTTGGTAATTAGGCCATTGATATGAATCGCCACGGTTGAAACCGATTTATAGCCCAGTGCTCGCATAATTTCACGATAGCTTGGACCATAACCATGGCCCTGAATAAATCCGTCGACAAAGTTTAACAGCTCTTTCTGGCGCTTTGTAGACCGGTCATTCATGATTTAATTATATCCTTATTTTTCGATTGAAGCGCAACCGCCGCTAATCCCCACCAAATAATTGAGATTGTGTCGTCAACCCAAACCGGCAAAAGTAATCCGATTAACGCCATGCTAACACCTCCGGCAAACACGCCTAGTGCCAACCAGTCGCTTTTTAGCTTCCAGAGTTTTGTCATTACCAGCAGATAAATGTATGCAAACAGTATCAACCCGAACCAGCCGACTTCGTGAGCAATGAATAGATATTGGTTTTCAATTATCGTTGGCCTGTCAGCTAATAACGAGGCCGATCCGGTGCTACCGACTCCTTCGCCCAAAGGCTGTCGAATAAACCGGTCAAATGAATCCCCCAGCGAACTGGCATGTCCCTCGTTCGAACTGATAGCGCTGCCGCCTTTCGGATTCTCATGCAATACGACATTCGAAATAAAGTATGAATCCCTAAATGCGTACAAACCGCCCAGTATCATTAATACGACTGCGCCAGCTGAAATCCACACTTTTTTCGGTATTTTGCGCCACAAAGCACAAACCAAAACTATCCCCAAGGCAACCAAGGTGCCGGCCTGGGCACTGCGCGAATAGCTGGCCCATAATGCGCTCAGCCCGCCAATAAGTAAAATAATCGATACCGCTAAGTGTCGTTTCGTTTTCTTAATCTTGCCCTTTACGAATGCGACGGCCAATAATACCAGTGCAAAGCCGGCGTATGCCCCTAACGGGTTAGGGCCCCTAAAAGTACCGTTTATCCTGACAAATTCGGGATTTTTATCAATCGTAAGGTACGGGCTGATTGTGTTCAGATTATATCCGATATATTTTAGGACGTCTTTGGGAAGTATGAACACTTGCAAGAAGGCGAAAACCAGTGCCACTAATGCGCCTATGATTCCAATTTTTATAAACAGTTTTCTTTGGTTTGGATATAAATACAGAGCAATATATACAAGTGCAAAAAACAGTAAATACCTCAGGTCGATTGCCAAACCCGCACCCCAGGCAGACCATCCTTGAAAATTATAAAAAGTAAGTACCAGATGCAAGACCGCATAGGCCAGTATGGCAAAAATCACCGGATCTTTAAAAATAACTGTTCTTTTGTTTTTAAATACCAAATACAATGCCAATACGCCCGCCACCAACATCAGAATCTCTTTCCAGGATTTTATCAATAGGTCATTGCCCGACCAGAGCGTTTCTAAACCGACTACGATTGGAGCATGCAAAACAATCAACCCAAAAATTACGGCCAAAAGACTAATGTATAATTTTCCGACTATACTAAGGCCAACCAGATTCTTTGCTTTGCCACCTGTCATCTAACATATATTGTACCCCAAAGATGTTATAATTGGGGTACTTATGATAAGCAGAAATACGAAACTTTACAGTCTTATCCTTGTAATAGTCGACACCCTCGTTTTAATGGGGGCTTTTATTTTGGCGTATGTGGTAAGAGTACAGCTTGACCCAAGACCACTGCTTGCGCCTGTTTATGCTGCAAATTATTTTCAGGCATTTTTATTCATCATTCCGTTTTGGATAATAGTATTTGCCAGCCTTGGACTATATAACCCCAACACTTACAATCGCAGGCTGATCGAGTGGACAAAAATAGCCATTGGCTCATTCATTGGCATTTTACTTGTTGTTGGTTGGCAATATGCCAGTGGAAAAACTATCCTACCGGCCCGCCTAGTCGCGGTTTATGGCCTGGTCGCAGCTTTTTCATTCATCTTAATAGAGCGCGAAGTTCTACGCTTGGTTCGTACCTTGATGTTTCGTTATGGCATGGGCATTAAAAGAGTCCTGTTGGTTGGTGCGACAGAAGCAACCAGCGATATCGCCAATAATTTATCCGATACCGCAAAAAGCGGTTACAAGATAGTTGCGATTGCGGGACCAAAAAAAGTAATCCCAAGCGGGCTTAATGTAAAACATTATTCTTCAATCGAAGCCGCTATCAAGGATATTGAATCTAATCATATAACAACCATTATCCAAACCGATTTGTATGATTCGGCCGAGCGAAACCAAAAAATACTCGGGGCAGCTCAATCGCACCATATTAGTTATAGTTTCATACCCGGCGAAGCCGAGTTTTATTCCGGCAAAAACACAATTGACGTTTTTTTGGGCTATCCGATGATATCAGTTTACCAAACGCCGTTAGTCGGATGGGGAGCAATCGCCAAGCGAATATTTGATCTGATCGTCAGCACAATCTTAATCGTCATTCTATCACCTATTTTGCTTGTACTTTGGCTGCTTATCAAAATTTTTGACCCCGGTCCTGCCATATATGTCAGTGAACGGCTCAGCCGTTTCTCTGAGCCGATAAATCTAATCAAGTTTAGAACCATGAGTGCCAAATACGGATCCAAAGACGCCGCTGAAGAATTTCGCGAAATGGGACGACAGGATCTAATTGCCGAATATGAAAAAAACCGCAAGGTCGAAAATGATCCGCGCATAACCGCCGTCGGCAAGTTTTTGCGCAAAACCTCACTAGATGAACTGCCACAAATCTTTAATGTTTTCAAGGGTGACCTCAGCCTTGTCGGTCCTCGGCCGATTTTGCCCCAAGAAGCCAAGCTTGCTCGCGGACGAACAGCACTGCTTCACAGCGTCAAATCAGGCATGACGGGGATTTGGCAGGTGTCCGGTCGCAGCCAACTTTCATTTGAAGAACGTATCGAACTGGAACTATATTATGCACAAAACTGGACTTTCTGGTTGGACATCAAAATATTATTTAAAACCATCGGAGTAGTCCTGTTCTTAAAAGGGGCAAAATAATGCATGCTCCAAAAATTGCCATCGTGCACGATTGGTTAACCAATATGGGTGGTGCAGAAAATGTCGCCTACGCTATGCACCAAGCTTTTCCGGATGCCCCGATTTATACGTCTACGTTCACGCCAGAGAACATGCCGCTTTTCAAAAATTTGGATGTGCGCACTACTTATTTGCAAAAACTCCCCGGCCCTTTACGCAAACTCCATAAATTCTTCCCGATGTTGCGCGTGCATGCTTTTAAAAAACTGGACTTATCCGAATTCGACATAATCCTCAGTAGCGCCAGCGCCGAATCTAAACAAGTCCGAAAAACCGGACCGAATCAAGTCCACATTTGCTATTGTCATACGCCGATTCGCTATTATTGGAGTCACTACGGCGAATACCGACGCGATCCCGGTTTTGGCAAGTTTAATTTTTTAGTTCGCCTGGCCATGCCCTTTATGGTGCCCCTTTTAAAACGAGCGGACTTTAAGGCAGCACAGAAAGTCGACGTCTTTATTGCCAACAGCAGTGAAGTCCAAAAAAGAATTAAGAAATATTACAATCGAAACTCGACAATTATTCACCCGCCGGTAGACGTCGACCGTTTTGAACCGGCCAGAGTGCGTAGCGATTATTATGTAGCCCTAGGCCGTCAAGTACCGTATAAACGCATCGATTTGGCGGTTGCAGCTGCAACCAAACTTAATATACCGCTAAGAGTATATGGTAACGGCAGCGAGCACCAGCGTTTGGTTGATATGGCGGGTCCGTCAGTTAAGTTTTTCATTGACAGATTCAGTGATGCATCAGACTCCGCAGTAACCGACGCTTTAAACCACGCCAAAGGTTACATTTTTCCAGCCGAAGAAGATTTCGGCATCGTCCAGGTCGAAGCCCTAGCCGCTGGTGCGCCGGTAATCGCATATGGCAAGGGTGGCGCACTGGATATCATTCAGGATGGCGAAAGTGGCATATTATTTAAACAGCAAACCGTCGATTCTGTAGTTGAAGCGATCAAAAAACTTGAAAATATGACTTTCCTGCCCGGCACCCTCCGCCGCAAAGCTAAACGTTTTGATAAATCCCTGTTTGACACTAAAATTAAAAAAATCGTTCAGGACAACATAACACGCTAGAAATTTATTGGAGCTTCTTTGCGACGTCACTCGTTTTGTGACTGACATCTTTTCGTGACACCAATATCCCATCGGGTGTATTTACCACGACCACATTATTAAGGCCGATTACGGCAACCGGTTTCTCGTCTTCTTCGTTCCTGACATAAACATTGTCAACATCAATCGTGTGTATATTTTCACCGCTCAAGTAATTACCGCATTCATCACACGGAACCACGTCATGCAAATCCTTGAATGACCCGATATCCATCCAATCAAAATTGGCCGCAACAACCGCTAGGTCTTTGGATTTTTCAATAAGTGCAATGTCGATTACTTGGCTATCAAACCCCAAATATGCTTCATCGTATTGTTTACTGCCGACCTTGGATATTTTGGAAAGTTTTTCATAATCCTTGTTAAGATTAGGCGCATACAATTTCATCTCGCTTAGGAATGTGTTCACCGATCCTACGAAATAGCCACAGTTCCACAAATAATTACCAGATTCAACATATTTTTTAGCAGTTTCGTAATCGGGTTTTTCTTTGAATGATTCTACATTGAAAACGCCAACGTTCTTACCCACAGCACCATCGCGTTCTATATAACCGAATCCTGTTGATGGGAAAGTTGGTTCTATGCCAATTAATGTAATATAGCTGTTAGCTTGCGATATTTTGGCTGCCGTCGCAAAGGACCTGGCAAAACCACCTATATCGCGAATGTGGTGATCCGAGTGAATGAATGCAACTGGCTCGTCATGATCATGTTTTCTAGCGATCACGTCAAGCGCAAAAACTATACAATGGGCCGTCCCGCGCCTGCCGGGTTCAATCAAAAAAGCTTCTTTGGGTAATTCCGGCAACTGTTCGCGCACCCGGTCAGAATGACTGGCTTCGGTTACTATATAGACCGTCTCGCTGATTTTTTTAGCCCTGTCATAGGCCATTTGCAGCATAGTTCTCTCGCTAGTTAATTTTAGTAGATGTTTTGGGTATTTGGGGGTAGATAACGGCCAAAGGCGCGTACCGGACCCACCAGCATTTATTACTGTAATCATTTTTCTATTATAACCGAATTTCCCTCAAATTTGATTTATGTATATTTCATAAAAATTACAGACGAATGATAGTGCCCGACTTTTGATGACAGTGTTTGTTATATAATGTCTGTATGAAACAAAATTCTACTATCACCGTTCTTGGTGCAGGTTATGTAGGCCTCACCACAGCCGCACTGCTTGCTCATTCCGGCTATACGGTCTATGCCGTAGAGCCAAATAAAAAACGGCTTGATGTTATTAAAAAGGGACACTCATTCTTTTTTGAACAAGGCCTGGACCCCGTTATCAAAGCCTCAATAAAAAACGGCAAACTAATTCCGACAGATTCTTACGCTGACAGTATACCTAAAAGCGGCGTGGTTTTTTCCTGTGTAGGCACACCCGATAATCCTGACGGCAGCTCAAACCTTACCTACGTATTTAGCGCAGCCAAAGAAGCGTCCCGCTTTATGAAACCAGGAACGGTTTATGTTCAAAAAAGTACGGTACCGGTTGGAACTGGTTGTCAGCTTGAAGAAGAGTTCAAAAAAACAAAAAATGAAGTGCCTTATGTCTCTAACCCTGAGTTTTTGCGTGAAGGTACGGCTCTTTATGACACATTGTTTTTTGACAGAGTCGTCGCCGGCGGTAGGAACAAAAGGGCCGTCAGTTCCGTTTTAGATATATACAGACAACTTGAAAAACATCGCGAAGAAATTGCTAAAATCGCTAAAGTCCAAACAAACCCTAGAAAAGGAGAATACATTTCTACCAATCTGAATAGCGCTGAACTAATAAAAGTTACGGCAAACGCCTTTCTGGCTCTTAAAATTTCTTTTTCCAATTCGATTGCCATGCTTGCCGACAGGGTTAATGCCGACATTATTGAAGTTATGGACGCAGTAGGTGCCGATGAGCGTATAGGACGAGCATTCTTGAATGCAGGTCGTGGTTATGGTGGCGGGTGCTTCCCAAAAGACGTTAGTGGGTTAATTGCCAGTGGCATACAAAATGGCATCGATTTAGAGATTATGAATGCTGCTCAAACATTGAACGCCTCGATGCCCGGTTATATCGTCGAGAAATTACAAAACGCAAGTGGTGGCAACCTCACCGGTAAAAAAGTGGCCGTTCTTGGGCTTGCCTTCAAGGCAGGGACCAGCGATGTCAGACGTTCGCCAGGCGTGTTGCTGGCCAACACTTTGGACAACGCCGGAGCTATAGTGACTGCATTTGACCCTCAGGCGAATCACGAGGCTGCCGATGATTTAAGAAGAGGTGTTGTTCAACACGATACTTTGGAAAATGCTATTAAGGGCGTGGATGCTATTATCGTTGCCACCGAGTGGCCGGAATTTCTTGAGTACGAGCCTAAAGTATATGCAAAACACATGAATGATAGCAAGTTGTTCGTTGATGCCATTAACAGGTTCTCGATCCCAGCGATTAAAAATGCCGGCCTGATTTACATAGGTGTCGGCCGCTAAGGTGTTACAATAGTCATATGAAAGTTTTTATACAGGTCCCTTGCCTTAATGAAGAAAAAACGTTGCCTTCGGTTTTAGAATCAATGCCGAAAAAAATCAAGAATGTCGACAAGCTGGAAATACTGATTATTGACGACGGCTCGACAGACAAAACAATCGAAATCGCTAAAAAGTACGGAGTCAAACATTTTGTTAAACACCCGCGCAATATGGGTTTGGCACGCTCTTTTCGTGACGGCGTAGACTACGCTTTGAAACACGGGGCAGATATTGTCGTCAATACCGACGGGGACAACCAATACCCCCAAGCTAGAATTGTTGATTTGGTTCAACCTATAATCATCGGGGATGCAGACATAGTTATTGGTGACCGTCAAACTGCAAAGATTGCCCACTTCTCTGTTTTTAAAAAATTAATGCAGAGATTCGGTAGCTGGGTTGTAAATAAAGCCGCCGGTACCAATTTACCGGATGCAGCAAGTGGTTTTCGCGCATACTCTCGTAGTTCATTATACAAATTAAATATTGTAACAAAATTTAGTTACTGTATGGAAACAATCATTCAAGCGGGAAATAAACGACTTAGGATCGAGAGCTTGGCGATTGAAACCAATAAAAAAACCCGCGAGTCGCGCCTGTTTAAAAACGTCGGGCAGCACATGGTGCAGTCAGGCAAGGCAATCCTAAGAAGCTATATAATGTTTAAACCGCATTTGATATTTATGACTCTTGGGTTAATATTTTTCATTCTCGGCATCGTTCCATTTATTTCGTTTGGCGTCAACTTTATCATGGGGGATGGCGAAGGGCATCTGCAGTCTCTTATATTCGGCAGCTCGATGATAGTTGGGTCACTGCTGTCGTTTGCCCTTTTGGTAATTTCAGACCTACTTAGAACCAACCGAATACTACTCGAAGACCAACTTGAAAGAGTTAAAGAAATACAGTACCAAAAAACCAATTAAGCAAGGTTGAGTAGTAAATAGATAAAAAGCTTAGGCTGGAAGACCTGCTAACTTACGTCTGATTGCTATATAGGTGATAACACCGACTCCAACAACTATATCAGTAATAAAAGTAAGCAGGCGCCACATTATAATTACTGAATTTTGTATACTAAACAATGCTAATGTTAGTTCGCGTACCCCAATCCCCCCCGGAGAAAAAACCGCTAATATGCTGACGACAAAGGCTGCTGCATTTGCGCTAATTGCCAAGCACGGGTTAATTGTATAGTTGAGAGAATCGCTAACCAGCCAAAAAGACACACCACTAATGGTCCAGGTTAAAATCATCAAAAGAAAGCTTGGTACCAGTTTATACACGTATAACTTCCGCCTCTTCTTTATGAATGGAATTGTAATCTCAATTTTAAATTTCATAAGTAAGTATAGGATTATAGCAAAAATTATCAAGCAGATGATACCGAGTATTATTGAATGCAAAAACACAAAAAATGTTATTGAAACAACTAACCCTGCACCAAGTATATTAAAATTCTCAACCAGTTGCGCATATGTACTTTTTTTGACCGACATTCCTAATTGTTTTGCGTATTTAGCCCTAAAAGAAAACGTGAAGATACTACTGGGCAAATATTTAAAAGGTTGTGATGCAAAAAATGAAAGTATCTGAATTGTCTTTGTATTGGGATCAACTACCCTACATACCTTTAGCCAATGCAGCGACATGGTAACATAAAAAAGCAAAAAACACACAAAAGCCAGGACTAATATCCACCAGTTATTATCAAGCCCCGAAAAGTCAGCCTTACTTACAAGCGACTTACCATATATATATGCGAAAAAAACTACACTAACCATTAAAATAAAATTGACAACTTTAAAAGTTAGTTTAAGCCAATTATTTTTTTTCATTTTTCCTCACCAGGATGAGCGTCCAGGGGAGCGGGTTTCTTATCGCGACTACCGAACCAAAATTTTTCTCTACAAGTTTAACTAAACCGCTTTTAGACCAGCGGTTTAGGTGCCCCGGGGTATTCCCTAGGCTTTTCCAATATTTCCCTCTTGATACATTCAAAACACTCCAAATTGGTTCCCTTGGCACGCCAATCATCAAATAGCCGTCATTTTTTATTACCCGTCTCACTTCCGCAAGGCCCTTTTCAGGAAAATCAAGATGCTCAAGAACTTCAAGTAGATATATTAGATCGAAACTCTTGTCTTTGTGGTTAAGATCATAAACACTCTCTTGGATGACTTTGATCCCTGGGTTGTTCTTTTTTGCAAAAGGAATCTGGCGTTCGACATACTCCGATGCCTCTAGCTTAATATTTTTAGGGATAAATGAATCTATACGCTTGGTAGAAAACCCCTCGCCACAGCCAATTTCAATTGCTTTAGCACCTTTGTTTGTAATCCCTGCTAGTTCCGTAAGTTCGCGAACAGCCTCAAAATAGTTATCAATCAACCTATTACCGACTTTACCGCCTTCGTACTTCGCTCGAAAATCTTCGTTCTCGGGAGTGGCCTTGCAGCTCGATTTGTCATTTTGATTTTTTGCGTTCATATGCTTAACCCTTGTCTTCATTATTTGTGTGATAGTATTTCTTCCCTTTTATGCAATTATCACCTGTTTATTATTTGCCTTAAGCTCCCATTATTATTAATAATAGCTATAGACGCGCTAAGCTTTACTTCACCGACTGATTGTGGCGGGGTCGTAAAGGTAGATTCTAATACACTATACGTTAAGTTTACCACTTGTGTTAGATTGCCGCGACTTCCTATGTCAGCTAGAATATTTTCCTGGTTGTTAATTATGCCTATTATAGGCACCCGTCCATGGGAACGAGTAGCCTTGGCTATTTCAGCCAACTTATCAATTGTTGGCTTTTCTGACCCGTTTAATAAATACCCATACGACTCAACATGGCAATACCCCCTTGTCGGCTGAACGGCTACCATGCGCCCCACCCCTGTCCAGACAACCGTTGCGTTCGATGGTAAACTCGGACACAGTTCTGGGATAAAAGCATATTCTGCCGTATCACGCGTTACCATAAGCGGCTTCGACGTAATGACTGGGGTGGAGATTATACCCAGACAAGCAATAATAATCAAACTATTCTTAAACCCTGCAGAAGGAAAATTAATCTTTTCAGTAATGATTGAAAGCATGTATACACCAAAGACAGCGATTCCAGGCATAATAACCGGTAACATTCTTCTAGATGCCCAAATTTGGTCTTGCCAAATACTGGGTTTTATAAAATACACAACTGACGTACCGAGGATGACAAAAAGACCACACAATAATATTAGGTTTTTATTATTCATGCTCTTATAAAGTGCGTAAGCCAATCCTATCAGCCCCAGACAAGCCAAAACCGGACCGATGTACCAACTAACCCAACTAGTGGTTATGTCTGTATATGCAGTCATTGATTGTTGTTGGGCACTAGCGGGAGAGGACCAATGAATTAAATCAAGTACCCCTGTTAGTATCGGTCGAACCATAAGGGCCAAACCAACAAAAAGCACCAACAATGCCCCAGCCTTAGCCCGCCATTTAATAGTTTTTTTGTCCAGCCATATAAGCAAATCCGGTCTCATAAATATAACAATATTAACTACGAGGCCTAAACATATAACCGCAAAGAGTGCCATTATTTCTTGAGTTATTAGACTTTGTGTGTCGATATAATAATTCTTAGAAAGCAACACCAAGTCCAGCCAAGCCAAAAAACACATAACCGTTGCCGGTAACGCGAAAAACAGAACGTTCATTAATCTTCTCTTTAAGCTTGGTTTTTTTGAAAATGCCGCATATACAGAAAGAAATGCTGCAAATCCTATTAAGCTTAGGTAGCTATCTATCCTGGTCAGCACACTTGCCCCAACAACTAAACCGGCCAGTGCCCACAAAGCCAGCCGATTGTTCTTTTGCGCAATCCAAATCAACGCCAACCCTCCAAATATAAAAGTGGCAGTAAGTGGTTCCGTATACACATCCCTAGAAAAATACAACATAGGCATAGCCCCCGCCATAACTCCCGCACCAACAGCAGCCCAGTAGGGCCTAATAAATAGCCTGGCAAAGCAGTATATTGCCAACAGGGCTGTCATACCAAACAAAATGTTAAAATGCAGTACGTTTTTCACCCCAACGAACTTACCTATCGCCCCTAATAATGATGGCAAAAGATGTTGCCCTTGGACATAAACCACATCGCCTTTGTCTCTATCGACACTAAAGCCCGTATTATCAAAGCCCGGGGAAACGCCTTCTACTCCCTTTAGAGTATTGGGAGCAACAATTTTCAAATCATTTTTTTCAGAAAGCCAGGACGCTGCATTGGCATAAATTGCCGGGTCTCGATTTGTTAAAACATGCTGCGATGTAAAGAAAATATTATAACTTCCCCAAACCAGCACTCCGAATATTACGATCAAATCACAAATAAGCCGCTCCCTCGAACTTCCTGGCCTGTCAGTCCTGCCAAATTTATATACGATCCAAGCACAGAAAATTGCTACGATGGGGGCAAGTGTCCAAATTAATTGGGCGCGGAATTGGCCTATTAACAAGAGTATGACTATTACGAAACTAAAACCTGCCAAACCGGCAATAACAGCAAGTGACAGCTTATCTACGGCACTCTCGAGTCCTTCCCCCATTGATTTTTTAGACAATAGTCGTTTCATACTCGCCACTCCCATTCTAGACATACTTTAGTAAAACTATAGCACAGATTATACCTTATACCCCTCATGCCTGGACATATCTTCTCTGTTGTGCTATAATAAAACCTGTTAAGCACCGGTTAAAACAAACAAAATGAAAAGTATACAAAAAAACAATTGGTCACCCATTAAAAAAATCATCCTTGTTTTTATTGTGATCTTAACTATATCTTCTCTGGTAATAGCTGGGATGTTTTTTATGCACGTTGGTCCATTCGTTAATACCAGCGAAAATGGTTCTACGGAAACATCGGACAACAGCCAAAAAACTACAACACCATCGTCAAATGATTCAAGTAAAACGCCCGTAAGCAACCAGCCCGTAGACGATAATACATCAGACAATACGCTATTAGCCAGTATTACAAATATTGAACAAACCGACTCAAGTCTAAAAATCGGTACATTGATTGAAGGAGTTGTTTCTAGTGGAAGTTGCGTCTTGACCCTTACCAAAGACGGTAAAAATGTCACAGATACCGTTGGGGTACAGGCATTGGCGAGTTCGTCAACATGCGAAGGATTCGATATCCCAATCGTAGAGTTATCACCAGGCTCCTGGAAGATTAGTATCGAAATTACCGTAAGCTCCAAAGAGGCGCATCTATCAGATAGTGTGGTAATAGAATAAAATAATAATATGATAGCTTATCCCAATACAAAATCACCCAAACACACTCTCCGACTTGCTGCTTTTTTCGCTGGAACTATCGTGGTAGTAATCGTTGCGGTTGGTTTATACATGAGTCACACGGCTAACGCAGGAACATCCGGCTGGATGGCTGGACGAATTATTGATGATTCCGTATTCACCAATTACAGTTCTATGTCTGCCGCTCAAATCCAGTCGTTCCTGAACGGCCAAGTCCCAAGCTGCGATACGAACGGCACGAAACCGGCATCAGATTTCGGACGCCCCGACTTGACTCACGCCCAATATGCCGCATCTAGAGGCTGGCAAGCGCCTCCTTACGTTTGTCTTAGAAATTACAGCCAAGGTGGCAAGACGGCAGCACGAATTATTTATGACACCGCCCAAAAATATCATATAAGTCCCAAGGTATTGATTGTATTACTGCAAAAAGAGCAAAGCCTTGTAACGGACACTTGGCCATTGAACGTCCCTCAATACCGTTCTGCCACCGGTTATGGTTGCCCTGATACCGCCCCATGCGACTCTCAATACTATGGCCTAACGAATCAATTAGACTGGGCAGCAAAAATGTTCCGAGCAATCCTGGACAATTCGCCGACTTGGTACACGCCGTACAATCTGGGAAACAACTACATCCAATACAATCCAAGCGCTTCATGCGGAAAAAGTAAAGTGTATATTCAAAATCGTGCCACGCAGGCCCTGTATAACTACACCCCTTATCAACCCAACTCGGCAACCCTTAACACAGATTGGGGAGAAACCGTTTCCTGTGGAGCTTATGGCAATTTAAATTTCTATAGATATTTTACCAAATGGTTTGGCGCAACTACTTCAGCCGCTACGTATGGGTATAGTGTAACTTCGAAAGAATTTTATTCTGATTATACTTATCAAACAAAAATATCAAGTACCCCAACAATTGAGCCTGGGCAAACCATTTATACCAGAATCAAAGTCAAAAACACTGGGAATCAATCATGGTACGACGAAAATCTACGCATGGGGACCCTAAGCCCGACAAACAGATCGTCCGCTTTTTATGTTTCAAGTGGCAATGGTTACTGGATCAGTCCAGGACGTCCGACAAAAATGGCTGAAGATTTGGTTGGCGGCGGTGGTACGGCAACATTCGAATTTGCCATGAAGGCTCCGATACATCTTGGGGCATACCAAGAATCGTTTGGTCTTCTAATCGAAGGATACAGATGGGTTGGCGGTTCACTAACCCTGCCCATAACCGTTGCCTCGTCTTCGCCATATTATCAAGTTAAAGAATTGTCATTTAATGCTTATTCTGATAATTCAATGACTAGAAAACTTGATTTGTCCAATATGGCTATGTATACAGGTTCAAAGGCATATATAAAAGCGACTATTAAAAATACCGGCAACCAAACCCTCCCAGCAAATCTAACGAGACTTGCAATTAGTAACCCTCATGACAGAGCCAGTGTTTATAGTGACAGCGATTGGCTTTCAGGCAGTCGTGCAACCGCATCAGACGAGGGTAACTTGGCCCCTCAGGCAACCGGTACGTTTAAGTTTACAATTACCGCCCCGAGCAGCCCAACGTCACGCACCACCGAGCAGTTTGGTCTTTTGATTGAGAACCAACGCTGGCTGAGTGATGATATTGGCACTTTTTCAGCACAAACAAAATCAAGACCCCCAGCATTCTTATCAAGTGGACAATCTATTGCTGTCGAAGGGTCATTATTATCAGGTAATGAAAGTTATAAGTTAATACTGCAGGGCGATGGGAACTTAGTTTTATATTCTCCGTCTAGGGCTCTTTGGTCTAGCAAAACGGCCGGAAAAGGAGGATCGAAATTTATTACGCAGGGCGATGGGAATTTGGTTTTATACACGAAAAAAGGAGCTCCGGTTTGGAATAGTGGGACAGCTGGAAAGGGTTTATCCAGCCTGTTCATGCAGGGCGATGGGAATTTGGTTTTATACAACACCAACGGGCACACTTGGGCAAGTCGGACTGCAGAATAATAAGGTCACAAAACTAAAGAGTGCCTTTATCTGGCTCTTGGGGTTTAATGGATTTAATCAACTTTTTAGTGGCCACACCACCAAGCCCAATCCCCTCCTTTATGGTGATGGCTAGCCCGAGGTTCAGGACAATAAACCCGGACGATATGTAGCGTAATGTATGGTACCTAAGCTTTTGACCGGACATGTTAACCCCACTTAAATAAAATAACATCAACAAGATACTGATGATGGTGAATATTTTTAGACCCAATGGATAGCGTTTTAATATAAAAATTAGCATTACGCCAATTGGCGCTAGCCATAGCCAAGGCGCAGCCTGTAACAAAGATTGTCTATCGGCGGCTATGGGTGGCTTGGCTGTATCGGGGTTCTGATAGAAACTTGAACCAATAATTACTTCTTTTATATTCCTTTTAAGTAATGATGGCTGAAGATATCCTCTGCTTATTTTGCTGTACGATTCTTCACGGCCCGAGCTAAAAACCGTATGATTGACCAAAAAATTTACAAATAACTGTAGTGTAAAACAAAATAGTATAAGACTAAAGACGACAAGCGATTTTTTCCAGCTTGTTTTTGTAACCAGCAAGAACGCTAATACTGTGGGGATAATAAATAATATTGCCTCTTGTCTTGTTAGGAAACAATAGCCCGATATAAATGCTAGTGCGATTAATATTTTCCAAGACGGTTTTTTCTTGATTTGAGTAATGAATAACCAGAAATAAAAAGCGAAAGTAAAAAATAGCACCTGGTTATTCCATGGGATAGCAAAAAGCTCAGAAGCAAAGTTAAATGTAATTGCGCTTCCATCCCACACGAGGAGTGCAGCCATAAAAACCATAGCCCAGATTACACCCAGTAACTTTCTAGCCGCAAGAAAACAAAATACGACACTCGCTATAAATAATGCAAGAGCAATCGGCATAAACGGATCACTTGGCATGATAAATAGGCCGATGGCCCCCAAGATAGAATAACTAATCGTAAAGTGGAGCTGACCGGGCGTAGGTAGATGTCCGCTATGCAACCTATCGGCAACTGCCCTATAAAGAGACTAATCCGCCCAGCCAATGCCAGAATGCGGCTTGGACATATCGAAATACCAGCCGTAGATAAAAGACCCTATAGCCAGCACTAATAACACTACTAGAGGGAGCCATCGTTTAACATTTTCTTTTTTAAAACTAGTCGCTAGCAGTCGTTTTAGTTTTTCTTGTTTCATAACTAATACGATATTAGCATGCAACACGCCCATCGTGATAATAAATGACGACATATAGCCATAGCCATCCCTATCTGTTATTATTTAATAACATGGCGAACAAAAAGCAGACTATTTTTTTCGATGGCCTAGGGTTAGTTGAAGGCCACTTTAGCGGAGTTGGGCAGTATATTTTAGGTATACTGCGCGGCCTGGATAAAATTATTGACGATAACAAAAATAAACAGGAACCTTACCACAGAGTCAAAGTAATCATTCCTTATAACACCGTGCATAGGTTTAAGTCGTTTGGATTTAAGCACATCGAATATAAAAAAGCGCCAATACCGTTTAGGGTTATGAGCGCATTATGGACTAGGAACCTACTCCCGCCAATTGATCTTTTTTTCGGTAAGGGTATATATATTTTCCCCAGATTCGTATCTATGCGCCTACTTTTTAGCAAATCGGCTATTGTCATATACGATATTTCATTTGAGCTTTACAGAGAATTTTCCGAAGAGAACAATGCTAAGTTTTTATCAGGCGCAATTAAACGTTCCGTAGCATCATCTAACAAAATTATAACTATATCCAAGAACGCCAAGAAGGAAATCGTTGATTTTTATAACTTGAAAACAGACGACGTCGTCGTTGCAACTCCTGCAACCGACCCCTCGTTTTTATACCGCAGAAGCGCCAAAGAAATTGAGACGGTGAAACAAAAATATGGGATAAAAGGAGATTATATCCTTGCTCTTTCTAACTTGGAGCCTCGAAAGAACTTAGGCGCTTTAGTCAAAGCGTATTGTAACCTTCCGAAGAAACTCCGCGATAAAAACTCTCTCCTGCTTGTAGGGGTAAGCGGCTGGAAAACTGACAAGCTATTTCAAGATATCCTAGAAAAAGTAAAAGAGGGTCATAATATCATACGGCCATCCAGCTATGTCGACGATAAGGACAAGGCGGCAATTATCTCCGGCGCGAAGGTATTGGTTTATCCTAGTCATTACGAAGGGTTTGGCATGCCACCACTTGAAGCGCTAGCGTGCGGAACCCCGGTTATTACAGCAAACAACTCCTCTATACCCGAAGTAGTTGGTAATTCTGGGGTTATGCTTGACAGTTCCGATATTAATGGCTTTAAAGAGAATATCGAAAAAGTATTGTCAAATCCAGAAAGTACAAAGAATATACTTACTGAAGGCCCCGAAAGAGCAAGAATGTTCTCGTGGGGGAAAAGCGCTCAAATGTTTATAGATGTCGTTGAGGAGTTATCATGAAAATCGGGGTAGATATTTCGTCACTCCAGGGGCTGCATAGGATGAGAGGCATTGGCTATGTAACAAGCCATTTTATAAATAATATAGATCCTCTCTCTCCTAATAAGTTTGTCTTTTATCTATATGGCAATACCAAAGTGGGCTATGACAAGGATATCCTAAAGGACATTAAACTCAACCACGATTGCTACGAGGTGAGGTATATGAGTCCATCTAAAACTATTAAGCTAACTACCGAATTGCCGGGTAAACTAAAATATCTTAAAAAAGCATTCACAAAATTTTTGACTATGCTAAGCTACGCTCGAGGTTCCAAAAAGTTCGGTAACGTAAGTGACTTGGATGCTTTTATCCAATTAGACCAAAGTGAGCCACTCGCTAGATTACATAGAGGAGCAAAGAATTATTTTGTTGCTTACGACCTAATCCCCTATGTACTTGAAAGCGACTATTTATGGAATTACCGTACCGCACGATCAAACGGCAAAAAACGGCTTGGAGCTATTAAGCATTCCGTAAAACGCTCTATATACATATGGAAAATAAAGATTAATTCCCAAAAAGCACATAAAATTATCGCCATTTCCAACACGACAAAGCAAGATTTTATCAGAATCCTGAAAGCCCCAGCTGAGAAGATAGAAGTTGTTAGACTTGGGTTGGATAACTTAGTTAAACAAGATAAAAAAATAGGCGGTGAAGGGATTGTAAATAGGTATCATTACACGTCTTGGGGATATGTTACAAAAAAAGGGTCATTGAAAGACAAACGTTTTCTGTTGTTCGTCGGCGGGGTTGACCCAAGACGAAAACTGGAAGACGTCGTTACTGCTTTTAATCATCTACGCGCCCAGGGGGAAGATATAAAACTGGTATTGTCCGGTGATGTTATGAAGGGGCCGCTGGTGATTGACACTATACCGGTTCGGAATGCGCTGTTAGATTCATCTTATTCGGACGATATATACTTTCTTGGCTTTACTGATGACAAGACACGCGATTGGCTGTACGATAATGCCCTGGCGTTTATGTTCCCCAGTATATATGAAGGGTTTGGACTGCCTGTTCTTGAGGCTATGCAGTACCACACACCAGTGATTGCCTATGATAATAGTGCGGTTAAAGAAATAGCAGAAAATCTTCCTATTTATGCCAATGATCCATTATCGATTATTGATGCTGTTAGGTGTGTCATGGCCCTTGGACCGAAAGAGCTACAAAAGCTCACAGATAAGGCCTTCTCCCATTCGTCTAGATATAAATGGAAGAAATCAACGGAATCAATACTGAACATCGTATCAAAATAACTAGAGTGATGCAGCGTCTATAACTAATTTACGCGGGTTATCTATGGGCAGTAAATTATAGCTAACCCCTTTTGTCCCCGATTTTATACCGCAGCCAGTCAACTGTAAGTCCATATGCACTCCGTTTTAGCCTTTTGATATAACTAACCCCCTTTAATGAAAGTTCGTTATCATGAATCAGCAGCTGATTATCGCGACGTAGTTTTTGGACAAGGTCAAAATGAGTTTGATTCAGCCTAGTCACCTTCTTGAGTTGTCTCTCCCCGCGAGCCCAAGCATCATATTGATGCTTTTTCAATGCCTGATGTGATAATTTTACTACGGTATCTGCAAAGTTTTTGGTTCTGTGCCATGACTCTTCTGCAACATAATATGCATTCAGTCCGTCATTAATAAAAAATTTATATTGATTGTTTTTAAGTGTTTTTTCCCAGGAAGCTTCTTCGTCGCTTGATTCAATACAAATAACCTCCGGTCTATATACAGACCAATCATTTCCAGCGACAACTTCGTCTTCAAATCCCTCAACATCAATTTTTAGAAAATTAATATTTTTAACATTGTTTGCTTTTAATACGTCTTTTAGTGTTTTTATCTTTACCTTATATTTGCTTGTTTTGTCATCATTAAAATGTTTAGCCTTGCTTTGATCAAAACTAGAGTGCCCCGGCATGGCTTTATTCTCAAAAAAATCAAGCTCACCTTCCTTGCTGCTAATACCAATGTTTAAATTAATATCGTTTGGCCTATCTTTTTTTAACATTTCGAATATGTACGGTATGGGTTCGATATTAATCCCACTCCATCCGTTTTTATAGAAAAGCTTGGTAACGGAGTCCTCTATAGGGTAGTTTGCTCCAATATCTACGTAAACCCCATTGTTGACGTCCGACAATAAGGCCAGAAGTATAACGTCCTCGTTATATTGTGCGTATGATATAAATGGGTTTGATAAAATCATGGTCACCTTTATCATTTATTAGAAAAATATATCTTGAAACCCGGATCAACGGTGTATGGTAAGCGTCTGTCTTTCTTGACCTTAACCTTTACTGCTTCGTCCCACCAATCCTGTACCGTGATGCCATCCGGGTCAATTATAGCAGGGTCAATATAGTAGTCTCCATCGGCTAGAATGTTAGGCATCTCCCATACTATGATTCTATCTTGGCCGCGCATAAAACTGCCTGTACTAATCTTTTCTATCTTGGTATTCGTTCCCATGACTTCACTCCCGGCCGCAGAGCGTATTCTGATTCCCATCACGGGGTCGTCCATGTCTCGTGTTGAAGAAATACGCTGTTTTATTATGATTGCCTTATGAGAAAGTGATACGTCAATGTCGGCCGTTTTCATCTCGCCGACGCCCCACCTCATTTTATCCTGCCCGGCAACCGTAGTTGTTGAGCCAGAAAAAAGTTTCGTATATTCTTGGGCTATCTTATCGGTTTCACCAATTTCGACAACTACACTATCATCGACAAGAATCGCTCTGTCGCAATACTCTCTGACGGCACTCATATCATGACTGACAAAAACGACTGTTTTTTTATCTTTTTTTAATTGTTTAAAATATGTAAAGCATTTGCGCTGAAAGTCAGCATCCCCCACGGCAAGCACCTCATCAATCAGCAATATATCCGATTCGGCCAGAATCGTCGCGACGGAAAAAGCTAAACGAACCTGCATTCCTGACGAATAGTTCTTGAGTTTTTGGTCCATAAATCGCTCAAGCTCAGCAAATTCCACTATGTCTTTGTATTTTCCGTCAACCTCTTTCTCTGAAAAACCCAACAGCGCCCCGTTTAGATACGTGTTTTCACGGCCGGTCAACTCTGGGTTAAACCCAACCCCCAGTTCGATAAATGGGACTAGCCTGCCATTAACCTTGACCTCGCCTTTATTGGGTTGATAGATCCCTGCAATAATCTTTAAAAGCGTACTCTTACCACTGCCGTTGCGCCCAACGATACCAAAAAACTCACCTTTTTTTACATCAAAAGAAATGTCCCGCAGCGCATGTTGAACTTCGACTTTTTTACGATTTTTATTAAACGGACTTACAAATAGACTTTTTACACTGTCTGCCCTTTCGTGAGGCAGTTTGAAGTTCTTTGAAACGCTTTTTATGCTGATTGCTGTGTCTTCAGCCATATTAAATCTCCTCCGCAAAACTAGGTGATTTTTTTCTGAAATAAACTACACCAATAATTGCGACTGATATCACAATAATTAACGGGATAAGGCGTGCGAATGAATTACCATAAACGCCGGTTATCGTTAGTGTTTTGTCTGTTATGGCAAGATAACGCGCATCTTGCATGATTTGTGCTACGGGATTAAGTATCATAAGTCTTGAAACAAGTGGCGACATAGCAACCACCATCGTAATCGGATATAGGATTGGCGTTGCGTAAAAGCCAGCCTGTAAGACAACCTCCCAAATATAGTTTATATCCCTGAATCGAACGTACAGTGCACTAAGTATAAATGCTATGGATAGTGAGAATATGAACAGCTCGATGATCAGTGGGATTACCCACAAAATACTCAATGTAAATGGAACATTATTAATAATCATAAAAATAGCAATGACAACAAGGTTAACTAACAGATTGATTAGCGCTGAAAACGAGCCGGCGATAACTATCACGTAACGAGGGAAAAACAGCTTTCGCAATAAATCGCCCTTGCCCACAATCGCAGACACGCCGTTTATAGTTACTTCCACGAAATAATTCCATAACACTACCCCCAGCAACAAATAAACCGCAAAGTGCGGTACGTCACCGCCGATACGAAGGAAGTTTACGAAAACAACATACAAAACGGCAAATAATGCCAGCGGGCGCAGTAACGTCCAAACATATCCAAGCACAGAGCCTTTGTATCGAATTTTGAAGTCCGTTATTACAAGTTGTCTGAGCAAAATAACCGAATAACGGTATCTCCGTTTTAGTTTTTCAAAAATTTCCACAGTAGCCCTTATTATAGTGATAATATCACCTTAAATCAATGTTATACTATACGAGTGAACAAAGAAAAAATCGTAATTTCCGGGATAAATGGCTTTGTTGGTCAACACCTTGCACGAGAAATTAATAGCGCAGGATTATCAATTATTGGTATCGGGCAAGAAGAAGCTATTAATGACAAAATATCAGATATCGTTGAAGAATATCGCCAGGCAAACCTGATAGAAACGTGGCCGGACGTACCAAACGCCAAGGCGGTTATTCACCTGGCCGGACTGGCAGCTATCGGACCATCATTTGACAAGCCTCAGGTTTATATTAATGCAAACAGCTCAATGGTAACTAACCTTTGTGAATACTACTTAAACCAAGACATAAAGCCACGCATTATTATCGTCAGCAGCGGCGCAATCTATAGCCCCGGTCAGCCCATGCCGATAAGTGAAAAAGGCGAGATAGGTCTTTCCTCGCCTTATGCGGTCAGCAAAGTATTAAACGAGAACCAAGCCACCTATTATCGTAGTAGAGGCCTGGATTGTGTTGTCGTCCGTCCATTCAACCATATTGGACCGGGTCAGACCGATGGTTTCATCCTGCCTGACTTTTACAAAAGACTTTCGTCGCTAAGTAAAAGCGAGCGCGTAATAATCACCGGTAATATCGAAACAAAACGCGATTATACGGATGTACGAGATATAGTGAGGGCTTATAGAAAAATCGCATTAGCAGAAACGTTGAAAGACACTACATACAACGTATGTTCCGGTGTCAGCTTGTCAGGAGCTGAAATATTCAATGTCCTAAAGAACGCTATGGATTTGAGTGACATAGAATACAGGGTCGACCAATCGCTCGTTCGTCCTTCAGACGCAAAAAATATCGTTGGAGACGCAAGTCGCTTGAAAGACGAGCTAGGCTGGGAACCGCAAACCGAAATTCGGCAAACGGTAATTGATTTTGTAAAGTCTAATCCTTAGGAGTTTTACCTAAAAAAACAGGTAGAGTTAATGCAAGGGCAGATATGTTATACGTGGTATTAAACACTCCGTCGAAATCTTTATCGTCGGAGGACAGCAACTTTACAGGGCTAATACTCTCGGTCGCTTCATGTGCGACGGCATCCGTAACCTTTTTTGCATTTTTTGCCCTAACGATATAGACAAAGTGATCCGCTTTTGATGGATATTCATACAAAGTCTGAACAAGCTTAAGTTCGTTAGATTTATAGCCTGTTTCTTCCAGCAGCTCGCGCGCTGCAGTGACAAGAACCGATTCACCCTTTTCAACGCCTCCCGTAGGTAAACTAAGTATTGTTTTGTCAATTGCGTACTTATACTCGTATTGAGCTATCAACCTATCCTCGCAATCAGTTGCGACTACAACAACTCCACTTGGCATAGTTACGACCGTATAACCATCAATGACTAGTCCGCTCGGAAGGCATACGGAATCCTCACATACTCGCAGGTGCGACGAGTCAACCAATATACGACGAGACTTTCTTTTCCAAGATGGATGCATGTTTTTCATAAATGAACAAACATTAAATCTTTTCGGATTCAATTGTTAGGTCATTTTTTACCATTAAGGCAACTAGTCCTTTGAAGTCAACTTTTCGCCTCCATCCCAACACTTTTTCTGCTTTTGAAGGGTCGCCAAGTAATATGTCAACTTCTGCAGGGCGCATGAAAGCTGGGTTCTGTTTTACATATGGGTGCCAGTCATCAATTCCAATCTGTTTAAACGCCTCGACCAAGAAGTCTTCGATCGAATGAGTTACTCCTGTTGCAAGGACAAAATCATCAGGTTTTTCCTGTTGCAACATGCGCCACATTCCTTCGACATAATCACCAGCATAACCCCAGTCACGTTTTGGCCATAAATCGCCTAGTTCGATGTGGTCTTGAAGGCCGAGTTTAATACGGGCTACAGCCTTGGTTATTTTTCGGGTAACAAACTCATCGCCGCGTCGTTCACCTTCATGATTAAACAAAATGCCGGAAACTGCAAACATTTTATAACTTTCACGATAGTTTTTAGTAATCCAGAAACCATACAACTTTGCGACACCATATGGGCTTCGTGGATGGAACAAGGCTTCTTCATTATAACCATTTTTGGGACGATTATAGTCAAGCCCACCAAACATTTCAGATGTAGAAGCCTGATAAAAACGAACTTTATTGTCGGGATCGGTCAAACGAATTGCCTCTAGCATCTGAAGTACACCTTTGCCAGTCACGTCAAATGTCAGTTGTGGATTCTTGAACGAATAGCCGACATGACTAATCGCCGCCAGATTATAAACCTCATCTGGTTTCGCAACCTTCATAGCACGAACCAATGATGACTGGTCTGTCAAGTCGGCTTCAATTAGGTTAATATACGGATATTCAGCCACTGTTTTTTCGCGTTTTGGATTATATTGTCCACGAATAATTCCAAAAACCTCATAACCCTTTCCGTGCAAAAGCTCTGCCAGATGACCGCCATCCTGCCCAGTAATACCAGTAATTAATGCTCGCTTCTTTTTTGCCATTTGAAATGTCTCCTCCAAGTCGAATTTAGTCTAATGATTGTACTAAATATTATAACATCACTGTCTTGAATAGTCGTCCGAAAGACGAACGATATCATCTTCATCAGACAGATTGTCAGGATCAGAATGCTGCCATATTTCTGCGACAACGGTGAACCCGCCTTTATCGCCAATAAGTCTGTGGCGCTCTAGCGGAGAGAATTGTACAACATCACCAATATCAGCCGCACGCGCTTCCGTTTCATCATCGGTGTCGCTTTTTACGTAATGACCCTTGGTCAAAAATACCCAACGCTCTGCCCGACGGTCGTGATATTGCCAACTAAGCCTCTGTCCCGGTGAAACCACAAGTATCTTAGGGCTGAGCTCTGCGCCTTCGCTTCCTAATCTTGCCTCGACAGGGCTTAACCCTGGGAAAAATTCATCGACAAACATGTCCGCTTCATCATTAGAAAATTTCAAAAATGCACCCCAAGGTCTTTTACAATCTATTTCAGTCGCAGTATAACCGCGCATAGTCATTTTTTGTTCGATATCATCAACTATTCGTGACTTATCAACAAACTTATTTGGGTTTGTATTCGTATTTGATAGTTCCGTAGAAAGCTCTGACATAATATTCACAATTATACCATCGCGTTGTTAACCTGTTATACTATTAACTGATGAAAAAAATCAGTTTATTAGTACCCGTTTATAACGAAGAAGAAGTTTTAGAGCGTTTTCATCAGCGTCTTAGTAAATTTGCAAATGATAATAAATCATACGAATTCGAATTTCTTTTCGCCGATGATGGCAGCAGAGATAAAACCCTTGAAATGATTAAGGACTACGCTGATAAAGACAAGCGTGTTAAATATGTTAGCCTGTCACGTAACTTCGGCAAAGAAATCGGCATGATTGCCGGACTGGATTATGTCACAGGTGATGCAACGGTAATTATTGACGCCGACCTGCAAGACCCGCCCGAGTTAATACCTAAAATGATTAAATATTGGGAACAAGGCTATGATGATGTTTATGCCAAGCGAAATACGCGTGAAGGCGAAACTTGGATAAAAATACTCACCGCTAATACCTATTATTGGCTTCTGGGCAAGATGACAAAAACCCAACTGATTACTATCCCTAGGAACACCGGTGATTTTCGCCTATTGGATAGAAAATGTGTCGACGCCTTAAGGCAAATCCGCGAGTCCGAGCGTTATACCAAGGGCATGTTCAGTTGGATCGGATTTAAGAAGAAAGAAATAATATACGACCGAGACCCAAGAGCTGCAGGAGAGGTCAAACAAACCTACCGAAAACTAATAAATCTGGCGATAGACGGCTTCACATCGTTTTCAACCACACCGCTTAGGGTCGCTTCGTTTTTCGGCGTAGTCGTCTCGTTGGCAGCATTTATATATTTGCTGGTTGTCGTCGTTAAAGCTGCCCTGTTTAGCGACCCGGTGGCGGGATATCCCTCATTAATGGCCGTCGTATTGTTTTTGGGTGGCGTGCAGCTGTTATCACTGGGTATCGTCGGCGAATATATCGGGCGTATTTTTAAGGAAGTAAAGCAAAGGCCGCTTTATTACGTCGAGGAAAGCAACGCCAGTGAAAAACCTGATAAAAAAACACGCTGAGAAGATCCGTTTTGGCATCGTTGGCATAGCCGCCACGGCGATCGACTGGGTGATTTTATTCACTCTTGTAGTGTTGGGTTCGCCAAGTATCGCCAGTAATTTCGTATCTACTTCTGTTGCAATGGTGTTTAGTTTTTTCACTAATAAATCATATACATTCAAAACTGATAATGTTACTAGGAAACATTTCGTATACTTCATCATAATAACGATAGTCGGTATGTGGGTAATTCAGCCGCTTATAATCCAAAGTATTGAATGGGCACTGGGGCCTTGGTTTACAGAAAGCTGCCCGATGAGGTTGGCCGCTGAAATTCTGGGAACATGGTTCAAGCCGAATTACGCCGTATTGTTGATCGCAAAAGGCATAGCAACCGCCGCGTCTTTGACTTGGAATTATTTGATGTACCGCCGGTTCGTTTTTAATAAAAACTAAATCTGCTGGCTTTTTGAATGATATACTTAGGTTAATGCGACATATTGCTATTGATGCCAGAATTATAAACAGCTCGACGGGGATGTACGTCGAGCGCTTGCTTCATTATTTGCAGCAAATAGACAAATCTACTAAGTATACGGTTTTAGTGCGCGCAAAAGACAAGGATTTTTGGAAACCAACCGGTGACAATTTTAGGGTCATGGTTGCTGATTTTGATAATTATTCACTGAGCGAACAGTTCGGTTTCAAGCGATTTCTAGACAAGCTATCCCCCGACCTAGTCCACTTTTGCATGCCGCAACAACCAGTACTTTATAAAGGGGTACATGTGACTACCTTCCATGATTTAACCCTACTCAAGACATATAATTCCGATAAAAATTGGCTAGTTTTCCACATCAAACAATTTGTCGGTCGGTTCGTTTTTAAGTATGTCGCCAGAACCAGTAAATACATCCTTGTTCCCACTAGGTATACTAAAAACGAGTTATTGAATTTTGTGCACATACCTACTGAAAAAATAGCAGTTACGCCAGAGGCTGCCGATGTTTTAATTGGCGAGCTCGTGCCTTATAAACATGAGTTTGAAAAGTACATCATGTATGTCGGTCAACAAAGTGATTACAAAAACATCCGCAGACTTGGTGATGCCCACCAAAAATTATTGCAAAAACACCCTAATTTAGGGTTAATATTGGTTGGTAAATTAAACGCCAGCGCAAAAATTAACCAACAGTATTTTATTGATAATGATTACAAAAATATTATATTTACCGATTTTTTGCCTACTCCTCAACGCGATTGGCTATACAAAAACACAGCGGCATACGTCTTTCCGTCGCTTATGGAGGGCTTTGGACTGCCCGGATTGGAGGCTATGGGATACGGAGCACCGGTCGTCAGCAGTAATGCGACTTGTCTGCCCGAAGTATACGATGACGCGGCACACTATTTCGATCCAAATAACACCGACGACATAGCCAGAGCAATTAACGAGGTGCTAACCGATAATAAATTGCGCAACAATTTAATCGCAGAAGGTTATAAACAAATAGCAAAATATTCCTGGGCAAGAACCGCCAAGCAAACCCTTAGTGTTTACATTGACGCTATCAGGAACTACGTTGAAATCTAACTGCCGCTTTGGGCGATAGTTAGCTTGCGGTCCATACCCTCGCCCTCTGAAAATGTCTGGATATCACCGTATTCACTGGCTACTTTGTGGACAATTCGCCTATCGGCCGCATTCATACTGACTATCTTTGAATCACCCGTCTTTTTGACCTCTTCGATCCAAACCCTGGCTTGGGCGGCTATGCGATCAGCCCGTTGTTTCTTGTAGTCGGCAATGTCAACATTTACTCTTGTTAACGTAGCGTCTTTGTTGCGAAGGGCGGTTGAAACTATGTATTGAAGGCTCCTTAGGGTCTCGGCATTGCGGCCAATTAGCAGACTGTTTAATTCGTTTGAGGGGACAGACAGTTCGATAACATCTTCGTCGTAAGTTGATGATACGGTTAAGTTAGCGCCAAAGAATGACAATAGGTCCTCGAGATACTTTTGTGCGAATTGGACCGATTCTTCATTATTCATATTATTTCTCCCTTTTACTCTTCCAGTTTGCCGTATCCTTGGCTTTGATTTTTATCACATTAGCTTCGTCGGCCTGCTTGGCTCTGGCTTTGGCTGTAGCTTTTTTGTATTGTTTCTCGGGTGTGGCCTCGGCAATTTCAATCATTTCTGATGCATCCTCTTTTAATACTCTGTCTTGTTGGAAAACGGCAACCAGGTTTGATACCGTGTAGTAAAGTGCGATTGCCCCGGGTAAATTGATAATGATAAGAAACATTACGATTGGCAGGAATTTCGTCATCGAGCCCATCATGACGGTGTTCATTTCACTTCTGTCGGCTTGCTTGCCGTCAGCGGCTTCGTTCATTATGTCACGCAGCTTCTTTTTGTTTTTCTGCTTTGGTGAAACCTGTTTAGCCATTACGTACTGCGTTACAGCCGCAATCACAGCCAGAACAAGCAGCACGATGTTGATAGAGAAAGGATTTGTCGCAATCGCCGTCTTGGTCAAATCCAGAAATCCCAGCAGCTTTTCGTTAAAATTATCGGGATGGTCGATAAGACCCTGGACTGGTTCTAACGCCTTCATAAAACCATATGTGTATTTATCAATCTGATCCCTATGAAGAGTGAAGATTTGGATAACCTGATATAAGGCAATAAAAATAGGAACCTGTATCAGTAGGATAAGAATTGAACGAAAAGGACTGATATCATGCTTTTTATACAGCTCCATCATGCGAACGCTTTCAAGTTGCCTGTTGCCCTTAGTCTCCCGTTTTATCTTGGCAAGCTCGGGCTGCATTTTTTGCATTGCTTTGGTTTGATGGAGTTGTTTTTTAACCAGCGGCCACATGGCAAATCTGACCAAAACCGTAAAGATTATTACGGCAATGCCAAAATCCCCGCCCGGAATAAAGCTATAAATCCCAATTAGCAGGTTGAATATTGGCTGAACAATAAAAATTTGAAAAATATCCACAGGTTTAAAAACTCCGTCTTCACAGCAGTTGCTTTTAGTATATTATAGCAGTTTATGATTTTTTTGGTACGTTCTTATCTTGTTTCTCGATTTTTGTTCTGCCGATAAGCTGGTCAAGCTGTCGGCACATCTCTTGGTGCCCCATGCCCATCAAATCACCAGAAGTAACAATGAACACAATGTCATACACGTCGCTTAGTTTTGGTAACTTAATCCTGATGTACTCATAAAGACGCCTGCGAATCTGGTTTCGCCTGACCGCACTTTTTAGAATCTTTTTACTAATCACAACGGCAACCCGGGAATTTTTAGTACGAGGGTTTTTGATAAATTTAATGGTCACAAAATGACCGCGGACCACTCGCCCGTTTTTATATACGTAATTTAGGCTGCTGTGGCCATGAAAACGGTTTCTAAAAGGTATCATTGGTATTAATTATACCCTTATTTAACAAGGTAATTAAAAACACCGCTGTCTGCGGTGTTTTTAGGCGGTTAAAACTGCGCGACCTTTAATGCGGCGGCGCTTGATCACAGCACGGCCGGCCTTGGTAGAAATACGGGCCCTAAATCCATGCGTTCGCGCCCTGTGGCGTTTGTGTGGTTGGAAAGTTCTTTTTGGCATATCCGTACCAGTTTACCTAAAATCAACCTATTAATCAAGGTACGGCTTGAAATATCCTCAATTGGATTGTTTTATATATTAAAGTTGTCCCCAATAACAGCCTTCTTTTCCACATATTTATTGAGGTGGCTCCGGGTTGTGCATAAACCTTACCCCTATTTTATGTGTAGTTTGGTAAAATGGCACAGGTTGTGGAAAACCCAAACTTTAGGTATAGTTATAGGTAAATAATATGTTTATAAGGGGGTTCTGGATGCATCACGCGGTATGGCAGAGTGTGCTTGGAGAGATTGAACTTTCAGTTTCGCATGCCACCTTTACGACTTGGTTTAAAAACACTGAACTGATTGATCAAAACGACTCCGGCGTGACTATATCCGTACCTAATATATTTGCAAAAAAACAGTTTGAGGTTAAGTTTAATCAACAAGTCAAAGATGTACTTATAAAAAATGGTGTTAACCCGAAAAAAATAACCTACACTATTAAATCATCCGGTAAAAATACGCGAACGAACCGCGAGACCCTAACCAAAGTCGGTACATTTGATACTGCGGATACTTTTTTGCCACTTGATGCGAAAATAAAACAACGTGGTGTTTCGCTTGGAAATCTAAACCCTAGATACACTTTTGATAATTTTATTGTCGGATCAAGTAATGATTTGGCTTACACGGCCAGCCAGGCTGTGGCTGCAAAACCGGGTATAAAATATAACCCTCTTTATATATATGGTGGAGTTGGTCTTGGTAAGACGCACCTAATCCAGTCTATCGGCAGCGAGATTATCAAAAACGATCCGAAAGCCAGGGTATTATATATAAGTTCAGAAACATTTGTCAGCGAGTTTTTAGACCATATTAGGTTTAAAAAGAAGGGTTTTTCAGAAAAATACCGAAATGTCGACGTTTTGATTGTCGATGATATGCAATTTATCGCAGGCAAAGAAAAAACTCAAGAGGAGTTTTTCCACACATTCAATCACCTACATCAAAATAACAAGCAGATTATAATCAGTAGCGACAAGCCGCCCAAAAGCATCCCAACTCTAACCGAAAGGCTTCGTAGTCGCTTTGAAATGGGGATGGCTATTGATATCCAGATGCCTGATTTTGAAACCAGGTGTGCGATTTTGAACATCAAAGCTTCGCAATCAGGTGTGACCCTAAATCGGGAAACGGTTGAATACCTTGCAACCAATATTAAAACGAATATACGTGAGCTTGAGGGCGCATTAAACCAGTTGTTGGCTTATGCCGAGATGCGAGGAATAGAACCGGATGTTTCAACCGCAGAGGGGCTTTTGGGTAATATACGCCACTCCAGGCCTCAGCATTTATCAAGTAAACAAATTATCGACAAAACAGCCAAGCACTTTCAATTGGATATTGATGAAATTTGCGGCTCAAAACGGGATAAATACATCGTCGTACCCCGCCAAATCGCCATGTATTTATTGAGGAGCGAGCTACATTTAAGTTTTCCCAAAATCGCTAATGAATTAGGGCGTAAGGACCATACAACAGCTATTCACTCGATTGAGAAGATTGAAAAAGCTATTAAACTAGATTTTCTAATCCGCGAACAGGTTGCTTCTATACGGGAGAAACTGTATGCCTAATATTTTATTCAAAGAATGGGTAAAAAATGTGAACAAACTGGGCACGTTTGGTTGTTATTCTTGTGGCTTACTATCCACAAAAACAACAAATCAATCAAACACAATCAATACCGAGGGGGTAAAACCTCAAACCAATCAACACGTTTTACTAAACCAACCCACCTACTTTTACACACACATGGTTAATAAATTTAATCTGTTGAATAAAAGTTTTACCTATTTTCCACATAACCTATTAATATACCCAATAAAAATAAATTAAAGAAAGGTAATAATAATGGAATTGACCGTAACACAAGAAAATTTAAACCGCGCCCTATCAGCCGTTGGTCGAGTTGCGAGTACAAAAACACAACTTCCGATCTTAAGTAATATACTCCTTCGAACCGACGGAAACAGGCTTTTAGTTGCGGCCACAAACCTTGAAATCGCATCAACTCAATATATTGGCGCAAAAATTACCAAACCGGGAGCTATCACTATACCAGCGAGGTTAATGTCGGAGTTTATATCCAGTCTGCCGAAGGAGTCGATTGAACTTAAAGTTGTAAAAGAAAATCTCCATATAAAAAGCGGCACATACTCGTCAATAATTAACGGCTTTGTAGCTGATGAATTTCCGGAACTGCCAACAATTAATGAATCATCCTCAACTCAGTATGCAATCAAAGTTGATGACTTTAAGAACGCCGTCTCCCAAACGATAATTAATACAAGCAATGACTCAACCCGTCCCGTTCTTACCGGGGTTTACTGGAATTCATTTGAGGGCCAACTGTATCTAGCCGCAACCGACGGTTATCGCCTATCCGAAAGACGGCTAATTGATACTAAAAAGGATATATCGGCGATAATTCCAGCCCAGACGCTGAGTGAAGTACTAAGGAATATTACAGACGAGTCAGACGAAATTGACATATTATTTGATGATACCCAGGTTAGGTTTAGGATAAATGAAGCCGAGATAATTAGTCGATTAATTGATGGTACCTTCCCAAACTATCGCCAACTAGTCCCCACTTCATCCGAAACAACCGCAACCCTAAACAAAACCGAATTTATACGGGTTACCAAAATTGCCGGTTTGTTTGCCCGTGAATCCGGCGGCAGCGTGACACTTACGGCCGACAAGGACAAGAACACACTGTCTGTACACTCGGTCGCGTCACAGTTCGGAGAAAACACATCCGAGGCCAAAGCTAAGGTTTCGGAAAATGGTCATATAACATTAAACTCGCGCTATCTCAGCGAAGCCTTGTCTGTAATTGAAGGTGAAGAGGTCGAGTTTAGTTTCAGCGGCAAAATCGCTCCTTGTGTATTGCGTTCAACTACTCCTGATACGAATTATTACCACATCATCATGCCGCTTAAGAGTTAATATATTAATATGCCGGTGGTTAAAAAGTTATCGATTGAGAATATCAGGTCTCACGATAAATTCAATATCAAACTGTCCCCGACTGTGACGGTCATTGTCGGCGGGAACGGCAGTGGCAAGACATCAATAATCGAGGCGATATATATCGCTCTTCAAGGTACGTCCTTTAGGGGTAGCGATAATGATGTCCTACGGTACGATTCACCCTGGTGGCGTATAGATATCGAGTTCGATAATTTTATCAATCGTACGATTACGTTTGACCCCGGGTTGCTATCAGCGCGCAAGAAAATCGTAATCGGCGAAAAAACCGCTTACCGGATGCCGTCGAAACATAAACATCCGGTGGTTTTATTCGATCCGGACGACTTGCGCCTTTTACACGGTTCCCCATCAAGAAGACGTACATTTATCGATCGTTTTATAAGCCAACTGGACCCGGCATATCAAAACGCGCTGCGTAAATATGAAAGAGCTTTAAAACAAAGGAACAACCTGCTAAAGAAACCAAAGGTCAGCCGTGACGAGCTTTTCGTGTGGGATATTGCCCTTAGTGAGTACGGGACTTATATAATCGAGAAAAGAATCGCGTTTATTGAAAGAATTAACAGTAAACTTAACGAGCAGTACAATTCAATCGCAATGTCGCACAATATCGCGACCGTACACTATTCAAACACGTATATTGGTGACACAAAGCAAAAACTTCTAAATGACCTGCATGCACACCTAGAGCGCGACAAGGCGCTTGGTTTTACCAGTTCGGGGCCTCATCGTCATGACGTAATGTTCAAATTCAACAATTACGCGGCGCTCGACGTCGCGTCGCGTGGTGAAGTCAGAACTATCGTTTTAGCGATTAAGTTCATGGAAGTAGAAATTATTGAACAAATAACAAACATGAAACCGATCGTGCTACTTGATGATGTGTTTAGCGAGCTTGACGGATCAAGGCGCAAAGCCATCACAAACTATCTAAAAGACTATCAGACGATTATCACTACAACCGATGCCGACGTGGTAATCGGCAAATTCAAGAGAAGCGCTACTCTAATAAGACTTCAATAACTAGTAAAAACCCAGCTTGTTTGCAGCGCGGATTATATCTTGGGGTATGGCTTGGTAATCATCCACCCATAACGCTATCGCAGGTTTTGCTGCAACAATCCAAGAATTATTTACTTTATGTAATATTATTTTTAGAGTATCTCGATTCGAGTTATTTGGGGTTAGCTTGGCAACATACCAGTCTGCCGACCCTAGCAGTTGTTCGCTTGTAATTTTATAATCGTCATTGCTTGCATATCTGTAAGCCACACTATGAATATTGAGTCTGTCCGTGTCTAATGTTTTATCCAGTCTGGCTGTCGAGTACTGAAGCTGGGGGGTCTCAATAGTTGTATCTTCGGTCAGGTTAACTGTTTTGATTTCAGTTAATTTGTCCTGGGAGCTAAAAATCACGAGATATACGCCCGTCGGTATTCTTTTGGTTATTTTTGTGGTTGTTTTTATTAATTCCTTTTTGATTGATGGCATATCTCCGTCAGGAGTTCCAAGCGTAATTGTCATACCGGTCGACGGGTTGAGAGTTACGTTTTTTTGTATTATGAATTCACTCCAATAGTAAAACCCACCCACGGCTAAAGCGAGGATTATAATCCCTCCGGTAATAATAAATTTGAATAAGTTATTTTGTTTCATTGATTACTCGCGTCCAGTGGTTGAAAAATTATTTCATAATCAGAGGGATCGTATCCAAGGGTGTATATGGCCTGAAGCGCGGCGCGTCTAGTAATTGCGGTATTTGCGCTGATGATTAGAGCGATTCGTGATGGATTATTAGGATACTTTTTTGAGGCATCATAATCTATCTTGTATTCGGGGGATATGTCTAGTGGTAATTGACTTACGATCGGGTAGTTATTGGCAAGATCAGTTGAGTTGGTATCATATTGGCTGGAACCAATCTGTCCAACATTTAAAAAGTCACTCCTGTGCGAGGTAATGTAGGCTTGTCCTGAGGCGTTATCGGCAACAAGAGACACAGGTATCTCGGTCGTATTCTCTGTGTTGAATTTGTATGTTGCTGTCACAAAATCTTGACGACTTGCTACCAGGGTGTGTTCACCAGGCTTGACCAGGACGGTACTCCCCGCTACGCGGTTGCCATCGATTGAGAGGGTCGAGTCTGCAGGCGCCACAGAAATCTTAACACTGACCTTGCCGATTGAGTTCGTATAATGATATACAGCCATAGCTATTAATAAGATAAACGCAATTAACACAACTGATGCAATAGCTATTAATCTATTTCTATTGACCATTACCTATATACCTCACTACCATAGATCCTGGATAATAAGTTGACGCCATCGGTACGCGCGAATGATAAGATGCCGAAAGTGCATTGTAGCCGGAATAGCCTTGATTACCCGCATAAAGATACGTATGCTCAGTGGTAATTAGAATATCACCCGGTTGCTTATTGTCCGGACTGACCTCTTTGTATAGATCAGGATGTGCTCTTATGTACGCAATCTGACCGGTCGTATTTTCTAGGGAATAGTTACTATCGACCGAGGCTCTCATTACGGTTGCGACATAAACGTTACACGCCGTTAAGATATCGTTGCCATTTTTATACATGTTATATATCCAACTGTCGTCGTATTTTTTTACGGCTTCTACGTATGATGGTTTTGGGGTGAGGTTGGGGTTCTTGTGGGTAGGCCATGCAAAGTTTTTTGCTGTTTGTATTATATCACCCTGTACCGCACCGTCGTACATGCCACCACATTGACTATTAGTCTCGCCAGATGATGTTCCTTGATGCTGGTTCGGCCCAATTGAGTTTTTTACCCCCTCAACCAGCTCGTCTGCATATTTTTGTTTTTGAGTGGCCGTAAGTCCAGCGCCAGAGTCGCCGTGATCGCCCGGACGGGCACCGGCTTCGTTATATACCCAAGGAACGTTAGACAGAAGCTGAACGATTGGCAGATTGCCCTTTGCGATTTCAGATCCGCGTCTGTCAAAATTTGCATCCGTTATTGTCAGGTTATGTTCATTTTTTGACCTTGCGGCTAAGAATTTTCTGGCGTAGGCTTGGCTTTTTTCCGCAACGGACGTGTTAGTGAATTTTACTTTCGTCCCGTCGGGCTTCTCGCGATAACCAGTGGTCTTTTGAGCGTATATTTGACCACCCTTACCAAAACCACTCCACGTACCCGAGTCTGTGTGTATACTTAGGGCAATGTCACCGTCGTTGTCATTCGAAAACATAGCGCGTTCATAGCTGGTTGGGACGGAATTGATACTGCTCTTTGTCAAAAGAGCTTTATAGCCAGCCGCGGACAGCTTGGTTCGGACTATTTTTGCTACATCAAAAGCATCCCACATTTCCGGTGTTGTGCTAGGATAATTTACATCTTTCAGGCCGGCGGGGTCTATGTCTGGCTTTGCCGGTGTTGTGTTTGCGTGCCCCGGGTCGATAATCACTACAGTCTGGCTATCATTGGTTGTGGAACTTGAACCGCTCGATGTGACGGTCGTGGTTGTTTCGGTTGATGTTGTCGACAAGGTGCTATTCGTGCCACAAGACGAATCGTGGTATTGGCTATAAACCCTAAGTGCGTTTCTGGTGCCGATGGTGTTATTATTGTCTCCACAACTGCCCCCAGGCATTTCGTAGCCAATATAAAAATTACATGCCTGGTCTTCTACTGATATATCGGATTTCTTCAGTTTACTTAATAGGCTTGAGTGACCATGTTCAAGGGTGTGCATCAAGTAGTCTAGCTGGGTTTTAAGTTTGCCTACCTTGCCACCCGTATCCGGGAACGTTTCTCCGGCAAACTTCCAAAGCGTATCGTCTCCATCCCATTTATATGTTTGCCATGACCACTGGACAAGTCCGTAACCGCAATAGTTTGATTTTTTATCGTTGCAGACAGAGCCGTATTGCCATAAGTTAGGCGTGACATGGGATTCTCGCGTCATGTTGCCGATAATCCCGGCGGCTCCATTCTTGGATATCCCGTTGTTTACGAAGTAACACCATGCCTTCTCGGCGTTGCCATTACCAATTAGCGGGCCCCCATCATCTGCAGGGGTGGCGCTACACGCTGCGTTCGGATCATAAAACAGGATGTCGTTTGCACTGTAAAATCCGTAGTCAACATCAACGGCAAATACTTTTAATGGCATAAATGCAGCAATGAATATTATAACCAAGCAAGCGTACAGCTTTATTTTATTTAGATGTATCCATTTTAAGCGCATCGATTTGACATCCCTGAGGCATCCCAATGCCAATTTTCATATGTGTACTGTTTTATTCCGAATGAAGCGGCATATTTATGTAAAAATTTCCACTGCGGGTCTCTTGATGTTGCCCGTGCCGAGCAGCTTGTTGTACTTGTGCCGAGATGACCATCGCTCAAACCAAAATCTATAGCGATACCGAGTTGATGAGGTGATGCTCCGGGTGAAGCGCAGCTCGATCCGTTACCATTACCACCGCATGAGTCGAACAATCTGAATGAACTTCCAGCAGTCAGCTGGACCTTTGGGTTTTGAGAGAGTGCTTTTTCGCCAAGCTGTTGGAACGCACCAGAAACCGCCGCGTTGACGATGGCGCCACCCGATATTATGGCACCACTTTTATTTGCGCCGACACCAATGATACTTGAGAGCTGACACAGCCTGATGGTTGGATATTTAGTTTGCACAAGACTACCTGAATATTTCGTCTTAACGACACCAAGGTCTTTGGTACCATCTGAACAAGACTGGTTGCTATTATCGAATCCAGATGGGTCGATCTCGGGGGTAGAGGTACCCTGCGTTGCTATGTCATCTCCATCAAGGCCCATCTGCACCCTTTGGTCAATGTAATGGATGTAATAATTATTGTTTGGGGTACCATTGTATTTTTCGCCGAACAGACATTTATCTCCAAAATCTTTTCCGTCACTGTCATCGCCCAGGGGCCAAGTTCTGTCTATGCAGTTTTTAACGAATTTTTCATAGTTGCTCCCCGATACCGGATCACCTGTCGTCTCGTCAACTTGAGGATTATTTTTGTCTGCGTTCAAAGCGTCGACTACCTTTATCGGGTCCTCGTTCAGGTACTGTGTCGGGATGCCGTACGTGACGTTGCAATACGGATCCGTCGCCAAATTCATGTCCTTGTAATCATAGTCTTGGCACATGGTGTAATCTGCGGTACTGGCAGCGTATGCCGACTGCGGCGTCAACGACGCGAACGAGCCGGTTATCATTGATGCGATCGAGCCGAGAGTGCTTGAGAATGATGTCATACTGGACGCGTATGGTATTAACTGCCCGACGATCTTGCCCATAAAAGTGTTGCCGTTTGTGGCGTCGAATGGGCTGTATGCCAGCCTATCATCTTCCGCGTATTGAGCTGCTATTTGATTTGAAAGATTCCCATATGCTACGGCCTGATCTGGGGTTAACGGTGCGTTTCCGCCAGTGTTTGCGGTCGTGCCCATGACTCCTGATGCGCCCGACGTAATTGCCTCGCCAGCCGCCTCGCCCACGGTCGTTTTATCAACCAATACGCCCGCTACAATATCCTGCAATAACGCCGGAAGGTATGCTATGGCGACCTGAATACCAACTCCGGCGGCTGCTTTGGCTATGTCCAATGCACCCACGGCTACGTTCACTCCAGGGACAAAGAACAATGCAACTCCAATAATTGCCGAGCCGGCACTGACAAAAGGATTGCCAAGTACTTTACATGCTTTTCTGGGGCTAGCTCCAGTAGCATCTTTGATCGTTTTGTCTATCAATGACGTGACACCGATTAGTTTACCGGCCAAACCGCCACCAGCCAAAAATTGACTTGCCGTGTCCGACATTGTCCCTCTCTCGCCATAGGCTGCAAACCTATAACCAAAAGAACTGGTGGCGCTGCCAAGCTTCATGCTGGTAGCTGTTGCGGCCACCTCAGTAGTCAGTATTTTCCCTAGGTATGCGACGTCTTCGGATTTGGCCGTTCCGGCTTTGATTTGATCGGCGACATTCAAAAAGATCATGGCATAACGGGCTAGCTGCAAAGCGCGGACGGTTTTTGCTGCAAATCCAACTGCCCGTACGGCATTATAGGCCGTACAAGCATTATCCACCCAGCCTGTTATCTTGACAGTGTTCGCAATGCTGCTGGCTGCACCGGCAATCACCCCGGGCGCCGTCTTTGCGGCATTTGAGGCGGTTTCTCCTGCCGCTTCCCCCATTTCGCGTAACACCCTGTTCTCGCTGTCAATCGCTGCATTCGCGGCCTTTATTTCATTTCTTCCCGCCTCTGTGCTATCGTCATAGACCCCCCCGCCCGGTTTTTCGTCGCCAGATTGCACGTGTGGTTTTTCCGTTCCGTCCTGCATTGGATTCTTCGTATCTTCCTGGATACTTTTTAATCGTTCCTCGTCAGTTTCGCCGTCTATTTTTGCTTTGGTTTTTGATATGCCTAGTTTCGCGGCGGCCTTGTTCCATATCGCGTCGGCGAACCCGGCAAACAGGGGGTTGTATGCTTTTTTAACGGCCGTTCTGAACGCAGAACTACTTTTGACCATATTATTGAACTCGGAGGGTTTAATCTTTCTACCCTCAAATTCAAAGCTGGTAGGTTTGGCGCGGCCGAACAGATTCTTATCATCATAATGCACTTTTATTCCTGCCTTTTCGAATTTTTCTATCTGTTTTTTTGACATGGTTGCATATCTGCATCTGACGTCTATAGCCCCAGTGCACAGGCCATTGAGGGTTCCCACTTTCTTGGTCAACATCTTTGTCGTTCTGACGTCCATACTTGCAAGTTGCGTATTGAATTTATTAACCATTATTTCTTTGAATTGCACTATTAATAAACTTGGAGTCAATAACGCACCAATACCAATTACGCCGCCAGCCAAGGTTAAAATTATTGCGGTCAAAGGCCCTTTCTTTTTTAAAGTATTAAGACGACCGACAGGGGTTATTTTTGATGCGGCAGATCCTGCAACTTTGTTTTTCCAAGGGCCTTGAACAACATTAGATCCTTTGGATTCTTGCTCTGCGATAGAGCCGGCCCCCGGTATTTCAGGCTTAGACTCTTGTTTCTTCAGCGCACTAAGCGATGCACGCTCGGGGGTGCTTTCTCCACCTCCACTGACAACATCAAAATGTGGGCGTATATCTGGTTCAATTTCTGGAAATTTCCGTGCGGGTTCAGCCATGACTTTCCTATGTTATTTATTTTTATATATTAGATCCCGGGTTAATGTAACTACTTGGCGAAGGGCCGCTGGCGGGCGGAGAACTGATTGGCTGGTCGGCAATTTGCGGGTTCGTGTTAGAAAGTTGTTTTTCGGTTTCACTGGCATCGATTTGAATATGGACATGGCTTTGGCCGGCAAAGAACAAACCTTGTCCGACTGGAAAGTTTGACAACCTCCGCTTTTCTTCCTCGGTTAATTTGAACACGTTCGCTAAAACATCAACCGCGGTTGGTGATTGCTTTAGAAGAATAGACATCGAGCTGTTGGCTACTATTGCGCGCCCCATTTTGCTGCCCATAAAGTCTTCGACATCCTGAGTCACTGTGGTTAACCCCAGATAGTATTTACGAGCGCGTTTTGCCAGACTGAACAAAAAGTTTGCACTGTCTTCGTATCCCATTAATTTCCAAGCTTCATCAACGATCAGCATGCGCTTTTTCTTTTCGGCTCGGATGATGTTCCAGATATGACTGAGGATAATGTACATGGCGACCGGTCGTAGTTCTTCTTCTAGGTCACGTACGTTAAATACGACCATCGAGTTGTTTATTTCGGTGTTGGATTGTTGACTGAATATGCCGGCGAATGTTCCTGTCGTGTATTTACGCAGCCGTTGTGCGAGTGATGGACCGCTGCCGCCCATATGCAGTAGAGTGTCATATAGATCGTTTACAGTTGGAGGCGATGAATTATGAGTTAAAGGATCGGTTGTGATACCGACGCGGGCGTAGGTGTCTATTAGGGCCTGGTCCAGATCGGCTTCTTCGGCTGGCGATAAGGCTGCAACGGGGACACCTCCGGTTGTAGTTTGGGTCGAGCCCAGCATCAGTTTTAGTAAACCATGCATGGTAATCAAATTAGCGCGCAGGGCGTTATCGGCCTCATCAGTGTCAATCACCCTCGGCAAGTCAAATGGATTAATTCTGGTGTTAGAACTAAGGCTGAGGCGGATGTAACTGCCTCCGACTGCATCGCAGAGCTTTTTGTATTCATTTTCCGGATCAATGATGATGATTTCGCATCCGGTCATCATGCTGCGCAGGGCTTCAAGTTTGACGGTGAACGACTTACCTGCTCCGGCCTTGGCAAAAACGACCATATTAGCGTTTTCCATGCTGAAGCGGTCAAATATAACCAGGCCGTTGTTATGCATGTTGATGCCGTAAAGAATTCCGTTTTCCTGAGTCAAATCGGCGCTGGTAAACGGAAAACTGGTGCTAATTGCGCCGGTATTCATGTTGCGCCTGATTTGCAGTTGGTCAGACATCTGCGGGATTGTGCTGTTAAGTCCCTGCTCTTGCTGACTGCTGGCAACTTTGCTGAATACCATCTGTTGTCCGAATATGGTTTCGATTTTGTGTTGGACGAAGCCCATTTCATCCAAACTGTCAGCGTATAAAGTAACATACAGTCCGAAACGGAAGAATTTTTCAGCGCCAACCTGAATCTGATCGCGGAGTTCCTCGGCGTCACCGATAGCAGCTTCAAGTCCGGGATCGCGCGTCCTTCCTTTTTCGCTGTTAACTGCAATTGATGCCTCCAGCTGGGTAACTTTTTTACGCAGGTTGTTCAGAACTACTTGGCTTTCTACCGGGTAGATGAACAGGCTGGCATCTAGCACCTCGTCAATATTTATTATCGAGCTTAGCCAACCGGTATAAATCTGCCTGGGGTAGCCATAGATATACAAGGTACGCCCATATTTCGTTCCCAGTCTAAAGTGTGATGCATGAATCTCGATGCTGCTTGGCGCGATTAAGTCGCGCAAAGTAGTCACACCCTTTAGGAAAGCTTGTTCTACCTCGACCTGTTCGCGCGCGCGCTGCCTGGCGGCGATATCATTTATGTCAGACTTTTTTGCCGTCATGATGAAGCCTCCGGTTGCGCGGCCGCTGCTCCACCGTCTTGCCCCTTCTTGGTGTAAATCGAGGTCACATTATCAAAATCCGCCAAAGGTTCACGAACTGCAGTGTCTGGGTTATAGAAATTATAGTAAAGTTCGCCCAGCTCCTTGGTGTTCAGCTGCACGCTTTGTATGCCCATCTGGAAAAGCCCTGCCATAACGCCGTCGACACGGTTCTTGATTTCGGTCTTGGCTTTTTCATAAGTCACGGCGTCGATTTTAGTAATCGGGTCTTTGTTTTTGTAAAATAGCTTGCCGAAAAAACCTTTGCCTTGTTCGATTATATTAGTTACATCACCCCCTTGCGGATAATATGGAATTGCGATAAAAAATGATTTATCCATGATGTTCGCCTCTTGGGAAAGCATGTCAATATAATTTATGTAATCGTCCATCAACACGTTAAGCAGCATATTATCTTGGTTGCGACGAATATTAACCAGTCTGTCAATATAAGGTCCGATATCAATACGCTGTGATCTGACTAAAACTTGTATCGGATGGTTAAGTGCGTTCAAGAAGTTTTGATAGCTATATTCAACACCTTCGCGCTCGGCGCTGCTCATCAGGTCGAAGTTGATTGACTTGCAGGCAACGATAGCGCGGAATGATCCGTCTGCCATGATAACCATGTTGTCGCGGACTTCCGATAGCAGCAGAGTGTTCTGAGTTGAATTTGGGTTTCTGGGTTTTACTGGATTGGCGGGGTTAGAGCCAGAACCTTGAGCAGAATTACCTGCCCCTACGGCAGGTACTTGTTGGCTAGGCTGTTGGCTGTTTGGCGGCATGTTTGTTGGCCCCACTCCTTTTGGCTATCGAAGCTTGATAACTACCTCTTTATTCGCCTCTTCTTGCTGTTGGATACGATTGGCTTCGTGGGCAATCGCTTCTATGGATAAATCGGTATTGTTTGCGAGGTTTATTATACCAGCAGATACGCTGTTTCCGCTAGTGTTTGCCTGGGGCTTGGACGCTGTCTTTTGACCGATAGGATCAATTACAGCCTGTTTGATAATAGGGTAAGGATTATATTTCAGGTGACTGGTATCTATTGCGGGTTCTGGCCTGGTTTGGGTTGGTTGCATCGCCTTGGGTTGGATAGCTAGGGCAGGCATCGGCACTTTTTTACCGTGCATAATATCAACGGCTTCTTGATGACGTTTGGCGTCGCTCTGGGCTAGTTTATTGTCCAAGACCTGTACGGTTGATGCGCTTTCGTCCATTACGTCCTGGACTTGTTGCGCTTCAAAGTAAGCGTCACTGTTCATCGGGCTATTTGGTGCCAGCACACCGGGACCGCGGACAGCCCAGCCGCGGCTGTCGACGATTTCTGCCAAATAGCTGAACCGGCGTTCGGCTTCGTTTTTTGTCAGATCCTTCGTGCGGGACGGCTCGACCACTTTTGGTACGGTTATCTCGATTAGCGATTCAACGCCGTCAGGGTCCCACAAACGCCTGCGAGGTTTCAAATAAAACGAAACCATGGCAGCCATGTATATCTCCATCGGTTGATCCTTGCGAAGCGGCAGCGCCAAAGCGCCAAAAAACAGAATTATTGGCAAAGGTATTATCAACAGGGGGATGAACAGCTGCGCCAAACCCCACGCCATGAATATTGCAAGGGCGACGATTATAAGGTAAACGAACTGGCGAAAACTGAAAGGACCGATCAATTTATCGTCAGCTTCAACATCTTGGGGGACTTTGTATACCGCCATACTGCTTATAGTATAACAAACAAGAACCAATAATTAGTAAAAGACTACAGGAGAGCTTGCTCTAAGGCATCCAGCTGGGCTCGCTTTTCTGGTGTTATAGTGCCCTTATAGAGAGGGTCTGTCGTAACGTCAGCTATGGCCTTAAGCATTTCACCCCTATTGTTGCCAAGTGCGTTTGGATTTGCAGCTAATTCAGTGTGCAAGACGGTTGCCAACATTGATACTTCATCTTTATCCATCTCTGAAAAGACTTTTGGTCCAAATTTACCAGCTTGCGCAAAGGCAACCAGGCTGTCGTTGAAAGTCATTGTTAATGAACCTGTGCTTAATGCACCCAAGTTACCGCCACTAGTGGATTTAGGCTTCTTAGAACTTGATGCAAGTAGTGTCCCGTACTCTTGTTGCAGCCGAATTTTCCTCGGATCACCATTGGGTAATGACACTATGTAGTTTTGTAAAGCGGCCATACTCTTAAGATCACCGGTTTTTATAAGTTTATCCATGGCACCCATTTGTTGTTCTAGAGTTGCGGATGGCCCAAGTGCTCCTGGTGGAGATCCGGCAGGAGGCCTTAGGTGCCCCATGGCTGCATCCATTAAATCGCTTGTGCCTCCAGCCGACACTGGTACATCACCCCCCGCATAGTTTTCTACGGTGTACAGACTTTCTGCTGCGGAAATATCTTCTTGGGTTTGTTTTTCTTGAGCCGCTGTTGCACTTGCCTTAACGCGAGCCTCCCCGGCGGTGCCCTCAATACCTGCTGCTTGTTGCGATGTTGTGCTTGTTGGGTCTAATAAATCTTCGGTAAATTCTCTTGTTTTTGCACGTTCGGCTTGACTGGTCGCGCTAGCTGCTATATTTGCTGCTGTCTGTGAAGCCTGCAGGCTGGCTCTGTCTGCCGCATCAACTGAAGCTAATTCCGAACCTGGCGTCGCGACCGTTTGGGTGGTAGCTTCCGTTACAAGCTGGGCTGTTTGTGAAGTTGCCGTCTCATGTGCTTTTTTAGCAGCTGCTTCGCCAACTCGGAGCCCCTTTAGTGTCGTATCACTTTCATGCACCGTAGCCAATTGCTCGGACGATCTACCGGCCTGTAAGGTGGCTTGCTCCAAATCATAACTGGCATCTTGAGCGCGGGTTACAAGCGTTGGGTCGATACCTGGTACTGGTGTCCCCATCTTGGCCTGGCTAATTATCTCTTCTGTCCCCTTAATGGCAGCTTCCTTCTCGTCTTTCGCCGCGGCGGCCTCTACTCTTGCGGCTCTGACGCCAGTATCAACTTCCGTGCGTCCTGCGGCGGCATCTGTTGCGGCAGTCGCCAGTGTCGTTGCCTTTTCCAGTCCGGTTCTTGTTACATCCAAGGCTGTATCTGCCGCGATAGCTCCCTCGGTTCTCTTCTGGGCCGTTTTAAGGACGGTGTCGGCACTGAATGCCCGTTTCCGTACTTGTAATGTTGTAGGGTCACGCTCGACTCGTTCCGCAGCCAAATTCTCCGCAGCCCCCGCGTCAGATTTTGAATGGTCTATATTCCTTCTCATTTCATCAAAATTTCTATTCTCCATCAAATTTTCCTTATTTTTGGCCTCAGCGATTTCTTTCTCTCCCTCAGCTCTATATTTTCGTTCGTTCAGGCTTGTCCCTCCGTGTCTGGCATTGACGACAGGATTCTGCTGGGTTAATCTCCTGGAGGTTTCAGTCGAGTCGATGCCTAAGGCTTCTCTCGCGGCGGCTGCACGAACATCAGTTGCCTTGCCATCAATCCGCCTACCGAGCGTACCGCGAACCTCATTATTACTAAGCTGTGACTTAAATTCATTTTTTGCCGCTTCAGTCTTGATTTCGCGGGTTTGCTTTCCGCCTTCCCACGCTCTGCTTAAATGACGTGATGGGGCGCTGGCAAATCTTCCGGCTCTTTGGAAAGCTCCTCTTACGCCGCCCCTTAGTGGGGCATTGTCTGCTTTAAATTGAGATGCATGATAGTCGGCACGGCTTTTTGCCCAGCCTCTGATCGGTTGGTTGGCCCTTTGGGTTATTCCCTTAAGCGCTCCGTTAACCTTGGACAAGATTGGACCGCCCTGTCTGGCAATGAAAGGCAGCGAAAACAGCGGCAACGCCATCATTGTCAGCCCGATACAAATATTCCAAAAATCTTTACCGTCTCCTATGGCAGTAGCGGCGGCAAACTGGGCGCCTCCGAAAATTAACGCCGCCATAGGGTACATCATCAGCATGCTCAGGAGTAGGCTGCGCCACTTCTTGAACCATTGTTCAGTGTTTGGCAATAGGTAGGCTACGAACGCCAGAGGTGCCAATATTGCAAGGATCAATATGGCGGCTTGCCTGAATATTAACGTTAAAACAGCGGTAATTAACCCAAGTGCGCTTATCAGCACCACTCCTAGTAATATAAAGAACAGAGCCGTAAAACCGCCAACTGCCGCCACCGTGACGGCTACGCCCGTTAACAGTGCGGCCCCGCCCTCCAATAAATTAAGAGCGTTGCCCCAGCGAATCGTGTATTCTGGGGCCATCCCGACAATAAAACCATAAAGACTTGAACCGATTACATTTGCCAGGTCAACCGCCAATTGAATAATAATGAATGATATATTGACCAAGATTGCACAGACGATAACCTTTGGCAGCAGCTTCTTGACACCATAATTCGTTATCCCCATTCCGGTCAACTGAGAGAATATGATCATCAGGAAAAACAGCACGAATAAAACATTCGCGATACTTCGGATGGAACCCCACGCCTGGTAAATACTGTTGCTGCCAGATTGATTAATAGGGTTGACTGTTAGCAGCCCCGACACAAGAGTCCACATGCCGTCATCCAGCTTGGTGAGGCTGCTGATAATCGGGCAAATTATCCATCCTAACCCGGTTACCTGACTACCGCATGAATTATCATTATTATCACTATTCGTACCTGCGTGTTTGTACTGAGCAGTCTTGTTCTTCGGGATGTTAATCAATGGCCCCGGAACATCGTTCCATGTGATCTGTTGATTCTTAACCTTTTTGAATTTTTTCGAGCACAGGCTGGCGTCGCCGTCGACGCACACTTTATATGTACCTGGCTTAGTAACCGATTTGAAGTCAGCTCCATCTAACACCACTTCGGTGTCAGCACTCGATACGTATTTATTTGATGTCTCTACTGATGCTACGGTTTTGTCGCTACTATTGATAAGATTGATCTTAATAGGGCCATATGATGTATCACCAACACTAGTTTCAATGGCTAGGTGGGCCGCTGCCGCAACTAAGTTACCGGTCGCATTATACCCCGACCCCTCATCACCGAACGTCACCAGTAACGATTTGCCATTTTTTTTGGTGATGTTCTGGCACTGGTCAAAGCCGAACTTATCCGAGGTTGGCGTAATGCATATTTTGTATTGGCCGGGGTCCAAAGTAAAATACACCTGACCCATATCAAGCGGGAACTTGATAGCTTTTCTAGTTACCTCTTCGCCCGTAACTTTGGAAACTACGACCTTTACATCACTGGGCAATTGGTCTGGTGGCGATTTTGGATATGCATGAACTGCAACCTTTCTGTCGTTGTCTGTTTCAGACGGGTTGGTAATTTGGCCAGTATCACTTGTCTTGCCGGAAATCGTTATGTTGCCCAACTTTAGATTGGATACATGACTAAGGTCATCCGATGTGCACTGTCCGGTGTAGTTACTCCCCACAGGGTTAACTACGGGGTGCCCATTATAATAATCGTAAGTATTAATAGACCCCTTGCCCGGTTCGGTAACAGTAATCTCCAGGTAGGTTATGCAATTTATCTTGTGGTGCGTCCTGAAAGGCCATATGCCGGTATCCCACTCGACTGTCAATTGTTTTCTACCCTGATACTTGCCAGATCCCTCGGTTGTCTCGTCAAATATGGTAGTCTTGCTGCCGAATGCTCCGCCGGTAGCTCCAATCTGGGAGCCGCTATCATAATACTTATATGACGAGTTGGAGGCTGCGCTAGCTGGAAAGTACGAAAAGACCGACGCGATAACAGACGCCAGCATTAAATACAGGATACTTTTATAAGCAATCTTTTTTGAGGTTGTTTTTAGTTTGTCTGACGGACAGGCATTATTAAATTGCCGCATGCAAAAATTATAGCATAATCAGTAACATTCAGCAGTTATATAAACACCTATATTATGATGTCTACAATTACTTTACTTACGTTGACCGATTGAGATGTCCGTAAATCTGTCGTTACCTAAGCCCTGAACGTCTCGTTGATGCCAAATGGTCAATTGGGTATTTTTAAGCACATCAGTGACTTTTGTCGCCTTGTCTCCTTTAAATACGTCAACGTCTATTGCCATATTAATATTGCCGGTAAAGAAATACTGAACATCAACGCCATTTTGATCCTTTACATGGCCAGTGTCCACCGCTAGACTCTTAAATACCGTTCCAGATTGGCTATCTGTATAATCATATGCGACCGCAGGGGCAACAGCATAGTTTGCGGCGCTACCGTATTTTGCGACGACTTGCTTGCACGTATCCATCAGATTGGCAATTTCCTCGTCATCATATGTAAATTCGGCTGGCAGGTCTTTTTGTGCAGTATCAGAATAGAATTTTTCGAACTCGCTGTCTATGACGGCAACGGCTTCGGGAGACGGGTTCTTGGACAGCAGGTTCATGTAGTTGCTCATACCGCCGGCAAAGTATTCGTTGAATACTTTTATGAACTCAGCTTGATCCATTTTTTGATTCATTGGCAGTTCGTACATCTTAAATCCCAACATATCCGACTGACCGTCTGGCATTTGCTCTTCCTGAGAGTCGAAATTAGCGACGTATTCATCTCCAAGTATGTCTTGTAGTCCGCTCACGTAATTTTTTTCTATGTATGCTTTTTCAGAGTAGTATGTCGATACAGGATCAGCATATCTGTCTCCGTATGTGTCGACAAACTTTTGAGCTTCCGCTGACAGGGATGGCTGCACTTCACCGGGGCTTTGAGAGGCTGCGATGCCTGGGGTTTTTGCAGGCTTGTCTTTTCCGTGACCTAATGCCAACGTGCCACCTACGCCCGAGCCTATGCCGGCTGCGGCGATACCGGCAATAGCCAGGATTTTATTCCTTTTTGACCAGCCTTTCTTTTCCTTTTTTTCCGGGGGCTTACTATATTCCACTGCCCTTGAGGCATCTGTGTCCGCAGGAGTAAATAGCTCTTCGCTAGGTTGTTCGGTTCCGTTTTGTTTTGACTGATCCATCTTTTCGTCCTTATAAAAGTTGATTACATGAATTGTTAATATTACTTATACACTATTTGTGCAAAAAAAGCAATAGCGGTTTTTCACCTTACGACTAAGGTACTTGCGCATGGGTCCGTTTTATCGTATTTTATTAGTTAGGTATGAAAATAAAACAAACAAGCGTACTGGTAACTTTGGCCGTATGTTTGTGTGGGCTTTTCGCCGCTCCGGTTCCGGTTGTCCGTGCTGCGACATGTAACGGCGTGGAAACCGCGCTTATCTCCTGTGACAATGGCGATGTGGGTTCTTGTTCGGACGGATCAAAACCGTCTAATGGTACATGTAAAAATGAAGGGTTGTGCTCGAATGAGGAACATGCAGTGCCCGACTATACAAAAGCAAAGGGAAAAGAATGCCCGGGTGGTAGCAAGGTTATTAAGTATGTACCGCCAAACAAAATTACCGATACTGGTATATGGTCGCTGTTAATAATATTCATTAACATCTTTACGGTCGGCGTCGGTATAGCTGCTGTTACCGGCATAGTGTGGGGAGGGGCAATGTTCTTGACGGCGGCCGGCAACCCCGCCCAGTTTACGAAGGCAAAGATGATTATTTGGAATACGGCCATAGGTATAGTCGTCTATGCGGCAATGTTTGCGTTTATGAATTATATTATTCCTGGGGGGCTGTTCAGCTCATGAAAAACGTAAAAAACTGGATACTGGCATCGATATTGGCCACTTCTATCGGGGGTACGATGTTAGCAGTTGCGACTCCCCAGGTGGTTACTGCGGCCGATAAGTGCACGGACAGCTTCGTCGGTATGCCGGCGTGGTATAGGGGGTTGACCGATGCTAATTGTGACATAGAAAGCCCAAAAAACTCTAAACAGCTGACTAGTTTTATTTGGCACGTTGCGCTGAACGTTCTGGAGGTGTTTTTGATAATTTTAGGTTATTTGACCGGGTTTTACCTTCTGTATGGTGGCTTCTTGTTTATTTCCAGCCAGGGTAATCCTGAAAAAGCCGCAAAGGCCAGGTTGACTATGTCGTATGCCCTGTTGGGGTTGGTGATTGCCATGACGTCCGTAGCAATCGTTAACTTCTTAGTAGAAAAGGTATTACCATAATGAATTTGATATTACTTAAAATACTAGCTGCCACCGAAAAAGTCGGTGTTGGTGACGGTGACAAACAAGCACATATACCTAGCGCCAACTCGGTTGACATTTTGGCCGGTGTTTTGAACGGAGCTTACATAATTGCCGGAGGCTTTGCGGTAATCATAATTATTCTGGCGGGGTTTTCGTTTATGACAGGTTCATATGATCAGGCCAAAATTACAAAAGCAAAAAATGCCATTTTATATTCCGTAATCGGTTTAATCGTGATTGCTTTGGCTTTTATCCTGACGCAGTACATAATAGGTAAATTAAAAGGAGTATATTAGTGAAAAAATTTAAACACATACTAGTCATGTTGGGTTTAATCTCAAGCCTAGGTTTTGCTGTTGTTGCCGCTCCCGGAACCGTTGGGGCGCTAGATCCGTTTGAAGACGCATGCACGGGTGCCGCTGCTGACACTGCCATCTGTAAGGATAAGGATGAAGAAAAAGCCCCGGCTTATGTAAAAATTATTGTTAATACCATGCTGTACGCACTGGCGGCCGTGTCAGTCATAGTAATTATCCTCGCGGGCATCTATTACACCACATCCGGCGGCGATACCAGCCTGGTTAAAAGGGCAAAAGACACTTTGTTATATGCTGTGGTTGGCTTGATAGTGGCGATTATGTCCTATGCGATTGTCAATTATGTGGTAGGCATATTTTAATAAATAGTTAACAAGTGGTAAAATATTTGGTATAAAGGAAAATAAGAAAATAATCGGCCAAAACGGCTAAAAAGGATAATAACAATGAAAAAACGATCGATCAAAGTTATGCTAGCAGGATTGTTGGCGTTACCTATTATGATGCTTGCAATGCCTGTAATGCCGGTTATGGTCCAGGCGACGGAAGCGTCAAACTGTACTGGCGCAGGCGGTGTAGGTGCCGGTGCAAATTGCTCACGAGGAACCGATCAGCCGGTAAACCTATTTGGAGAAGGAAGCGTTTTTCAGACAATCGTTAACATGCTTCTATTTCTAATCGGTGCCGTTAGCGTTATTATGCTTATTTATGGTGGTATCCGCTATACTATTTCCGGTGGCGACACCAAAGCTGTAACGGACGCGAAAAACACGATCCTTTATGCCGTCGTAGGTATCGTTGTGGCGATTATGGCCTACGCGATTGTCAATTTCGTAATTGGCGAGCTGATACCCACTGCCACTTAACAGCAAATTAATCAGGCAAAACTAATAAATACCCGCTTTATAAACATGGCGGGTATTTGTTTGTTGGACATAGTCTGCTATAAATGGTATTAACGTAATAATAAATACGAAAAGGAAATTCAAAATGAAGACTAAAACCATAAGATCCACAATTACCGCGTTAATGACGGTTCCAATGCTTGCACTTGGTATCTGCGCGGTCAGCCTTGCGCCACAGCCGGTTTCGGCTGCAGACGGGCTGCAAGAAGGTGCCGATGACGCCAAAGGGGACAGTGTGGCGCCTTGTTTATTTACGAATACCGATGTTGATAAGGAAGTAGGCGGCAAACCTAACCCCGATTATTGTGCAAGTGGAGTGTTTACCAATATTGCCAATGCTTTCTTGTTTGTTTTGGGTGCGGTCAGTGTTTTGATGCTGATTTATGGCGGCATCCGCTATACTATTTCCGGTGGTGATACAGCCAGTATTACGGCTGCTAAAAATACGATTATCTATGCCGTCGTAGGTATCGTTGTGGCGATTATGGCCTACGCGATTGTCAATTTCGTAATTGGCGAGCTGACATAGGCCAGGTTTTGCTTTAAAAAATACGGCCCTTTCGGGCCGTATTTCGTTTGATATATTTATTTTACTGAACTTGGATTTTCTTTGCGGCCTCTTGGCGGATTTTGTTGAATTTGATTGTCAAAACACCATCTTTCAGAACTGCTTCAACCTCGTCTTCCTTGACACTGACAGGCAGAGCCAGGGTGCGGCTGAACTCGCCCCAATAGCATTCTTGAATGTGCCAATTAATGGCATCGGTATCATCACCGCTGTTTAGCGTGCCACTGATGGTCAGTATGCCGTCGCTGATGCTGACATCCAAATCTTCTTTGTTAACACCGGCGGTTCGAGCTTTGACAACCAGTTTGTCCTCGGTTTCATATACGTCAACAGCCAGTTGGCCTGGGAATTCTTCTTCTGATTCGTCCCATGCCTCTTCTGCTGCCGGAGCTTCGGTTGCTGGCGCATTGGTCTGCGTCATTGCGTCGTCGTTAAGGAAGGCTGCTGTCAGCTCGTCCTCTATTAGTAAGTCGTCGTTTTGTTTACGGGCCATGATATCCTCCACTTTTCTCTAGGCTCTATTGACAAATAGTCTCTCACATTATAACTAACATATCCAGTATAATCAACTAAAGATGACCTTAAAACGTAAAAAACACAATGCTTGATAATATTTTGTCAATAATAGCCCCCCACCACTGTTGCGGGTGCGATAAAACAGGCAGTTTATTGTGTGATAATTGTAAATACAACATCACTATGGAGCAAAGTCCGCGCTGTGTCGTTTGCGGTGCGCCGACAATGAATGAATGGATTTGTAAATATTGCCACACAATTTATGAAAAGATTTGGGTAGTCGGTGAGCGCGAGGGTGTATTGCATCGTCTGGTCGGATTGTACAAATTCGAACGGGCCAAGTCCGCATATAAACAGCTGGGTGATTTGTTATTGGATGTTTTGCCACAGTTGCCGTTAGAAACCGCGATAGTCCCCCTTCCTACTGCGCCGGGGCGCATCCGAGAGCGCGGCTATGATCACATGTTATTGATTGCGAAATACGTCGCAAAAGCGCGAGGATTAAAATGCCAGCAGATATTAGGACGCCGGACAAAAACCAAACAGCGTCAATCGTCCGCCAAACGGCGCGCAGAGCAGGCCAGAAAAGCTTTTTGCGTAAATGGGAAGTTAAATCCGAATGTTCCATATCTTGTAGTTGATGACGTAATGACGACTGGTGCGACAATCAAATATGCGGCCAAGGCCCTAAAAGATGCCGGCGCGAGGCATGTCTGGGTCGCCGTAATCGCCCGCCA
>Ga0172375_10000738_pt1 | contig 52691 bp, 50 predicted proteins | sample LakKiv1m_FD_114537 | JGI IMG/M metagenome (GOLD analysis project Ga0172375, IMG submission 114537) | Freshwater microbial communities from Kabuno Bay, South-Kivu, Congo - kab_092012_11.1m | ecosystem: Environmental > Aquatic > Freshwater > Lake | place: Democratic Republic of the Congo...
CATTTGCCGGTCTGCGCCTCGCTTCAATTAAAATTACCTTGATCAATTTGCCTATAAAAACGGACTCAGCCCGTGAATCGTTCACGGGCTGAATTGTGATCCGGTCAGAATATTATATCTTTTCAGGCCGGTTTGACGGCGATGACAACATCCATGACGAACTTATGTTCCGGATGATCTTTCGGATCGTTATAATAGATTTCGAAACAAGGACGATCGTCCGGTTGATAGCCGCTCTCCGGCAGCCAGCCGTTATAGACCATATCCCAGGCTTCCATGAACTGTCCGTTTTCCAGTTCAAAACGGGCGTAGGCATATTCACCGGCCGGAATTTTCATCTTACCGATTTCGCCACTGACTTCCGTATTTTCCGGTACCTCGAGACAGATGCTGATCCGTTGTTTGTCTTCCGGTGTGATCTCGGGATTATCATGATAAATCGCAATAATCGGTTTACCATTTCCCAGCAATCCGCGCGGTCCGGCCCAGGTGCACAGCTTTAAAATGAGTCTCTGAAAAAGGGCGGCATTGTTCATGTAAGGACCAATATTGCGGACATAGGCCACGGTCATTTCATCTGCTTTTTTGACAACCACGTCGGCAGTCATCTTAGGTTTGGCATTCATTTCAATCCTCCAGGTTAGTTGTTGTTGATTACCGACATTAATGTACTTAGAAGATTGAATGAAAACTTCGCCGGGCTTGCGAAGCGGTTGACGATTTTTGCTAAACAGTTTGCATTTCTTGCTTTCATCGGAATGAACCGCGGTGCGCCAGGCGCTGGCACTTATGCTAAAATACTCTTTAAAAGCCCTTGCGAAAGTAGTCGGACTGGAAAAACCGCATTCGAGTGCAATTATCGTAATGGATTTATCCGGTGAAGAATATAACAAAGTGGCGGCTTTTTCCAAGCGGAGACGACTGATATGCTGTCCAACAGTTTCCCCGACAAAAGCCCGAAATATGCGATGAAAATGAAATGGTGAAAAACAGCTGACCGCCGCCAGCTCCTCAAGGGTCAGAGATTCGGCCAGATGTAGTTCGATATAGTCGAGAACCCGATTGATGCGGGAAATATATTCTTTTTGCTGAGAAGAGATTTGTGGTTTTTTCATTTTTCGTTACGTGTTATTTCGTGCGTAAATATACAGATTGTTTCGAAAAAGAAAAAAGCCTCACGAACATGCGCATACTCATGAGGCTTGATCCATTCTAAGATATTTTATTGCTGATAAATATCGTAGCCGCTGCCGATATTCTCAAATGTGTTATTAGTAATATTGGTCCCGTTACTGTATTCCGCGAGCACAATACCGCTCTGTAGAGACTCCCGAATCAGGCAGCCGGTGATCGTCGGTGCAGAATAAGCGCCGACCGCAATCAGTCCGTAATCCTGGCTATCACCCTGGCCGCCATACTCGATGATACAATTTATCAACTGACAATTGGCACTGTTAATATTATCGACAAATTCGATATCGTTCCACCAGCCGGCTTGTTTGGTTGAAGCTGTCAAGGTAATAGTATCGTTAGTTCCGTCGGCGATCAATCCTGCGCCGGTGTCGATTCGCAAGGTTGCCCCGGCAGCCATTTCAATGGTCGTTCCCGGTGCAATTGTCAGAATCTTATTCTCACCTACGACATGAAAGCCGTCCAGCTGGTAAGCGACCCTGAGATTCTGCCAGGTGGCGTTGCGCGCCAGATCGGTATAAGTCTCGACCAAGATATAATCTTCTTCATTTCCGGTAAAGGATCCGCTGCCCAGCTGTAGGCTGTTGGCATTATCCGTAACGGTAACAACCGGCGCTTTGGCGTTGGCGGTAACGATGTTACTAATGAACGTCGGATGAGCTTCGGGATGCAGGCGTACGCCGTAACTGGAGCTTTCGCGAATAATACAATTTGCAACCGTGGCATTATTATGTATCTGCAGGAAGGCATCGCCGTTGTCATCACCGTCAGCATCGCCGCCATATTCGATTACACAATAGTTCAGAAGACAATCGGCGTTGCTGGCACCCGCGTTAAAACCGATATAATTCCAGTAACCTTTCTGAGCGACAACACCGGTAAAGGTAATGACCGAATCGGCGGTTCCAACTGCAGTAATTCCGGCGGAAGTCCGGGCCTGCAAATCAGTTTCGGCACCCATTTCGATCGTCACACCGGGTTCGATGGTCAGGACGGCATCCGTGATCCAGTATCGCCCGTCCACAAACTGGAATGGAATTCCCATCGTTTGGAGCGTGGCATCGGTTGTAAGTTCATTGATGCTTCGAACAGCGATATAATTCTGAGCATTACCGGTCCAGAAACCGCCGGCAGTATTGAGAATTCCGATACTCGAAAAATCGAGATTGACCGGTGATTTGGCATTATCGGTAATCGTATTGTCTTTCAGAATGGGTTTTTTCTGTTCGGCAATGTAAATGCCGTCGCTGGCACTATGCGAAATTGTGCAATTCTTAATTGTGGTGTTATTGTAAACTATAATCATCCCGTTGGCGCCGCTGCCGCCGTACAGAATTTCACAGTTCAGCAGCTGACAATCGGCATTGACAGCGTTCGCTTCGAAAACCAGGCTGTTCCACCAGCCCTCTTCGCTTTCGGTGCCGGTGAAAGTGATTTTTCCGGCAGTTCCGTTGGCAATTAATCCACCGCCAGTCGAAACACAAAGGTTGCTGTTTTCAGTAAATTTAACGATCGTACCAGAGGCAATGGTCAGAGTTGCATTCGAAATCGAAATATTCCCGTCGATGACATATTCATCCTCGTCCCAGATAGTATTTACGACAATATCTTCACGAACAGCATTTTCTATTGCCTCATCCTCACCGTCCAGCCATTGGTCGCAGCTGGTAACAAAAGTTACGATCAGCAGCAGTGTTACTGAACTAATCATCTTATAAAACTTCATTTAAACCTCCAAAATTAACGGTTATTTTCGGAAGCAAATTTATTCTGATCGGTAATCGCAAAATTGTAAAAAACGGTCATGATAACCTTACAATGAGGTATATCACATGATTTTCTACTGAGACAGGGTTAAAATGATTTGCCAGAAATTAGCTTTACCCGACTCAAGTCACGTTTGAAAAACTTGCCCGGCGGTTCGCCACAGATTTTGCGGACATCTTTGATTAAGTGGGCCTGATCAAAATAATTTCCTTCGAACACCATATTCTGGAAATCAATCGCCTTTTGATTACTTATTTCCTCCCAGATATAATTCAGTCGCACAAGACGCGATAAACTCTTGGCGCTGATACCAACCCGGTTCAGGAAATGGCGGCGGAACGTGCGGGCATTCTCCCCAGTCATCAGGTGAAGTTCATCTACCGGGATTTTCCCTCGTGAATTGCAGATCAAGTTGTAAACCCGATCGATTTGATCTTCTTCATATGATTTGAATGTAAACATATTATTGAGATATTTTTCGAATGCTTTAATCCGGAAGTGAGCTCCCTTTATCTCAGCCAGATATGCCCACATTGGAAAACCCTGAAATAAATCGATTTCACAATAAGAGCCTGAACGGTACTGCTCCAGTGATAAATTAAATAGTCGGGAAAAAACCGAAGTGTTAAAACAGACTACGATTGAATCAATGGGCGGAAATACTTCGATATAGACAAAATCCCGATGAGGAACGATTAAAAAATTGCGTGGAAGAATTGTGCTCAATCCGTTTTCAGCACAGATTACCTTCCCGGAAAAATTGAACACCAGCGTCGTTAAGCCATCCGGAATATATTTATCGCGATAAGGCTCCTGCAGCATATCGCTTATAATGACATAATGTTTAATCAATGGGCGGCAATCAGGAGAAGGGTACAGAGAATATGTTTTCATTATGAAGGCAAATTTCTAAATATTTTATTGTAACATAAACAGGCACCTTCCAGTTTGTGAATCCTGTGCCGGACAGTCAATATAGTAAAAATCTGAAATGAAGTAAAATCCCGGAACATCAAGCACAAACAACCAGATATTTTTCAACCTGAGGTTTACAATTCCGGCCGGTAACTGAGAGAAATCAGGTTTGGATAGCCCAACCCGTCCGACATGAAAATAAAGGCATAATCAATCTCGAAACGTCCGACGTTTAATCCGGCTCCCAGCGAGGTGCGATTGATGGTACCGACGCGCTCGTAGCCGCTGCGGATTTTTATTAAATCCGTAAAAGCCATTTCACCGCCGACCTGAAATGCGGTTTTTTCAGTTACGACATTGGCGATCAGATTTACTCCCAAAGTGAAGTTCACCGGACTATCGGCGAATATCTCCGGTCGGACAATTCCGATCCTGAAAAGGGTCGGCAGAGTCGTGGCCTGTTCTTTCAAAGTCTGCATTTGCCCAAGATTATTCAGCGAAAGAGATAAATCCATACCGCTCGGAATCCGCCAGTGAGTGGCGATGTCGAACGCCACGCCGCCGGCATTCGAGGTATACAAATGTTCATAAAGATATTTCGCAGTGCAGGCGATGGATAATTGGCGGAAAACCGGGTAAGTATAGGCGATCGCCGCATTCAGATACTGGGCTTCGGTTTCACCGAGCGCCTCGTCAGACGGGTTATCCCGGATTGCAATCCCCGGGATTTTCACGAAATTCAGACCAAAGCCGAGGTTGCCTTTTTTCAGAGGGATCGTCGCCGCCAGAGCGTCGCCGGTGACATCCGCAAACCAGAAATTATGACTGAAGCCGACCTTGGTATTTTCGCTGAGAATGCCGACCGGATTGTCGAAAATCGCAAACGGCGAATTACTCACTTGTGCAAAGACACTCATGGTGGCGGCCGCCCGGGCTGAAACCGGGACTCGCAGAAATTCCAGTCCGGATTCGCCGGCTTCGGCCTGCAGAATCGCAACAGAAATAATAATTATTGTCAATACATTTAGTTTTATTCGCATAGTATCCATTAAAATTTAAACTGCCATGAAAAAATATGGGTCGGGCCTGCTCCGGCCATACCCAGTAAAAGAGCATAATCGAGCTGCGTATTAATATTCGCCAGAAAACCATAGGCCAGCCCGGCCCCGAAAGTCGGACTCTGGTTATTCATTCCCACCCGCAGATACGCCAGATTCTGATAAACATATTCCGTACCAAAGTAAGTCTGCCAGATATTTTCTTCGGAAACTTCGACATCCCCGCTGATTGCCAACTGTGGAACAGGTCTGACGGCCAGACCAAATTTGACAACCTGCAGGAAATGCTCCGTGTAATTGCCGCCCTCTTCGTCAAATAATTCCTGCGTGTTCCAGGTATAACCGGATAAAAGGTCTTTAAATTGCACGCCGGCAGCGAGCCATTCCAACGGCCGGTACAGAAAACCAATATCGAATCCCAGCCCGGTAGCGCTGATGTCGAGCATCTGATTGCGCAGAATTTTAAAATTTAATCCAGCCGACAGTTTTGGATGAAAAGCATTGGCGAACGAGATAAAAAAAACATCTTCACCGGTCTCGTAGATTTCGTCCACCTGACCGGTCAGAGTGCGGCCTTCGATATTTTTCACACCGGCATGCAGCCAGGCAACCCCAATCCCAGCGCGCGGTTCGAGCGGGATTGAGACTCCGGTAAAATGAAACTGCCTATCCAGACTAAGAAAAGAATATGTCAGCGCGACATGTTTTTCCCGCATAAAGGCCAGCCCGGCCGGATTGTAATAAATTCCGAAACCATCTTCCGCCAGGGCCACTCCCGAGTTTCCCATCGCCGAGGCGCGGGCCCCCAATCCCATTCGCAGAAAGGCTCCGGCATAGCCGGCATTGTCGTTAGACCCGCCCATCAGAAGAGCGCTTAAAGTCACGATAATCAATATGAGATGACCTGTTTTACGCATGTTAACTCATTTTACGACGATCAGTTTTGTCCAGCTATCCTGTTCATTACCGTTGGATTTCTTAGTTAATTTACAAAAATAGGTTCCGTTGGCGACGACTTCACCGTTCATTGCCCGGCCGGTCCAAATCAAATGATGATCGCCGGCGTTCATAACCGACTGCCACTCACTGCGGTAAACCCGCTCCATCGCAAAATTGTAGATTTCGAGCCGGACGCTGGCGGCGGTATCCAGGTCATACTGAAAACGAACATGACCGTCGCCATTCAAAACATTGTGATGGTAAGGCGCAAACGGATTCGGATAGGCATAAACAGATGGCTGACCGGAGGATTGGGTCGAAACGGCCGTCCGGTAAACCGTCCAAGTCAGCCCGTCACTGGCCGTTTTGGCGATACCGTCCCCGGTGCCAACCCAGAGATAAGTCTGGGCTTCGCGCCGATCGACTTCAGCCGCATAAAAATATTCGGAATAAAGCTGTTCGCCGGAAGCCGTATCGGCGATCGGCGTATAGACCGCCCAGTTTTCACCGTCGATGGATTTGAATAATCCGTTTTCGGTGCAGACGTAAACGATGGAATCCTGGAAGGCGAAGTTGTAAGCTCGTTCATTTCGCAGCGTGGTCGTCCAGGTCAGCCCGCCGTCGCTGGTCTTGCTGACGGCCTGGTATTCGTCATTGCCTTCAGCCGGTAAAGTCACCGCCCAGATCGTTTCCTTCCCACGCCAAACCTGGCGTGCCAAGGCAACTACAAAATTGCCGGAAATCGCCGAGTTCTGGGCATTATATTTGCGCCAACTGATACAGTCGTCGCCTTCGACAAGACCGAGATTTATGCCATTCGCTGTACCGACCCAGACCGTATCGCCATAAGCCAGGACACTGAAACCCTTATGGTTATGATTGCCTTCGGAGGGATCGCGCGGATTGATTTCGAAATCAATGACATCGCCGCAATTCAGATAGTCGAGATCATCGGACGGTAGTGGAATTCTCTGCCAGGTTTGCCCCATATCGGAACTGCGCCGGATTCCGCCCGCCCAGCTGACGATATAAACGTAATCGTCCGAGATAGCAATATCCCAGGTTGTATTGTTAACGACGACGGGCGTTTTTAAAAATTTAACAGTCTGACCGTCCCACGGCAAATATTCATATATAACCGTATTTCCGCCAGTCGTATCGATTGGTTGCGGTATATATGTCCAGTTTTCACCCTGATCGACAGAATAGGCCAAGCCTCCACCAACCTGTTGTTCTCCGGCATCTTCGGTCAGCGAATCGAACACCGCGGCCACCCAGATCGTATCGCCCCTGACCGCTATCGCGGAAATTCCACCGTGCGGCAGGTTGTTCAATGCAGAGTAATAGCTGATAAAACTTGCTCCAAAATCATCCGTCCGGCTCAGTCCGCCGCCGGTCGCAAACCACATCAGCGAGTCACCCTGGGCGAAAATTCCCGTAGCGCTGTTACTCGACAAACCGGCGTAAGTATTATCGTCATCCAAAGTGGGTTTCGACAATCGGAAAGCCTGGCCAAAACCGATGGCTGTAAATATTCCGATTGTTATAATTATCACCAGACTTTTTCTCATTGTACAATCACTAAATAATCGTCATTCACGTCATAACGCGCCGAATTCGTGAGATCCGAAACCCGCACCTTGCAGTAGTTGGTAACCTGCGTCGAAGGAACTGTCCAGTTATATTTTCCCAGAGCGGCCACGACGGTATCTGCGGCAACCCAATCCGGCAATGACAGGTTGGCATTGAAAGCATATTCGACTTTTACCTGACTGATATAGGCGCTTTCCCAGGTAATCTGCATAGTATTGCCAAAATGCAAGGTTTCCGTACTCGCCGGAGCCGTAATATGCACACCGGGATTGGTAATTTTCACCGTTATGGTATCACTCATCGCCCCCGAATAATCCTCTGCGAAAAAATAAAAGTAATATAATCCCTGCAATATACTCTCAGGATTCGTGGGTTGGAAGATTGTAAATATTCCGTCGCCGGCCACTTCATCACCGCTTACACCGGCATCATTTAAAGTATAATACCGATCAAAATAAACATCATCCGGACACAGAATCGAATACGGTACTGCCGCGATATCGTCATAGCCTTGTAAATCCGTCACCCGAAAATAAAATTTGAGCGTGTCGCCTTTCTCGAAACTGGTCGGCGCCGACAGCAGATAGAGTTCCGGAGCGCTGTTGGCCTGAACCAACTCTGTCCCGGTGGTCGATTCGCTGACATTACCGTCTGTGTCAAAAGCCGTCACATAAACCCGGTAATAACCTTCATAACTACCCAACTCGGTTGAATCGATCAGATAGGAAAAAACCCCATCCCGTGTGATAATATCACGGGGTGGTCCGTCGTCAGTCAGATTTCCGCTCAGAAACAGAGTGCCGGTCAGGTAGGCCGCCGTGCTGATCTGGTATAGCGTGAAAGTTACCGAGTCAATATTTTCCCAGCCCTGGGCATCCTCGACCTCCGCCGCAATGAAAAGGCTGTGATTCAATTCGGAATAATTTAAGGTCAGGGCCTTGATCTCCGGAATGGTTTCGGTAGTCTGCTCAACGGCATTATTTTCGCAGGTCCAGTATCCCATAATGACTAAAAACAGTCCGGCGATTATGAATCTTTTCATTTATTTAACCACCAGTAACAGCCATTCATCTTCAGTCTCTTGATCGATAATTTCACGGCCGTAATTTAAAACTTCAGGCGTAAAAATCGCATACTCTTCTTTCAGCAATCCGGTAAATATCACTAACGACTGGTTTTTCTGCCGTTCAAGAGTTTCAAGTAACCTCAGATTAGGTTGACGCTCAATATTGCTGACAATTAAATCGTAATGATAATCCGGCAATTGCGTTACATCGCCAATGTTTACAGTCGTCCGGCGACTCAGTCCATTCAGTTGCAGGTTCTCTGTGAAATTTTCAATTACATCCGGATCGATGTCCCAGGCCTCAACGGCTCCGGCTCCCATTTTCAAAGCCGCAATGGTCAGAATTCCGCTGCCGCATCCGGCATCTAAAACCGACATTCCCGCTTTCAGGTACTTTTCCAGCATGCGCAAGGCCAGGCGGGTGGTGGCATGCGTGCCGGTGCCAAAGGCCATACCGGGTTTCAGGATAATTTCCACGGCCACGTTCTGTGGTTTTTCCCAGAATGGCCGTACGGCGAGGTGCGGAGTAATGAGTTGCGGTTTGAAATATTCCTGCCACTTCATGCCCCAACCGTCATCGGCGATCTCGCTGACTGCCGGTTTGACATCCGGCCATTCAGATTGCAAGGAATCGATCAGGCGCGGCATGACCGTTTTCATGGTATATGGAAAGTAAATTTCGTATCCGGTATCGGTTTCCTGTAAACCCAGCATTCCCCATTGCGTCAGGCGGGCAAGCAGCTGTTCCTGATCGCCAGGATTTTTGGGAATGATAATCTTCAGCCAGCGTTTTGTTTCAGAACTCATCAAGGAAATTATCTCTCTTGGAAAATACTGAAGATGTAATCATGCAACACCGTTCCGACGATCTTCAGGCTTTTCGGACTGCATTTATCGGGCGTATCCTGAGTCGTATGCCAGTAATTGGTAAAACGGTTCGGATACTGAAAGTCGATCAGATCGACCGCGGGAATTCCGGCATGTTTGATAAGCATTAAATGATCGTCATAAATTTCTTCATCGATCTGGTGCACGAAAGCACTGAAGCGTCGCCGGGCAGCGATTGACCAAAGTTTGCGCACCAGCACCGGGTGGCTGTTGACCGAGTTGCGTTCGACCGGAATTCTCAGATCGGCATCGCCGATCATATCGATCACAATGCCTTCCTCCGGCCTGGGAACCGGCAGGTTTTTGGCAAAATATTCCGAACCGAGACAGTATAATTCAATTGATCCGGGATAGCCCAAATCTTCGCCGTCAAAGAATACCAAGTACACGGCGCGGGGCGGCATTTCATTGGACAGAAGTTCGGCTAAGTGCATCAGGACGGCCACGCCGCTGGCTCCGTCATTGGCGCCCAGGATTGGAGTATTTTGTTTACTGCGATCGGGATCGTACTCGGCCCGCGGCCGCGTGTCCCAATGGGCTCCGATCAGCAGCGGATTATTGCCATACTGATTGAATACTGCGACGATATTGGTAAGGTGCAAAGTGGTTTTTTCCTGTGAAATCTCGCGATCGAAATCCTGTACAATCACCGTATCCGCCAGCGGCTTCAGGAATTCGAGCAGCATCGTCCGCTCGGCGGCGTGTCCGGGAGAACCGGGATTACGCGGCCCGAGATCGCACTGTTGCTTTAGAAATTGATAAGCGCGCTCACCGTCGAAATCGCCCGCTCCGGATTGACAGGTCGCCAGTAATATTAAAAATAAACACAGACATTTTTTCATTATCAACCTCTAATCGCAATGTTCACATCGAAACCATAGTTGCGTGTGATTCGCTGGCCGGTATTTTTATTGTAGCTTTCGCCATATTCGAAGAATACTCCCCCTGTGACCTTCTTTGAAAAGGTGTAATTGATTTTCGGGGTTGTTTTCCACGCTCTGCTTTTCGCGGTAATGCCAAATTTCTTCGCATTGTCATTACGAGCCCGGGTTTGCGATGTGGAATAATCAATATTGGCCGAGAATGTCAGGGCGTTTTCGAGCCGTTTGTCTTTTAAGAAAGGTAATGGAATCGTTAATCCGCCCTTTTTCTGCCAATTGATAGTCGCAGAGATCGCCGCATCGTCGATCTTGGTAGTACCGCCTTTGCCGCTGGAAGTGTTATTGATGGTCTGGCCGCCGGTTACCCGGGCTGACGCGCTGATGTCGTTGACAAACTGCATCGAAAGTCCGATTAATGGCTGGAAATACATCTTATAGGACGAACTTATTTCCTTGCCATTCTGTGACGTAATCATCTCCTTTCCGGAAAAGCCATGATCGAGTGAAAGTTTTTTAAAAATTTTCGTAAATAAAGAATATTTCTCAAGCTGGCTCCAGGTCAGCGACCAGCCCGGGAACGGAAAACCGTCTTTACCCTTAGTACCCAGCGGCAGGTAGTCGCGCGTCAGTGTGCGACTGATGGTACTTTGCGATTGGGAAGTGGACATATTCTGCGAATAAGTCAGCGGAATGTTCACATTGGAGAACAGACTCAGCCCGGAGCGAATCGACCCATCTAAACTCTGAGTGGTGCTTTTTAGGTTTGTAGCGATCATATGAGTTGTGTCCAGCGGTAATCCCGGATCATCAGATAATCCCAGCCTATACATTAAATCCGGCATTCCAATCAAATAGCGATTATTCAATGAATTATTGGTCGAAAAACTGACATTGATCGTCTGGATTTTCTTCAGATATTTAGCTACGGTTTTTGACCATTCCGCTGACTTTTTAACGCCTTCCGGTTCTCTCATCGGTGTCTTGATGGTCTGCCCATCGGTCGGAGCGACCGGTTGTTTATCATCCGGCAATTGTCTTTTACCTGAAGAACGACGGCTAACGGCGGTCTCCTGCTCCGGAGGTGGAGTCTGACCGGATGGTTGTACCAGATCCGCCGGCTTATCTGGTCCCGGTGGTTGATTGCCGGTCCCTCTGGTTTGGCCGGAGCGGCGGCCGCCGGTGGGAGTGCTTGGTTTGGCCGGTTCCTGGGCCGCAGATTTAAAGAAAGAGGTGAAAATGGCAGACGGATCCAAACTGAAGGTGGTACTGATTCGGCGCTGATTGGAGACAGCGTCTACATAACCTTCATTTCCGGTTAATGGATCGCTCCAGTTGAAATTAGAGGTATAGTTAAAGCTTGGCGAAAACCACTTAAAAATCTTGGGGGTGAAACTGGCCGAATACGATTCACGATAGGTTTCGAGTTTTCCCGGATTGAAAGATTGAAGAGTTTCCCACTGTCGCTGCCATAAATCGATCAGATTATTATCGAGATTCAGAGAGTAATTGGCGCTCAGATTGTCCAATATTTTATATCCAAGCGCTAAATTGCGGTTAAGGTCAAATTTATTGCTGGAAGTTACGGTGGTTCCGGTGCGTTGAATTTTGTAGGATGTGCTCTTACCGGCATCGGCGGCTACCGACAGGTTATTCGGAAAATAATACAGGCGGGTTTCGCTGATTTTATCACCCAAAACCGGGATTTTCGCAATCCATTTCAAAGGCTGAAAGTACTTTTCTTTGGGGAACGGAAACTGGTAGGAAATATTAGCCTTATAGGATTCACTTTTTGATTCGCGCACGGTAACGGTCGAGCCTTCGCTCCAGGTAGCGTTCAGGCCGACCTGCATCTGATCGATGGTGTACTTACTCAACCAGTAATCAGATACCCTTTTCTTGAAAGAGGTGTTCACCCCATACGAACGGGAAATATCCAGCAGGCTGTCCGCCGGATTATCTTCCATGAGAATATCACTGCCATAGACATATTTGCGCGTACCCTTCGATTGGGTATAGGAACCGCTGACCGGAATACTTATACCCCAGGAAGCCGGAGTTAATTTATCCAGCGAGATCCGACCGGTGGCGTTGATGGTCTCGGTGGTCTGCAGATTGTCGGTTTCCAGGCTGGAACGCTGTTCGACGGTATGAAAGTCGGCATCTTTATGCGTGATCGAGACATCAAAGCTGGCCAGATCGGCCATCCTCAGGGAAGACTTGGCGCGGTAAGCCATACCCTTGTCACTACGTACCTCGGACAGACGCAATTCATCCAGCCAGACCTGACCCTTGATTGTACCGGTTTTAAAAGCATTGAGACAGTTACTATTATCGGCCCGGTTACGCAGACCGACATCGAGTCGCTTTATGCTGGATAGCGAAGGACTGCCATAGATAATAATTTCCTTACCGGTGTAATAACCGTCTGTATTTAATTCCCTGTAGTGCCGGATGGTTACGCCGAAGGCGCTGGTATCGATGCTGAATTCTCCGTCACCAATATATTCATCGGACGAATTGTACAATTTTAAAGTCGTCATAAAATCAAGATCAAGCTTCATTTCATTTTTCGAATCCCAACCGGGATATACCGGCTGGCGGTATTCGTAATAGCTGCTAGTTGTCGGTGAATTATCAGAGATTTTTCCAAAACGGACAAAAAACTGGAGCGGCGTTTCTTCACCATCCGTAAATTGATACCCGTCGGCTTTTAATTCATAGCCCTTAACAAATAATTTCATCTCCTTATAGGTGATGTAACTGGCTTCTTCGATAAGGACCTTTTTGGAGGCGCATAATTCGCCGGGATACAAACCTTCGCCGTCCTCCGGCAGGCTAAGAACCAGAGACTGCTCCTTGGCGCGGGTTTGAGTCACCTGGTCATATTCGCCCAGAACGCCATCCGGCGGATCATAAATATCCGGATTGTCTTCGGTATTGATGACCGCCATCGTAAAAGTTGCCTCTTTTTCGACATATGAAGCCGTATCGTCCTTCGCAACTCCCAGCTCTTCCCATTCGTTACCCACTATTTCGATTTGGGCAATATACAGGGAATCTTTTTGCGACAGCCCGTCGAGCCAAAGGCGACAGGCGATAATATTCTCCCATTTCACGTCAGAACCGGTGGCGCTTTTATTAAAGGCGGTCAGGGGAACCCGGTAGAGTTTCCAGCCGGTCGGTTTTCCGGAAATGGCGGTAGCTCCGGCAATGTACGAACAATATTCGTCAGCCAGATCAAATGAAACCGTGTAATAATCGTTAGTCACATCGAGGCCATAATCATTATCCAAATCTTCGGTATCCGGATAGCGTCCGTTACTAGCATCATCAGCATTGTTTTCAGTACCATTAACCTTACTATAATCCCGGGAACCTTCCGAATATTTCCAGTTATCCGAATGAGGATCGTAGGGATCGCGGCCATATTCTTTTAAACGTGCATCACCATATCCAAGTGCTCCGTACTTAGCCGTAATTACTGTTTCATCCTTATCCCATAATCCATCAAGACCGGTATCTTCCTTATCCTGTTCCAGTAAACCATTGCCGGTCGACAATCCTTCCGGAATGTCTTCAGTGTTGAGTATTCCGTCATTATTTTGGTCTTCACTGATATTGCCCATATCGATATGAAGAGTGCCGGTGTTGCCCTTAATCCAGACATCGATATATTTCGAATTGGATTGATCATAATAGCTTTGTGGAAAACTATAGGTGACGCCGCCCCAGGCTGATTGGGTTACGGAAACACCATCGGTTACCGCAATCGACCAGGCCGGATTGACTCTGAAAACTAATACTTCTGTGGTAGTATTTTGGGCGGTTGTGCTGACTTCTTTATCCGGCCAAATGCTGGTGGTCGCCACACTTCCATACGGATTGTACCAAATGGTATGTCCGCGCTCGTTTTCAGTTTTGCCAATCGGAACCGCAGACTTGGTCCAATAGCGGCGCATAATCGGTGGAGCCGTGACGCGCTCGGAGCTCTCAAAGTCATCGATAAAACCGACTCCGTTTGGATCGCCCGTTTCATCATTGGAAAGAGTATTAACGGTTGGGATGACCTGAGCGATTTCGCCTTCGAAATCTATGGATGATTCGGTATTAGTACTGATTAAAGGCAGCCAGTTAATCGCCCGGGTTAGAAAATTAAGTTTGGCCGTGTATTTTCCGTTTATATCCCAGACAAAATTGCGGTATGGTTCATAACCGACTTCAACTTTTTCGTCGGTTACCGATTGAGAGTAATAGAGAGCCGTACCGCCAATAAAACAATTATCTCCGAAATCATATTGAGCTCTTGCACCCAGAATGGTTTTCTTGTCCAGCTGAAAGAATTGATTTTTCTCGTATTTTACTTCCAGGTTCGCATCCGGATTGGTCGCATCCGGATTTAGAAGGGTCAGCGTTCCTGTAAAATAATCAATAGTGTAATCGACATTGCGGGCTAAGGTATTGTTATTCAAAGTAACGGATTCACTATTTTCAATGACCATCGCTCCCAGACTGATAATCGAACTGCGGTTTTCATAGCTCACAACGATTTCGAACTTTGTATCACCGTTTATCTCGGAAGTATTCGTACGGTTACTATCATACATCGCAGAGCAGTTTAAAACCTCACTTAAGTTGGGATTCCGTTCACCAGACGCATCTAATGAATCATATTGAAACGGCCGCAGAAAAGGAAACCACAATTCCCCGGTATACAGATTCAGAAGATAAACATTATCCTGATCAATAATCCCGTTGGGGATTTTTTCCCCGTTATCATTCATTATATCAAGGCCGAACAATTGCAAAAAATCCTTCCCGGACGCGGCATCGTAGTTCAGTTTGCTGCTTCCCTGAGTATTGAGTATCTCAAGGTTAAAGCCTTCTTTTTCAATTCCGGTGGTTCCAAGATAATAGACGTTCTTGAATTCCAGGTCCCAGCAGGGATGGGAAGGTAACATCGTCTCCGGCTTGATGAGTTTCAGAATATAATTGCCGGCGGTAGTGTCGGTCCGGGCATAGTCACCATATTCTTCGCCTGCTACGGTGTTCTTATTCGGATCGGTTATCCGGTACGCCACGGCTAAGACTTCACCGTCCGTTAACTGGGTAGTCATTTTTAAATATCCCATAGACTCATATATAATATAGTCTTTTTCTAACTCCAGGAGTTTAAACAACCGGATTGCTTTTTTATCCGGATAAAGGGTCGTGTCGCGCGGATCGACATAAGCGGTACCGCGGATGCAGCCGGCCGTTTCTATCGTTTGCGACTTATAGACTTTCAGATCTTGGACAGTTCCTCTGGAATCCTGATGAAAAACCTGGTCCTTCTGATACCCGGACTCGGAGTACATGTTTTCCCGGAAATGCGTATCGAGGTAAAAATAGATATTCTTGCGGTAATCGTAATCTTTAATTGCTATTTTGGATGTTTGTGCGCCGCCGTCGATACTCAGTTTTTCTTTCTTGCCTTTTTCAACGCTGGCGATCGCGGTAACGTCGATCCCGCCGAATTGCATCAAAGACTTAAACCCGTACAAACCGCTATTAGTCCCGGAAAATGTGACATACTGAGTGCCGGGTAAAGACAGTGAAATATTGCCGGCTTCGACCTTCTGGACGATGTCATCTTCCTTGCCGGTATAAATTATTTTCAGATTATTCTCGAAATCAAAGTCGCGTTCGCTGTCCTGGTCCACCAGGATACTGATGCGGTCGCCGATCTTGCCTTCGATGTTCAACTGCTGTTTTTGATCGACCACAAAACTCGTCGAAGTTCCGGTCGAATAGGTGCTGTTGACCTGCGAGCTGTTCTGGCTCTGCAGGCGCCCGTTGATATTGACATTGCCAGAAACCCGCAGGGCGACGTGCTGGCCGGCAATATCAGCCCCGATCAATTCCAGCTTATCGCTGCCAGCCGCAACTTCGGCCGGTTTAGCCAGAGTCAATTCGATGAACTTAGTACGCCAGTCCAGCCGGCGCCGCATGTCGAAATAACGATTAACGGCAATACCGACCGGGTCCAGAACCGGCGCCCCGCTGAGTTCGCTGACGATAATAAAATTCTGTCCGGATTTATCCAATTGGCGGGTAGTCTTCATTCCGGGAAACTTGACCGGCAGAAGGTTACGGTTCAGATGAACGTAATCAGAGGAAATTAACGACAATCCCCGTTTAACAGTCATATTCACCGGGGCATAGCGACCGGAAAGCCAATCGACCTGAATGGAAAATACGGCCGGTTCTCTGTCCTGGGCAAAGCCCCGGACAAAAATCCCCAGAAAAATAAATATGGGTATACTATACCTTTTTACCAGATTGATAATAATTAACAGCCTTTTATATGGTGGTTAAATGGAAGCGAAGTTTATTTCGCGTAAGGTAACAATTCTAAAAAAGCACCTCAAAAATTGTCGGTTGTAAATTTATCGGTAGATTTTAATTTCGCCGCTAAGCGGGCAAAGGCCTGCCCGCGGTGGCTGATGGCGTTTTTGACATCCAAAGACATTTCGGCAAAGGTCTGGCCGGTTTCCGGCACGAAAAATATCGGATCGTAGCCGAATCCGCTCTCTCCACGTCTTTCGCGCAGGATCATTCCGTCAATCCGGCCTTCTTCCGAAACGGTCAGGCCCGGCCGGTAATAAACCGCGACACAGCGGAAATGAGCCTGCCGGTCCGCATCCGGAACAGCCTGCATAACGGCTAAGAGCTTGGCGACATTTTGAGCATAGGTTGCTTCTTCACCGGCGAAACGGGCTGAAAAAACGCCCGGCTGACCATCAAGGGCTTCAACTTCCAGGCCGGTATCGTCCGCAATGGTTGGCAATCCAGTAAATTCAGCGACCATACTTGCCTTCTTTAATGCGTTTTCGAGGAGCGTGTTCCCGTCCTCAACGACTTTCGGGCAGTCCGGGAATTCATCCAGAGTATGTAAAACCAAGCCGGGAATATCGAATACCCGCTTAATTTCGCGAATTTTATCACGGTTATTTGTTGCTATCAGTATATCCATCCAAGATCAACAAGAATTTTAAAAAGGCTGGAAATGTTATGCAAAAATTAAATGAATGTCAAGCCTCTGCGGTCACAACTTCAAAATAAAAATCAGTCCGGGAGGAATTACCGGACTGATTTATTCGGGATTTATGTACAGAGTTAGTCGCGATGCCGCACGGAAACAACTCCGGCAGTCTTGATTTTTTCCGTACTGACCGTACCGTAATAGACAACCTTCGCCGCCCCGGAAGCCGTTCCGGTCAGGTCGCCACCATCCATATTCAATTCAATAAAACCGGCACCAGTAACATCTATTTTGGCATTTTTAACCGAGCTGTCAACCAAATCCACCCGCGAAGCGCCTTCAGACTCAAGCCGCAGATTTGATATTTTATTGCCGTAACCCCGAATTTTACAGGCGCCTTCAATTTTGATTTTCAATTCATCACAGGTGAAATCTTCCAGTTCGACTACGGCAACATCTTCTGATGCAACCACTTTGATATCCGGCATTGTCACGACCGCCTCAAGCTCGTCTTTCCGGTAAACATGCTTCTTATTCTCGAATACCAGACGATCATCGACTACTTCCACACGGATATTTTCCAGGACCGACTGAGGCGCGATCACTTCGACGGCGAACTGGTCGCCCTGCCGGATTGTAACACGCCAATTATCGTTGATCTCGACTTCCTTGAAATCCCTCAGATCATAATTCGTGGTGACCGGGCTTTCAAAATTGTCATAATCGTCGCCGCGCTCCGAATAGCCTCCGATCATAATCCGGCCGATAATCATTAAAATGAAAATTACCGTTATGAATAATAGTCCCGTACCAACGAGAATCTTATTACTGGTTTTCATAAACTCCCCTTCGTTTTAAATTGGTTATAAAAATTCTGCAATTCAGTGAAATCCACTGCTAGCAAATCCATTGTCCTGAAGACTCGCGGAAGCGTATTCCGGATGAAATCTTCCCGCTTGATCTGTCGGGTGGCGGTCAGTCCGCCTTTCGTCACGAAATATCCGATTCCGCGCTGATTATAGATTATTTCCTTCTCCTGTAAATAAGCATAACTGCGCATCACTGTATTTGGATTAACCTCCAGATTGACGGCAATTTCACGAATCGCCGGGATCCGTTCGCCTTCCGGCCATTTTCCGGACAGGATATTATCACACATATACTCGACGATCTGAAGATAAATCGCCTGATTGGCTCCGAATTCCATTTTACACCTCCGTTTCTTTAAGGCGTATCAGAGATAAAATCCAGAAATAAGGGGCCAGTAAAATCCAGAACGAATATTTCATGACTTCAGCAAAAACCTCGAAAAATGTTTTGATATTGGCAAACTGATAAAAGCAGTTATCAAAATTAACATTCCAGCTGCCGTTCCAGGGAATAAATTTGGCGAAAATTATACGGGCAAACAACCCGGACAATAAGGCCAGACTCAGGCCAAAGAGGAACATGCTCCCGACGGTTTTCGCCAGAGCGTTTTTCTTAAAATATACCGAACCAAAAACAAATATCGATTGCAGGACCAGATAGGCCGCGATCCCTGTCAGATAATCGGCTCGAAATGGACTGAAAATGCCCATCGAGTCTTCCCAGATCAATTGACTGACCGCCATGGCGACAATGGAAAACAAAACGTAACAAACCGTCGCGCCAATCACCCAGCCAATGGATGAAAGTAACAATTTACTGACGAATTTTTCGGTATTCGAAGCCGGTAAAGTCAGGTAAATGTAATTTTGACGGCGATCATGAATCGGGCTGAAAATTTTACTCGAAACCAAAAAGCCGCCGACAAAAAGTATCAGGAAATACCAGACCTGCAGAAAATCTCCCGGATTATGTCCCGTCATCTGCAGCAGGTAAATTACCAGCAGAATCCCGGCCACCGCTCCGGCCGTAACCAGCAGCGAACGGTAGGCCCCGACAATTTCATTCTTGATTAAGTGAATTAAGCGTTTCCAGTCAAATGTATTTTTCCAGTTCATGTTAAGCCTCCTTTTCAAAAAGACGCGCAATGCGTTCGCGATTGTTGATGACGGCATTGAACAAAAGTTCGATATCGATCTTCGAATCCGCGCCGGTCCGGTTTTCTTCCAGGGCCACGTACCCGCCAATCGTTTTTTCACAAAACAGACAACCGTTCGTTTCCTGCTCGTCTGCGTAAATCTTCATCGCTAATCGTTTGGCTGTCACTTCCATATTCTGATTGAAAATAATCTGGCCTTCATCCAGGATAATGATCGGGTCGATCAGATTGGCCATGTCGCGCACCTGATGGGTGGAAATCAGGATCGTGCGTTCGTCCGAAATGGAACCCGCCAGAATCTTGCGAAACTGACTCTTGGTCGGAATGTCCAGACCATTGGTCGGCTCATCCAGAAACAAAATCTTGCAGTTGGTCGCCAAACCAAATGCAATCAGGAATTTTTTCTTCTGGCCGAATGATAAGGACGACAACCGGTCGCGCGACGGAATCTCGAATTCCGTCAAATGCCGCTCGAAGACACGGTGATCGAAGCGCGGATAAAACGGAGCATACGCCCCTTCGTACTCCCTCACCGAAACCGACGGCAGGTAAAATTCCTCCGGGATCAGATAGATTTCCTGCAAAAAATGCGGCTCGCGCCGACGCGGCTCAAAACCCAGCACCGTCACCTTCCCGCTCTGAGGAAATAACAGGCCGGTCAGTATCTTCAGAAAAGTCGTTTTACCGGCGCCGTTCTTGCCCAGCAATCCGTAAACATTCCCGCCCGTCAGTTGAGCATTCAATCCACTGAACAGGCTGGCCTGTTTCCCGTACGCAAAATTCAATTCGTTCACTGCTATCATCATGTTCTCCTATTTTAGTGTATTAAACTACTAATACACTCGGAATCTACAACAGGCCGGGTAATTTGTCAAGGATTATTTTTTCATTCAGTTTAAAAAAATTATAAATTCCCGACGAATTATGAAATTTTCAGGATTACCAAAAACGTGGCCAAAATCTCAGCGCATCGTGATTTTCCAATTGGTTGCTCTGATGGCGTTGCAGGCGCCTGCGGGGCTGGCTGATGAAAATTACCGGCAATCGGAAACACTCTTTGACGACAGTCAGGTTGCCACCATTTCCATTACCATCAATCCGGATTCGCTGGCCTGGATATTGGCTTCGGAAAACAAGTCGAGCGACCGCTATTTCCGGGCCGACCTGCGCTTTCAGGCCGAGGATCTTGATACTTCTATTAATGAAATCGGTTTTCGTCTGCGCGGCAACACTTCCCGTGATTCCCAAAAGAAATCCTTTAAAATTTCATTCGACGAATTCAGCGACGGCCGTCGTTTTTTCGGACTCCGGAAAATGAATCTGAACGGCGAACACAACGACCCTTCGATCATGCGCTCCAAATTGAGTTGGGATTTGTTCGGAAAGATGGGCATTCCGGCTTCGCGCGCCGCGCATATCAAACTCTTCATCAACGGTGAATACCGGGGGCTTTATATTCACGTCGAAGATTACGACAAGACTTTCCTAAAAAGCCGCTTTGATGAGAATGATGGTAATTTGTATAAATGTCTTTGGCCGGCCGATCTGGCTTATCGTGGCAATGACCCGGATGAATACAAATTCAGCAATGACGGCCGGCGGGCTTATGAATTGCAGACCAACGAAGCCGCGGATGACTATTCCGACCTGGCGCGCTTTATTACGATCCTCACTCAAACCAGGAATGCCGACTTGGCGGACAGCCTCTTTTTGCATTTTGACATCTGGAATTTCCTGAAATATCTCGCCGTCAATGTCGCGGTTGGCAGCTGGGACGATTACTGGTACAACCAGAATAATTTTTACTTGTACAATAATCTGAAGACCGGGCAGTTCGAATTTGTGCCTTACGACTACGACAATACCTTTGGGATCGGCTGGGATAGTAACGATTGGGGTGTGCGCGATATTTATTCCTGGGGCAGCAGTGACCGTCCGCTGACAGACCGGATTCTGGCAAATCAACAATTCAAAAACCTGTATACTTATATTATCCGGGCTTTCGTTACGGAATTTTTTAATGAAACGGCCATCTTTCCCCGGATCGATTCTCTGAAAACCTTGATCTCTGCGGCGGCAGCCGATGATTATTACCGCACGCTGGATTACGGTTATACTGTCGCCGATTTCAATAATTCCTACACGACCGCACCGGGAGCTCATGTCAAATATGGCATAAAACCGTATATCATCACCCGGAGCGCTTCGATGTTGACGCAAGCCGCAACGGTGGACGTTCGGCCCTTTTTTATTTCGGCGCCGGCGGTTTCTTTTGACACGGGCGGCCGGTCGACCATCATAGTCGATATTTTCGACGAAAAACGTCCCACCGAGTTGATTTTGCATTACAAATCCGGGGTTCAATTCGTTGCTGTCAATCTGGAAATCATCTCCGAACGAAGCGACGGTCCGTTTGTCATTTACCGATACAGCAGGACTTTACCCTCGCGGCCGGCCGGAACTGAACTGCAATTTTACTTCAGCGCCACTGACGATGCCGGCCAGATCGGAAAATTTCCGTTCGCGGCGCCGGATAATCTGCTGAGTCTGATCTTTCCCGATACCCTGCCAAAGCTGTTCATCAACGAAATCTTAGCCTCAAATTCGGCGGTGAACGCCGATGAGTATGGGGAATACGATGATTGGGTGGAAATTTACTGCGATTCCGGTTCGGTCAATCTGGCCGGATTTTACCTGACCGACAATTTCAATCAGCCGGATAAATGGGCATTCCCGGATACGATCGTTGCGGCCGGGGCGCATTTACTCATCTGGGCTGACGATCAGCCCGAACAAGGCCAATGGCATACCCCTTTCAAACTCGATAAGAGCGGTGAAAGCCTGACCATTTACCGAAAAATTGACACGGCTTTGGTGCTGATCGATTCGCTGACTTTCGGAGCGCAAACGTCCAATATTTCCCTTGGGCGCATTCCGGATGGCGCGGGCTGCTGGGCTTTCATGCCGCCGTCACCCGGCTTGGCCAATTCAATTAATGCAATTTGGAATAACTCTGCCTTACCGAACGAGTTTACCGTTTTTCAAAACTACCCGAATCCATTCAACGGGCAGACTAAAATCCACTATTATTTGCCCCACTCCGCCGTTGTAAAAATCGCCGTGCTCGATCTTACCGGTCGGGTCGTTCTGGATTATACTCCGCAGGAACAATCAACCGGAGAACATTTAATTGCTCTGTCTCTGGAAAATATTGGCAGCGGGATTTACTTCGTGCGGATTAATGCGGGAAACGAATCGCGCCTGCTTAAATGTGTGCTCGTGAAATAATAAACTGAGTTCTGCCTCAGATTACTAATGTGTAGCAGCTTTTAGTCCCACCGCCCGCCAGACCCGCAGAAAATTGCCGCCCCAGATTTTGGCAATGTCTTTTTCAGAGTAGCCGCGCCGGACAAGTTCGCGGGTGATATTTTCCATCTGGCTGACGTCCCGGCAATCCTGCAAGGCGCCGCCACCGTCAAAGTCGCTGCCGATGCCGACGTAGTCGATCCCAATTAATTTCACGATGTGATCGATATGGTCGACCAAATCGCTGACAGTAGCTAATTGCTGCGGATATTGCTTTTCGAGCAGATCGCGTTCGTGATACGCGACGAGGCGCTTTTCGAGGTCTAATTCATCGAGATCCGGATATTTTGCCCAGTAGGTTTTCAGGGCTGCCTCACGTTCGGGATTTTCCAGGCCGAATTTGACGTAACCGGTGTACAGATTTATCTGAACCACTCCACCTTTTTGGGCCAAGGCTTTCAGCATGTCGTCGCTCATATTCCGCGGGTGATCACAAATCGCGCGGGCCCCGGAATGCGACGCAAAAACCGGTACACGGCTCAGCGCGAGCACATCATAGAAAGCGCTGTCCGAGATATGCGAGATGTCGATCAGCATTCCGACGCGGTTCATTTCGCGCACGATCTGACGACCGAATTCGCTCAGACCGCCATGTTCGGTCGAATCGGAAGATGAATCGCAGATGTCGTTATTTTTCGTGTGGCAAAGAGTAATGTAACGTATCCCGAGGTCATAATATTTTTCGATCAGGCTCTGATCATTCCCGATGCCGTACCCATTTTCCAGTCCGACCAGGATGGCGCGTTTGTCCTTCTGAACAATCGTGCGGATTTCTTCAGGTGTGTAGGCAATTTCTGCCAGGTTGATGTTACTTGCGACGGCTGACCGAATGGCATTCAGGATTCGCAGAGTGGACGCTTTGGCTTTTTCGTTGCCTTCCGGCGTGCGATCGCCCTGCCAGATGAAAATCGCAAAAAACATGGCGTCCAGGCCGCCTTCCTTCATGCGCACCAGGTCAACCCGCCCGCCGCTGGCATCGGTTTCATGGCGTTCGCCGATGTTAAACTCCGGACGGCTCAGGCGCATGGGCGTATCGCAATGGGTATCGATCGTCAGCGCCTTCTGGTGAATTTTATGCGCTTTCTGCTCCAAATTGGATTCTTCCAGCTGACTGATCGTCGCACAGCCGGACATCATCACTACCAATCCCAATGCCATGATTGATAAAATCCTTTCTCTAATTCCGAATCTTCCCCACACCTGCATTTTATTTCCTCACCAGATTTGACCAGTAATTGTGCAAAAAAACTTAATTGCACTTAATGCTTAATTTCCTGCACTTCCCGCCAGCGAAAACAACTGACGAGATGATCGTTTACCAGGCCGGCCGCCTGCATAAAAGCGTAGCAAATGGTCGGGCCGACGAACCGGAATCCACGTCTGACCAGATCGGCACTCATGGCTTCGGCTTCCGGTGATTTGGCGGGAATTTCCGCCAGCGTCCGCCAGTGATTGACAATCGTTTTACCGCCGGTGAACTGCCAGATGTAGCGGTCGAAGGTTCCGAATTCCTTTTGCACTTCCAGGAAGCTGGTGGCGTTATCGATCGTCGCCCGGATTTTAGCGCGATTGCGAATAATTCCGGCATCAGCCATTAAGGAATTATATCGGTTCTCGTCGAATTTGACAATTTCTCGCGCCTCAAAATCGGTAAACGCCCGCCGGAAATTCTCGCGTTTATGCAAAATCGTCCGCCAGCTCAGTCCGGCCTGAAAGGCATCCAGCACCATAAATTCGAACAGTTTCCGGTCGTCGTGAACCGGCACTCCCCATTCGGTATCGTGGTAGGCGATCATCAGTTCGTCATTCGCCGGCCAGGGACAGCGTGAAATTTCAGTCATTTGTACACTCCGGATTATAAAAAATACCATTCCGACAAATAATCGCCGGTAATTTAAAGGTTTTTTGAATCATTGAAAGCCAACTACTTGACAACGACTTAAATTTATCCTAAAATAGCGCATTGTTGAAACTTGAATCATGAACACTTTCACGCATCCAAAAACGACCAAACTGTCAGGTAATTTTCCACAGGAAGTGACCGGCAGGTCCGGGTGTTCATTTTTTATTTTCCGACCGCGCCAGCGGTAACCATTTTTAATTTCATAGGAGTAAAACATGGAAAAAATCAAAATCGCCATTATTGGCGCTGGTAATATTGGAATTGCAATCGCGAACGGCCTGGCCGACTCCGGCCGGTTCACCGCGACCGATATTACCCTGACACGCCGCAAAATCCACCTGTTGGACGAAATGCAGAAACGTGGCTTTATGCTTGAAAAGGATAATTGTAAGGCAGTTCGCAGCTCACGAGCGGTGATCATCGCGGTCGAGCCCCAACAGATCAATGCCGTCGTCGCCGAAATCGCTCCCGAATTAAAACCCGGTTATCACATTCTCATTTCCGTGGTAACCGGCGCCAGCACCGGGCAGATTATCCAGATTGTCGGGAAAGGAATCGCCGTCGTGCGCGCCATGCCGAACACCGCCATTGCCGTACGCGAATCGATGACCTGCCTGGCGTCCGATACCGCCAGCGAATCCGATATTGCAATTACAAAATCGATTTTCGATACGGTCGGAAAAACCATCGTCATCGCCGAGGAAAAAATGATTGCGGCCACGGCTCTGGGCGCTTGCGGGATTGCCTTTTTTCTACGGGCTATCCGGGCGGCTTCGCAGGGCGGCATCGAGATCGGTTTTCATTCGCAGGATGCCATCGACATCGCGGCGCAGACGGCGCGCGGAGCGGCGACATTGTTGCTGACCAACTCCAATCATCCCGAATACGAAATCGACCGCGTCACGACACCGCGCGGTTGCACGATTGCCGGATTGAATCAGATGGAACACGAAGGTTTCAGCTCGGCCATGATCAAAGGCATCACGGTTTCAGCCGAGCGCGCCGCGAAATTATACAAAAAAGATTGATGCTTTAGAAATTAACCTGCGAATATTTCCCGGATGTATGCGATCTCGGCCACGGTCAGCGGTTTACCGGCCGCGGCTATATTCGTGGCCACCTGCGCCTGATTGCGAAAACCGGGAATGACCGCCGCGACCACATCCTGATAAAGCAGATATTGCAGGGCGACGCGCGCCAACTCCGCGGTCTCATTTCCAAAACGGGCAACAAACTTTTCCATTTTGGGCTGCAAATGATTGAGGTTCTTCGGGTCAAAGCGTTCCGAGCGCTTGCGGTGATCGCCTTCGTTGAAATTCGGCCGCTTATCATACCTGTACTTGTTCAGCAATAAACCCTGTTCCAGCGGGCTGAAGGCCACGAACGACATGCGGCGTTCCTTCAGCAGATTCCAGGTCGGAGTGTTTTCCCGAACGAAATGATCGTTCAGGATGCTGGCGTAACTCTGTAAAACGGCCGGTCTGACTTTTGGAACAAAGCGTTGGAATTCAGCATCGCTCCGGGCGGAAAGTCCGATCACGCGCAGTTTCCCTTCTTCTTTTAATTTATACATTATCGCGACGGCATCGTCGAGAAAGACATCGTCGCGGCCGAAATTGGCATTATGAAAATAGTATATATCGACGTAGTCGCGTTTCAGATTCACCAACGATTGTTCGATCTGGTGACGAATGTGTTGTGGTTCGTACGGATGGGCCGCCGTGCCGGGAAAATAACCGACTTTCGTGGCGATGATAACGTCTTTGTTTCGCAGGCCAAGCGCTTTGGCCAAAAGCCGTTCCGCCCGGCCGTTGCCGTAGACATCGGCGTTGTCGAAATGATTGACGCCCCGGTCGATGGCATAATTAACCGCGGCGATGGCCTCGTTTTCATTGACATTCGCCCAGCCATTCGGAATGCCATTGACCCAGTTCAGACCGCCGAGTGTCCAGCAACCCAGGCTGATTTCAGAGACTTTCAGATCGCTATCGCCGATTTGTCGGTATTGCATATCGGTTTCCTTAATATCAGATTGGTGTGTTAATGCCCGGCCAACTGCCGGAAATTAATGTTTTCAGGCAAAGCCACCGGCGCCACAGAGATGCGTGCCGGCGGCGGTATCGGAAGCAAAGCCACCGATTGCCGGCGCCGAGATTATTTTTTGGGCTTTATGATAACCGCAATGCGGACAGGTAATTTCTTCGTCGGGAATCCGGCTGGTAAAAACCAACTCCTCGAAAACCTTGCCGCATTTTTGACATTCATACTCAAACAGGGGCATACTCTCTCCATTCTCTTAAACTCACTAAAAATACAACTGAAACAGGAAAAATTCCAGTTTTCAGTTGCCAATTTTCAGATTAACCGGAATAGCGCAAAGCCAACCATTGAAATAGTGACCGGTTTGATATCTAATTTGGATCTTAACAAGGGAAATCGTGGAAATTCCGCCTGACAAAGTTTCTTTAAATCATCTGCGGGAATAATTTACAGACGGGCGACTGATTATTTCAGCTTGCCGGATTTAAGTTTGGTATACAGTTCCTCGGCCTTATCGGGAAACATGATCGCAAAGAGACCGATCAGCAGACCGACAATGCCAAATACATCGATCAGGTTTAAATGTTCCAGAACTAGAATAACCAAACTGATTGCAACGATTAAAGCGCCGAAGCTTTTCATAAATGAGCCCCTTCCTGATGGAAATCGATTATCGCTGATTCAAAGTTGATCTTCATTTGTTCAATTTGCTCATTTTTGGTACTACAACTGCGATGAGCCAGTAAAAACATAATAAAAATCAAAATACCGCCTAAAATTAACACCGCAACATCAAAAGGAATAGTAAAACTTTTCGGTTTGGCCGGTTTTTTTCGGCCGGTTTTTGGGGACTTTTGTGGTTTGGTGTCTTTTTTAAGCATAAAATTTCTTTTTTTAAAGCGCCTGAATATATAATTCTTAGGGCAGAGTATCAAATATTTACTATCAAAATTTGACGCCAGTCATATTTTCGGGAATATCCGTCCTGATAAAACTAATTTGATTTTCAGCCGATAGCAATGTATATTCAGGCAAAGATGAGAGTTAATTATGAATAGAAAACAGTTTTTTCTGATAATCGTCTTAATGACGTTAATCGGCAGCCTTGCGGCCCAGAGTGATACCGGAATCAATCAACCGATTAATTTGGTAACGATTCCGACGGCCGGGGTATTACCGCGGGGCTCCTATTCAGTCGAATGCCGGCTCTTTCCGGACGGTGGTCTGTGGGGCCAGATCGGCGTAGGTGTTTTCGAAAGATTCATGTTCGGAGTGTCCTATGGCGGTGGCGGGATTATCGGCAACCGGAAAATTGACTGGTATAATCAACCGGGGGTCGAAATCAAATATCGTTTTCTGGAGGAATCGACTAATTTTCCGGCGCTGGTACTGGGATTTTCATCGCAGGGCTTCGGCAATTACATCGATACCCTGAAACGCTACGAAACCAAAGCCCGTGGTTTCTACGCCGTCGCCAGTAAAAATTACCGCTTCCTTGGTAATCTGGGCGCCCACGCCGGGATCAACTATAATCCGTTGGAGAAGACTGATGGCGACGCCGATCCCAGTTTTTTCCTCGGAATCGATAAGGATTTGAACTCTGAAATCGTACTGCTCGCCGAATACGATGCCGCCCTGAATGACAATCACTCGGACCGGTCTATGCTGGGTAAAGGCCGCGGTTATCTGAATGCCGGTATCCGCTGGCGGATCGAAAATAAATTCGCGATCGAAGTCGACTTCAACAATATGCTGCTGAACCGCAAAGAAATTGATTTCATGACCCGCGAACTGAAATTTACATTCACCGAAGTCTTTTAATCATTAAACCGGATCGTTTCAACTGACCGATCGAATATCAGACGCTATCTATCTCACAACGAAATAAAGAAGAGGTTCCTATGCAAAATCAATCAAATTTTGGCAGATCACTCCTGATCGTTTTGTTGTTGATCGCCTTACCGGTTTGCCTGATTCCCCAGACGGCCAAAGTCAAAACCATATTAGACCAGGCCGAAAAACTGCACGAGGCGAAAGATTACCAGGGCACAATGTCCAAATTGCGCGAAGCCGAAAAAATCGACTCCAATAATCCGGAACTGCTCTGGAAAATCGCCCGGGCCTATTTCGACTTCGCCGATCAACAACCCGACAACCTGGAAGTTCAGAAAGCCAACATTTATCCCGGTTTCGAATACGCCAAAAAGTGCGTCGAACTGGCGCCGGAGGTAGCTGGCGGGCATCAATATTATTCCATCCTGATCGGGCGGATTGGTGAGGTCGAGGGCACCAAGCAGAAAATTACTAATTCCTATGCCGTCCGCGAGCACACCGAAAAAGCCATCGCCCTCGATCCGAAAAACGACTCGAATTATCATGTCATGGGTCGCTGGCACTACGCCTTATCAGACCTGAGCTGGGCTGAGCGTCAGATCGCCAGCATCATTTATGCCACTCCGCCGAAAGCGTCTTTCGCAGAAGCCGAGCAATTTTTCCAGAAAGCCCACGAATTGAAACCTAAGGAAATCCGGCACCTGCTCTGGCTCGGTAAAACCCAGTTAGCCCTCAAGAAAAAAGATGCGGCCAAAAAGAGTTTTCAGCAAGCCCTGGCGATTCCAGCCCAGTCCGATTCGGATAAAGCCATGCAGAAAGAGGTCGCCGAATTAATGAAAAAAGCATCCTAAAAGAAGGAAAAATATGAAATATCTGAAAATCATATTCAAAATTCTGGCAGCAGTCATTGCGGTCGGTTTGGTGGCTTTAGCCGTTCTGACTATTATCCAGAAAAAAGGAAAGGGCGCGCCGGATACGGCGGAGCCGGAAGCTGAATAAAACTTTCGGTGAAATTTTGCTAACCGCCCGTTCAGGCCCTGCGGTTGGCGTAGTCTTGTCAGAGTTTTTATCTAAAAACGGAGGTTATATGAAAACCGTTCGACGGTTGATATTAATTGTATTTATCGTACTGTTATTCCTGCCGCAAAGTGCAATCTGCCAGCCGGCGCCAGTTCCCCCAAAACATGTCGCCGTCAGCCTGCATGAAGATATGTTGAACGCCTTTTTCCAATCTATCGGCAAAGTCAGCGGCAAGGGCGAAAAGAATAACGTCAAATACACCTGGGTGGTTATCGATCCGCAAATCGATCTGGAACCGGGTACGGCCAAATTCGAGGCTAAAGTCAAACTCAGCGCCGGCGCTTTTGAAACAGTGGAAAAAGCCAAAGGCGCCGTGGCGATTGAATATCTGCGGGAGACCAACCGGATAAAAGTCCAGGTGCAGGAAGCCAAAGTCAAACTCCATCTGAAATTATTCGGCAAGGAAATCCCGATCGGAACCATCGATATCGCCAAATACTACCGGCCGGCTTTCGAGTTCGCCGGACCGCAACCGATCCAGAATGAAGTCGAGATCGCAATGCCGGATGACTCCATCCGAAAGATCAGGATAAGCTCGAAAGATGAAACCTTGATGCTGGAAAAAGACTGCGTGACCGTTTATTCGAATCTGATCTTCGAGCCGTTAATGTAATCGATCATCTGATCTGGTTATTAGCGACGATATCGGCATCGATGAAGATTTCGACGCGCCGGTTCTGGCTGCGCCCTTCAGCGGTGGCATTATCGGAAATGGGCCGGAATTCGCCGTACCCTAGTGATGAGAACATCGCCTCGGGAATACCGGACGAAGAACTGATGAATTGGACCACTTCCAGCGCCCGCGCGGTACTGAGTTCCCAATTGTTTTTATAGTCGCCGCCCCGGATCGGCCAGTTGTCGGTATGGCCTTCAACGCGGATTTCCACATTCAGATCGTGATTAGCCTGTTTCAGAGCATTGTAAAACCCGCGTAATTCCTGGTCGTCCTGAATTCGCAGAAGTCTGGATTGGCTCAAGGTGCCGCCGATGTAGGCCAGAACGCTCCTCAGTTCAGGCTTTATCTCGGCCGAATTGATATCGAAGAAATATTCGCCACTGATTGTCAGTTGTACTCCTTTGGTGGTGCGGGTAATGTGAATAAAACTGTCGAGCCTGTTCTCTCGGACGTACTGAGTCAGATTCTGTTCGGTTTCGTTCAAGAGCAGATTTACAAAGCGATAGATGTTGTTTTCGGCTTCGTTCAGAATGACAATCATTAGCAGGAAAAAGGTTAGCAGGAGCGTCACCATATCACCGTAAGTGATCATCCAGTAGGCTTTGGGAGTTGGCGAATCGGAACTTGCCATGGTTAATTATTCATCCTATTATCTCAGGCCCGAAAGACAATGATAATCTATTACATTCCTCTTAGATCGGCAAGCTGTGCTCTAAAAATCAGGGGAGGGTGACCGTCTATTGGTTTTAGACGTCGGGTTCCAGGTGACCGGAAGTCGGTTACCTGTGATCCGAAACCTTTCGATCATAACTCCGGATTTCCCTGGTGGACCGGGCGGTGTCAATTTCTCTGAAAAATTTATCCAAAAAACATCGGCCTTTTCTATCAAACGATCTCACAGCTTAACTCTTCGGATAATTGTTTAGCCATGACTTTCACGTGCGGGATAGTTATATTTAGGCAGTTTTTTAGAATTGTTCAGGGTCGTGAGTAAATTCCGGATATAAATTCGATGCCAAAACCGATGCGTACTGCACCAAACACTGAAAAAGAAATGGGCTTCCTCGACCATCTCGAGGAATTGCGCTGGCGGCTCATCAAGATCATCATCGCTTTAATTGCGGCTTCCGTACTGGCGTTTACCTTTTCCGACCAGGTGATCGATCTGCTGATGCGTCCGGCGCGGCAGGTGGGTTCCGCCATGACTATCCAGGTATTGAAAATTCAGGGTCTGCTGATGCTGAAATTCACGGTGGCCTTTCTGCTCGGGATCGTGATTTCCATTCCGATAATCGCTTACCAGTTCTGGGCATTCGTTGCGCCCGGCCTGTTCCAGAAAGAAAAACGCTGGGGGCCATGGCTGATCCTGAGCGTCACCGGCTTTTTCATCCTCGGCGCTGTATTTGCCTATTACACGCTGGTACCCTTCGCGCTTAAATTCCTGATCGGGATCGGGGTCGAAGGCGTCGAACGGAATATTTCCATAGAATATTACACGCGTTTCGTCCTGCAGCTGGTAATAGCGACCGGGATAGTGTTTCAGATGCCGGTGCTGTCGTTTATGCTTACTAAAATCGGACTGATCACTCCGCGTTTTCTACGCAAGTCCTGGCGCTATGCCGTAATAATTATAATGATTGTGGCGGCTGTTATTACTCCACCCGATCCGGTCAGCCTGATTATCATGACGGTGCCATTATTAATTTTGTACGAAATCAGCATTTGGGTCTCGCGCCTCGCCGTTCGATCCAAAACGGAAAAAACCAAAGATGAATCCGAGTTAGCCGGATAGGCAACCATGACTACAATATCACTGACTGAAATATTCGCGCCGATTTCCAGGGAACTCGATCTTTTCAAGGAGGAATTCGGCCGGGCGCTGACGTCCGATGTGGATTTAATTAACCAGATCGGGACCTATATCCAGTCATTCGGTGGCAAACACATCCGCCCGGCATTAGTCTTTTTGAGCGCCCGAATCTGCGGCGAGGCAAACGAACATTCGGTCGTTGCCGCCAGTCTGGTCGAGATTCTGCATACCGCCACATTAATTCACGATGATATTGTCGACGACTCCGAAATCCGGCGCGGTCAGCCGTCCGTTAAGGCCATCTGGAAAAACAAGATTGCAGTTCTGTCCGGTGATTTTTTGTTCAGCCGGGCCCTGACCAATATGCTCAGACTGCGTGATTTCGCGGCGCTGGAATTACTGTCGCGCACTTCCGAACTGCTCAGTTCCGGCGAACTCCTGCAACTTGAAAAAAGTCTTAACGACGGCATGGATGAAGAAGTTTATTATAAAATGATCTGGGCCAAAACCGCTTCATTGTTCGCCACCAGCTGTCAGGTCGGCGCTCTTACGGTTTCAGCCACCGAAAACAAAACCCGGGCTCTGCACGAGTTCGGCCGTTGTCTTGGACTGGCCTTCCAGATCAAAGACGATCTGTTCGATTGCACCGGCACCGCGGCCCATACCGGCAAACCAGTCGCCAGAGACATCAAAGCTAATCTAATTACTCTGCCGCTGATCCACGCCCTGCAGCAGCTTGCACCGGGTGCCAGCCGCCGGATTCGCCAACAGCTGAAAAATGCGCCTTCCCGCCGTCAGGTCGCCACCATTATGGAAATTATTACCAATAACGGTGGCATTGAATATGCCGAAAACAAGTGTGCCGAATTAACCCGTCAGGCGATCGCAACTCTGGAAATCTTCCCGGATTCGACCATTAAAACCGCATTGGCCGCTTTGGCCAATTATAATTACACGAGAATCAAATGAATTACCCGGCCGATCCCAAGTCCATTCTGATAATTCGCCTGAGTTCGCTGGGTGATATTGTGATCCTGACGCCGCTTTTCCGCCGTTTGCGGGAGAAATATCCGTCCGCCCGAATCGATTTCGTCACCAAGGTCGAATTCGCCAGCCTCGTCGCCCACAATCCCCATTTAACGCATGTGGTTATCTACGATTCGCATACCAAATTCGGCGGCTGGAAGGCTCTCGGCCACCAGCTTCAGGCCCAGCGCTACGATTTGCTGATCGATCTGCATAATAACATCCGCAGTCACATCTTAGCCTGGCAATTGCGCCCGGTTCCTTTACTGCGTTATTACAAACCGCGCCTTAAACGGTTTTTACTTTTCTATCTGTGGCTGAATTTTTTTCCGCGCGATTTTCGTCTGCTAACCGAATATTTTAAGGTTTTGCGGCGCTTGGGAATCACCGACTCGCCAGACGGCAGGTCGGCTGCCCGGCCGGAAATATTCGTTAGCAATGCCGCCCGCGCCAAAGCCCTGACCATTTTGGAAAAATGCGGCATTCGCGAACCATTCGTCACCATTCTGCCGGTCGCAACCTGGCCGAACAAACTTTTTCCGCTTGAAAAATATATCAAGGTCGCCCGCCGGATCAACTCGGAACTGAAAATGCCGGTGCTATGGCTGGGTGGCAAACGCGATGTTGAATTACAAAAATTGAATTATCTGATTCCCGGAAAAAGTGTCCGGCTGGCCGGTGAAACCACTCTGGAGGAATCCATAGCGCTGCTGAGCCTGAGCCGGGCAGTAATCGGGAACGACACCGGTCTGACCTATGCAGCCGAAGCTCTGGAAGTTCCGGTCGTCCTGATCCTCGGACCGACTGCCCGCGAAACCGGAGCCGGGTGTTGGGCCACAAACAGTATCACGCTGGAATCACAACTCTTTTGCCGCCCTTGTTCCCAGAAAGGCGATCGACGTTGTTACCGCCGGCGGCAGCTATTATGTTTCGACTTAATCACCGACGCACAGGTTTTCGACGCGCTGGTAAAAATAACAGGAGCCAAACCATGACGATATTCTGGTTGGTGATTTACAATACCATTTTCATCCCGGTCGTCTATGCCGGACTGCTGGTTCTGTCCCAGGTTAACACCAAAATCCAGGAAGGCATGACCGGCCGCAAGAGTCTTTGGCTGGCTTTGCAGAGATTCCGCGAACGATTTCCGAACCGCACGGTTTATCTGATCCATTCGGCCTCGCTGGGTGAATTCGAACAGGCCAAGCCGGTCATCCGCGGCCTGAAAGCCATGCGCCCGGACATCCTGATCGTATCCAGCTTTACCTCGCCGAGCGGTTTTAAAAACGCCGAACGGATTGCGGAAGTGGATTTGTTCATCTATCTGCCGATCGATACGTTCCTGCAAACCCGGCGTTTTGTACAGAAACTGCGCCCGGCCAAGATGATTTTCGTGACCTATGAACTCTGGCCTAATCTGATTTTCAACGCCGGTCGTCACCATATCAAGACCTACCTGATTTCGGCGCGCATCCGGCCGGGCAGTTCCAAACTGAAACCGGTGATCCGGACATTTTTCGCCGATCTTTACCGCTCGCTGGATTATATCTACGCCATTTCGGAAGAGCATAAACAATCCGTCCTGAAATTAATCGGCTCGGTTAAAATTACCGTCCTGAATCTGGGCGACACCCGTTACGATCAGGTCATCGAGCGCTCGAGACTGCTGGCCAATAAGATGATACCGCACATTTTTAAGGAGGGCTTCGTCTTGATCGGCGGCAGCATCTGGCCGCAGGACGCCCGACCGTTACTGCCGGCGCTCTATCAAAGTCTGTACGAATTTCCGGCGCTCAGAATCATTCTGGCTCCGCACGAACCGAACGAATACGCCCTCGAGATGCTGGAAGACGATTTCCGGACGCACGGCTTTGAGTCAATCCGTTATTCCCAGATAAAAGGTCAAACGCTTACCAACCGGGTAGTCCTGATCGACCGGATTGGTATCCTGGCCGAGCTCTATCATCAGGCTAATATAGCTTTCGTAGGCGGCAGTTTTCGCGGTTCGATTCATAATGTCATGGAACCGGCGGTAGCCGGGTTGCCGGTGCTGTTCGGCCCGACTTATCATAATTCGCAGGAAGCCGAATTATTAGTCAAAGCCGGCGGCGGATACGTTTGCGCCGATCATGCCGGTCTTTACAACGTCATTAACCGGATGCTGACCAAGCCGGACGATTATCAGAAAGCCGCCCAGGCTTCGCGGCGGGTCATTCTCGAGAATATGGGCGCATCCGCCCGCACCGTCAAAGAAATTCTGGAGTCCGATTGAATATCCGGCTTGCTGGAATCGGCTTCGCTTATCGGCCCGATCAACCAATTTTCAACAATCTCAATCTGACGATTCCGCTGGCGGGCTGGACGGTTTTAACCGGTGATTGCGGCGCCGGAAAAACAACGCTGGCCAAACTGATTGCCGGCCTGCTCAAACCGGATACCGGCTCGATCCGTTTCGAAGACAACGAAGGCCGGGAATCACCCGGAACGGTCGGGTATCTTTTCCAGAATCCTGACGATCAGTTTGTGCATTTTAACATCGGGCGCGAAGCCGCCTTTAACCTGGAAAACCGGGGCGTTCATCCGACCGTTCTGCAACAGGCCGTTCAGCGGGTTCTGAAAAACTGCGGGCTTCATGACCGGCGCGACGATTCCCCGCACGATCTTTCCGGCGGCGAAAAACAGAAACTCGCCATCGCTGATTGGTTAGTCAGCCAACCGCAAATCCTGATCTTGGACGAACCGACCGCTTTTCTCGATATCCCCACCCGCTATGATCTATATCAGAATATCCGAAATCTGATTGCGACCGGTCTCAGGATTATCTGGATCACTCAGGATGAAACCGAAATCGCCCTGGCCGGCCACGTCATTGAGCTCGAACGCGGACGTCCGGTTAGATTGAGTTCCAATCAGGGAATATGCCCGGTGGCCTGATTTTATGTTCAATTTGATTTGCCAAAATTTAGCATTCTGTTATCCGCCCAATCCGGCTTTTCGTTTGTCGGTCCCGGATTTGTCATGTGATTTACAAGAACCGTTCGGCGTTTACGGGCTGACCGGATCCGGGAAAAGCACTTTCGGAAAAATACTGGGCGGATTGCTGGTTCCGACGGGCGGCTCTTTCAAATTTGAATGGTCCGGGTCGGCTGATCCGATCCAAAACATTGCGCCGCGGGTCCTCTATCTGCCGCAATTCCCGGAGTCAATTTTCCTCGGGATGAGTATCGGCAACGCGCTGAAAACCATGCTGAAGAGCCAGGATGACGCCAGTCAATTGACGGCCCTTTTCGCAACCAATCTGCAGCGACTCGGCCTGGAGTATGGTTTAATCCGCAGCCGGTACGGTTATGAATTAAGCGCCGGGGAATTGCGTCTGGCGACCATCGCCCTGGGGCTGACCAGGGCGGCCGACCTGACGATTTTCGATGAACCGACTATCGCGCTCAGTCCGCAAGGGCGCAACCGGTTTATCGACATCATCGGGGAATTTGCCGCCCAAAAAGCACTAATGATAATTTCGCATGACTATCGTCTCGTTCGGAAATTATGCCGGAATGTATTAATTTTCGGACAAGGTAATGTGATCTTTAAAGGTGAATGGGAAGAGTTGGATCAGAATCCCTCTGTCATAAAAAGCATTGGAACGGATTTGCTGGAAGGATTAATTCAAAGGGATATTGTTAATGGAAAAAAATCCGATTAAACAAGCCGCCCGGGTCAAACAACGGGTAACCGAAAAATACGATGCCCTTCCCGCCCGGCGGATTGTGACCGCTTCAAATATCATTTCGCTCATCCGGGCCTTTTTAACCGTACCTATAATATATTACCTGCGGCGGGGAGACGGTTCCACGGCCCTGGTTTTTATCCTGATCGCGATCTTCTCGGATATTCTGGACGGCTGGCTGGCGCGCGTTAGTAACGACATCACCGAACTCGGCAAGATTCTCGATCCGTTCGCCGACAGTTTGGTAATTGTGAATATCATGCTGTTTTTAGTCATTAAAAATCGCATGCCGACTTTTTTTCTGACTTTTTTGGTCGTACGTTACTTCGTCATTTCCTTGCTTGGAATTTACATGCTGAACAATTGCAATGTTTCGCCGCAGTCGAATAAACTCGGCAAAGTGTCGATCGTTTTCACGTCGGTCACGGTGCTGGCTTTTATTTACCCCAATTTCTTTGGGACTTCGGTAAAGCCGCTAATGTGGGTGACTCTGGTTTTCATGTCCTTATCCCTGATCCAGTATATATACGAATTTTCACGCCAAATAGTCATTTCAGCCCGCGCCAGGAAAAAAGCCGGTCCCTCTGCTCATGATTAATTTCGGTCTGACCAAAACCGGCCGCTTTCTGGCGAGCCGCCTGCCTCTGCTGGGACGTTTTTTTCGTCTCGATGAAAAAACGCTCGAGGAAATCGAAGCAACCCTGATCCAGACCGATCTCGGTGTCGAATTAACCGAAGTTTTAATCGAGCGTCTGCGCAAAGTCGACCGCCAGGAAACCACCCGCCTGAATGAAATTCTGCAGGACGAGCTCAGCGTCTTGATTCAGTCATCGGTTACCTCTGAAATGATTCAGGCCAAACCGACTGTGATTTTAATCGTCGGCGTCAACGGCACCGGTAAGACCACCACGATCGGTAAATTAGCTGCCAGATATACTACTGAAGGTAAGCGTGTCCTGATTTGCGCCGCCGATACTTTCCGCGCCGCGGCCTACGAACAATTACATATCTGGGCGGAACGTTCCGGAGTGGAATTCATCGGCAATCCGCAGGGCAGAGATCCGTCGGCCATAGCTTTCGACGCCGCCCGCGCCGCCCAGGCCCGGAACTGCGACATTCTCCTCATTGACACCGCCGGGCGTCTGCATACCAAATCCAACCTGATGGAAGAACTCGCCAAAGTCCGGCGCGTGATCGCCAGGGTCATTCCGGATGCGCCGCATGAAACCTGGCTCGTTCTGGACGCCACCGTCGGGCAAAACGGACTTATCCAGGCTCGTGAATTTCAGAAAACCGCCGGAGTGACCGGATTAATTCTGACAAAATTGGACGGCACAGCCAAAGGCGGCATCGCCCTGGCGATTCACCGTGAACTCAATATCCCGATCCGCTTCCTCGGCGTCGGCGAAAAAATCGGCGATCTGGTCGAATTTAATCCGCAAGAATACATCCGCAGTCTGCTGGCAACCGAGTAAGTATTTTTCATTTTGACAAGATTGACATGATTAATTATTTATACTTTCATAATAAACCACCAGACCGTTTAATTATTCTTCAATTTTCAATCTCCAATTTTCAATCTCCAATCGAATATCTACTATGGTACACTCCTTCACTATAATTTCACTCGGCTGCCCGAAAAATACCGTGGATTCGGAAATTCTGAAAGGCGGACTGTTACAGGCTGGCTGGGAATTTCGGGAAGAGCCGGCCGAGGCTGAAGCCGTCATCATCAACACCTGCGGCTTCATTCGTTCGTCCAAGGAAGAATCCATCGAGACGATTCTGGAAACCCTGAAATTGAAAAAATCCGGCGGGCGTAAGGTCATCGTGATGGGGTGCTTGTCGCAACGTTATTTCGAACAAATTAAATCCGAAATTCCGGAAATTGACGGTTTGTTCGGCGTCGATTCGCAGGCTGAGGTCATCGGCTTTCTGACCGGAAAATCCGGCGCCTGCCCGGACCTGGAAACCAGCCGACATCTGCTGACGCCGCGCCATTTTGCTTACCTGAAATTAGCCGAAGGTTGCGATAATTCCTGTTCCTTCTGCGCCATTCCGCTGATTCGCGGCCGCCAGCGCAGCCGTCCGGTCGATTCGCTCCTGCATGAAGCCGAATTTCTGAAAAGCCAGGGGGTGCAGGAACTGATCCTGATTGCCCAGGACACCACCCGCTACGGCCGCGATTTGCCCGGTAAAGTCAATCTCGATCTCCTGCTGAACGAGTTACTGGCGGCGCGGCTTTTTCCCTGGGTGCGCCTGATGTACGCCAATCCGGATTTCTGGCGCGCCAGCCTGAGCGAAACGCTCGCCAAATATCCGGAATTCTGCCCGTATATCGACATTCCGGTGCAGCACGCCAGCCCGCGTATCCTGACACTAATGAACCGCGGCGCCGAACCGCAACGCCTCCGTAAAACACTGCGCAATATTCGCCATCAGCGCCCCGAAGTCGCCCTGCGCACTTCGATCATGGTTGGTTTTCCGTCGGAAACCGAAGCCGATTTCGACGAACTACTGAACTTCGTCGAGGAAGTGCGTTTCGAAAGGCTGGGCGTTTTCACTTACAGTTGCGAAGAGGGCACTGCCGCCGAAAAATCCGACGATAACGTGCCTGTCGAAGAAAAGGAACGCCGCCGGGAAGTTTTGATGCAGATTCAATGGGACATCGCCCAGGCTTTCGCCCGCTCGAAAATCGGTGCGCGGATTCCGGTTTTAATCGAAGAACAATCCGGGAGCGATTATCTGGGACGCTCGCCCTGGGACGCCCCGGAAATCGACTGCATTGTACATGTAAAATGCGCCCAGCCGTTACCGATCGGGCAATTCTGTGACGCAACCGTGACCGGCGTTACTGAATTGGATTTAATCGCCGAGGCTGGTCGTTAAAACTTTTGTTTGTTAAGCGCGAATTGGATAATTTCCGTTCAGATATTTCTGAATCAAATAATTACAGGACGACAGAACAATGAAGGCATTAATTACAGCAGGTGGTCATGGTACACGCCTGAGACCGATTACTCATACTCAAAACAAGCACCTGATCCCGATCGCCAATAAGCCAATTCTGAATTATGCACTCGAATATGTGCGCGAAGCCGGCATCCGCGAGGTCGGCATCATCACCAATAAAGAAGGCGATGAAGTTAAAGCGGTTTACGGCGACGGCCGCGCTCTGGGCCTGAAGATCGTCTATATTCCGCAGGAACGCCCCTCCGGTCTGGCAGATTGCGTCCGGATCGCCGAACCGTTTATCGGAAAGGAACCGTTCATCTTTTATCTCGGCGATAATATCATCGTCGGCGGCATCCGGCGCTTCATCGCTGAGTTCGAAAAGAATCAGACCAACTGTCACCTCGTTCTGGCCAAAGTTCCCGATCCGGAGCGGTTCGGCGTGCCGGAAATCCAGGGCGACCGCATCGTCAATATCGTTGAGAAACCCCAAAAACCCGCCAGCGACTTTGCCGTGACGGGAATTTATATTTACGATCATACTATTTTTGAAGCAGTCAATAATATCAAACCGAGCGCACGCGGTGAATTCGAAATCTCCGATGCCCATCAGTATCTTTTAAATAAAGGCTATAAAGTCACTTTCTCGGAAATCACCGGCTGGTGGAAAGACACCGGCAAACCCAGCGATCTGCTGGAAGCCAACCGTCTGGTTTTAGATAATATCACGTCTGCCATTGAAGGCCAAGTCGATCAAAACAGCCGCATCAGCGGACGGGTAATGATCGGGGAAAATGCCCAAATTATCAACAGCAATATCCGCGGCCCGGTGATCATCGGCAGCGGCGCGAAAATCATCAACGCTTATGTCGGGCCTTACACCGCGATCGATAAAAATTGCGAAATCAGCGACGCCGAGATCGAATTCAGCATTGTTTCCTGCGACTGCATTATCCGCAATCAGAAAATCCGGATCGAGGCCAGTCTGCTCGGCAAGAGTGTCCAGATTATCGAATCGCAGGCCAAGCCGTTTACCAATCGCTTCATCATCGGCGACCAAAGTCAGATCGAGATCAGGTAGTTTTGATCGCGACGGTCGCATTTCGGACATTGGGCTGTCGCCTGAACCAGGCTGAAACGGATGCCATCAAATCCGAACTCGGCAATCATGCTCTCCGGGAAGTCAAACCCGACGAACTGGCCGATCTGACCGTAATCAATTCCTGTGCCGTCACGCGCGCAGCCGAAGCCAAAACCCGCGGCGCTATCACGGCCGCCCGGCGAGTTTCGCCTGATGGCCGGATTGCGGTGGTTGGTTGCTACTCGCAGCTGGCAGCGGTCGAATTGCTCGATCTTCCTGGCGTCTGTCTCGTTCTGGGCAATAATGAAAAATATAACCTGTTCGATTTTCTCGAAAGCCTCGACCACGGTGAAAAGATCGTACAGGTTTCCGTGCCGGGCTTATCGGCCACGACCTTTCGGGCGGAGTTTCATTCTCCAACTGACGAACGGATTCGCGCCAATCTGAAGGTCCAGGAAGGCTGCGACTATCGCTGCGCCTATTGTATCATTCCCGACCTGCGCGGCAATCCGCGCAGTCGCGCCCCGCAGGATTGCATCGCCGAAATCAGCCATCTCGCGGCCATCGGAGTGCAGGAAGTCGTTCTGACCGGCATCAATCTCGGCCGTTACGAATCGGCCGACGGCGACCTGTCGGCTTTAATCCGCCGCCTGGTAAATGAAACCGCGATCCCGCGCATCCGTCTTAGTTCCGTCGAACCAGACCTGGTAACGCCGGAATTGATTGAACTGCTCGCCTCTGAAACGCGTCTCTGTCGCTATCTGCATATCCCCCTGCAACACGGTTCGGATAAGATTCTGGCGCTGATGAAACGCCGGTACCAGACCGCCGAGTACACCGACTTGGTTAACCAGATAAAAGATGGTAACCCGGAAATCTGTCTCGGCGCGGATGTCATGGTCGGTTTTCCCGGCGAAACCCAAACTGAGTTCGAAGAAATGCTCCGGTTCCTCGAAAATCTAAATATCGATTACCTGCACGTCTTCCGCTATTCTATTCGTCCCGGCACACCGGCTGCCCGTTTGACCGACCACCTGCCCGATTCGAAGAAAAAACGGCGTTCGGAAATTCTGCGCCGCCTGAGTAATCAAAAACGCGCCCGGTTTATGCAATCCATGAATGAAAAGGTCGCTGCGGTTTTAATCGAAGAGAAAATTGCACCCGAAATCTGGCAGGGACTGACCGACAATTACATAAAAGTTCGCCTTAATGCCAAAGAGGACTTGTATAATCGCATCAGAAAAGTTAGAATAACTCATGTTTCGGGAGACTTCATAAAAGGAGAATTGCTCAGTGAGTGAATGTCCGTATTTCATCGGAATTGCCGGCAATATCGGCGTCGGTAAAACTACTATGACCGACATTATCGCGCGGCGTTTCGGCTGGCGGGCTTTTTACGAATCGGTCATCGACAATCCCTATCTCGAAGATTTTTATCTTGATATGAAACGCTGGAGTTTCAACCTGCAGATTTATTTTCTCTCGCATCGTTTCCGCAGCCACAAACAGATGACCGAGTGTGAAGTCGCCACCGTCCAGGATCGCACGATTTACGAAGATGTGGAAATTTTCGCGCGCAATTTATTCGAAATGGGCAATATGAGTGAGCGTGACTGGGAAAATTATCGCGCACTGTTCGAAATCATGACTTCCTACCTGAAAAAACCGGACGTGATCATTTACCTGCGCGCCAGCGTCGATACCCTCCTGACCCGGATTAAAAAACGTTCGCGCGGCTTCGAACGCGACATTTCTCCCGAATATATTTATATGCTTAATCTGGCCTATGAGCGCTGGATTAAGGAAGAACAAAAACGCAATCATGTCCTGATCGTCGAAACCGACCAGTTCGACGTTTTCCACGACCAGGATAAACTGGAAGACCTTTTACAAAAAATTCATCAGATTTGCCCCTGAAGCCGAGCGGATGAATTGCGGACGATTGTCCGGGAGTTTCAATGCAATTCAGTCAAAGATTAAGAAATGAATTATTAGTCCTCGATAATCATACCATCGCCGAACATTCCCCAAAGGGACGACCATTAATCCTGTCGAATTGCGAGCATCCCAGGGATGTCGTCACCCGTTTCAGGGAGTCAATCGCGGCCGGGGCTGAAATTATCACAACCAATACCCAGTACGGTCTGCCATCCGATCTGAAGAAATTCAAAGCCGAGCGCGATTTCGAGCGACTGAACGCCGAGGCAGTCGACCTGGCTTTACGCACCAGTCACGGGGATGTGTACGTCGCCGGAGCGATTGGCGGAGCTGATTTACGGGTCGCGCCCTCCGGCGAACTCAGTTTCGATGAGGCCGTGACGGAATTCCGCCAGCAGATTCGCATCTTAGTCAATACCGGGGTCGACCTGCTCCTGCTGGAGAAGGCCGGCAGCCTGCAAACCCTGCGCGCCGCCGTCATCGCGGCCAATACTCTCCGGCACCGCATTCCTTTAATCTGTTTCTACGATCTGAACGATCAGGAAATCAATCCGCAACAACTGATCGCCTTTGCGACTATCTTCGAAAGTCTGGACGTCGATTGCCTGGGACTACGCGGCACACCCGAAAAATGCCTGTCCGCCCTGCGGCACATTAAGACCGCCACCAACCTGCCGCTGGTCGTGCGGCTCGAAATCAGCGAAGCAACCGATCCGGCCGCCCAGATCGAAAAACTGATTACCAATGGCGTCAACCTGCTCGGTGGCGGCCGCGGAGCCGATCCCGAATTAACCCGCCTGATCGCTAAAAGCATCCAGGGTAAAACTGTCACACCGCGTCAGCAGATATTCCCGCTGCGGATCGCTTCCGGCAATCATCTCGTACGGATCGGCGACGGTCTGCCGTTCGTGAATATCGGCGAACGAATCAATCCGACCGGGCGCAAACAACTTTCGGCAGAATTAGCCGAAGGACGATTAGATACAATGCTGCACGACGCTAAAGCCCAGTTTGAGAACCAGGCCGACGCGCTGGATGTCAACGTCGGCGCCCCGTTAGTAGATGAAATCAGGATGATGGCGGCGGCAGTGCGGCAGATTCAGGAAATTGTGCCATTGCCCCTCGTCATTGACAGCGCCAATCCGGAAGTCCTCGAAGCCGGTTTGAAAATGTTCGTCGGCAAGGCCTTAGTCAACAGCGTCAACGGCAAGGACAAACGCCTGACGGAACTCTTGCCGATCGTGAAAAAATACGGCGCGGCGGTCATCGGCCTGTGTATCGCTGAGGAAATGCCCGACACGGCCGCCAAGCGCCTCGGCGTCGCCCGTAAAATCATGGATGCCGGCTTAGATCACCGCATCGCCCGCAATAATCTGATTATCGATCCGGCCGCGCTGGCCATCGCCACGGATGAGAACTCCGGTCGCGAGGTCCTGAACGCCATCCGCCTGATCCGCGAACAGCTCGGACTGCCGGTTTTGCTGGGAGTCAGTAATACTTCCTTCGGCCTGCCACAACGCGCTTTGGTACATAATGCTTTTTTGGTTCAGGCCATCGGCGCCGGATTAGACGCCGCGATCTTAAATCCACTTGACGAACAAATCCATGACTTGATCGCCGCCGCCAGCCTCTTCGCCGGCCGCGACCCCGACTGCCGCAATTACCTGAAAGCCTACCGCGCCAGGAAGCAGGCCGCAAAAGGTTAGACTGCATAGTTGCACCAGATTACAACTTTAACAAAAAGCAGATATATTTTCTTTTTATTGATCCTATCAATAATAATAAACCCGTTATGCGCTCATGACATCGCCGACGTTGACAGTTTAAAGAACAAGCCGGACAATCTGGCCGTAAAAATGATCACTGTCTGGCAAAAAATATCCTTTAAAACTTCCCTGTTGAATTGTCAGTTCGAGCCCTGTTGTTCCGATTACAGTATTATGGCGATTCAGCAAAAAGGAACTGTCCGGGGTATTCTACTGGGCGCTGACCGAGTGGCCAGATGTCATCCGGCCGCCTATAAATATTACCATAGAAATCAGAATGGTCAGCTGTCCGACCCGGTTACGACCAATTCTTTTAGGGTCAATAGAAATCTGTATTCCCGGGCAACGGTTGGAATCTCTGTCGTTCTTCCCGGAACTCATAAAATGCTGCACCATCGTTTTTATGATGGTTTATCGACCTTGTTAATTGTCGGATTGGCTGGCTGCGGTGGTTATAAATATGAAAACATGAACAATATGTTTTATGTCCCTTTATACGCTCTTGGAATGACATTTTATTTGAGTGATATTTACACAAATTTTAGTTCTATAATCAAATAAGGAGGCTTAGTGTTCAAAAGGTTAGTTCTTGTATCGATCTTTATTATCGGAATTGCATATTCTCAGGAGGTCGTTCGTGAAATCAATCCGGAAAATTCTGAATCCGTCGAAATAGTCTGGAGTGATGACACCATTAATCAATCTTCAACCAGTTTAGCAACAGCGCCGGTCTTTTCTGAAAATCGGAACATTCTGCCAGTTAATGATAATGCGGCAGGAATTGACCCGGTTAATCCTCCTTCAGCAGAATTTTTAGATAATGCCAGCTCAGGGACCTACACAACCTGCACGTGTTGTATGATACTGCTGGTCGTTTACCTGATTACAGCACTCATATAAAAAGGTCATTATCACCGGACGAATGCAAGCTTTAGAATATCCCCGGGATCATTCTCCATTTCACCCGCTAAATGTACTGTTTATAATCATCCGGAAACTGCACTGACAGCATTTTCTCCTCTTTCAGCGCAGTGATTATCCAGTGAAAAATTGCCGACCTGTTCAGGGGCTTGTTTATGAGCCTTTCCGGCCCAGCAATGAAGGGTAAAAGCCAAGATGACCAGAATCCCACCGAAAACATTGGCTACGGGAAAACCGGTATTTTGTCACAATCGAAAACCAAGCCGCAGATGCCGCTCCCGATCAGGAATCCCATTTTATTGCTCTTCACAACATTTTATTCGCTGTTAGAAGAGAAATACCGGAGATAAATACGCGTAGATCAGACTGTTTTGCTTTCCATGACGATCTGGACGCCGGCGCTGGTGCCGAGGCGATTGGCGCCGGCGGCGACCATTTTCATGGCATCGGCAAAGGAGCGAATCCCACCGGAAGCCTTGACGCCGAGGTCGTCGCCGACTTCCGCGCGCATCAGACGCACATCTTCGACAGTAGCCCCGGCCTTGCTAAAGCCGGTCGATGTTTTTACGAAATGCGCACCGGCTTTGAGAGCCAGGCGGCAGGCCGTGCGCTTTTCTTCATCGGACAGCAGCGCAGTTTCGATTATGACTTTGACCAAATTGCCGCTGGCGGCGTCCACCACGGCGTGAATGTCGTCTTCGACGTATTCCAGATCGCCAGCCTTCAGGTGGCCGATATTGATAACCATATCGAGTTCGGTTGCGCCGCGGTCGATGGCCTGGGTGACTTCGGCGGCTTTGATTTCCATGGTATTCGCCCCGAGCGGAAAGCCGATCACCGTCGCCAAAGCGACTTTGGAACCGTACAGGCAATTGGCACCCAGCTCGACGAAAGCCGGATTGACACAGACGGCGGCGAACTGATATTCCTTAGCCTCTTCGCACAGGCGAATGATATCGGCCGGAGAGGCTTCCGGTTTCAGCAGGGTATGATCGATTAACTGCGCGATTTCCCGGCGGGCTTCTTCGGGGTTAATGATAGATGCATAGTCCATGATGTATTCCTTGTGGTTTTAACACTAGATTAATTGGTTAATTCTTCGAGTTTTTCGATAAAACGTTCGGCCAAACGATCGGCTTCCGGCCGCGTCGGCGCTTCGGCATATATCCGGACAATCGGTTCGGTATTGGATGTGCGGATATGCACCCAGCGGTCGGCCCAGCTGAATTTCAAGCCGTCCTCGGTATTGATCTCTGCGTCGGCGACGGACCGCTGCAGGCGGCTGACAATTTCACAAAAATCGGCCGAACCGCGCGGTGTTTTACGTTTCGCCATAAAATACTGCGGCAGAGTCTGCATCACTTCCGACAGCGGGCGATTTTCTTTGGTCAGTAATTGCAGTACCAGCGCCGTGCCGACCAACGCATCGCGTCCGAGGTGGGCTTCCGGCAGGATTACACCACCGTTGCCTTCGCCACCGATCACAGCCTTTTTGATTTGCATCCGGCGGGCAACGTTGATCTCGCCGATCGGAGTGCGGATGACTACGGCGCCATATTTACGGGCCATGTCTTCCAGAGCGCGGGTCGTGGAAAGATTGGCGACCACGATTTTCGGTTCCGATTTGGTTTGGGATAGAACCAGGTCGGTCGCCAACACCAAAGTATACTCTTCCGAGATCGGCAAACCGGTATCCGAAACAATCGCCAGACGGTCGCCGTCCGGATCGATCGCCAAACCAAGATCGGCCCGATTTTCACGAACGGTTTGCATCAGATCGGTCAGGTTTTCCGGTAATGGTTCGGGCGTATGCGGAAACGGCAGATGCGGATTGCAATGAACCGGAAAAACTTCACAACCCAGTTCGGCCAATAAAGCCGGAATTATTTCCGAACCGGCCCCATTGACGGCATCGACCGCTACTCTGAAATGGCGGGCCCGGATGGCGGCCACATCGATGTAAAACAGATTCAGTACCGATTTAATATGATCGCGGTTGGCAAACTCGTAATGTTTTACTGTGCCGTGCGGGCTGGCATATTTTGCGTACAGACTCTGCCGGTGATCTTTAATCCAGAGCATCTGATCGGGATTCAGAAACAGTCCGTCGGCGCCGAGAAATTTCAGGCCGTTCCAGGGCAGGGGATTATGGCTGGCGGTAATCACGATCCCGGCCTCGGCTTTGTGCCTAACAACCGACATCTCGACGGTCGGCGTCGGACAAACTCCCAGATCGGTCACATCCACTCCAAGCCGCAACAATGCGTTCGTCATCTGATCCTGAATGCGGACGCCGCTGACCCGCGAATCGCGCCCGATGACGACTTTATGACAATTTAACAGTTCTTTAAGTGCCCCGGCGTAGGAATCCATCAGTTCGGCGGTTAATAAGGAATCATAGCCCCGCACTCCAGACAGGCTTTCAATCAGCATAGCGATTTTCCTCTACCCTTGCGTGAAATAATTTACAGTTTCCGTGGTTGTCGTCGTCCATATCCGCATCGAAATTTAGTATTCGAGAACCAAGTTCACAAATCAATGCCATTCTGCGCTGTTTTCAGAGAAAAGCATATCCCTCCGGTTTCAGATTGAAGCCTGGCATAGTAACACAACGATATACGATTAACCCAGGTGGGATTTCAATAGCGAACTGTACGATTTATGCCGGAGACGGCGGATCGCGCGTTCCTTAATCTGGCGAACCCGTTCGCGGGTCAGGTTGAAATGTTCGCCGATTTCATTCAATGTCAGGGCATATTCGCTGCCGATTCCAAAGTACATTTTCAGGACCTCGCGTTCGCGCTCCTTCAGGGCCGACAACGAAGAGTTGACGTCCATACTGAGGGATTCGACCATCAGCTGGTAATCCGGATCGAGGGCTTGTTCGTCAGTGAGAACATCCATCAGACTGTTGCTGTCGGCGTCGGCCATTGGTTCGTCCAATGAACGGTGGCGGCGCGCAATCCGCAGGGTGGCAGTGACCACATCGCGATCGACATCCAGTCCGGTGGCGATTTCATCATGGCGCGGAGCGCGTTCATGCTGTTTTTCGAGCAATTCGGCTTCGCGGGCGATTTTCGTCAGGGTGCCGACCCGGTTCATCGGCAGTCTGACTAAACGCGACTGTTCGGAAAGCGCCTGCAGGATCGACTGACGAATCCACCACACGGCGTACGAAATGAATTTAAATCCGCGGGTTTCATCGAAACGCTCCACGGCTTTGATCAGGCCAAGGTTGCCTTCGTTGATTAAATCCATCAACGGCAAGCCCTGTCCCTGGTAATCTTTGGCGACACTCACGACGAACCGCAGATTGGCTTCCGTCAATTCCCTGACAGCGATTTTATCGCCTTCGCGGATGCGCCGCGCCAGCTCGATTTCCTTATCGGGTGGCAGAGGCGAAAAATGGCTGATCTCTTCCAGGTACCGGCTCAGAGAGCGGCTGGAATCACGGCTGGTTGTTTTTATTTCTTTACTCATTTTTAATTCTTTTACGTTTCCATCAAATTGAAGATAAGGTTATTTTATAACTTTGTCAACCACTACTCTGTTTTAATGAAAATATTTTTGTGGAAATTGGAGTCCGGGTAAATATTTCGGTCGACAAGTACCGTTAAATTCCCGATATTGAACTTTTCATTTTTCAGATATCACGTTGAAAAATAACCACTCATTTAATTGCAGGCCGGACTAATAGTTCCGCCTTAACGGGCATAGCAATAAGCGCAGGCGTGGCGGCAGGTCTGATATTCCCCGATGTCACGGCTGAGATAACAACCACATCCTTTGCGGGTGGGCTGAATTTTAACCGGAAATTCTTCGTCAGGGAATAATCGCTTTAGCAAGTCAGTGTCGATACAGTGGCCTTTGGGAATGCCCGCTGCGGTGCCGGATTCGTCTTCGCAACAGGTGAATAATTGAATTCCGGCGGCGGCCGCAATTGGCTTCAGGCTTCCGAGAAAAGTGCTTTGCTGGGCTGGTTCCGGTTTAATAAAGCGGATTTGGCCGGTAGATTCGAGGTCGACGAAGCGCCGCCGGACTTTGCCGTACCGATCGACGAAACTTACATAACAGCGGCGTGTCACCCCAGCCATTTGCCCGGCTAATTCGCGGAAGGCCTGCAACCGTTCCTCCGGCGGCGTCAGATCGGAGAAGATGATTGGATCGAAGCGCCACAGAACTTTTTCGGCGCCGAATTCGCGGCTTAGTGAACGGGCGGTTGCGATGGCCGCCGCGCTCGGCGGAGCGCCGGGTTCCAGTAAAGACTTAGCCAGACCGCTGAAACCATTGATCGTAAAATGCAACAGAAAACGCGATTGATAGAGCGGCGTGATTTTTCCTAGAACCGGTAGGAAAGGTTGATAATTTTTCGACCAGAAAACAATGGCGCTAACCTCAGCCGGGGACAGCGAAACCGGCCGACTTTTCCGGGAAAAAGGATTAAGCACGTTGACCCAACCCGCGCCGACCTGTTGTAAAAACCACTCACCCTGGAAAGCCGGAATGTCACAGCGCCGGCTGGCGGAAATGATCTGCTTCATAAAGGTTGAGTTACGATTGAAACCGCGGAGCTCGCTGAGAGCGCTGAGATTACCATAAAATTCTTTTATTGGTTATCAATAAACTCCGCGTCCTCGGCGCTCCCAGAGATGTATAAAATGCTATCTGAGCGTATCGATTAATGTCGATTCAAAGACCGGTTCGAGAATCTTCTTGCTTCGGATAATCTGGATCAGCCGGAAATTATCGTCGGACGGATGCAAATCGAAGGAAATCTCAGCCTCCTTGAGAGCATAGTCGTACCAGCCCTTTTTGGTGTAGGCAATCGCCAGGCTGTGATGCGCGAGATAAGAATCGGGATTTTGCTGGGTGGCGGCCTTGAATTCCAGAATAGCTTCGTTGATCAGGCCTTTTTCATAATACCATTTACCGAGATCATAATGCTGCTGCGATTCCGTGGATGAACAGGCGGAACCCATAATTAATGCCAGGATCATTACCGGAACCAAAGCCCAAATGCCATTCAGCCGCTTCATATTACATCTCCTTAAATTGCTCGCCATTTGGACATTAATTTTAAATTGTCCGGGCATAAAAACAAGGTAAAAATCTATAGGGCGATTTTAACCCGACCAGGCGGCTTACCAGTAATAAGTCATCGATAAACTAAACGATCCGATCGTGTTCTTCACAGTGCGCTTGTCTAACGAATACCGGTAACGGTAATAATCGATCCCACCGGAAGATGTCAGAGACCATTTCGGCGTCAGATAATAAGTCAATTGCGCCTCGATCGAACTGCTGGTATAATATGTGATGTCATCATTGACTGAATCAACCCGCTGGCGGCTGGCCGAATAGTAAATATTCAGCGGAACGCTCAGGTACGACCGGCTGTTGAACTGATAATTGAACGTGGCAAATAGCGAAATCTCGTCGCTGCGATTCTTATTAAATGTCCTGCTTGTCCATTCATATCGTGTCGTTCAGTATATCTTCGGTTTCTCGCTTATTTTTATATGTGTATCTTGTCGGAGTAAATGTATGATTGAAATAGGCCCCGTAGTTGTACCACAAATGCCAGGATTTTACGATATACCGGTTAAAGCCGATCTCATAACCGGATGAATGAGATTGATTTTGGATTTCATCATTCATGAACCTCTTATAATTGGTAGTCAGACTATCATGTTCAAAAACGCCATTATTCACATACCAGTTGCGTTGCCAATAATCACTATTATAATTTCGGATAGAAGGGGAATAGCGAAAATTGCTCCGGAAATAAAATTGCGTGCCGAAACTGCGCGTATTACGCGCCGGACTGAACAGGTAGACGTCATTGATCGTCACAAAACTGGCAATGTCGAGTTCTTTCAGCACTCCAACCGATTCGAGATAGCCGATGATGTCCTGCAGGGCTTCAATATTTTTCAGGCGCGAATCGTAATGATAGGCGGTAGTACGGTTTAAAATACGCTGGGAAAATTCCTGGAACTCGGCGGCGGTCAGATCGCGGATCAGCAGGTTTTGTTTTTGGAGTTCGGCGATGATTTCTTCGGCCTTGGCGGCGTAATTGCCATTATAAATGCGGCCAAAAACCACACCGGGAGACAGACGGTACATTGGAGTAGAGTATAGTCGGTCTGTATCCTCATTAGTAATGCCATCTGAATTAGAGCCCTGATATTGATTCTCATAAATTGTTAGTCTCTTGGATTTAACCAGAGCAATATAAGCCTCAAGCGACAGACCGAGCCGGTTTCGGCAAAACATATACTCCGCCCAGGACACCGATCCGTAAATCTGGCCGTCAAGGTTTTTTAACGTTCTATCTTCCTCACTAGTTATATTGGATAAAATATCTTCGCTGTGCGTACCGTCATAATCTCTCGATATACTGCCTTTTAAATAGGAGTAAACACTAAACTCACGCTGTGGAGTAACCTGCCAATATTTGAAATATACCGTCGGGGTAATTCCGACGGTGGATTCGTCACTATAATCCTTCGTTTCGTTTACACCGGTTTTCTTTCTAACGTCGTCTCTGTCAGTGCCTGATAATGAAGTGCTAATCGTTCCGTAAACCTGCCAGGTCCGCAGCGAATCCGGAATAAAATCCGTGATGTGATAGTTCTGTCCGAAGGCCACGGTGCCAAATAACAACCATACCAACACCAAAAAATACTTCTTCATTTTAACCTCCCTTGGTTAACTAAACAGATTTTTCCCGTTGCCGAAAATCTGTTATTTGTTGCAAACCGCTAACAATTTGAGTGCAATATAATCAAAATCAAATTCTTTGTCAAACATTTTAACCGATGACGGAGTATAAGAACAGTCCGTTAAATGATTTCTAAGAACAAAACAAAAGAATTTTTATATTTAGCACCGATGCAGATTCAGGATCAGAATAGATATTCAGGTACTTTATGGAATAAATTTCTCCGGACGAATCTGAAAATTATTCATTCAATTCCGGCGATTATCGCTCTATTAATCCTGCTCAATCCGGCCTTGTCAATCTCTTACGTCACCGATCAGTCGGGAGCCGGCCCATTGCCCGAAAAGAAAGAACCGCTGCGCCTAATCCGCGCCGACAAACTCGAGCAGTTTTACCACGCCGATGTGCCGGTCAAGAAGCTGACTGGTAACGTGCTCTTTCAGAAAGGCGAACTGACGCTGGCCTGCGATCTGGCCTTCTGGTACGAAAAGGAACAGCGCGCC
>Ga0172375_10000739_pt1 | contig 52629 bp, 57 predicted proteins | sample LakKiv1m_FD_114537 | JGI IMG/M metagenome (GOLD analysis project Ga0172375, IMG submission 114537) | Freshwater microbial communities from Kabuno Bay, South-Kivu, Congo - kab_092012_11.1m | ecosystem: Environmental > Aquatic > Freshwater > Lake | place: Democratic Republic of the Congo...
GGTTGGATGAGATCGACCGAAAATTGCTTAGGGCAGTAATTGAGAAGCATGGTGGCGGACCAGTTGGCGTGGAGACCTTGGCAGCGCTGATAAACGAGGATGTGATGACGATTAAGGATGTGTATGAGCCTTTTTTGATGCAGATTGGCTTGTTGAAGCGAACTAGCCGGGGAAGGATGGTTACCGAGGAAAGCTATCGGCATTTAGGAATGAAGATAAAAAGGGTAAAATAGGGTTTAGATTAAAGGACTGATGAGAGGGTTAAACCAACAGTCTGATATAGATACCCCTACGGGTATGTGGCTATCCCCTTACGGGTATACACCTGGCTCTTATGTGGGAATAATTAGCAGTTAGGCCTTTTGATTGCTTACGAGGCTAGCTGATGTTAATATACAGATATGAAGCGCTTTTTTGTAGTTTTAGTTACATTTTTTGCTCTGATTGTCGGTGGGGGTGGAAGGGTAATTGCGGTTGAGGACCCAAACCTGACAGCTAACAACAAAATCGGCATTCATGTACTGGATCCTAATGAGGTAATGGAGGCGGCTAAGCTAGTTAATGGTGAGAATGGCGCATGGGGATATGTGACGGTACCGATTCAGGCAACTGATAGAAACAGAGAGAAGTGGATTAGGTTTATGAGACAGGCGGCTGAGAATAGGGTGATACCAATTGTAAGGGTGGCTACGGTGGTGTCGGGACTGCATTGGGATGAGCCTAATAACTATGATCTGGTTGATTTTGCTAACTTTTTGAACGACTTGCCGTGGCCGACTAAGAACCGATACGTGGTGATCTTTAATGAAGTGAATCGGGCTGATGAGTATGGCGGATACGTTTCCCCTGAGAAATATGCCGATACTCTAATGAACGCAATTACCATATTTAAGGAGAGATCTGCTGACTTTTTCATTTTGCCAGCGGGTATGGATAACGCGGCGGCGTCAAACGGGGAGAGTCTACATTGGCGAAGCTACTGGGAGAGAATGGTTGCTCGTCAGCCTGAGATTCTGGAGAAAATAGATGGTTGGACTAGTCATGCATATCCTAATCCTGGCTTTAGGGGTAGGCCGACTGACCGAACTGACCGATCGATAGCAAGTTTCCGCTTTGAGCTTGATTTTGTGTCAAGAAGGACAGATCGAGATTTGCCCGTGTTTATTACCGAGACTGGATGGGATATGAGTGTGGTGGATGAACGAGTTGCTGCTTCATACTTGAAGACGGCGCATGACCAGGTGTGGAATGACCCACGGATCGTGGCGATTACTCCATTTTTACTGAGAGCTGGTGCCGGTCCGTTTGTAGGTTTTTCTTTCCTTGATATGAATGGCCATCCCAGAGAGGTGTATCAGGTGTGGAGGAGCTTGGCGGTTAAGGGTGAACCCGTGCTTAATCAAGAAGTGTTAGAGGAAATAAAGCAGGGAGGAATAGTAAGTGAGACTAAGGATAGTAGTGAGTCAATTTTTGAGAGATTTGAGTTAGTTGATTGGGAGGGTGTCTGGTTGTGGTTGGCAAGAATATTGGGTCTTAACAGAGATAGAGTGGCTCATGAAGAGGTGGTGGAGATTGGGGGAAGAAAGTACTGGGTTGAGGTGGCTGACACTAATGATGAAAGGATTAGAGGACTGTCTGGGCGAAGCAGGCTAAAGGATGATGAAGGGATGCTGTTTGTGTTTGAAAGCAAGGATAGATATGCCTTCTGGATGAAGGAGATGAGGTTTGACATATATATAGTGTGGATCTCGTCCGGGAAGGTGGTGGGAATAGATAACGCAAGTTATGCAACACCGTATAAGCGAATATGGCCGAATGAAGAGGTGGATATGGTGCTTGAGGTGGTTGATGTTGAGGGAATCAAGATTGGTGATGAGATAAAACGATTTGAGGTCAGGGGTGAGGTTGATTTGGAGGCAAAAATTGATTAGGGTTAGGTGATGAAGTTAGAGAGAGCGCATGATCTTGATGAGAGGATAAAGGAGGTGGTGGAGAGGCTTGAGATGACGCATATTAAGCCAGATCAGGTAGTGGCTTTTAGATCTACAGGCGCAACAGCTAGAGCTAGAGCTAGGATTTACGCCATGCCTCGAATTTGGCAGGAAGCTTTGGAGGTTAAGCCTCATTACTGCATTGAGTTTTTAAGCCAGCATTTTGACCACCTTAGTGACGACGATCAATGGCGGGTGATTATTCATGAGTTAATGCATATCCCCAAGACATTTTCAGGAGCCTTGGTGCCTCATGTTGGCAAGGGCAGACGTCATCAGGTTACTCATCAGACGGTGGAGATGATGTTTAAAAAACTAAAGAGATGATGAAGATAATACATGGAGATAACCAGATCGAGTCAAGGGAGTACTTAAATAAGTATAAGGAGCAGGCAAGATTAAAGGGAGTGGAGGTGGTGACCTTGATGGCAAAAAAGGCAGATCTTAGTGAGGTGATTCAGGCGGTTGAGTCGGGTGGATTGTTTGGTGATCTGCGATTGGTGGTGATTGAGGAGCTGTTTAGTGGTCTGACAAGCTCGTCAAAAAAAGCAGTGATTGAGTATCTTAAAAAGGAAAGTCCGGAGATGGTAGTTATCTGGGAACCAAAACCAGTAGATGGAAGGAAACTTAAGGGAGTAAAGGCTGAGATAAAAGAGTTTAAGGTAAACAGTAAGATCTTTAAGTTCTTAGAAAGTGTAGTACCAGGAGGTCAGCAATCTTTTATGCCTTTATGGGAGGAGCTATCGAGCAATGAACCGGCAGAACTGATTTTCTTTATGTTACTTCGACAAACAAGACAGCTGATCAGTATCTTAAGTGACCCAACTAGCTTTAGAGGCCCGTCGTGGTTGACTGGAAAACTTAAAAAACAGGCAGATGCCTTTGGTATGGAGGGTTTGTTAAGGTTTCATGCGGAGATGTATCGATTGGAGGAGGAAACCAAACTTGGCAAAAGTAACCTACCCTTGGCAACGAGGATGGAGTTATTGTTACTATCAATATGAGGTGATGAACTAATATGCCAGTAGAAAGAGAGATATTTAGGGACAATGATATAAGGGGAATATATCCCGAGCAATTGGACGAAGGTGTGATGTACAGGTTAGCTCTGGTGTTAAGTGAGATGTATCAACCAAAATCGGTATCTGTGGGGAGAGATATGAGATTGTCTGGACCGTGGTTGAGTAGGGCTTTGATAGATGGTTTTGTGAGGGCTGGAGTTAAGGTGTTTGATCTGGGATTGATCACCACACCAATGAACTATTTTGCTGCTAAGGAACTAAAGGTAGATTTGGCTTGTATTGTGTCTTCATCTCACAATCCAAAAGAATACAACGGGTTGATCATTGCCAAAGAAAAGGGAAGAGCTACCGAGAAGAATGATTTGGAGCAATTGGCTAAGGGAATGATGGGTGAGATACACCTTAAGGAGAAGGTTAAGGGTAAGATTGTGAGTAAACAGATTATGAATAGGTGGATGGATCATGTTTTTTCATTGGTTAACCCAAGAGCGATAAAACCAATGAAGGTGGTGTTTGATGCTGGTAATAGTGTGGCAGGGATAGAGTTAGTGGAGGCATTAAATCGTTTGCCACAGATTAAGGCAGTAAAAATGTTCTTTAAGCCCGATGGCAATTTTCCTAACCACTTACCCAACCCTTTGTTATCAGCCACGTTGAAGGGACTATCAAAACGAGTGAGAGAGGAGAAGGCTGACTGCGGTTTTTCTTATGACGGGGATGCGGACAGAGTGATTATGGTAGATGAGAAAGGGAGAGTCGTTGAGGGATCTTTGATGACCGCCTACTTAGCTAAGTATTTGTTGGAACATAGAAAATATATCACTAAGCCAAAAATGTTGTATACCAGTGTGATGAGCCAGATTGTGCCTAAAAAGATAACAGAGTATGGTGGATCTCCCTTACTGGCACCAGTAGGTCACTCGCTGATTAAGGCAATGATGAGAAAAAATCGAGCTATATTTGCCGGAGAGCATTCAGGACATTTTTACTTTAAGGAGAACAACTATAACGACTCGGCACTGGTTGGCACATTGATGTTGCTGATGGCTATTTCCAGTGATGAGCGACCAGTAAGTAAACAGGTGGAGGAGTTTCGTATTTATGAAAAGGCAGATGAGATATCGATAAAGGTGGATGATAGGGACAGGTTTGTAGAGGCGGTACTTCAGGTGATAATTTCCGATCAATCAAGCTTGGGTAAACCAAAGCAGATAAGAAGAACGGATGGAATTACAGTAGAGTATGGAGATTTTTGGTTTAACCTGCGTCCTTCTGGAACTGAACCAGTGGTAAGATTTAACATAGAAGCATACGAAGTTGGTAAACTGGAAAGACGTAAAGGACAGGTACTTTCAATGTTAAAAAAATCAGGCGGCCATGTTTAAACATAAACTAGATCAAGAAAGCAGTTACAAACTGGATAGCAGTCGGGTGTACGACTCGGTGTTGGCACTGCCTCAGCAAATTGGTGGACTGTGGGAGGGCTTAACGGATTTAAAAATAGGTAAGGCGTGTAGATTGGTTGATAACGTGGTAGTGGTGGGTATGGGAGGATCAGCCTTGGGGGCTAGGGTAGTTAAGGGTATGTGCAGTGATAAGCTGATGTTGCCGCTTGAGATTGTAAATAACTACCATTTGCCTGCTTATGTAGACGAGAGAAGTTTGGTGATCTTATCAAGCTATTCTGGTGGTACGGAGGAGGTACTTCATGCAGCCAAGGAAGCTGAGGCCAGAAAGTCCTGTGTGGTAGTGATTGCTGGAGGGGGTAGTTTGGTGGAGATGGCAGAGAAAAATAACTGGCCGGTTTTGAAACTGAATGAGGAATATAACCCGAGTAAACAGCCAAGGATGGCCATTGGGATGAACGTGATGGCGGTGTTGATGGTGTTGTCTCGTTGCGGTCACGTTGAGATTGAGTCTGAGTTGGTAACTCAGGTATTGGCCAATTTGCGTAGTCAGCAACAGATCTTGGGTAAGGATAGGCCGTTTAAAGAAAATCCAGCTAAGAGATTGGCAGAAATTCTTGAGGAAAAGGCGGTGATTATGATTGGAGCTGAGCACTTAACCGGTGCGATTCACGTATTTAAAAACCAATTAAATGAGAATGCGAAGACCTTTGCGGCTAGGTTTGATTTACCAGAATTGAATCACCACTTACTTGAGGGTTTAAGTTTCCCTAAGGAGCTTAGAAAAGTATTTCATTTTGTGATATTTGATAGTGAGCTGTATGATCCGGTAATCAGTAAACGCCTGCTTTTAACTGAGGAAGTAATCACCAAACAGGGTTATGGAGTGACTAGAATTAAGGCTGAGACAAGTGGAGTGCTGGCTCAGGTGTGGGAGACGATAGCTTTTGGTGGATTTGTCTCCTTTTATTTAGCTTTGCTTCATAAGATTGACCCAGCGCCGATTCCGTGGGTAGATTATTTCAAGAGTAAATTAAAGTAAGAGCAACTTCCTTTTTTGATGTAAGTTGCCTATGATGAAGGTATGTCTGCTTTTGTCTTAAAGTTTAATGAGATTGATCGTGAGGATATTGGTTTGGTTGGAGGTAAGGGGGCGAATTTGGGCGAGATGACCCGAGCTGGTTTTCCGGTTCCGAATGGATTTTGTGTGACGGCACAAGCGTATCGGGAAATGGTGAAGTTTAATGGTTTTGATAGCAAGATCAGGGAGATGCTTGATGGGGTTGAGGTGAAGGACTCGGATAAGCTGCAGAGGGCGGCGGATCGGATCATGAAGATGGTTTCAAGAGCGGATATTCCTGATGAGATGGCGAAGTCGATTATCAGACATTACAGATCACTTAGCAGTGAAACTAAGAATCCCTTAGTAGCGGTCAGGTCTTCGGCAACAGCAGAGGATTTGCCTGAGGCTAGCTTTGCCGGACAACAATCAACATTTTTAGATATTAAAGGTGAGGCGGCAGTTATTCAGGCAGTCAGAGATGCTTGGGCATCTTTGTTTACGGCCAGAGCTATTTTTTACAGAGAGACCAATGGTTTTGATCATTTCCAGGTGGCTTTGGCAGTACCGGTGCAGCTGATGGTGGCATCTGAGGTAAGTGGAAATATGTTTACTATTAATCCGGTAAATAATGATAAGCGGATTATCGTAATCGAGGCTATTTGGGGTCTGGGAGAGATGATTGTTCAGGGTACCTACACACCAGATCACTATGAGGTGAGGCGACAAGACATGACCATTTATGCCAGGGAGATTAATGAGCAGAAGAAAGAACTAACCAGAAAAAATGGGGTAAACAAAGAGTATCCCCTACCCGAGTGGAAGGTAGGCAAGCAGAAGCTAGAGGATAACCTGATTGTAAAGCTGGCTGAGATTGGTGAGAAGTTACACAGCCATTACCGATTCCCACAGGATATAGAGTGGGCCATGGAAGGTGGTAAGTTGTACGTAGTTCAGACCAGACCGATTACAACCATGGAGGCGGTAGAGAGACAGTCTGAGATGAGCTTAAAGGAAGAATCTAGTCTGAGGTTATTGGTTAAAGGAGATGCGGCTTCGCCTGGAGTGGCTTGGGGCAGGCCGGTGGTATTAAAGTCGGCCAAAGAAATAAGTAAGATTAAGGATGGAGATGTGTTGGTGGCGGAGATGACTACCCCTGATTTTGTGCCGGCAATGAAGAGAGCAGTAGCGATTGTGACTAACTCAGGAGGACAAACCTCACACGCGGCGATTGTATCAAGGGAACTGGGGGTGCCAGCGGTGGTGGGTAGTAAAGATGGAACTAAGATTCTTAAGAAAGAGAAGTTAATCACGGTTAACGGCACAACCGGTGAGGTGTTTGCGGATAAACCTAAAGAACAAGACCTGAAGTACACTAAGCGAGATGTTGGCGCAGGCTTGGTAGAGACGGCCACTAAAGTATATGTTAATTTGGGTGAGCCAGAACTGGCGTCGAGTGTGGCTCAGAAAAATATGGATGGAGTGGGATTGCTGCGAGCTGAGTTTATGATGGCCCAGATTGGTAAGCACCCCAAGAAGATGCTTAGGGATGGCAAGCGAAAAGAGTATGTGAGGTCGTTGGCAGTGGGACTGGCTCAGTTTGCCTCGTCTTTTGGTAGCAGACCGGTAGTGTATCGAGCAAGTGATTTTAAGACCAATGAGTATCAAAACTTAATTGGAGGTAAGGATTTTGAAAGACCCGAGCCTAATCCTATGTTGGGCTATCGAGGAGCACTGCGATACATTACTGATGAACGGGTGTTTGAGATGGAGCTTGAGGCGATTAAGATGGTGAGAGATAAACTGGGATATAAGAATTTGTGGTTAATGATTCCATTTGTTCACGAACCAAATGAGTTGCTTAAGGTTAAACGAATTGTGGCAGCTAATGGCTTAAGTCGGTCTAGTTCATTTAAGCTATGGATGATGGTGGAGATCCCCAGTAACGTGATTTTGTTAGAGGAGTTTGCCAAGGCTGGGATTGATGGAATCAGTATTGGGTCAAATGACTTAACCATGTTAACCCTAGGAGTAGATCGAGACAACGAGGACGTGGCGGGGGCCTATGATGAAAGAAATCCAGCGGTTTTGTGGATGCTGGAAACGGCCATTAAAAAGGCGGTTAAACTTGGTTTGACGGCTAGTTTGTGTGGTCAGGCAGCCAGTCAGTATCCTGATTTAGTAGAGAAATTGGTGAGATGGGGAATCACCTCAGTATCGGTGTCTCCTGACGCGGTGGAGAGGACTAGAGAGATTGTGGCACAGGCTGAAAAAAAGGTGATTGGTGGAAAGTAGTCTTGTGTTAAACTGATCCTGATATGGCCAAGATACAAGCAATAAAGGCGAGAGAGATTTTAGATTCACGAGGGACACCGACAATTGAGACAACCATTTGGTCTGATACGGGACAAGCAGCAGTAGCGGCTATTCCTTCTGGGGCATCTACAGGTAAGTTTGAGGCGGTAGAGCTGCGGGATGGCGACCCAAGCCGCTTTAAGGGAATGGGGGTGATAAAGGCAGTTGATAATGTAAATAAGATAATTGTACCTAAAGTGGTGGGTATGGATCCTTTGTACCAGTCCAAAGTGGACAAGGTTTTAATAGATCTTGATGGTACGGATAACAAGTCAAAACTAGGAGCTAACGCAATTTTGTCAGTGTCTCAAGCGGTGTGTGAACTAGGAGCGCTGATTAGCGGTAGAGCGATTTTTCAGTACTTGGCTGAGAAGTATGCTTTGGTAAGTCTTAATTGGTCATCCTTACCGGTACCGATTTTTAATCTAATTAATGGTGGTAAACACGGGGCGGGTAATAACTTGGATTTCCAGGAATTTCATATTTATGCCTCTTCACGGCAGGCATTTGGTGAGTCTTTGAGGATGGGTGAGACGGTTTATCAGACTCTTAAAGAGTCGTTAATCAAGAGAAATGCGGCTTACTCGGTTGGCGATGAGGGTGGTTTTGCGCCAAACCTTTACACCAACACCGATGCCTTAGAACTGTTGGTGGAGGCGATAAATTTAAGCAACTTTACATTGGGTAAGGATATTTTCTTGGGACTGGATACAGCTAGTAACTCGTTTTTTAAGAATGGGAAGTATGTGGTTAAGGATAAATCTCAGCCTTTAACGACTGAGGAGATGATTGAGTTTTATGTTCAGTTGAACAAGGATTACAATCTGTTTGCCCTAGAAGACGGTTTGAAGGAGGATGATTTTGATGGTTGGGCAAAACTAACCAGTGAGATTGGGACAAATACTTTGATTGTGGCTGATGACTTGGTGGTGACTAATAAGAAGAGACTTAAACAGGCAATTGAAAAAAAGGCCTGCAATGCTGTTTTGATCAAACCAAACCAGATTGGCACCATATCAGAGACAGTCGATGTAATTAAACTGGCTAAGGATAGCAAACTGGCGGTAGTGGTGTCACATCGATCGGGTGAAACAAACGATGACTTTATTGCTGATTTTGCAGTCGGGATGGGGGCTGATTATGTTAAGTTTGGGGCGCCAGCTAGAGGTGAGAGGGTAATTAAATATAACCGAATGGGCATGATTGAGAGCTTGCTTAAGCCAGTTCAAGCGGAGACAAGTAAACCTAATAATGACAGAGCTTAAGACAAAACCAGTAGTATTGTTGATTCTTGATGGTTGGGGTATTGCGCCTAAGGGTAAGGGGAATGCAATTGAGCTGGCCAGTAAGCCTAATTATGATAGGTTGCTAAATGAGTACCCCAACACTCAACTTGAGGCGTCAGGTGAGGCGGTGGGTCTGCCTAAGGGTGAGGATGGTAACTCAGAGGTGGGACATCTTAACATCGGTTCGGGTCGGATCGTGATGGAGTCTTTACCAAGAATTAATCTGTCGATTGTTGATGGATCTTTTTTTGAGAATGAGGCTTTGCTTAAGGCGATTAATCAGGCTAAGAACAACAACTCACGTTTACATCTGATGGGACTGATTGGTAGCGGAGGAGTCCATGCGTATAACGACCATTTGTATGCATTACTGCAACTGGCTAAAAAGCACCAGATAGAGAATCTGTTTTTACATATCATTACCGATGGACGTGACTCGCCACCAACTGAGGGCAAGATGCACATAAAAAAGTTAATGGATGAGTTGGAGCAATTAAAGATTGGAAAGATCGCGACATTGATGGGCAGATACTATGCGATGGATCGTGATTTACGCTGGGAAAGAACTAAACTGGCTTATGAGGGTTTAACTGAGGTGATTGATAATAAGGCTAAAGACCCACTTTCTGCTTTGGAGCGAAGTTATCAGCAAGAAATTACTGATGAGTTTGTTAAACCAATCCAGATTGGTGAAAATACTAAGGAGTCTAGAATCCAGGACGGTGATGGAGTGATTTTTTATAACTTTAGAATTGATCGGCCTAGGCAACTGACTAAGGCATTTGTAATGGATGATTTTGAAAAGACAGCTATGGTGATTAAAGGCTTTGATGCTTATGATGTGAGTGGAAAGAAAAAGGAGGTAGTGGCTACACCAGAGAATACTCCGTTTAAGCGCAAGGTTGTACTAAAGAATATCGTGATGACGACAATGACGGAGTATGAACCAGGTTTGGCAACTGAGGTGGCATTTCCCCCTCAAGTGCTTGAAAACACTTTGGGTGAGGTGGTAGCAAAAGCTGGAATAAAACAGTTAAGGGTAGCCGAGACTGAGAAAGAAAGATTTGTGACGTATTACTTTAACGGAGGAATAAACAAGGTGTTCGAGGGTGAGGATAGATTGATAGTCCCCTCTCCTGATGTGGCGACCTATGACCTTGAGCCTGAGATGTCAACGCCTGAGATAGTTTATGAAACGCAAGTCAAGCTGGAGTCTCAAGATTACGGCTTGGTGGTGATTAATTTTGCCTGTCCTGATATGGTGGCTCATACTGGTGATATTAAGGCGGCGGTAAAGGCTGTTGAGGCGGCTGATGAAGGGTTGGGTAAGCTAGCGAATTTGGTCAAAGAAAAGGAGGGGGTGTTAATTGTTACAGCTGATCATGGTAACGTGGAGGAGTTACTGAGTCCGGATGGAAAGCAGGTTGATACAGAGCACTCGACTAACTTAGTGCCGCTGATTGTTGTCTGGGATAAGCGACCAGAGGGTTTAAGTTTGCGGCAAGGGGTTTTGGCTGATATAGCGCCAACAATACTAAAGATTATGGGATTGGAGCAGCCGGAAGAGATGAACGGAAAACCTTTGTTTTAAGGCTTTGCGAGTAAGTTTAAGAGTTGATATAGTGAGGAGATATGAAAGTAGATGTAATAAAGGTAAGGGACAAAAAGTTAGCCAAGACTCCAAACTTGGAGAACTATGAGAAGGGGTATAAGAATTTTAGTTGGGATGAGGTCAAAAAGGACTTGGAGTTTTTTAAGGGAGGCAAGTTTAATGCTGTTCATAATGCGATAAGCAGGCATGCTCGGGATGAGCTGAAAAATAAGGTAGCTCTTTACTGGATCGGCGAGGATTGGACAGAGAGAAAATTTACCTTCGCTGAGATGGAGCGATTAAGCGGCCAGTTTGCCAGTTATCTTAAGGACTTGGGGGTTGATCGTGGTGATCGAGTCTTTTTCTTTTTACCAAGAGTGCCGGAGATGTACTATGGCTTTTTAGGCACTTTGAAACGAGGGGCGGTGGCTGGAACATTGTTTAGCGCTTTCCAGGAACAGGCTTTGGTAGATCGGATTGGGAGCAGTAATGCTAAGGTTCTGGTAACCAACAAAGAGTTGCTACCTCGAGTTCAGAAGGTCAAGAAAGATTTACCTAACCTTGAGAAGATTATTTTGAGTGACGATTTAGAAAAGGTATTGGAGCAGTATGATGACGAGGGTGAGGTGCGAGAGATGGAGCTAGATGATCCGGCCTTTATGCTTTACACCTCGGGATCAACTGGCAAGCCTAAGGGGGTGGTGCACAAGCACGAGGCTTTGTTACAAGAGGAGATGACGGCTAAATACGTGCTGGATCTGCAGCCTGATGATGTGTACTGGTGTACGGCTGATCCAGGCTGGGTAACTGGGGTGGCTTATGGGATTTTGGGCTCATGGAGTTTGGGTGCCTCGGCGGTGGTATATAACGGCAGATTTGATGCAGAGAGTTGGTATAAGATTTTGCAGGATTGGGGGGTGAGTGTGTGGTATACAGCGCCAACAGCAATTAGATTGTTGCAAGCGGCTGGTGACGAGTTGCCTGATAAATATGACTTATCTAAAGTGAGACATGCCTGCAGTGTAGGCGAGCCACTCAATCCCGATCCAATTAGATGGGGTAGGAGGGTATTAAAGATTTTGTTTCATGACACCTGGTTTCAAACAGAAACGGGAGCCATCTCGATTGCCAACTTCCCAGCAATGGATATAAAGGTTGGATCTATGGGTAAACCAGTACCGGGAAATGTGGCAGCTATTGTGGATGATAAGGGAAAAGAGTTGGGGCCAATGACTGAGGGTAGTTTGGCATTGAAGCGAGGATGGCCCTCGATGATGAAGACTATATGGAGGCGACCTAAGAAGTTTGATAGTTATTTTGAGGGCAAGTGGTTCATCAGCGGTGATAGAGCATATATGGATGAGGATGGATACTTTTGGTTTGTGGGTAGGGACGATGATGTGATTAAGACATCAGGAGAGCGGGTTGGTCCTTTTGAGGTTGAGTCGGCATTAATTGAGCATGAGGCAGTAATTGAAGCAGGAGTAATTGGCAAGCCGGACGAAGTCAGAGGTCAGATAATCAAGGCGTTTGTTGTGTTAAAGCCTGGAGTGACTCCAAGTGAGAAATTAAAAGAAGAGCTGTCGGTGTATGTTAAAAAGCACTTGGCTGGCCATGCTTACCCCAGAGAGATTGAGTTTATTGATAAGCTACCAAAAACAAGATCGGGCAAAATTGTGAGAAGAATGCTTCGAGCTAAGGAGTTGGGACTGGAGGTAGGTGACACCAGCACTTTGGCCGATGAGTAAAAATGAGGGAACCAAGTTTAGCTGAGCTAGATAAAATAAGACGAGAGGGTTATAGGCCTGGGGTGGTTGTATGTTTGATTAATCAAGAAAAGTTACTGATGGCGTACAGTGTCGAGCATGGTTTGTGGCAGATACCTCAGGGGGGAATTATGGGTGGTGAGAGTTTGATGACAGCATTGGTTAGAACTGTCGAGGAGGAGCTGGGTGAGGAGGTAACCAGTGGAGTAAATCTTAGCTTAGAAATAGTTGGAGTAGACCGAGTCGAGTTTCCACCAAATAAAACTGAGGGAAAAAGTATTATGACAGAGACGGGTGAGGAGCTATCTATGAAAGGTAAACACTATTTTCTGGCTAAAAGCGAGTGTCTGGTGACTGAGTTTGATATGAGCAAGTGTGTTTATGGGGTGGTGAGGTGGGTGGGATATAAGGAGGCCTTAGAACTTGCGAGTCAGATATATCAGCGAGGAAAAAGGCGGATGACAGAGACAGCGATTGAGAGACTTAAAGAGGCTAAGGCTATAACCTAAGTAAAAGGGTGATCTCCCCTTTTGGTTTGAGGTTGGATAGGTTGGCGAGTGAGTCGCGGATAATTTCTTGGTGGGGCTTGGTAAGCTCGCGTACAACTACGGCTGGTGTGCTGGGTGGAAAATACTCAAGCAGCTGTTTGATAGTTTGGGACAGGCGGTAAGGTGATTGATAGAGAATTAGGGTGATCCCCTGACCGATTAGCGGGGTGAGAAGTGAAAGAGTTTTGTGCTTTTTGGAGGTCTTTTTTGGTAAAAAACCTAAAAACATAACCTTGTCAGCAGAAAAACCTGAGATAGCTAGAGCTGTCATGGCGGCAGTAGGTCCGGGGATAATATCAAGCTCGCCTTGTTTGTCTATAACAGCATTAATCAAGACGAATCCGGGGTCAGAGATGGTGGGTAAGCCGGCGTCTGAGACAAGAATCCCCTCTCCTAGTTGTTCAAGACGGATTAGGGCGTGGTTGACTGTAGTTTTTTCGTTAAAGTCATTAATAACTAAATACTCACCGGTGAAAGGTGCGTCAAGGAAGCCCTCGTGTTGAAGTTTCGAGTAAAGCCTATTAAAGACTCTGGTATCTTCGCAGATGACTAGTTTGGCGTTCTTGATGACTTCAATTGCCCGAAGAGAGATATCAAGATGATTGCCTAAGGGTAGGCCTAATATGGTTAGTTTCATGAGCATATTGTATCAGTCATGGTAGAATGGGTGGTCGCCATTTTAGTTTAAAAAGGAGGTCAACATGCCTGGAACAATACAGGCTGCGGCCACTAAAGTGCGAAGAATGCGTTCTGGGTCAGAATTTATCTTGGTTGTTAAGACCAAGGTAGAGGATCCTGGAGCACAAGTAGAGGCTCTGGCCAGTGGGTCAGGGAAGCAGTTGGCATTGCTGGGAAGTGATGTGGTCAATAAAGACGGGAAACTGGTCACCTTGATTAAGATCAGGGTGAATTGACGCAGTGACTTCCTGGAAATGCCTACTACAGGCCGGTACTGAACCTTAGTACCGGTTTTTTGTATCCGCAGTGGTTTTAGTTTTTAAATTTATGTGTGATAGACGGAGGGTGGGTGCATTGCTATACTCATTAGTAATGCCCTGGGGAGATAAGACAATCAACTGGAAAATTGCTGGAGCTGCAGGACTGGGAATAAAGTCGACTGGTGAGGTTATGGCTAAAGCTTTGTCACGTTCAGGTTTGTATATTAACGGTTACACCGAGTATCCATCGTTGATCAGAGGTGGACATAACACGTATCAAGTACTGGCGAGTGAAAAACAGGTAAGTAATCCCAGATGGAATCTAGACATTTTAGTGGCCTTAAACGAGGAGGGAGTAGTTTTACATGAGGATGAGATTGATGAGCGAACAAAGATTGTGGTTGATGAGAGTGTAAAGATTGAGGGTAATAGGGGCAGACTTATCCAAGTACCTTTGCTTGAAAAAGCGAAGGAGTTGGGTAACCCAATTGTGCAAAATGTTATTGCCCTGGGGGTGAGTGCAGCCTTGATAGGTGTAGAGATAAGTATATTTGAGGAGTTGATCGAGGAAGAGTTTGGCAAGAAGAAAGAATTGTTGGAAATTAACAAGAAAGCGCTTAGGGTTGGTTGGGAGTTGGCTGGTGAGGAGAGACAGGTGGAGTTAAGGAAAAGGGCAGATAAGCCGCGAATGGTGATGAGCGGTAGTGAGGCGGTGGCAATGGGGGCAATGGCAGCGGGAATGCAACTGTATTGTGCATATCCAATGACACCAGCAACGCCAGTGATGCACTTTTTGGCTAAGCACCAGGATAAATATGACTTGGTTGTCAGACAAACGGAGGATGAGATTGCGGCAGTTAATATGGCGATTGGAGCTAGTTTTGCGGGTGTTAAGGCAATGACGGGAACAAGTGGTGGTGGGTTTGCTTTGATGCAAGAAGGTATCTCACTGGCTGGAATGTTGGAGTTGCCTTTGGTGGTGATGTTGGCAATGAGACCCGGACCGGCAACTGGTTTACCAACCTGGTCAAGTCAGACTGATTTGCGATTTGCAATTCACGCTGGACATGGTGAGTTTGCTAAGATAGTACTGGCCCCTGGAGATCCAGTTGAAGCATATGAGTTGAGTTACAAGGCATTTGAGTTGGCTCAAAAATATCAAACGGTGGTGATCTTGCTGACTGATAAGTTACTGGCCGAGTCGCATTACTCGGTTGAGTTGCTGGAGGAAAAACCGGTAGTTGAGGTAAGTAATGTAACTGACAAACCAAAGAAGCCTGAGGAGGAGATGTTCCATCGCTACCAACCGAGTGCTAATGGTGTGTCGGAGCGGACTCTACCAGGGTTGGTTAATGGGTACTATGTGGCTAACTCAGATGAACACGGGCCAGAGGGTTTAGTTGATGAGTCGGCTGAGATGCGGGAGGTAATGGTGAGGAGAAGATTGCTTAAGTTGAAGTCTATTGAGAGTGATATGGCTTTGCCGGTTATCTACGGATCAAAGGAAACTAAATTAAGTTTGGTTGGATTTGGAAGTGTTAAAGGAGTAGCTTTGGAGGTGATTAAAGAGTTTAATGACGTTAACTATATCCATTTTAACCACGTTTGGCCGATGCCTAGCAAAGCAAGAGAGGTGTTGGAGGGGAGAAAGTTGGTGTTCTTGGAAAATAACATGACTGGACAGTTGGAGGGTTTGGTGCGTGAGTATCTGGGACTGGGGGGGATAAGTAATATTCGCAAGGATGATGGTAGGCCATTTTATGTAGATGAGGTTGTTAATTTGGTGAAAAGAATCATATGAAATCCGAAGAACTAAATACCAGTGTCTTCCCGACTTGGTGTCCAGGGTGTGGTGATTATGGAATCTGGGCAGCTTTGAAAAAAGCACTAAGTAAACTTGATACCCCGATTGAGAATGTGGTCATAGTTTATGGCATTGGTTGTTCGGGGAATATGGCTAGTTTTGTTAAGGTGTATGGTGTGCATGGACTGCATGGCAGAGCGATTCCGGTGGCTGAGGGGATAAAGTTGGCAAATAAGAAACTGAAGGTAATTGTGGTGGGAGGGGATGGAGACTTGCTGGGTGAAGGGGTGGCTCATTTGGTGGCAGCATCACGATCAAACCCTGATATAACAGTGATTTTGCATAACAATCAAATATATGGTTTAACGACCGGACAGTCATCCCCTACTTCTTTGAAAGGGAGTAAAAGTAAAACATACCCGATGGGTACACCTGATGAACCATTAAATCCAGTGCAGTTGGCTTTAACACTGGGGGCAAGCCAGGTAATGCGGGGATTTGCTGGTGATATTGAGCACTTAACAACTCTAATTAGTGACGCAATTAATCACGAAGGTTTTAGCTTGGTGGAGGTGCTACAACCGTGTGTGACTTTTAACAAAATAAATACTTATGCCTGGTTTAGAGAAAGAATCAAAAAGCTAGAGCAACCGGAAAGATCAAGACTGGAGGCGTTAAGAAAGGGAGTCTGGACTAACCAGCAGATAATGATTGGCGAGTTTTTCAGAGAGAGTAAGCCAGTTTTGGGATACAGCTATGGGGTACTGGAGAACAAAAACCTACTCGAGCTTAAGAGAAAAAGAGAGATGAGCAAACTATTCGAGAGTTTCAGGTAAGGGAGAGTTGTTTTCGTCTACATAGTCAGGGTTGGGGGCTATGAACTCGACACGGGTGATGGGCTCATCTTCGATACCGGTGGTATGAGTGATGACAGCCTGATCGGGAAGAAGATCAAAGAGTTCTAGGTCTTGTGCTGAGATATGTCCACGGTAGTGGAGAATCATGGTGCCGGTGGGCGAGCCTTCATCGTACTCAAAGAAAGCTCCCGGAAAGGCTTCTGGAGGAGTGTTTGGTCTTTCTGCCATAGATTAGAAACGCCTGATAACACCAACTACTTTGCCTTGGATACGAACTCTGGTGGCGTAGATGGGACTCATTGAAGCATTAGCTGGCTCAAGTCGAATACGAGTTTTTTCCCTAAAGAAGCGCTTAAGGGTGGCTAAGCCGTTTTCCAAAAGAGCTACCACAATATCACCGTTATCAGCCTGATTGGTTTCTTCGCAGACGACAAAATCGCCGTCAAAAATACCGTCGTCACGCATGCTCTCACCATTTACACGAAGAACAAAAGCTTTGCGTTTGCCAGTGACCATCTCTGGAGAGACTTTTAGGGTAGCGTCTGGTTCATCATAGGGTTCGATTGGTTTACCGGCGACGATGTAGCCTAGAATGGGAAGTTCAACGGTACTTAAGGCCTGGCCAATCTTTTTGTCAACCAGTTCGATACCACGGACAGCGCCTTCGTATTTGCGGATGATTTTTTTCTTGATTAGAGCCTGGAGATGTTCATGGACAGTGGCTAGTGAGGAGACACCTAAGGCATCGGCAATTTCTTGAAGAGTGGGTGAGTAACCATGAACCTGAATGTATTGGGAAATGAAATCAACGATTTGTCGTTGCCGTTTGTAGAGGGTGACTGCCATGATTAGAATTTATGACAAATAAAACCCGAAGTCAAGTAGAAGATTTCGGGTATTTTTCTGGTAAAATGTTAGATTGATGGATTTTAAATTGAAATCACCATTTGAACCAGGAGGAGACCAGCCAGATGCTATAAAAAAATTGGTGGAAGGAATCAGACAGAATGAGAGCGGTCAGGTGTTGCTGGGGGTGACGGGTTCGGGCAAGACTTTTAGTTTGGCCAAGGTAATTGAGGAAGTGAAGCTACCAACTTTGATTATTTCCCACAATAAGACATTAGCGGCTCAACTGTACCAGGAATTTAGAGACTTTTTCCCGGAAAATGCTGTGTCATACTTTGTGTCGTATTACGACTACTATCAGCCAGAGGCATATATCCCCCAGTCTGATACCTACATTGAAAAGGAAACGAGTGTTAATGACGAGATAGATAAACTGAGGCTGGCGGCAACCACCAACTTGCTGACAAGACCGGACACTATTGTAGTGGCTTCGGTGTCATGTATATATAACCTGGGCTCACCAAAGGATTACGCCTTGAATATGTTGGAACTGATTAGCGGTGAGCTGATTGGACGTGAGGAAGTCATGAAAAGGCTTGTTGATATGCAGTATGAGCGGACTAGAGGCCAACTGCTTAGGGGAAACTTTAGGGTACGGGGTGAGTATGTTGAGGTGTGGCCAGCTGATAAAGATGAGGTGTTAAGAATTGTGTTTGGTGAGAAGGAGATAAAGGATTTAATCTGGGTTGATTCAGTTGACCTGACTCCCCTACTGCTTACAGGTGAGAGTGATGGTAGAGATAAGCGAGTAGTGATATCTCCGGCTAAACATTTCTTGGCAGATGTGTACAGTCAGGATAAAGCGGTGGAGGAGATAAGGAGAGATTTGGCCAAGCGAAGTAAAGAGCTTAAGAATCAAGGCAAGATACTAGAGGCTCATAGGCTGGAACAGAAAGTAAACTACGATCTGGAGATGTTAACGGCTATGGGATATGTAAACGGCATTGAAAACTATTCTCGGTATTTCGATGGCCGACAGCCTGGTGAGGCACCTTTCACCCTGATTGACTACATGCAGCACAATGCTGAGATTTTTGGTAAGAAAAAATTTTTGACCGTAATTGATGAGAGTCACATTACTCTGCCACAGATTAAAGGAATGTATCGAGGAGATGAGGCTAGAAAAGAAACATTAATAGAGTATGGTTTTAGACTGCCATCGGCTAGAGACAATAGACCGCTTAAGTATGAGGAGTTTGCCAGAAGGATTAAGCAGGCTATTTATGTAAGCGCGACTCCGGCTGAGTGGGAGGTTAATTTGGTAGGAGGCAAGGTGGTCGAACAACTGATTAGGCCAACTGGTTTGCTTGAACCGGTGATCGAGGTGAGACCAATTGAGGGTCAGGTGAGTGATTTGATAAGAGAGATTGTCAAGCGAAAAGAAAGGGGTGAACGGGTACTAGCAACCACATTGACGAAGAAGATGGCTGAGGAGTTGGCTGATTATATTAAAGACGGTGAACGGGTAGAGGAAAAAATCGGATACAAACTAAAAAGCCCAATTAAGGTTCATTATCTTCATGCAGATGTGGAGACATTAGACAGGATTGATGTGTTGGATGATCTGCGTAGTGGTGAGGTGGATGTAGTGGTGGGAATCAACTTGCTTAGAGAGGGTCTGGATCTTCCGGAGGTGTCATTGGTGGCGATCTTGGATGCTGATAAGGAGGGATTTTTACGCTCAGAAACCTCACTTATCCAGACAATGGGGAGAGCAGCCAGACATGTTGAGGGTAAGGCGATTCTTTATGCTGACAAGATTACTGATTCAATGAGACGAGCTATGGATGAGGTGACCAGAAGAAGAAAGATTCAGGAAAGGTATAACTTGAAACATGAAATCGTACCTAAAGGAATCATTAAGCCAATGAGAGATAAGCTTTTAAAGAGGATTAAGGTAGATAACAAGAAAAAAAAGATGGATGTACTGGATGATTATGGCTGGAGTAGTCCTGATGATGTAGATGTTGAGGCAATGACACCAAGTGACAAGCTTAAACTGAGTAAGAAACTAAGGAGATTAATGAACGAGGCGGCTAAGAACTGGGAGTTTGAGCGGGCAGCTTCCCTGCGTGATTTGATTGAAAAAATTGAATAGAAAACTAATCGCGCTCAAGAACCATACGAAGTGACCGACCTTGTGTGACAATACTACTATTTGGTCTGACATCAGCTGGAAGGATAGGGTCTTCGGCGGAGTACTCATTGCCAAGGATACGAGAAATATTTTTTCTGGTTTGCGCAACGGTGTAACCAGTAACTTGACGATCACCACTATCAGCATCAGAGGAAATATAAACATATGGAGGTGCAAGTCTCTTGATGCCTTCAAGGATTTCGTTCTCGATATCTATATCGGGAATAAGGCCAACAACCACAGCTAGGTCAACCTGACCTCTAAGTTGTCTGCCTATATCGGCATCAAAACGATCGCGGACTATAAAAGCATGGGACGAGGGTGGTGCATCAGGAATCCTGTCCGTTGGTTGATTGAGCGGATCTACGTGGATAACCAGTATGGGGTCGCCTTTAACATCAGGCTGGCTACTTTGAAGTATGACGCCATCATTATTATTACTACGCGAGCCGATTTCGATGACAACTGGTGCGTCTGGATTATCCTTGCGCCATTGTTCTATTTTTTGTCGTAGCTCTGGGGTTGAGACAAACTCAGCGTTGGTTGGTGGCGAGTAATCTCGTTCTTCTTCAACAGGAGCAAATGGGCGTTCTGACATAGTGACAATATATCACAATATGAGCTTGGACGGCTGTGGTATACTTTTTCAAAATTATAGGAAAAGGACAGGTTTATGGCACAAACTGAAGGCTTGCGTTTTTTAACTAAGGAAATGGGTTTTACACCTGAGTCAGTGAGGATGAGTGAGGTGGTACTTGGAGTATTGGGTGAACGGATTCTTACAGTTGAACCAATGATGATGCAACAGAAAGAAGGCTTGCGACAGTATAGGCTGGCGATGGATAAGGTGATAAGTGGTAACAAACTGTCGGCTCAGGAGAAGGCGTTGCTTGAATATACGCCTTGGGCTTTACTTGGAAGATTGTTGGCCGTAACTAGAGGAGCAGGTAAATTTGAACCTGGATGGATTCAAGATAGGGATGAGATGGTAGCCGCTTTAGGATGGGGAGATGACCTCACCCAGGTAGAGCACAAATTAAATCAAGGAATAGATCGAATTTTTGATCGACTGGATACTGACCAAGGTGTGGATGTGGACAGATTGGTTCAGCATGTGATGGGGATTAATACAGCATTGTTTGCTAGTACTGTTGAGTCTAGTGACTAGCTAAACTTTCGGGATTTTTCTGGTAAAATTAAGGGTTGTGAAAGGGAAAGATACATCACCAGCAACGCATCTGATGGTGCGAGGAGCCAGACAGCATAATCTTAAAGGAGTCAGTCTTGATCTGCCCAAAAACAAATTGATTGTGTTTACCGGGTTGTCGGGATCAGGTAAGTCGAGCATGGCTTATGACACCATATATGCCGAAGGTCAGAGGCGATATGTTGAGTCACTTTCTTCCTACGCCAGACAGTTTTTAGGAGTGATGGATAAGCCGGAGGTGGACAGAATCGATGGACTATCCCCTGCCATTTCGATTGATCAGAAATCAGGGTCAAATAATCCAAGATCGATTGTGGGTACAGTAACCGAAATCTATGACTATTTAAGGCTGTTGTTTGCCAGGGTAGGTCACCCCCACTGTCCTAACTGTGGTGAGGAGATTACCAGTTTGGACGCTGAACAGATTACCCGGTTAATGCTAAGGATGGCTTGGAGACATGAACTGATGGCTGCGAAGAAAGGGGTTAAGCTACTTATTTTAGCTCCAGTGGTGAGGCATCAAAAGGGACAGTTTAAGGAGCTGTTTAAGACATTGGCTAAGAAAGGTTATTCTCAAATCCGAGTTGATGGAAAAATCTTGAAGCTTGATGACAAGGTTGAGTTAATCAGGACCAATTTTCATAATATTGAGGCAGTAGTTGATAGGATGGTAATCGAGCCTGAGTCTGTTTTTGAAAAAAATGAGGAGATGGGTAAACAGACCAAAAATAGATTGTTTGAGGCAATTGAACAAGCTCTAGAGATATCAGCTGGATTGGTGGTGATGTCGGTGGTTGGCGATAACGGATTGTCTTTCCCAGAGTCTCCAGTAGAGATGGAGGATCACTTGTTTAGCGAGAAGTTTGCTTGTGCGAAGTGTAACGTGAGCATGCCTGAAATTGAGCCGAGAATGTTTTCCTTTAATGCACCTGAAGGTGCGTGTCCGGTTTGTAGTGGTTTGGGTAGCAAGTTGGTGGTCAAGACTGAGTTGTTATTGGCTGAAAGTTTAACTTTAGATGAGGGAGGAATTATTCCACTGGCTGCCCAGTTTGAGACAAATACTTGGATGGCTAAATTGATTCGTCAAGTTGCTTTAGAAAATGGATTTGATAGCAAAACGGCAATCAAAGATCTAAAAGATGAGCAGAGGGAGATACTGCTTTACGGTACGGGTAAGCGAGAGTACGCGGTTAAGGGGATTAACTCTAAAGGAAGAGAAACAACTTGGCATACTAATTTTGCCGGTATTATTCCAGAGCTGGAGAGAAGATATACGGAAAGTAGTTCTGAGTATGTCAAGACAGAGCTTGAGAAGTATATGGTTAAAGAGATTTGTCCTGAGTGTCATGGTTATCGATTAAAGCCAGAGGCTTTGGCAGTGACGATATTGAGTGCCTCGATTTCTGAGGTGACTGCCCTATCGATTGAGAAAGCACGCGAGTGGATGGAGAAAGTTATGAGTAGTTTAAGCGAGAAAGAGAAAACGATTGCTGGGCCGATTGTGGAGGAGATTATGTCTCGGTTAAAGTTTTTAGAGGCGGTTGGCTTGGATTATCTGACTCTGGCTCGTGAAGCGGGTACACTGGCTGGTGGAGAGTTGCAACGAATTAGATTGGCTTCACAAATTGGCTCTAGATTGACTGGGATATTGTATATATTAGATGAGCCAACCATTGGGCTTCATGAGAGAGATAACAAGAGATTGATCGGGACACTGCGGGAGCTGCAGAAATTGGGTAATACATTAATTGTGGTAGAGCATGATCGGGAAATGATGATGTCAGCAGATGAGATTGTTGAGTTTGGTCCAGGAGCTGGGAGTCAGGGAGGAGAGATAACCTATCAGGGTGATGTTAATAACATGATGAAGGATACAAAGAGTCTGACAGGAATGTATCTGGCAAACAAAAAGAAAATTGAGGTGAGTAATGAGAGTAAAGTGATGGATCCGGAGAAGATTCGTTTAATGGGAGCGAGTGAACACAACTTGAAGCAAGTTGATGTAGAACTACCGCTGAATCGAATGGTGTGTGTAACAGGAGTCTCTGGCTCAGGTAAGTCTACTTTAATTGTTAAAACTCTGTATGAGGCTCTGTCTAGAGAGTTAAACAAGCGACATAAGCGAGAGCAGGTGAATTATGAATCGATTATGATTCCTGACAGGGTAAAGAGGGTTAGTTTAATTGACCAAAGTCCGATTGGTAGGACACCAAGAAGTAATCCGGCTACATATACCAAGACTTTTGATTACATTAGATCATTGTTTGCAATGACATCTGAGGCAAAGATGCGAGGATACAATCAGGGCAGGTTCTCGTTTAATGTCAAAGGGGGTAGATGTGAGGCCTGTCAAGGTGAGGGACAAACCAAGATTGAGATGCAGTTTATGGCAGACATATATGTTAAGTGTGAGGTGTGTCAGGGGAGTAGGTATAACTCGCCGACTCTAGAGGTTGATTACCGGGGCAAGAATATTGCTGAGGTACTGGAAATGACGGTTGATGATGCGGTGGAGTTCTTTAAGGGAGTACCGGTAATTAGTAAACGGCTTAAGACGTTGCAGGATGTGGGTCTGGGATATATTAAATTGGGTCAACCAGCACCAACCTTGAGCGGAGGTGAGGCGCAAAGGATTAAGTTGGCGGCGGAACTGGCAAAAACTGGGTCGGGTCATACTGTTTATGTCTTGGATGAACCAACCACGGGACTGCATTTTGAGGACTTGAGAAAATTGTTAATCGTTTTACACCGTCTAGTGAAGCAGGATAATACTGTGGTGGTGATTGAGCACAACTTGGATATGATTAAAAACGCAGACTGGATAATTGATATGGGTCCTGAGGGCGGAGATAAAGGAGGAGAGATATTGGTTGCGGGTAGTTTAAATAAAATCATTGAGTGCGAGCGATCGTATACGGGTCAGGAGTTAAAACAGATCATTTAGCGACTTGTAGTGAGGCATGGCGGCTGGTTAAATATCAGTGTGAAGAAGTTACTCTTGGTGGTGTTAATGTTGGGCTGGTGGTTGGTGTCTGCCCCGAGGTTGATGGCCGCCTCTGAGTTTGAGACTAGTTATAGCAGTATTTATCAGGTAGGTATGGATGGGGTGACTCAGGTAGTGCTTGATATATCCTTGGAAAACAAGATAAGTAACGTATATGCTGATCGATTCTCACTGTCGGTAGGGTTTACTGATATTAGAAATGTAAGAGTTAAGGATGCCGTTGGCTTGATCGAACCAGAGATTGTGGTGACTGATAATCAGACAATTATCAGGTTTATGTTTATTGATAAGGTAGTGGGCAAGGGTAAGGTAAATCGTTTTTCGGTAAGCTATGAAACTCAGGATATTGCGATTAAAAACGGCTCAATCTGGGAGGTGAACATTCCTCAGCTTGAGGCAGATAAAGAGATATCCAGTCAAAAAGTGACCTTAATCGTCCCATCTGTTTTTGGTGAGCCGGCTTTTATTACTCCAAAACCTGATAAGGCGACTAATAATCCACCGGCGGCAAATACGAGTAATAGTTATGGCTTTGAAGCATTGACTTTGGGTAACAGGGCGATCTCGGCGGTGTTTGGAACTGAGCAGTATATGCGCTTTAATCTGATCTACCATCTGGAAAATAACAGCCCGGTAAAACAAGGAGCAGAGATTGCCATACCACCTGACACGGATTACCAAAAAATGGTTTATGAGTCGATCAGACCGGAGCCTGAAAATGTATTGATTGATAAGGATGGTAATTGGCTGGCCCAGTATACGTTGTTACCCGGTCAGAAACTTGATGTAAGCACAACGGGGGTGGTGAAGATAAGCTTTAATTCTGATGGCTCTATTCTCAATCAGGATATGTGGGAGACGTATTTGTCGAGTAGTGGCTACTGGCAGGTGGACAATGCTCAGGTACAAGCCTTGGCTGATAAATTGGGATCAGCTAAGTCTGTCTATGACTACGTGACTGATTATTTAAGTTATGACTACAACAAGGTGTTAACAGGAGGTGGCCGAGTGGGAGCTTTGGCTGCTTTAAATACCCCTGAGACGGCTATTTGTACTGAGTTTACGGATTTGTTTGTGACATTGGCTAGGGCGGCGGGGATTCCAGCAAGAGAACTGGAAGGCTATGCTTTCACTAGTAATGATAAGCTTCGACCTTTGAGTCTGACTCAGGATATTTTGCATGCTTGGCCTGAGTATTATGATTTACAGACAAGGCGTTGGATACAGATTGATCCAACCTGGGGGGACACAACCGGAGGAGTCGATTATTTTAATAAGCTGGACTTGAACCACTTTGTATTTGTAATCCATGGTAGTGACCCAGTGAATCCCTTGCCTGCTGGAGCATATAAGACGGAGGTGACTAGCAATAAAGATGTGAAGGTGATTGCCAGTGACCCGGTGGTGATGCCAAGTGAGGACTTGATGTTTGAGGCTGTATACAAACGAAATTGGTGGAAAGGATTGATTGAGTTAACGGTGAAGAATCAGGGCATGGTGGCCGGAGGGGGTAGCCTGGTGATAAAATCAGAGCCTGAGGGTGTGGTGGATGAAGTGCGTGAGGAAGTTATCCCGCCTTACGGAGAAAGGGTAATGCTTGTTAACACAGCGCGAGGTAAGGGATTAATCGCGCCAAGTAATTTATTGATTAAGAATGGACAGCGAGAAATCATGGTCAGAGTCGAACAAGACGAAGCTTGGGGGACGTCGGTTAAAGTGGCGACCGGGGCAATTGGAGCCACGATTCTGGCAGCGGGTGCCTACACAGCCGTCCGTTTATTGCTTCGAAGACGAGACCGGTAAACCGCTGTACATAGGTAAATCGATTCATCCTAAGTCCAGACTTAAACAACATCTTCAACAAGCTAAGGAGGCAAGAAGTAAACAAAAGGAGTTTGTTAATTTGGCCAAATGGATTAGGTTTTATCAGGTTGAGTCGGAAATCGAGAGTTTGCTACTTGAAGCAAAGTTGATCCGTCTGCATCAACCTTTTTACAACTCGATGTCGAAGGATGACAAGAGTAGTACCTACATCATGGTGGGTAATGAAGATTTTCCAGTGGTTAGTTTGATCAGAGGTGGTGAGATAGAGAATTTTAGGTCAGTGTATGGTCCATTTAGAACCCGCTATGAAGCTGAAATGGTACTTAAAGTGGCTAAAAATATTTTTAAGTTTTGCCAAAATCCACCCAACAATGGCGTTATAAGAGCATGTTTCTATTACCATATTGGCAAGTGTGATGGAGCCTGTATGGGATTGGTTAGTAAGACAAAGTACCGAAGTAAGATCGGATACTTAAAGAGATTTTTAAATGGGAGCTCGAGTGGTTTGTTAGTTAGTTTAGAAAAGAAGATACGAAGATTGGCTAAGAATGAAAAATATGAGGAGGCTGAGGAGGTTAGGAAGATGTACGAGGCAGTTAAATGGGCCACCAAGACTAGGCACGGATTGGCTGAGTTTTTAAAGGATAATCAAACTCCTGAGCGAGCCATCCGCGAACTAAAGGTTATGTTGAGTAGCTATGGGATAGAGTCTAGTTTAGAGCGGATTGAGGGTTATGATGTGGCCACTACTCAACAAATGGATACGGTGGGAGCAATGGTGGTCTTTTTCTTGGGGACTGCAGATAAAAGTAGCTATCGAAAATTTAAGCTTGATGGAAGTAATAGCGATACTGAGGCAATGAAGCAGATGCTTGTTAGGAGAACTAGGCGGACTGATTGGCCGCGACCTGACTTAATTTTGGTTGATGGAGGCAGACCACAACTATCAACAGCCTTGAGGTTGATAAAGGACGTACCAGTGATTGGTTTGGCTAAAAAGGAAGAGCTGATTGTGATTTTCTATGAGGGTAAGTTTATCGAGATAGAGATGCCAAGAAGATCTAAAGGCTTGCAGTTACTGCAGCAAATCAGAGACGAGGCTCATAGATTTGGAACGGGATATCATAAACAAGTAAGAGACAGACGGAGTTTATCATAAAAGTTGACGTAAACAGTCAAGACTGAAAAAATGAAGTTATGAAAGGCTTGATTAGAGGATTTTTCTTAAGCGGCTTGGTACTGTATCTATCGGTACTGATATATCCGGGCATGATTTATGATGGACGACTTGAAACCCTGATAATAGCGGCTATTGCTCTAATGCTGCTTAACCGGATCGTTAAACCCTTAATCAAGCTGTTTTTGCTACCAATTAACTTGATCACATTAGGACTGTTTCGTTGGGTGGCTCATGTTTTGACTCTATTTTTGTTAACCAAAATTGTGAGTGGTTTTGGGATAGTTGGTTTTGTGTTTCCAGGTTGGGAAAGTAATGGTTTTGTGATACCAGTATTTGAGGTAAGTACCTTGATGTCGTATGTGCTGGGCTCGATCACCATCGGAGTGATCGCCTCGAGTATTAGCTGGATTCTTGAGGATTAAGAATAAATTTCAGGTTTTGATAGAATAGGGGTATGGATTGGTTATTGTTACTACAGATAGTTGTGTCGGTGGCCTTGATTGCTTTGGTGATGATACAAAGCCAGGGAACAGGTTTGGGGAGTAGTTTTGGTGGAAGTGGTGTTAGCTACCATTCTCGAAAGGGTTTGGAGCGATACGTGTTTGCGGCCACCATAGGATTGATAGTGTTGTTTACCGGTTTGGCGGTTATGAGCATTATGCTGTAATGGCTATCTCAATACGGAAGACATATTGGTTTGTGGCAGGTTTTGCCAGTAAGTATAGACGAGTGATGGCTGGGAGTTTGATTGGGAGCTTGTTGGTGATTGGTTTCTTGGTTTTAATCTGGCCACACATACCCAAACCAAAGCCCAATCGGTATGTGGGTATTATTGGCAGATATGAACTGTCCCAGATACCTGAGCGAATTGAGCAAGAACTGGGAATGGGTTTGACTAGTTTGGGCGATGATTACTTACCTAAACCTGGTTTGGCTAAGAAGTGGGAGGTAACTGAGGATGGTAAGACTTATCGGTTTTACTTAAGGGATGATGTGTACTGGTCAGATGGTAAAAAAGTGGTGGTTGAGGATTTTAATTTTAGTATTCCTGATGTGGCGTTTAACAAGCTGGAAAATGGTGTGTTGGAGTTTGTATTACCTGAACCATTCTCGCCGTTTCCGGTGGTGCTAAGCACACCAGTACTGCGAGAAGGTAGATACACAACCGGTAAATATATGGTTGGGGATATACAGGCAGACGGTCCGTTTTTACGTTTGCTGCAACTGGAGAATGATGAGGAGATTTTGGTATTCAAGTTTTATGACACATCCAACACGGCTTTGACAGCGTTTAAGCTGGGAGAGATAGATGAACTGGTTGGTCTGTTTGATGCGGGTGAGATATCTGAATGGAGTAACGCAACAATTGAGAGAGTAACTAAGTACGATTATTACACGGCAGTGTTTTATGATAATAAGGATCCGTTGTTGGGTGATAAGCGGGTCAGGCAGGCATTATCGTATGCGATTGAAGATAAAGACTATGGCTATCAGAGGGCGACAGGACCGATTAGTCCTAAGTCCTGGGCATACAACTCGGTGGTGAAAGAGTATGAGTATGATGTTAACCGGGCTAGGGAGTTGCTGGAAGAGGCAGTACCATCTGAAAGTGAGCAGGAGTTAAGAATTGAGTTATCAAGTACGGCCGATCTATTGCAGGTGGCGGAAGCAATTAAAGAGGATTGGGAAGAGCTTGGTATAAAGGTGGATATTAAGGTGGTAGCTTCGATTCCAAGCAGTTTCCAAGCACTGGTGGCGACTCAAGAAATCCCCGCGGATCCAGACCAGTACTACAACTGGCACTCAACCCAGGCGAGTAACTTTACTAAGTTTTTAAGTCCAAAAGTAGATAAACTGCTTGAAGATGGTAGACAGACTTTGGATCAGATTGAGAGAAGACAGATGTATTTTGATTTCCAGAGATTTGTTGCCGAGGACGCGCCAGCAACATTTTTGTATCATCCTGAGGCGGTGGTGATCAAACGAGGTAGAAGTTAAACACTGGGTATTTGTGTTAGGATTTAAGCAGTTAGTAAGTTTTTTTGTATAAAAACCATGTTTAGCTTAGCTGGTAAAAAAGCGTTGGTGACGGGTGGATCAAGAGGTATTGGAAGAGGAGTTGTCTTGGCCTTGGCCGAGCAAGGTGCTGATGTGGTGATTAACTTTACCTCCAGTAAGGACAAAGCGGAGACGGTAGCCCACGAAGTTGAGGCAAAGGGAAGGAAAGCTTTGATAATTCAAGCAGACGTGTCAAAAAGAAGTGAGGTGGTATCCATGTTTGAACAGATCAAACAAGAGTGGGGGGCTTTGGATATTTTGGTTAACAATGCAGGGGTTTTGCGAGGGGGAGAGTTTAGTGAGTTTAGTGAGGAGATGCTTGATGAGGTATTGGGCGTAAACCTAAAGGGTCAGTTCTTTTGTGCTCAGGAGGCCGTTAAGATGATGAGGAATGGTGGTCGGATTATTAACATAGCCTCGATTTCTTCAGGTGGGACGGGGGTAGGTTTTGCTCAGATTGAGGCATACACAGCCTCAAAGGGTGGGGTGATTGGTCTGACTGAGAACTTAGCCCTTGATCTTGGACCAAAGGGAATTAATGTTAATGCGATTGCTCCCGGGGTTATAGATACCGATATGAGCAGGGGAACGAGTGATGATAAGGAGATGGGAGAATCAGTATTGAGAAGAATACCTAAAGGTAGAGTTGGCAAACCGGAGGATATTGGAGCTGCGGCTGCATTCCTGGCTTCTGATGAGGCTGATTACATCACCGGCGTGACCCTTTATGTTGATGGAGGCTGGTTGGCGGGATAAGGAGAGTTAGGGTCGGTATTTTGGGTTCTTTTTGACTACTTTGGCGACGTAGACGATTTCTCTGACTTGGCCTTCGTCGTCCTCGAATTGGGTGCTACCAGATAGTTGAGCGTAGTTTTGTAGATGGAGGGAGAGGGCAGCGCGCATTTCTTTAAGCTGTTTGGTGCCGTCTTGAAGCTTGTCGTGAATTTTGGCGATTTCGGGTTGAGAGATGACAGCTTTTTTGGCTGATGATTTTTGTTGAGCTGCTTGTTTGGCTTGCTTGGCCGCCTCGACATAGTCAGAATCATTCTCTAAGGCATCATTAACCATCTCTCGTAGATTTTTTAGAATGTCTTGATGGGACTCTATTTTGTTTAGATAGCTCTTAATTAGGTTTTCTAGAGAAATGAGGCTAGTGGCTTGGTCTGTTGATTCTGTTGAGGTTGAGGCGTTGTCGTCCATAGAGATATAAATATATCGGGAAAGTGTTTATGAAAGCAAGGGTGTAATGTTTAGTTACCAGCAAACGGAGTACCAAAGAGGCCAACTGCAAGCTCAGCCCAGATAAGAGTAAGAATGGTTATTAGAACTAGGGCGACAACGCGCCGATGTTTTGTGCCAAGCAGCATGGTGATGAGAAGATAAAGAAAGCCAGTGCCAAGTAGAAGAAAGCCGGCGACAAGAAAGTCAAAAACACCCCAGTTAACTTGATTGATAAAAAGCGTTGCAAACAAATGGAATACAAGAATAACCGTTGTAACGGTGATGATAAATAGGGCGTCTTTGTTTAAGGTACCAAGCTTATTGATTTTCATTTATGGTAATTATAGAGAATATTTACTGACTGATCTGTATATATCGACAAAGTGTGCAAATAAGTCTAGCATGGTAGGTATGATAGAAAAAATTGTAACTGCGTCGGCGATTTCATTATTGATTGTTTCCACTCCAGTAGTTGTTATGGCTCAAGGCCAGGGACAGGGCCAGTTGAATGGCGTTCAACAAAGAGTTCAGGATCCAACAACTCACGATGGTGAGACTATAGTCCCTCAGGGTGATCAGTTAGACCAAGCGGGACAGGCTGGAGCAGGAAACCAAGTCGGCTCTGAGGCTATGGGTCAGGGTATTGGTAAGGCCACGCAAAGTCTTAACCGAGTTGCCGAGAGAACAAATAACCCGGAAATTGGTGAGCAGGTTCGAACAATGGTTCAGAGTCATCAGCAGATTCAGACAAAGGTTCAGACTGCGGTACAGGCCATGAGTAAAAGGAATGGAGTAGTGAAATTTTTACTCGGACCAGATTACAAAAATGCAGGTCAGGTAAGAAGCAACATCGTTGATTTAAGAAACGATATTGATAAATTGGAGAGAATGAAAGCTGACGCAACAGCAAGCGATGTTGAGGATATTCAAACGGCTATTGATGAGCTTCAGGCAGAGGCAGATACTCTAGACACACAACTGGAGGAAGAGTTATCTGGTTTTAGCTTGTTTGGCTGGCTAGCAAGAAGATTTGCTAATTAACCTTTAGAGGAATAAAAAAAGACATGAAAGACAAACTAACAGCTTATGTTGGTGTAGCTATAGTTATCGGAGTATTGGGTGGTTATTTAATAACCAGACAGGGACAAGGTCAGCAGTTGTCACAAACCAATAATCAGTCTGCCCGTTTTGGATATGGCGATAATCTTGGGCAGGATGAAAATCGAGAACTTAATAGAGATAATTGTCTAGCTGATGATTGTCTGCTTGTAGATGGCGTTGAGTATCCGGCAGGTGAGCTATCAGAAGAGGTGATATCGGCCCTTGATGAGGCGATTAATGATGAGTATAAGGCTTTAGCGACTTATGAGGCAGTGATTGATAAGTTTGGATCATCAAGACCCTTCTCAATGATTAAGGGCGCTGAGGAACAACACATTGCTTCTCTTAAATCTATATATGATAAGTATGGAATAGAGATTCCGGTCAATGAATGGTCTGATACGGTACCGGTTCCGGCTAGCTTGCAAGAGGCGTGTCAGGTAGGTGTTGATGCAGAGATAGCTAATGCTTCTTTGTATAGGGATAGGTTAATCCCAGCTGTGACTGAGTATGAGGATATTATGTTAGTTTTTGAGAATTTGATGAATGCTTCTGAGCAAAAGCATTTACCGGCATTTGAAAAATGTAACTAGCTTACAACTTTTTTTGTTTGTTTGAGATATGGTTTAGATATGATTGGTTGCCGGACTAGGGTTCGAACCTAGATAACCACCTTCAAAGGGTGGTGTCCTACCATTAGACGATCCGGCAAGATGGGAATATTTTAACATTTTGAGGCTCTTAGAGGCGAGCGAGCAGTATTTCTTCGTTTAAGCGTGATAGAGCCCAGGTGATGGGTTCTGTTCGGGGTTGGTTGATATAGGATGAGTGTCCGCTGGCTATTTCAACCACACCTGATCGTATAGAGGTATCCAGCGGATGGTGTTTGAGAAGTTGGTCTAGTGGAGTAAGTTTGAGTCCATCAAGCTTGGGACTGCTAAAGCTATCAGTAAGCTCCCAGGGGATCTGAAGGTGATATGCAGCCACATCAACGTCAGCGATGGCTACGTGCATGAAGGGTTGTAGCTCATCGGGTACAAGCCAGTCTGGAAAATCTTTGCTTAAAACAAGATTGGAAAAAACCTCTTGCTGAAGAACTCGTTTAATTGAGAGTTGGGGCGGCTCACCGGTATTGGAGTAGGTCATGGGTAGAGATAATGAGCCGAAGGTTTTACCCACTTGAGGATTGGGAGTGGTAATGTCATGACCAACTAAGATATGCTCTGGAGCGTCTTGAGGGGTGATGATAAGGGCGGTAGCGGAGAGTCTGGTGGTAAGCCTGCGAATGTGATCAACAACTCGATGGAGACTAGGTGTGGAGAGGGCTTCGCGGATGCGATGAGGCGTGTATTCGCGGTACCAACGTTCTAGAGGAATGTCTTTGGCGGCTACCCATTGAGACAGGAAGTATAGGACAGAACCTAAGGGATTGGGCTTGCGACCCTGGAGTTTGACTATGTCGTAGGCATCAAGCCAGTTGTGGGCAGTTTGTTCAGGCACCTCAGGAAACTGAGGAAGAATGGCATTTACCGACCCTTCCTTGAGATATGCTAAAACCAGACTGTTTTGAATGCGTTGGTGAGGATAGTCGTACTGGTCAAAAAGTTCCGTCATAATGTGTGGAGCGGCGGACCGGATTCGAACCGGCGACCTTCTCCTTGGCAAGGAGACGTTCTACCAACTGAACTACCACCGCAGGTTCTATTATTATATCAATAAACTTTGTTTATGGTGCGTATTTTGTGTTTGTAGGTTCTTATGCGATGGCAATTAGCGCAGACGATGTCACATTTGTTGATTTCTGCAAGTAGTTTTGTTTTTGAGTAGTAGTTTTGGCTGACTAAGTGGGCGATATTTCCGATCTTGGTTGTCTCATCGCGATGGTCGAAGTCCATAACGTAGTGAGGAAATCTTTGGCCACAATCTTTACACGGCTTGTTTTTGAGACTATATACTAGCTTCTTTTTGAGAATTACGTATTTTTTTCTTCTTTGGTTTGATAGGAAGAGCTGCCTCTCTCTGTTTTTCCTGTAATAAGATTTTCCCCTCTCTCTGAGACACGTTTTACAGTGGTTGTAATATTGCCCTGCTTTCCTGCCAGTTTTGCGTAAATAGAATTCGGATAAATCCTTACTAAGGTGACATCTGGAGCATGTCTTCATTACAATTATGTTATCCCTTGGGTTGCGACTAGTTCAAGTATTTTGTGCCAAGCTGAGGAGTCGAACCTCAATCTCGTGTTTTTCAGACACGCGCCGTGACCACCTTGGCTAGCTTGGCAAGTGCAATTATTTTATCATCTTTATCTTCCGGTGGACGGTGAGGGATTCGAACCCCCGGCCTTCTCTGTGTAAAAGAGACGCGCTAACCAACTGCGCCAACCGTCCTTGGTTGTTGGTGCCGAGGAGAGGACTTGAACCTCCACGGGTTTACACCCACTGGATCCTAAATCCAGCGCGTCTGCCATTCCGCCACCTCGGCAGGTGTTTTTACAAAGAGGCCGCGTGATGACGCGGCTTTTGTGTGGGCAGGAGAGGACTTGAACCTCCACGGGCATAAGCCCACAGCCTCCTCAAGGCTGCGCGTCTGCCAGTTCCGCCACCTGCCCTAACAGCTGATATTATACCAAGACCGAGGGTGATGAGCTAGGCTTGGGTTTTTGAGATGTTAAAATAGTGTTATGGATCAGATAATGATGTTGTGGCAGGATTTTATATCCCTTTTCCCCATGGAATTACGAGGCTTGATCGCGCTACTAATTTTTGTGGGTATTGTATTAATGTTAATAGATTTAATTAAGCGCAATTTCGTCTGGATTTTGCTATTGATTATCTTTGTTCCAGCCTCAGTGCCTATCTTTAAAACTATAGTGGATGGAATCTTCTATTTCTTGAGAAACGTATTACCTTAAGGTTTAATCGGGTGATAAATGGTAAAATTAAGCCTGGCGCCGAGGTGGCGGAATAGGCAGACGCGAGGGACTTAAAATCCCTTGAGGTTTAACCCTCGTGCGGGTTCGATTCCCGCCCTCGGCACTAATTGACAACGGGGTGTAGCTCAGATGGTAGAGTGCTGCGTTTGGGACGCAGAGGTCCCCGGTTCGAGACCGGGCACCCCGACTGGAACATATTATGCGGGAGTAGCTCAATGGTAGAGCATCTGCCTTCCAAGCAGAAGACGGGGGTTCGATCCCCCTCTCCCGCTCCATGCGCCCATAGCTCAGCCGGATAGAGCAACTGCCTTCTAAGCAGTAGGTCGCAGGTTCGAATCCTGCTGGGCGCGCTCAACCAATTTTAAGTAAAATGGTTGAAATCGTGGTGGCTGTAGCTCAGTCGGTTAGAGCGCCGCTCTGTGGAAGCGGAGGTCGCGGGTTCAATTCTCGTCAGCCACCCCCTACTTTTATATATAGGGTTGATATAATATGGGTTATGCGCCCATAGCTCAATGGCAGAGCAGTTGCCTCTTAAGCAATTGGTTGGAGGTTCGAGTCCTCCTGGGCGCACAAAGTGAGGAACTTTATTAGGTTTGTTGATTTACAATATATGTATGCGCCAGTAGCTCAGCGGATTAGAGCACTTGTCTTCGGAACAAGGTTGTCGGGGGTTCGATTCCCTCCTGGCGCACAAGTTGACAACGTCTCTGGGAGTTTGTATAATTTTAGTATGAGTGAAGTAAGCGGTAGTGAGGTTGGAGTTACTCGAGAGGGTCCTGATTGGAGTGATTTTGGTACCATGTCTTCCGTGTTGCCGCCTGGCAGTGGAGTTGATGTGAATCCTTTGGGTGTTGGTGTTAAATTGGATCGTTTGAATGAATATAGAGAGTTTTATAAACCGAAGTATGATGAAGCGCTGGCTAAGTCACCTGGAGGAAAAGTTTATGATGTGAATAATGGGATAATGGCCGTTTTAGAGAAGCCAAGTGAGAATAGGGATGTGGTCCGCTTAAAGTTAGTACCACTTGCTGGAATGAGTAAACGCCAGCTTGATGTTTTGATAGGGGAGATGGTAAAGGCGGGGTTTGTTTCAGATGGTCTGCCAATACCGCATTCTAGTGATGGTGGTGAGTGGATATCTAGATGTATCAGGCCGGGTGAGACCCATGATCAATATAGTCGTCGGTTGGGGCAGATGGATGATGAATATAGGACAAAGGGGATTAAATTAAGATTGCCATCAAGCTATTGATTTTTTAAGTTGACAACAAGCATAAATCTTGCGAGTATGGGTAGAGAGGTACGATATGTTTAAGAAATTGTGGCTATTACCTGTGTGGAGTGGAGTGTCTGGTGCTTTACTACTAGCTTCTGTTTTTACGTATGTGAAAATCGACGAGCCATTACCTCTTGCTTCACCTTTAGTGAGCGAGATTCAGCCAACCGGTGTGCCTGAGTTAATGTACGCAGCTATTCCTGCACCAGAAAACAAGTTTATAACCTCAATCGGAACCGCTGACGCTAGAGCGGAAATTTTGCGCCAGTACCTGGCAAAGCACGAATCCCCGCTTGAGTCTCATTCCGATCTAATTGTGAAGGTGTCTGATGAAAATGGTTTTGATTTCAGATGGCTGGTAGCTATTGCTCAGCAAGAATCGAATTTGTGCAAGCGGATTCCTGATAATTCATACAACTGTTGGGGTTGGGGCATATGGTGTTTGGATTATGACAGTGAGGCAAACGAGTGTCGGGAAATGAAGATTACTAGATTTGAGTCATATGAACAAGCAATAGAGAGAATAGCACCTCAGTTTAAGGAAAAATTCTTAAGCAAGGGATCCAGAACTGAGGCTGAGGAAGTAATGGGGACATATACTCCCCCATCTGATGGATCCTGGGCTTTTGGAGTGAACCAGTTTATGAGTGAGTTGGAGTAAATCAACACAGTTCTTGAGTGGTAAAATATGCCTGTTGCCGAGGGGGTGAAATGGCAGACACGCAGCGTTCAGGACGCTGTGAGCGCAAGCTCGTGGAGGTTCAAGTCCTCTCCTCGGCACTAAGAGTTTCTATTAATTTTGTTTGTGTAAATAAGTCTTCGATTATCTCGTCAAGCGGAACTCCCTGAATATCAAGGTCATCTATAGGGAATTTTTCTGCTAGTTTGGCGATAACTGTACTCTGAGTTGACTTAGAAATTTCTAAAGTATAGGAGAGTTCTTTGCTGGAAATGACATTACCCAGTTGTTGAAGTCTTTCTTTTTTAACTGGTTTTTTGAAGGTAACGGTCAAATATTTTTTGTCTTGATAATAGTGAGAAAGTTTTTCTAGAGTGTCGTCGAAAACAATTTGACCGTGGTTTATGATAATGGCACGGTCACAGACGCTTTCAATGTCGGCCATCTCATGGCTCGTGAGTATTATAGTAGTTTGTTCTTCCCTGTGGAGGTGTCGCAGAAAACCTCTTATCTTTCGTTTTGAGACAACGTCTAGTCCAATAGTGGGTTCATCCAGAAAGAGTAGTTTTGGTCGATGAAGAATGGCACCAATTAATTCCATTTTAAGACGTTGCCCAAGAGAAAGTTTGCGAATTGGGATATCTAGTTGATCTCTAATGTCGAGCAGTTGGGCCATTTCATCAAGACGAGTCTCGAGGGTGCTTTCTGGAATCTGATATATGGTTTTGAAGAGATTGAAACTTTGCATGGCAGAAAGATCCCAAGAGAGCCCGCTCTTGTTTCCCATGACTAGAGCAATTTGACGAAGGAACTCTCTTTTTCTGTCGGTGGGCGTGAACCCTAATACATTTATTTCTCCAGAGGTTGGATATAAAAGGCCGGTAAGCATTTTTAGAGTAGTTGTTTTACCTGCCCCATTTGGTCCGAGCAGGGCGACTGACTCGCCTTGTTTGACTTTAAAATCAATTTTGTCTACGGCAATTAATTCTCTGTTATTTGAGAAAAAGATACTTTTAAGTACCCCTTGTTTAATTGGGATTTGATAGGTTTTTGTTAGCTTGTTGACGTTGATTATGTCTTTCATATTAGGAAGAGGCTGAAGCGTAATGTTTTAAGGCAAAATTCCAGGCCTTGATTTTAATAAATAGAAATATGGTTGTGGAGGCTAGGGCGAGGATGAGATAAAAGGGACTGGTGGTTCTTCCAAGTATATATGAAGTAGTGAGGGCGGTGTGGGTAAGAAATGGAATCGCGGTTATACCGAGGAAGATAACTGGTTTCGGGAATGCTTCGAGTGGAATGGCGTCGCTGCCAAAAAAAGCAATTTGGTATGAAATTCCGGTCAAGCCTTTTGATTCGCCTGTCCAAAAAGTCAAAAGCGTGAAAAGAAATTGGAAGCAGTGAGTGGCGATTTGACCAAGAAATAGAGTCAGGGCACCGTAAAAAAGTCCGAGTGGAGTGACTGAAAAATCAAGATGTTTGAATAGAAGATAAAGCAAGGGAAGAGTCGCTGGCCACATTTCTACTATTAGGGTAAATAAATTTATTTTTTGAAAGGTGACGTACCAAAGTGAAGGAAGCGGCTTGCTTAAAATTAGGTCAAGTTTTCCGGTCTTGATGTCATAACCTAGTTTTTCTAGATTGGTCATGCTCCAGACCCAGATGAGATAGAAATTTAGCTGAACCATTAAAGTGAAAAGAAGGGCTTCCGAGTAACGATACCCACCGATTGTTTCAACCCGTCCGTATAGCGCTGAGAGAAAGACAAGATAGGTCAACATATAGGTGATGGTTGATGCCAAACCTCCCCAGTTGTTTAGGCTGTAGGCGAGTGATTCTTTAAGTGAGAAGAGGGTGTTCGCTTTGAGAATCTCAAGCCTTATTTTGATTGGTTCAAATACCGACTGCTTCATAGCGTTTTAAACCTGATCGCCAGACAAAAAAACTGAATGGTAATAGGATTCCGATCCAAAAAATGGTGCTTAAAAACGAAGTTAGAATATCTTTATTGAGATTGTGTGTTTGCATGATGATTGAGGGGAGATAGGCAACGGAAGGAAGTGGAGTGAGTAATAGAATTTGTTTAATCTTATCGGAGAAGAAGGTGATGGGAATAAGAACTCCACTAAAGACACGAATAAAGTGAGAGGCTACGTTTTGAAGGTGATTGGCCTCTGGACTCCAAAAAGTTAAACTGCCCACCAAAAGGTTGAAAATAAAACTGATTATGAAAGCGAGAAAAACACTGATTAAAAAAAGGATAAATTGAATAATCGAGAATGATGGAAGGAACAAAAAGCCTGTAACGGCTAAGAGGATAGCCATTAAAATTATCACACCACGAGTTCCAAGAAATGAGGTATATAAGAAAATGACTGGATTGATTGGACGAAGTAAATGAGCACTTAAGGTTCCAGTCTTAATTTCCTCATTTAAAGTTCTGGTAAATCGTAGCGATTCCGCGTCAACAAGGCCTTGGACACCATTGGCGATTAAAAAATATGAAACAAGCGAATTGACACCCACTGAGGCGGACTTACCTATTAATGACCAAAGAAAAATAATGCCTCCTAAATATATGGCTTTGTTTAAGACCATCAGCCAGACTTCACTTCGATAGTTAGTTATCTGAGTTAAGCCAAAAATTAAACTATCTTTATATGTTGAGATTCTCATCTTGAATGATTATAGCTGGTTTGAGCGTGTAGTTGGTCTCTGGTCCGGCGTAGTTGATCCTACGAAGTAGAGAAAGCGTGTAATTCTGAGGTTGCTTGGAGAGAGAGGCGAACGGATAATACTTAATAGTTTTTCCAAAGGCGGCTGGGCGCAAGGGGCAGGTGAGGACGTTGAACCAGGCGACAAACCCGCCTTGATCTGAAACACGTAACAACCTCTAATAACAGAGCACAGATTAAGATTGAAGAAGTTGGAAGATATTCTTTAGAGCTGTCTTGATAGTCCAAGGCATGGGAATGTTGGCAATGAGGTTTCTTAGTAAGCGGAGAATGTAGGCGTAGTAATTTTTGAGTCGGTCAATAATAGTGAGAGACAAGGTTTTTTGAGCGTAGGTAATGGAGCCAACTAGACGGATATTTTTAAAGTGATTGCCAAAATACAACTGTTGAGTAACAAGTTTGCGAGGCCCGGGCCAGCTGATGGTGTCATGAAAGGCGATGGTGCCACCCAGTTGAAGCTTGGGGTAGTAATCTTTAAAGTCTTGGCTAACTGCTTGGTATGAGTGATCGCCGTCGATGAAGAGCAAGCTGATAGGCTTGTTGATCTTCTTGGCAGCTTCTCTGGATGTGAGACGTAAGGGCTTAACCTTTTTGGTCAGGTTATGGCTTTTGATGTTGTTTAAGAAGTCTCTGTAGGTATCAACAGGCTTACCTTTTTGATGGTGTTCAGGAGAGCCGGTATGAGGATCAATGGCGTAAACAGGAACCTTGGCAGATAGAGCAATAGCGATGGTTGATTTACCCTTCCAGGAACCAATCTCAACGATGATGGTGTCAGGATTAGCTTGAGCAGCTAGTTGATTGAGTAATATGGCCTCATCATCACGAAGCCAGCCCTCGACTGATTCAAGCTGGGTGAGTAATTTTGCGGAGCTAGTTTTAGACATTGGCTTTGAGAGTAGCTGGATTAACTCTGGTGCTCATTCTATTAGCCAAGGCGTGGATGGAGAAGAAAACTGAACTGTAGAAAAGATCACCTAACATGGTCCATCGAAGGAAAGGTAGTCCCATGGCATAACTGGTTACAAGACCATCAATTCCTCGACTATATGCTCCGGCAGCCCAGACACCGAAGTTGGTAATCAGAAAGAACTGAAGGGAGGTAATCAGAGAGGCTAAAACCAAGTTACTGGCTTTAAAGTGGCGACGTAACCACAGACCAATTAAGCCTGAAAGTAAGAAGCTACCCCAGACATAAAGGGTGGTGGCATGAAACATGGCTGAGATGGGTTTGATGCCAGACAAGTCAAGGATGGGACTTGCGAATGGATTAACGTAAAGGAGAAGGTAGTCAGAGACGACGGCTATAGCCAAGGGCAAGATAAAAGCGTAACGGCGAGGTAGTTTGGTACCGGCAAAGAGAGCAGTAGCGCTGATGGAGGAGAAATTGGGCAGATGAGGAACAAGCCTTAAAACGATCCCGCCTAAAATAATGGTGGTATTAATCATGTTTTTTTGAGTTCGTAAATTTTAATGACGACAAATAGACTGATGATGCCTAATATAACAGCTAGGGTGGGGATATATGAAGTAGGGGTAGATACTGATGGAGATTTTAGCCCGTTATGATCATTGGTGACAAGGGGTTGATCAGATGTATCTTCTTGTTGTTGATCGGGTGATGGAGTGGGTAGGGGGGCTCTGGAATCCCTTGAACCTAAAAGTAAGGGCTGTGGAGTAGGAGTGGAAGAAATTGTTGGGGTAGGAGTTGGGGTGGAGGTGGGAGTAGGTGTTGGTTCTAGGGTAGTGGTAGAAGTGGGAGTAGGAGCTGGTGTTAGCGTCAAAGTAGAAGTAGGTGTTGGAGAAGGATCGGGGGCTTGCTTGGTCCACCAGGCCGAGTTTAGGGCAATCAAGGCATGACTGGTTGTAGTGGGGTCGCTGCCATACTCAGCTGACCAGGGGAAACCACCGTCGGCTTGTTGTTGTGAGAGTAACCAATCTTTAGCTTTTTGAGCCTGAGAAGAATCAGAGAGACCAAGCATATTTAATGCCATGAGCGCCCAGGAGGTAGATGCCCCATCTGGAGTGGGGGTATTGGGGTCGTAGGCAAAACCGCCAGACTCTGTTTGCGACTCTAGTAAATATGTCAGGGCTTGAGAGAGACTGTCTTCAAGTTGAGGATGGGTATATCCAGAGGTCTTGGCCAGATAGAGAGCCTGGATAGCAGCTGCAGTGTCATTGCTGTCAGGAGAACACCAGTCGCAGGTGTTAGTGGTCCAACTAAAACCACCACTGGGGTCTTGGTGAGTAATGAGAAAATCCAGAACTGACTCAATTAGTTCATTGTTAGTCGATGAAGAGGAGAGAAGAGCTAGTAGCCCAAAAATGTCATCGTTTAATAGAGTCTCGTCGCCCAGTTGTCCATTTAGAGCAAGCGACTCGAGAGAGTTTAGGTAGTTGTGTTCAGCAAAGTCGGTGGGGTCTTGATTAAGGGAGACAATGGTAATGATTTTGCGTTCCCAGACAGTGGCAGCAGAGTCAGGAGCAGGTAAGTCCGAGAGAAGGAAGTCATATAGCGAAGTGTCACCTGATTTGACAGAAGAGGCAGGAAGGCCGTTTTGAGAAAAGGCAATGGCGGCCCAGTCTGACTCCCCTCCCCAACCGTTGATCTGGCCATTGCTTGCTTGCTGGCTTTGAAGATATGTTAGAGCGTTGGAGATGGCAGTGGTGTTGGCGAATACAGACGGAACTATTCCAAGAGAAATAAATAGGGTGATGAGGATAATAACAAATGACTTGAGATGTTTCATATGAGCTTAGCGAGGGCCGGCGTAGGTCCAGTGAATAAAATCGCCTTGATTGACCATGACTTGGCTACAACCATAGGGTGGCTGTTGGCCGTTAACTGAGTAGGTCCACCAGACTTGGTTTGTGTCTCCTAGACCGTTGATTTGATAAACAGCGTAGGAGGAGAGGGAGGGGAAAAACTTAAGGTTAAGAGAGCTTAATTTACCTTGAGCTAAAGCGGCTTCTAAAACCTGGCAGTGATTTTTGGGTGAATCAACTTCAAGATCAAAGGGCGGATCGTTATCAGTCTGGAGGGTGAGCTTAAGTCGGGTGGTCGGAGCTGGAGTAGTGGTGGATGGGGTAGTAGGAGTAGGTGAAGGAAGGTTTGTTGAGATGGGTGTTGATGACGGAGTGATTTGAGAAGTGGGCTTGGTATCGTTAGCAGAGAGAGTGGTAGGAGTAGGTGTAGGAGTAATGGTGATTGAGACAGAATCAAGTTTGGAGTCTTGGGGAGCTGGTGTAGGTGTTGGATCAGTTTCGCTTAATGATATAGATTTAACAGGGTTTGATTCAAGTGGAGGTAAGACAAGAGACAGTCCGTAGGTAAAGGCACCAGTGAGAGTAAGTCCGAGAAGGACTATGAGTAAAGGTAGAATTTTTTTTAGTTGAGTCTGCATAGTGGGTTACGCAGACTAAGACGGGAGATATACAAAAAAAGTCCCTCTAAGCGGGACTTGTTAAAAAAAACAATTACTGTTTTCAGCAACTGGTTAGCTTTCCGCGAGCTTAGCTACGTATACAAAAATCCTTAGATAGGGCTCGGACTATTACCGTTGCGCGACAGTGAGGGAATTGCACCCTGCTTCACCTAGATAAGGTTTGATTTGCAAGTACGCCAATACGTTAACATGGAGTTTAATACAATTGCAAGGTTTAGTTTTCTTGGCATATTTGACGCGGGATTTGGGTATAGGCTATGCTGAGCCAGCAACTAATTGAGAAGTAAAGATGAATAAAGATAAGGGAGGGATAAGGGTTTTGACGCTGTCGAGTGTAGCGACGGCGATGATTATTGTCTGGTTGATTTACGTGTTCGTGTCTGGTGAGATGTATCGGTTTTATGCCAGTTTGTTGTTCTCCTACTACTCTCTAACCGGTAAGATGTGGGTGAGTGTGATTTTACTGGGTGTGACGCAGACTTTTTTGCTAATTCCTTTGAGAGTTTTTCGGGTGATCAGGTCGGATAATATAAAGGAGTTTCAGAAAAACATTGGTAAACTTAATACCTCGGGTCAGCAAAGGATCCAGGTAAAGAAAGAGTTTCATGAGGGAAACAGATTTTTCCTGTTTTATTTAACAGATTTCTTAATTCAATTAACGACATTCTTGACGATCGGACGATTGTTCTTAACTGATTTTTACAATACAAGGATTGCCACTTCTCGGCTTTATGACTTTGTCCCCTACCCCGATTATCCAATCGAGGGAGTGAACTTCTTGATCCCCTACCCGGCCATTAGCAAAACAATTGATATGGGTTGGTATGGAGTATTGGTGGTGTGGATGAGTTTGGCATTAATTCAGGCAACGGTAATGGCTTTCAAGTACTTCCAACAGAAACGTGGCGCAGAGGTTAAAAAACAACCGACCCGCTACTCGTTAGCTTACTTAGTTCTTTTTTTGGTTCTGGCCTGGTTGATAGGGAGGCATTTCCCAGTGGCATTTGATTTAAGAATCTTTACTGGGAGTGTAGCGATACCCAACCGAACACTTAACACAATCACGGCTCTAGCCACTTTTGGCACCTTGCTTTGGTTTGGAACACAGAAGATTTTTAGACAAAGTAATGAAGCTGAAAAAATGGGGATTGATGAAGAAATTATCGAGGCAACTCAGAAGAAGATGTTTTCAAGGGCAGTGTTTGATTCGACGGTGGTGGGATTGGGAGCATTTTTTATAACCAACAATATTCCCTCTGCCTTTGAGTTATCCATCTTCACTCTGGAAATAATCTCGTTACTGTCTCCCCTGACACTAGACAAACTAATCCTGACAGCAAGCAGACCAATGAGAAAAACAGATGCGTAAGATAGCTAGGGATTAAATGGCTTTATACCTGCTCCCAAGGAATTACTGTTAAGTCTGGCCAAATTTTGGTCCACTTTTCTACCTTTTTCTCGTAAACCGATTTAATCACAGACGGCTTGTTTGGTCTTACCACCATGCCCAGTAAATCATTTAGTCCATACGGTGCGTAAACATTGAATTTGTCCTCAACCCTATTTATACCAACACAAGTGGCTGTAGTAGGCCATCCATTCATGGCATCTTCACAGGATCTTAACTGATCAATCTTTTTACCGAAGTCCTCTTCGAACCAGGTATGAACTCTTGCCTCGTTAACCACATCAATTTCGACAGACAAGCCTGAGAAAATTGACTTTATTTTCTGCTGTTGTTTAAGCTCCGCCTCTTTGCTTATGTCTTTTGCGTCGTAATAAACTAGGTCGTAGTCTTTAATGCCTTTTTCTGGTTTTCTGTTTGATAGATAATTCCAAACACTTTGACTAATGCAGCCGGCACCCAGATACCAAGGTTCACCGTCTGGGAACGGATTACCATTAACGATTCTGTTGATATATGGGTTTTTTAGGACTGTATCAAGTAGAAACTTAACCTGTTTTTCAATGGGAGTATTAACCATATTCGTATATTAATGCTACTTTACCATCATTCTCGTGTATATCAGACCATTCCTTAATATTCCCTTGAGCGGGTAACGATACGTTGTCTTACTTATTTAGCCTTAAGGACTTTATCGAAGGTATCTGGAAAGCCAACTAGAACTCTCAATCAGCGCTCAGCTAAGAATCGTCTTATGAGAGCATCTCACCCACGATGTTATCGCACAACTAATAGAGCTGATGAGCCATGTGGGCATTATTAGCTTTCTTAAGCCGATAACTTTGAGACCGTTCAAAAAAGTGCTAAGCAATACGACGCCAACGCTTAAAGGCCTTGATGTCATCTGCACTTAAATCAAACCATTCACCTTGCATTCTCTTTGATTCGAATCTTTTGTGCCAATAGGTTTCAATCCCTCTGGGATCATCGGTTTTTATAGAATGAATTAAATGAACTCTTTCAGGCAACTGCACTTTTAATTCTTGGCCTCTTCTTACAGTGTCATTAGTCTTACCTATTTTGTAATACCGTCCTGACTTAAAAAGATAGACCTCACCTAAAACCCACTTAGTAGTGGGTTTGCCGTCTCTTGATTTCTTCCATTTTTTAATAACAGAATCACAATAACTTTTTATATCGTCAAAACCGTTTTTGTTATCACAATAAGCTAGAACTTTAAAAGCAATCTGCTCTTTTGACCCCAATCTATGGAACACTCCTTTGCTGGGAAAATCACTGTTATTGTTTCTCTCCAGTCTAATTTCACGGACAGTAGGGAACTTGTTTAATTTGCGCATAAGATCAACTAACTGTTCCATCACAAACTCGTCCGAATATGCTTCTTGCATTTTGTTTGGTTCAAAACCAGCTTCTTCAAGTGCGTCTCCAAACCTAGCCCAATATTTTCCCCAATCGTAAGTTTTAATACCAGATTCTTTTTCAAATCTACCAACACCTAAAGGTCTTCCATCATTTTCCTTTGCATGTTGTTTTATGGTATTAATGATATCTTGTTTTGTTGCCATATACCCATATTTTATAACTTAGTCAGGAAAAGGTCGAGTTGAATTGGTATACTACAGTTACCGAATGATCTCTGTGATAAAGGTATCTTACTTTTAGAGAACTGGTGGCACGCAAGTGATCCATCTTAGCTGCAGGGATCGCCCTTCTGGGTGATTTTGGAAGAATTATTCTTTAATTGATGTTATACTTTACACGTATGGCCAATAAAAAAAGAAGTATTGCTTCTCAAAAACAAGGCTTACTTATTTTTACTACTCCAAACTCACAAGCACATAAAATTATCGAAAATTGGAACGAGTACAGACCAGTTGGGTCAGAGGAACTTCATTCAACTAGTGTGAAGGATAAAAAAGAAGCTAAAACTGACGATAAAATTAAGGTTGAGCCGGTTGCGGGGGTTGGACAGGCTGATTGGTCGGCGGCTTCCATTCTGGGTTACCGCTAATTAACATTGAATTTACATCTTCAATTACCTTTACTTGAGGGTTCCCATTGTCGTTAAGAAGCATTGTCTTTCTTATAAATAATTCCCAAATATAAGAGCTTAGTTTTTCAATTTTACTATCTGCAAGACGATCTGATCCCTCTTTAGAAAAATGTTCCGTCAAGTCTTCAATAAAACCTAAATCGCACAGTGTAGTATCTTTTAAATCATCTACTCCTATGAGCCTTCCGTGAGAATAGGTTTTCATTGGATCAACAAAAATAGCAAAATCTTCTTCTGTTAAGTCTGGGTATTTATCTTTCTTTCTATTTAATATTTTCTCCGCAATGCTTTTTGAAAGCTCTAGTTCATTACTAGCACTGGAGTAAATATCATAGTTATACTGTCTCAAAAAAGTAAGGTATTTTTCATTCCTTGCACCAAAAATTGAATTTGATTTTTCGAGTAGTTCTTTGACTGCATTGTAAATAAGAAAACCTGGCTTCGGGAACCTCTTTCCATTTTTATCCACAAGTATAAGTTGGGGGTCTATGGGGCCTAGCTCAGCATTGTCACATAATAGGATTTTATCTGCGCCCAGAGAAACCATTGTGGCAGCACTTTTTGCAACTCGTGGAACAATAACACGGAATTCATCAACATCGTTTCTTTTGATATAGGTTTTACAAACATTAATTATCCTCTCAGCTGAAATAGCATAACCACCATTACTATTCAAAATCAAATCAAGCCCTGGGTATTTATTTGGCAGTCTTAAAAGATCTTCAATTTGTATTGAGTCTTCGTCATTGATCAGTGCTGCTGGAGAATCTTGAGATGCAGCAAAATAAGTTAGAGTTCTCCTTTTCGTAATTTTTTCAATTTCAGAAATTAATGTCTTAGATCTGGTGATTGAACTATTGAAATTATTAGAACGTTTGACTTCCTTTGCAACTTTAACTTGAACAGGATCTTTTGATTGTCTTGGCATACCCCAATTTTACCAGAAATTAGTTTCAGGTTCGAACCCCGTAGGGGGTAAAAATCGGCTCCAGGCTAACGTCAAAAAACAAAAAAACCTGGCTCGAACCAGGCTAATTTGCGATTTTAAGGTTAAAAAACCAAAAAACGGGAAGTAATTCCCGTATGGAGCGGGATACGGGAATTGAACCCGTGTTTTTTGCTTGGGAAGCAAATGTTCTACCGTTGAACTAATCCCGCTGATGGGGATATTTTACTACAGGAAGTTGATGAAGATGTTAGAATTCGCTTATGAGTCGTAGACTGTCACGCCTGGAGAGACACAAAAGAAAGCAATCAAACCGCCAGGCAGTTGCATATGTCTTTCTCTCGATTGTATTTGTAGCTGGTTTGATTAAGTGGGGTATACCGGCTTTGATAAGTATTGCCTCTGTATGGAGTGGTGATGAGGAGATGACACAAGAAGCCCAAACAACCTTAAAGCCTCAAGCACCAGTGCTTGATCCTCTACCTGAGGCAACCTACAGTGCTTCAATTAAAGTGTCTGGATATAGTTTGGGAGATATGAGGGTGAGATTGCAGCTAAATGGAATGGACTTGGATGAAAAACGAACAGATAGTGATGGCAGATTTGAGTTCTCCAATGTTTCCTTAAGTAACGATGAAAACAGAATAGAGCTTAAGACTGTTGATGACCAGGATAATGAGAGTGATACCACCGTAGCGACTGTGGTGCTGGACACAAGTAAACCAGTGGTAGAAATAACGTCACCTGATGAGGAACACCAGTTCTACGGATTGGATCAGAAGAACCTGGAGATACAGGGTAAGGTTGACGAGCCGGAGGATCGAGTCACGGTAAATGATAACTTTGCCCAGGTGGATAGTGAAGGAAATTTTGTGTATCGAACAGTGATGAGTGAGGGAGCCAATGACTACGTGATCAAAGTAGTAGACAGGGCGGGCAACGTAACCGAGAGATTGTTTAGAGTTTTCTACACCCCTTAGGCAGACTGGCTAGGATATAGAGGAGAGTAAGAATGAAGATGTAGAAGAGGCTGTGGTTAAAGAAGGAGTGAATCAGTAAACTAATGAATGAAGCTGTTAAGGCTGGTGAGGGTTTAAGAAGAGCGTAGAAGGAAAAGAGCAGGTAAAGGTAAGCAACAAATCCAACCAAACCGGTGGTGACTAATACAAATACATAGCTGTTACTAAAACCACCTTGGGCTCGTGAGGGAATGTGCGGATCGCCTGACTTAATACTCTTTAGGGTATTAAAGCCGTGACCGAGTATGGGTTTTTGGGTAAATAAAATCAAGCCTTGTCTGGAGTCTTCAAGACGGGAGGAGATGGAGAAGGTGCGAAGCAGGTTAACTCCCTCTCCGTAGGGCTTGGGGGAAAGGACTAAACTAAGGGATATAAGGGCGAATATAACTAGATAAATTGGCTTAAAGCGACGCAGGCCTAAATAGACAAGGGCGACGAATAAGGCGAGATAGGAGGCTCTGGAGTAGGTCAAGGCCAGAGCAATGGCAGACAAGACTACCAAGTATTTTTGAGGAGTTGGTTGATGAAGCAGAAGAAGGGTAAAGACAACCAAGACCAAGCCAGTAAAGTTGGGGTCAAACAAAGTGCCGACTAAACGATAGAAGTGATCGTCAAAACCCAAGTAAAAGAGTGAGCGAACATCAGGAAAGAAGAAATACTGGAGAAACCCCAAAAATGTGAAGGCTAAAAGAGAGAGAAGAAGATAGTGACGAGTGAGATTGGGTTTGGAATAAATCCTTAAGGCAAAGTAGATACCAGGATAGACGAGCCAGCGGACAAGATAGGCGGCTGATATGAGCAGATCTGTTGGGGTGAGACTAAAAGAGGCAAGCAGTAAACTAAAAGAGGCTATTAGGGTGAAAATGAGATAGGGTTTGGTTAATGGATCCTTTTTAACTACCCGCCAGTTTTTCTTGTTTAGGACGACCACAAGAAGAAGGGATAAGGAAATAAGGTCGAGAAGATAGATGTGAACCTGGGGGTAAGAAAGAGGAACTTCAAATAACTGACCAAAAGGCCAAATGAAGGCAAGGCAGATGAGGAGTAGTTTAGGTAGATGCATGCTCATAGAGTTTGATTCTAACAATGAGAGAGTGAAGACTCATGGAAAAAGCCATGACAAAACCAGGGAAGCCATCCAAGAAACCCAATAAAACAAAGTAGTTGTAAATAAATTTCCCTAGCGGTTTTAGTAAGAGATCAAAGTAGGAGAAGGGTTTGTTTTCAGCTAGTAAGGCTTTAGCATCAAGATCGGTGTAGTGATTGAGTCTGCCAATAAACTGGGAAAAGCTTAGGTTCCGCTGGTGAAGTAAGGGGTGGGTGAGAGTTGAGGTCTGTCCCTTGATATGCCAGAACTCATGAACCGGTCGCTGCCAGGTACCGGCTGATTTCTTGGCAAGTCTTAGTAAGCGGACTTGACTGGTTTCACCATGGCGCAGATTTTTGTTTAAGAAAACATCCTGGCGCTTGAGGTAGTAGCCATTTATGTTGGCTGATTTAATTGCTTTGAGAATCTGTTTGGCTAGAGTGGGTGGAACTGATTCATCAGAGTCGACAAAAAGAACCCAGTTACAGGTAGCTTGTTTTAAGGCAAAATTGCGTTGAGCGGCAAAGTCTGTAAGAGGATGGGATATAACCTTGGCGTGATGACGCTTGGCGATAGTTGGCGTGTTGTCAGTTGATAGATCATCAATGACTAGAAGCTCGTCTGCGAATTTAAGTGAGGAAAGACAGGTATCAAGAGTGTCTTGGCTGTTGTGGGTTAAGACTATGGCGGAGAGTGTCATTTAGGATGATTGTAACCTCTAGCGGGCAGATATGGCACCAAGGACAGCGTCAAAGTAGAGATCATAGGGATCGTGACCGTTCTCTCCATGATCGGCAAACACCTCCTGAGCATGAGAATCAGCTCCTCTGTAGGCAGGATATCTTTCACGATCAAACTGATGAACGGTGCCGGCAAATTTAACAAGGATGACTTCTCTGGGAGTGCGTCGCCTGCGTCCTCTACCAGCTGAAAGACTAGTAAAACAAACTACCTCTACACCTGCTTGAGCTAGATGGTCACCCGCCTCAAGCTCTGAGGCGATCTCGGCTAATACTTGGGCTTGATAGGCACGGAGCTCATCCTCTGAGTACTGTTCTGGATCGTAAATGGTAGCGGTTTCGGGTGATAATGACATGGAGTATATTTTTATCACATATACTGGAGTTAATGAAATGGGTTAAAGGTATCTTACTAGGACTGTTTGTTTTGTTACTAATACTAACTTGGTCGGTAGTCGGATTGGCAAGAGAAACTACGGCCTGTCGAGGTGGAGATGTTGAGAGCTGTATTAACATCGCTCCTGAGGTTATTAGCAAACTAGAGACGCTTAGTAGAGTTGTTCCACTTAAGCAGGTAAGAGAACCAGTGGCTATATTTAAAAAAATTGAACCGTTGCTCGAGGATAGTGAGTATTGGTTGGGTAAGAATGACGAGACGGTGTACACGGTGTTGCTTCTTAATGACAGAGAACTGAGAACCTTTGGCGGATTTATGGGTTCGTATGCAGTGGTGAGTGTTAATAACGGAGGGTATGAAGTCAGGTTCGAGGATATCTATGTTCCGGATGGGCAGATAGTGGGGTATATTGCCCCACCAGAGCCGTTACAGCGTGCTTTTAAGACTGGGAGCCATCGATTGCCTAACGCTGACTGGAGTCCTGATTTTCCTAAAAGTGCAACGGCAATCAGATGGTTTTTTGATAAAGGGAAGGAGGTAGTACCTGATGTGCTAATCACGCTTAATATCTCGACGATGGAGAAAATTATGGGCGTGATTGGTGAGATAGAGATAGCTGAGTATGGTGAGACTTTAAACCAAGACAACTTCTACAAGTGGTTGGAGGATAACACTGAAGTGAACTTTTTCCCCGGATCAACCCAAAAAAGAGATGCTCTAACAGCGACAGGAAAGATGTTAATGCAAAAACTTGAGAATTTAAGTTTCATGGACAAGTTGAAGGTAGCTAGAATAATCTTTGAGGATCTGGAGAACAAGAATATTGTTGTTAACTCTACAGATGAATCGGCGCAGAACACCATCCATCAACTGGGCTGGTCGGGTGAGTATGCACCGTTGGTGATGAGTGATGAAAAATATCAGGCTATTAACGTGGGGGTGATTGAGATGAATTTAGGAGTAAATAAGGCTAATTGTTGTGTGAGCAGAGTAATGAAGCAAAGACTGGTGGCAGCGAATGGAAGGCTGGTTCATTTAATTGAAGTAGAGATATCTAATCAGGCACCCCAAGAGTTTGCGGTAAAGCCAAAGTTTTATGGAGGTAATTATTTAAGCTATTTGCGTTTCTACATTCCTGAGAAGGCAGAAAACATTCAGGTATCGGCACTGCCGACGATAACTGGAGATCTGGGTCTGTGGCCACAACCATACAGCGGGAAAAGCGAGGAGCTAGATATCCAACAGGTATATGGATTTAGCGAGGTTGGTTTGTTTAACACCACTAGAGCAGGAACAACCAGTTGGGTAAGAGTGGTGTATGAGCTAGAGGATGAGGGTAAGGATATTAGGCTAGGGATTCTTAAGCAACCAGGGATACGAGAGGTAGAAACTACTCTTGAACTATTAGGCAAGAAGAAGACGATTAACCTAGTTGATGATTATGTTGTAGAGATAGAACGATAGCGCCAGTGGTGATACGTCCAGAGAAGATATAGGTATGGGTAGTGAAGGGATTGGTAGGTAAGAGCTATTAAATTATGGGGAAAGGGTAGCCATTTGAGAATAAATTTAACATGGCTGATGAAACTGATTTTAAGTTTTTGACGCGGGTGGGAAAATGATGCCGAGGTTTGGTGTTGAGCAACAATATGGGGATCAAGTATAAGTTGATAGCCCTTTTTGGCGGCAGATAGACAGAAATCTACGTCTTCTAGATACATGAAATAGCGTTCGTCGAGTAACTGTTGTTTAAGTAAATCAGCCTTGATCAAGACACAGGCAAAAGTAAGAAACTCTGACTTGATGGGTTGGTGTTCAGTGAGACGCGTAACACTGTGATGTCTGGGAGTAGCCAGTGTCCAGTCCATATATCCATCAAGTCCGTAGTAAGTCTGATTCTTAACAGTGTGTTTAAGCGTAGGGGCTAATATACCTAGTTTTGGATTTTGAGCGAAGGTCTTAAGCATAGGCTTGAAAAACGTGCGAGGAACTCTGACGTCTGGATTGATGATGAGGATGTGAGTGGCATGATGATCAAGGGCGTGGCGAATGCCAACATTGTTACCAGCAGCAAAGCCTAAGTTGCCTTGGTTCTTTATGATGGTGTGGTCTGGAAACTGTTGCTTTAATTGGGACAGAGATATATCAGGGGAGTTGTCGATTATGACGATCTTTGAGGAGGGAGGAAGATCAGAGGCCGTAAGATGTTTGACGCACTGATGGGTGTCTTGAAGACGTCTATAGTTTAGAATGAGACAAAAGATTTTTGTTTTCATTACATTTAGTATCTTAAACTAGTTATGACAAAACCACTAAGAAAAGCTGTAGCGATAATAGCAGAGGTGATTGGCCCTAAGAAAAGAGTGTTGGAGATCGGGTCAAGACAGGAAAAAAATCAGAAGCAGTTGGCTAATGTGAGGGGCATGTTTGGCGAAACTGAGTATGTAGGTGTGGATATGCGCCCTGGTCCGGGGGTCGATCAGGTGTGTAACGCCGAAAAGCTGCCGTTTAAGAACGCAAGCTTTGACTTGGTTTTGTGTTTAGAGGTACTCGAGCATGCAGAAAAGCCATGGTTAGTGGCTGATGAAGTGGTAAGAGTGCTGAAGAGAGATGGTGTGGCGATAATATCCA
>Ga0172375_10000741_pt1 | contig 52539 bp, 39 predicted proteins | sample LakKiv1m_FD_114537 | JGI IMG/M metagenome (GOLD analysis project Ga0172375, IMG submission 114537) | Freshwater microbial communities from Kabuno Bay, South-Kivu, Congo - kab_092012_11.1m | ecosystem: Environmental > Aquatic > Freshwater > Lake | place: Democratic Republic of the Congo...
CCGGAGGCCGTGGTCATAGTGGGCCACCCCCAGGTCCAGACCCAGCCTGGGGCGCAGCCGTACCAGGAGGTGAAGGAGGGCCACCGAATCCGGGCCGCCGGATACCGCCACCAAGACCCGGTCGCCGGACCGGAACAGACTCTCCCGGCGGGCATAGGCAAGCACCCACTCCGGTAGAGTCCCGGCCGCGGCGGGGTCCTCCAGAAACCCAGGGCTCACGAGGCCGGGGACCGACAAAGCTGGGCGATCACCTCCAGAATGGCGTCTTTGGAGAAAGGTTTGGCCAGGAAACGATCCACCACCGCGGACTGGTCGGCCAGGGCGGTCAGGTTGGGAAGCTCGGAAGAAATCATGATGATGCGGCAATCCGGCTGAAACTGTTTCAAACGCCGGGCCACCTCCAGGCCGTTGAGGCGGGGCAGGTGATAATCCAACACGGCCACCTGATACGGCTCGGGGAAATGATCGGAGTCCAGCTCCCGGTCAAAGGTCTCCAGGGTGGCGACCTGGTAACCGGCCCGCCGCAAAATTGACACCAGGGCTTCCCGGGTCCAGTGGTCATCATCGATCACCAAGATCCAGGGGCTCGGATCCACTGCCGCCTCCCATTGACCTGCCGCTTAAGGTGTAGGTTAGAGGTTGACCGGTTTCCCGTCAGAAAGCCGGCTGCCGGATTTCCCGGGTGGGGACGATGTAACCCTCTTGTAATAATTGTACCTGACCCTTTCCCCTTTGCGCAAGACGGGGTTTGAGGTTTTCGGCGGAAGCGGCGGCCGCCCCCGCCACTGCGGCAGCCTCACTCTGCCGGGGCCGCCGGCAAGGCCAGGTGGAAGGCGGCTCCCCGCCCCAGGGCGCTCTCCACCCAGATGCGGCCTTGATTGGCCTCCACCAGGGTCTTGCAGATATACAGCCCTAAACCCGACCCGTCCTGTTTATGATTGGAGAGGCGGTACTTTTCGAAGAGGTGCTCCTGATCCTCGGGGGTCAGGCCGCACCCCGTATCCGCCACGATAATTTCCACTTCCTGATGGTCGGCCCCGGGGAGCGCCTGCACCTGGATTTCGCCGCCCGAGGGCGTGGCGGCCAGGGCGTTGGTCAACAGATTGGCCAGGACGCGGTCCAGGGAAGGCTCATCCACCAGGATGGGTGGGAGGTCCGGCGCTGGCGGCGGGGCCACCAGATTGACCCCCTGGTGCAGGGCCAGGGCCCCGAAATGATGGAGCAGACGCTGGATAATAAACCCCGGGGGCACCGGCTCGGGCCGCAGAGCCAAACGCCCGGACTCAAAGCGGCTTAAATCCAAAACATTGTGGAGGTGTAACAGGAGACCTTCGCTCCGCTGGATGATTCCCTGCAACTTGTGATGAATCGCCGGGGGCAGGGTTTCATCCTCCAGGGCCTCGATGGTCAGGCGCACCCCGGTGAGGGGCGCCTTGATGTCGTGGACGATCATGGACAGAAAATCGGCGTTGGCCGCCACCCGGTCCCGTTCTTCCTGGAGGAGGCGGGTTTTTTCCCGCAGAGCCCGGGTCATGGCGTTGAAGGACTCCGCCAGTTCCCCCAGTTCATCCCGGCTGGTCACCGGGATATCCCCGGCCAACTCCTCCAGGGCGGCTTTCCGGGTGCCTTCGGACAGGTGGGTGATTTGGCGGCGCATGCCGGAAGAGAGCCAGAAGCTGAGGAACCAGCCGATCAGGGCGGCAGCGGCCCCCACCCCGAAGATGACCAGCTTCAGGGTCAGGAGGGTGGGTTCCAACTCCCGGCGGCTGACCCCCACCACGATCAGGCTTTCCCAGGGTTTTTCCCCTTCTTCCAGGGGGAGGAAGGTGATGGTGTAGTCCTCATTCCCCAGCTGGACCTGCTGGACTCGCTCAATCAAGCCCTTGCCGCTGGCCGCCAGGTCCCGTTGGTGGAGGAGTTCCTTCAGGGCGTTCTCCGGCAGGTCCTTAAAGGAGTTGACCACCAGGCGATCGCCATAGAACATGGCCACCTCGGCCCCGGGGCGGGAGAGGGACTCCACAAAACCCCGGTCAATGAGGAGCCCGGTGAGGACCACCCCCACGACCGCATCCCCGGAGCGGATGGGGGCCGAGGCGCTCAGGGCGATGGAATCTTTCCACTGGGTCATGCGGGAGGCTTCTTTGCCCTTGAGACCGGCCCGCACCAGGGGATTGCCGGAAATATTGACCCCCAGACCCCCAGGATCATGGGCCCGGACCTGGATGACCCCCTGATTGTCGGTAATGGTGAGGATGTGGAGTTCGGTGGCCTGCATCATGGGATTCGCCAACTGCCGCAACAACTCCATGTTGCCCCCGGCCAGCAGCTCTCCATAGGTGGGGTTGTCGGCCAGGAGGCTGGCGGCTTGCTGCACCCGTTGAATCTTGCCCAGGTATTCCGCCAGCACCAGCCGGGCCACCAGTTCCACCCGCTGGCGGTGCCATTCCAGGATCTGCCGGGTGGCCAGGTATTGGATCACCAGGAGCAGGCCCACCAAGGCCACCAGCAGGGACAGCAGGGTGACCCCCAAAAGCTTGCTGCCGACTTTACTCCGACGCCACATGAAAAAATAATAGCATATTCCAGCTTCTAAAGAAATGGGGGCATTCCCGGCAGGGTGGGTCAGGTTTCGGCAAGGGGTTGCAGGAACGGCTGAGACCGCCTTGCTGCAAAGGCGCATGGTAAAGCCGGCCCCCCTTAGAAGCGGGGCCGGCCGGCGGGCGGTCAATGGCCGAAGCCGGCGGTCATGCCCTCATCACTCAACCGATTATGTCATTCCAAGCCTGCAGACGTTCCACTTTTTCGTCCTTGAGGATCACCTCTTCTCCCCGGAGGAGGCGCTCCACTACGGTGAGCAGATGCTGGGCGGCCAGTTGGTGGGGCAGGTAAACATAATCAGCCCCCGCCTCATAAAGTTTCAGGGCCTGGGACGGGCTGACCGCGGTGACGATGATCCGGGCCTGGGGGGCGGTCTTCTTCATCTGCTTGATAATCCTGTAATTATTCGTACCCACCAGGATCTCATCGGGGATGGTGGAAAGCACAATTCTGGCGCCGTCGATCCCGGCATGGTGCAGGGTTTCGGGGTTGCTGATGTCGCCGTACACCACCTTGACGCCGTGGCGGGGCAACCGCTGAAATACCCTTGGGTTGAAGTCCACCACCACCATCTTGTCTTGAATATTCACCCCGGATTCCTCCATCTCCCGGATGAAGGCGCTGGCCACCCGGTAAAAGCCCAAAAACGCGATGTCCTTCGGAGCTGCGGCCACCTCGTCGGTGGGGGCGCTCTCCAGGTCTTTGAAGCCGATCCGGGCCAGGATGCCGCTCAAGAAGTCCTGGAGATTATGGTTGTATTTGATCATGTAGGTGGAGGCGATGGAGGTCATGACAAACACGAAGATGATAATGGTTTGAATGTCCGGGACGATGTGCTTCTCCTTGATGCCGATCACGGTGATCACCAGGGCGAACTCGCTGATCTGGGAGAGGTTGATGGAGGTCAGGAGGCTGACCCGGTTGCCGTTTTTCAGGAAGTAGAGGATGGGGTAGATGGACAGAAAACGGGAGGCCACCAGGAAGAGGGCCGTCACCCCGGCCACCAGCAGCATGCCCAGATTGTCCAGGGGATTGGGGATGACCATGCCCAGGGCCACGAAAAACAGGGTGATGAAAAAGTCACGGATGTTGAGGATCTTGGAAATGATATCCAGGTTGTAGGGAAAGGTGGAGATGGCCACGCCGGCGATCAGGGCCCCCATTTCCATGGACAGGCCCACGGAGCCGGCCAGACCGGCGATGAGGAAGCACCACCCCAGGGAGGCCACCAGGACGAGTTCCGGCAGCCGGGCGATCTTCCGAAAAACGGCGCCCAGGACGTATTTGCTCAGGGACAGGCTGATGCCCACCAGCAGGGCGGCCTTGCCGAACTGGATCAGGATGGCCAGGAACTGGGGGTCGTGCAGGGTGGATTGGATGCTCAACACCACGATGGCCCAAATGTCCTGGAACACCAGGATGCCCACGGTGAGCCGGCCGGCCAAGGTGTCCAGTTCGAATTTTTCATAGAGGAGTTTCACCACGATGGTGGTGCTGCTGATGGCCACACATACGGCCAGATAGAGCAGATCATACTGGCCGCCCAGGACCTTGACCCCGAAAATCTCGTATTCGAAGGGCTCGCCGATGGTGAACCCCAGCAGCATGAAAAAACCCAGGCCCATGGCGGTGCAGAGGATGAACTGAAAAACCCCTGCGGTGATGAGGGATTTTCCCGACTCCTTCAGCTTCTTGAGGTCCAACTCCAGCCCGATCATAAACAGGAGGAGGATCAGGCCGATTTCCGCGATGATGCTGATGTCGGCTTCGCTCTGGACCAAGCCGAAGCCGAACCGGGGGCCGATGGCCGCGCCTGCGGCGATATACGCCAGCAGAAGCGGCTGCTTCAGCAGGTAGGCCAGGTAGGCCAGGATGGTGGCGGCCAGGATGCTGATCCCGATGGCCGACAGCAGACCGTGCCCGCCGCCGTCACCGGCGGCCCAGGCAGCGTCAGGCGTCACCAGCAAAGCCGCGGTTAACCAGATCAGAACCACGGTCCGATACTTCTGCGTGCATAACCAGGCTGACAGCAAACCGGCGAACCTCCTTTCCGGCCTCCAGAGTCCCAAAGTCACCTCTTCTTATTAGAGGCTTTTTCGGCCAGATGCAAAACATTGTTGAGGATCCGGGGACTTTCCCGCATCCTTATAATATTTCTGGGGTGGAAGGGAATTCTGCAGGCTTAAAAAAATGGCCCGGGATCCTGCCCCAAGCCGATTTTCACGCTGAAGTCATACGTCAGCTTCTGAGCTGATAGCATGAATTTTCGACCGTCAGCGGGATTTCCAGATATTATACTCTAAGTTGCCAACATTTCCCCTGGGTTTTCTGAAAAAATGAGACAATTAGTGGCAGTTCTCGGTCGAGGCGCTTAGAAGGGGCAGGGGGACCCGGAAGTCGCCCGGTCCCCCTGGATTGACCGACTCAGGCGGCCTTGAGGTTCTCCAGGGTCTTGGTGAACTGATGCACCGTACCGAGAAAATCCTGCGGGGCGTTGGCGGCCAGGGTTTTAAAGACCAGCCGCCGGGGGTCGACCCCGGCTTCCACCAGCTTTTCCTGGGCCAGTTCCACCCGCCACTGCGTCAGCTCCGTCCCCTTCTGGGATTTGCAGTTGTCCTGGTGGCAGACCAGCACCATCACCCCGTCGGCCCCGGCGGCGAAGGCCTTAAGGATGTAATCGATATCGATCTTGCCGCCGCAGGGCATCTTCAGGGGGGTAAAACCCAGGGGCAGGGTGATGTGCCCCGTCCTTAAGGCCGCATGATAGGCGTCCCAGGAGGAATTTTTACACATGAAGGCAATGATCCGGGGCGTGAGGCGGGGATCGATGGTGTCCAGGGCCGCCACCACCTGGTCGTCAGTGAAGTTGTGGATCTGGATGGCCTTGTTGGGACACTGGGAGGCGCACACCCCGCAGCCCTGGCAGGCCAGTTCGTTGATGATGGCCCGGTTGTCCCAGGTGACGGCCCCGTGGGGGCAGAGGCGGTGACAGGTCAGACACAGAATGCAGCGGCCCCGGTCCACCACCGCCCGCCCTTGGGGGGCAGAGGCCGCGCCCTGGCCCAGGAAAAGCTGGACTTCCGAGATGACCGCGTCGGCTTCGGCCATGGCCTGGTCCAGGTCCATGACGGCGCGCCCCGGCCCGGCCACGTAAATGCCCCGGCGGTTGGTGATCACCGGCAGATAGCGGACGTTGTCCCCTTGGAAAAAGCCCACGGGGCCGGGGAAAATGCCCACCAGGTTGGCCAGGGCGAAATTGCCTGCGGCAGGCCGATAGACCTCGTCCAGGACCGCCAAATCGCAGGAGAGGGTCTCTTCTCCGTGCATCACCGGGTCAAAAAAGGTGAGGCGCAGCCGGTCATCTTCCCCGGAGAGTTTGGGAAGCTGGGGGAGCTTGAAGACGATGAGCCCGGCGTTCTGGGCCTGCTCCAGGGCGGCTTCCATATCCGGAGCCCCCACCTTGGCATCCCGGGTAAAGAGAAAGGCCAGGCAGTTCTCCCGGGCAAGCACCCGGCGGGCGTTGCTCAGGACCCGCCCCAGAACCAGGGGGTGGTTGTCGCTGCTGAAAAAGGCCACCCTGAGGCTGGGGGCCTGGGGGTCAAGGAGCGCCGCAATCTCTGCCGGGGCCGCCAGGAGTTCCTCCAGCCGGGATAGGGTGAGGACCCTGGGGGGGGATAACGTCACTGCGGCAAATTGCCCCGGTTCCACCTGAAGTTCCGGCGCCAGGATCACCGCCCCGATCTTTTCTTCCCGGGTCTCTTCAGGGGTCTGATACCGCACCCGGAAATTCCCCGGGCTTCCTTGAAAATCCGTGATCTTGGCTTCCAGGGCCAGGCGGATCAGGGGGTGAGACTGCACCTGCTGGAAGAGAGCCGCCAATCCCTCCTCCAAAGGCTGGGACAGCGGGACCCCGGGGATCAGGGGGCTCAAGGAGGCGTGGGGAGTGGCCAGAAGCACCGGATAGCCCAGGTCCGCCAGACTCCGGGCGGCCTGCAGGGCCGGAAAAGAATCGCCCCAGATCAGCACCTGGGGACTTACCGGAACCGTCACGGTGGTCAACGGCTTGGCCCGGCAAAGCTGGGCCGCGGTCATCAGGATCAAGTTTTGGGCCTTGATGTGGCAGAGACGGGGATCAGGGTAGTCCAGGGCTTCCTGAAGATCCACCTCGGCGATCAGTTCCGGATTCTTGTGAAAATATTCGATGAGGAGCTTCCGAATGGCCCGGGCCCGGCGATAGGGGGACACCGCGGCCACCACAATGGGCCGATCTTCCCCATGGTACAGGAAAGCCTGTAAACGCTCCCTCAATTCTGACGTGGTCAGCAGGGGGTTCAAGGCCAAGGCCCGGGCGTTATGCACACTGCCGGCCCACAGGCCCAGCCGGTGATAATCCAGACCAGAGACGTTCAGATCCAGTCCATGGGCCAAAATGATTTCTATTTCTTGAGTAATGATCATGACTTACCCTGGAGATAGAGGCTCACCTGCCGGGCTGCGCCCACCGCCTGGGTGATAGACCCGGCGATGTCCCGGGGGCCTTCGGCGGTGCCGGCCAGGAATAGCCCTGGTTGCGGCGTTAAAGACCGATGCTGCGCGTCGGCGGCCTGGAAAAACCCTTCCGGGCTCAACTCCACTTGGAGCATGGCGGCCAGGGCGGCGTTATCTTCGCCGGGGGAGATGCCCACGGATAAGACCACCAGATCGAAGACGGCTTCCAGGGGGAGGCCGCTGTCTTCCTGGAGGTAACGGAGTTTGACCCTCCCCTCGGCAGCTTCACTGAGGTCGCCGGGCAAGGCCCGGATAAGCTTAACGTCATGCCGGACCACCGCCCGGAATTGGCCGGGCCGCCGGCCGATGTCTTGCAGGTCCATATAGAAGGAGGTGACCTCGGAGTCCGGCAGCCGGTTCTTTAACAGGATCGCCAGCCTCAAGGTGTAGGCGCAACATACCTGGGAGCAATACGGGTGCAGGTGGTCCCGGCTCCCGACGCAATGGATGAAGGCCACCTGCCGCAGCGGCCCGCCGTTGCCGGGGCGCACCAGTTGGCCGCTGGCCCGAAGCATCTCCTCCAATTCCAGGGCGGTAACCACCTGGGGGAGGCGGCCGTATCCATAGTGGGGCCGGGAGCACGGGTCGGCCGGCTTATAGCCGGTAGCCAGGATTACGGCGGAGGCCTTCAACTCCAAAAAATCCTCCGGCCGGTTCAGATCGATGGCATTGGCCGCATCCCGGCAGACCACCTGGCAAATCTCGCAGGAGCCGTCCCGGAAATAGAGGCAATTCTCCGGGATCACCGCATACTGGGGATGATTCAGGGTAGACGCGGCCTGAATCATCGCCCCCTGGGACACCGCCGGACATTCATCATAACAGAGGCCGCAGTCCACACAGTAATAGGGGTCAATGATGCGGGGCTGCCGTTTGAAGGTGAGGTGGAAGTCCCCGTTTTCCCGGCGGGCCTGGATGAGCGTCGTCAGGGGGTAAAGGCGGACATCCGGCGCCATGAAGAGCTCCTTGAGGCGGTCTTCCACCAGGCAGGCGCCGCACTTCTGGCAGGTATCGGTGGCCTTGCAGCTCAAATTGGCGGCCCGGCCCCCAAAGAACGGGGACTTTTCCACCAGGGCGACTTCGCGCCCCAGTCGTACCAACTCCAGGGCGGCGCTGATCCCGGCAATGCCGCCCCCCAAGACCACCACCGCAAATTTCTTCTGGTTATTCATGATGATATCGCAAATCCGTCTGGTTAAGGAAAGGGGTCCAAGGCGACCAGGGCCGGCCTGCCCCCGATGGGTTCGCCTTGCACTCCCCGGTTGTTATAGTCCCGCAATTTCCAGGATTTTGGTCAAGAGGTCCGTCCGCCCCTTGGCCTTGAGGTAGACGCCGTCCGCCAGCTTTTCCTCCTTAATCTGCTGCACCAGGCGGCCGGCCACGGCCACGCCCCCGGCCATGATCTCCTCGGGCTCTTTGCCGCCCAGGTCCTTCACCAGGTCCGGGGGCAGGGAATAGACCTTGCGCCAGCGGCCGGCCGCGGCCCGGGCGATTTCATCGGCGCCCATGACCTTGACGCTCACCAGGAGCTTGGTAAGGTTGGCCGGGAAGTGTTCCCGGAAGCGGCGCAGTTTATCCAGGTCAAAGACCGGCGGAGTGACGAAAAATTGCGCCCCGGCGCTCAGTTTCTTTTCGAACTTGATGAGCTGGGGGGCCAGAGGTTCGGCTTCGGGGATGACCACCGCCCCCAGGAAGAAAGCGGGGCTGCCCTTTAAGGCCAGACCGGCGCTGTCATGTCCGTCCGCCAGTCCCCGGGCCACTTGCAGCAGTTGCACCGAATCGGCGTCGTACACCGGCTTGGCCTGGGGGTGGTCCCCCAGGGTGACGTAATCGCCGCTCACCAGCAGGAAGTTCTCCACCCCCAAGGCCGCGGCTCCCAACAGGTCGCTCTCCAGGGCCAGGCGGTTGCGGTCCCGGCAGGTTAGGAGGAGCAGGGGTTCCCCTCCGGCCTCTTGGACCAGGCGGGCTGCGGCCAGGGCCGAAAGGCGCATCCTGGCGTGTTCGTTATCCGGCACCCCGAAGGCCGCCACCCGCCCGGCCAGGGGCTTCACCGGGGCCAGCATTGCGTCCACGTCGATGCCTTTGGGGGGTTTGACTTCCACCACCACCGGAAAGGCGCCCGCTGCCAAAGTTTCCCGAAATTTACTCATGGGTGCCGTATCTCTTCTTATAAGCCGGGTGGATTACTGTCCCCGGGGTAGTGGTGCGGTCATGGGAATGGAGGGGCAGGATCTTGCGCATGGCATCCACCCGCCCTTCCAGCTCCAGGCGGTGGTGGATCCGGCTCCAGGCGCACTCCTTTTCGGGGTCCACCTCGCAATAGCCGTTCAGGGTGCCGCCGCAGGGACCGTTGAGGAGGCCCTTGGGACACATGGTCACCGGGCAGATGGCCCCGGTAACCCCCAGGTAGCAGTTCCGGCAGGCCCGGCAACGCTCCGTGTAGAATCCCACCTCGTTGTTGACCCCGATGAAGGTGGTGTTCACCCCGGGGAAAATGGGCTGCAGGCCGCAGATTTGCTTGAGAAACTGCACCCCGGCGCCGCAGGCCATGGAGATGATGGCCTCATAGTCCATGATGAAATGGCACAGGGGGGTCAGGAATTCCTTGTCGCACTGGCGCTCCACGGTGATTTCCCCGATTTCCACCCGCTTGTCTTCCAGCCCCAGGGCCAGCCTTAATTGGGAGGCCAGAAGCCCCACTTCTTTTTCACCCCCGGCCAGACAGACGGCCACGCAGGTGCCGCAGCCGACGATCAGGATCTTCTTGTAGGGGTCGATCATGGCCTTGATTTCGGCAAAAGGTTTTCGTTCGGCAATAATCATGGTTGCACCATATTCTCCAGTTGTTCCAGCATCTGGGGATGGATCTGCTTGCCCCGGCGCAGGGGACTGGGCCCCAGGGCCTCCACCCGTTGGGTCATTTCATGAACCGCGGTCACCCACTTGGGGGCGTCGGACGCGGCGATCTCAAACATCTCCAGGCGTTCCGGCTCCAGGCCGATCTCCTCCAGGAGTTGTTTGGTATACTCTATCCGCTCACGGGCTCTGAGATTTCCTTCCAGGAAATGGCAGCTGCCGGCCTCTCACCCGCCCACGAAGATGGCGTCGGCCCCGGCTTCGAAGCCCTTGAGGATATGGATGATGTCGATGCGGCCGGTGCACAGGTACTTGATGATGCGCACGGTGGCCGGATACTGCATCCGGGCCGAGCCCGCCATATCCGCGGCGGTGTAAGTGCAATAGGTGCACACCATGGCCAGGATTTTCGGGGTGAAGTTCATGTTCTGCTCCTCAATTTCAGGCAATCCTCCAATGTGCCATTGATCGGTCAGCTTCCGGTCTGATGACCATGCAACTCCGCCTTCTGAGGGCGAGTCGCCGCCGCGTTGCCGGTCAATTTCTCCTCTCTCTCACGAGGCCGCCAGTGGTTGGTCGGCCAACCAGGCAGTCCGTTCCTCCCGCCTGAGGGGGCTGGGCCCCAACTTCAGGGTGCGCTCCACCATTTTGGTGACGATGGCGGCGAATCTCGGCCCCTCCGAGGAGGACAGGTTGAACATCTCCAGCCGTTCCGGTTCAAAGCCGATCTGGGCCAAATCTTTTTTAAGCTTGTTGACCCGCTTTTTCGCCCGGATGTTCCCGATGAGGAAATGGCATTCCCCTTCGATGCAGCCTGCCACGAACACCGCGTCCACTCCGGCCTCGAAGGTCTTTAACAGGTGAATGATATCCACCCGTCCGGTGCACGGCACCTTGATAATCCTCACATTCGGGGGGTATTGCAGTCGCATCGAACCTGCCAGGTCCGCGGCGGTGTAAGCGCAGTAGTGGCAGCAAAACCCGACGATCTTGGGAGACCACGTATCGCTCATGTTATTTCCTGTCAGCCCGCGGCTAGGGCCGCCCCCTGGGCGATGATCTGGGAGTCGGTAAAGTTTTGCAGGGTTATGGCCTTGCCCGGGCACTCGGACGCACAGAGACCGCAGCCTTGACAGGCCGCAGGGTCGATAGAGGCCGTGGGCACGGTGTGGTCAATGACCGGCACCTGATAGGGACAGATCCGGACGCAGGTCAGGCAGACGGCGCACTTTTCCGGATCGACCACGGCCACCGCGCCGCCCACGGACATCTTTTCCTGGGCCAGGACGGCCAGGGCCCGAGCCGCCGCCCCCTGGGCCTGGACGATGGACTCTTCCACAAACTTGGGGCTGTGAGCCAGACCGCAGAGAAAGATGCCGTGGCAGCCGAAATCCAGGGGCCTCAGCTTCATGTGGGCCTCCAGGAAGAAGCCGTCGGCATCGATGGGCAGCTTCATGAGACTGGCCACCTCCTGGGCGATGGGGTCCGGTCGGATGGCGGCGGAGAGCGCCAGATATTCAGCCTTCAACTTGATGGTCGCCTTAAGGTTCTGATCGAAGACCGAGACCATGACGCCGTCCCTGGCGGGCGTCACCTCCGGTTTGCGCTCCGGCTCGTAGCGAATAAACTGCACCCCCAGGTCTCTGGCTTTTTTATAGTAAATTTCCTTGAAGCCATAGGTGCGGATGTCCCGGTAGAGGATGAAAATCCTGGCCTGGGGCCGCATTTTCTTAATGGTGATGGCGTTTTTGATGGCCTCGGAGCAGCACACCCGGCTGCAATAGGGATGCTCCGGCTCCCGAGACCCCACGCATTGGATCATGACGATGGTGGGGGTGGGGCTTAAGCCATTGGGAGAGTCATCCAAAAACCTCTCCAACTGGATTTGGGTCAGAACCCGGGGGGATTCGTGGTAGAGATATTCCTGGGGGGAGTATTCCCGCCCGCCGGTGGCGATCACCACTGCGCCGATCTCCACCTCCCACTTTTTGTGGGGAGATTCCAGATGGCATTGGAAGTTCCCCACGCTGCCAGCGAACCTGGTTATCTTGGTATCGGGCCACCAGTGGATATTCGGGTGCGCTTCCACCTGGTAGGCCACCTCTTCCAGATAAGGGCGATAGGGAAAACCTTCCAGGGTCTGGCGCATTTTATCCGCCAAACTCCCGGCGAAGCGGGACTGGATCTCGGGCATATACACCTGGTAGCCGGCCTTGGCAATGGTCAGGGCCGCCACCAGACCCCCCAGGCCGCCTCCCACCACCAGGGCCCGTTGTTTCACCGGGCTGGGCAGTTCGTGGAGGGGTTTCAGCATGGTGGCCCGGGCCACCGCCATACTCACCAGGTCCTTGGCCTTCTGGGTGGCCTGCTCCGGCTCCCGCTGGTGCACCCAGGAATCCTGGTCCCGGATGTTGGCCATATCCACCAGGTATTTATTGAGCCCGACTTTCCGCAGGTTGTCCTGGAAAAGGGAGAGGTGGGTCCGGGGGCTGCAGGAGGCCACCACCACCCGGTTGAGACGGTGCTCCTCCACCATCTGGCGCATGGCCTCCAGGGAATCGGTGGAGCAGCTGAAGGTGTAGTGGTCGGCAAAGACCACCCCCGGCAGGGTCCGGGCATAGTCGCTCACCTGGACCACATCCACCACCTCGGCGATATTGACCCCGCAGTGGCAAATGAACACGCCGACGCGGGGGGCCTCGCCGGTAACCTGCCGTTCCTCGGGATAGACGGCCTTGGACAAGAGGGTGCCCCGGGCCTCGCTCAAAAGCGCGGCCGCCACCCCCGCCGCGGCGGAGGCCTGACTCACGGTTTCCGGGATGTCTTTGGGCGACTGGTAAACCCCGCAGACAAAGATACCGGGGCGGCTGGTTTTCACCATCTCGAACGGCGGACTCTCGACGAAACCCCACCGGTCGGTGGCAATGCCGCAGACGGCCGCCAGATTCTTGGCGGCGGGATGAGGGGTCAGGCCCACGGAGAGCACCACCAGATCAAATTCCTCCGCCCGGATGTTGCCGTTTTCGTCCACGAAGTTGAGTTCCAGGTTGTGGGTCCGGGGGTCTTCCGTGGTCCGGGAGACCATGGAGCGGATGAAGCGCACCCCGTTCTGATCCCGGGCCTGTTCATAGAAACGGTCAAAGCCCTTGCCCTGGGCCCGGAAGTCGATGAAAAAAATCGCGGCATCCAACCGGGGGTTTTGGTTTTTGGCGAGGACGGCCTGCTTGGCGGCGTACATACAGCAGACATAGGAGCAGTATTCCCGACCGATGGAGGCGTCCCGGGAGCCGACGCACTGAATCCAGGCGATTTTCTGGGGGCTGGCCCCGTCGCTGGGCCGCTTCAACTGGCCGCGGTTAGGGCCGGTGACCGAGAGCAGGCGCTCGAATTGCAGAGAGGTGACGACATTCGGGTAGCGGCCGAAGCCATATTCCGGCTTTAATTTGGCGTCGAAGACCTGAAAGCCCGGCGCCAGGATCAGGGCCCCCGCTGCCAGGGTCACGGTTTTCGGCTGTTGCTGGTGGTCGATAATCCCGGCCAGGCAGGCCGACACGCACTGCATGCACTCACAGCAGCCGCCGCAGTTGAGGCAGCGCTCCGCTTCCCTCCGGGCCTCCGTCTCGGTGAAGTCCCGGAAGTTTCTGTCGGTGTCGGCCCCCCGGTACTCCGGCGGGAGGGAGATAACGGCTCCCCGGAGCTGGCCTTCCTCATTCCGGGGGACCTTGGCCCAACGCCTATGGGCATTTTTCCCCGCGGTGCGGCCCGCGGCCAGGTCTTCCCCCCTGAGATAGCGGTCAATGGACTCCGCCGCTTCAATGCCGCCGGCCACTGCCTCGATAACGTTCCAGGGGCCGGTGTGGGCCTCTCCCGCGGCAAACACCCCCGGCCGGGAGGTCTCGTAGGTCGTTTCGTCCACTTCGATGCCGCCCCCGGCAGAAAGCGTGACGCCGCTATCCTTCAAGGGGCCAGGCTCCAGGCCCCGGCCCGTGGCCGGGACAATCATCTCCACCGGCAGCTCGAACTCCGTCCCGGGGACGGGCGCCGGCTTACGGACCCCGGCGTCGTCCGGCTCCCCCAGCTTCATTTTGAGGCACAGCAGCCCTGAGACCTTGCCGTCCGGACCCGTGATCACCCGGAGGGGAGCGGCCAGGGGGATGATATTCATTCCCTTGCCCCAGGCCGGCTCGGTTTCAGGGGGAAACCCAGTCATCTCATCCCGACTGCCGGCATAGAGGACGGTCACCTCGGAGCCCAGGTCCCGGGCGATCCAGGCCACGTCAAAAGCCACCCTGCCGCCGCCGATCACCGCCAGCTTCTTGCCTGGCGTCAGGGCCTGCCCCAGGTTTCGCCGCCGCAAAAATTTCACCCCCTGGATGACGCCTTCGGCCTCCTCTCCCAAGATGCCCAGGGCTTGACCCGCCTGGCAGCCGATCCCCAGGAAGACGGCCTGGTAGCCGTCCTTAAAGAGTCCGTCCAGGGTGAAATCCCGCCCCAGGGCCATACCGGTTCTTAATTCCACCCCCTGGCGCAGGATGTGCTCGATCTCCCGGTCCAGGACCTGCCTGGGCAGCCGGTACTCGGGAATCCCGGCCCGCAGCATGCCCCCGGCTTGGGGCAGGGCCTCGAACACGGTGGAGCGGTAGCCCCGGCGGGCCAGGTGGTAGGCGCAGGACAGCCCCGCCGGGCCGGAGCCGACAATGGCGATTTTCCCTTCCCTGGTCTCCACCGGGGGCAGGGAGACGTCTTCCAGGTCAACCTGGTCGGCGGCAAAGCGTTTCAAATCGCAAATGGCGATGGGGGCGTCCACCTTCCGGCGCAGGCAAAGCTCTTCGCAGGGATGGGGGCAGATGCGTCCCAGAACCCCGGGCAAAGGCAAACGTTCCAGGATGAGCTGGACGGCTTCCTGGTATTTTCCCACCTTGATGAGCTGCACATATCCCTGAACATTGATCCGGGCCGGACAGGTGAGGACGCAGGGGGGGCGGCCGTACTTTTTGATGGCAAAGGCTGACGGCACCGCCTGGGGGAAATGACGGTAGATGGCTTTCCGCTGCCCCAGGCCGGCGTCGAACTCGGAGGGGAGAGTCACCGGACAGGCCTCGGTGCAGACCCCGCAGGACTTGCACTTGGCCGCGTCGAGATAACGCGGCTCCTGTTTTAGGGTGACGGTGAAATGACCCGCTTCCCCTTCCAGACGGCTGATTCTGGACTGGGTGAGGATCTCGATGTCCGGGTGCTGGGCCACCTCGATGAGCTTGGGGGACAGGATGCAGGTGGAACAGTCATTGGTGGGGAAGGTCTTGTCCAACTGGGCCATAACCCCGCCGATGGAAATATCCCGTTCCACCAAGTAAACCTTGTAACCCGCGGCCGCGGCGTCCAGGCTGGCCTGGATCCCGGCGATCCCGCCTCCCACCACCATAATTGCGCCGACTTTATCTTGTTCCATCATGGCCTCAATGGTTACGCGAAGAAAAGAGCCTGAGGTTGATAACGGGTCAGCGGCCAATTAGAAGGAATCAAAGTTCTCCGTTTTCAGGTCTCTTGCCGACCGCACCCGGGTCGGCTGGCTGAAGGCCAAAAACTAAGAAGCTGCCTGATCTTCCGGCACCTCCTCCACCTCAATGGCGCAAATCTTGGATATGTACTGTTTATCCCGGTAGTGCCTTACCTGAATGGCTTTCCGGGGGCAGGCGCTGGCGCAACTGCCGCAACCCTGGCAGGCCGCCGGCTCGATGGCGACGACGCCCTGGTACTGGTCCACCCGGGGGACCCCAAAGGGGCAGGTGCGGACGCAGGTAAGGCAGATGACGCATTTCTGGGGATCGACGCAGGCCACCGGGCCGCCCAGGTACATCTGTTCCTGGGCCAGAACGCCCAGGGCCCGGGCCGCGGCTCCCTGGGCCTGGGCGATGCCCTCTTCAAAATACTTGGGGCTGTGGGCCAGGCCGCACAGGAAGATGCCGCTGCTGGCAAAATCCAGGGGCCGGAGCTTCATGTGCGCTTCCATGAAGAAACCGTCGGCATCCAGGGGAAGCTTGAACAGGTTGGCGATATCCCGGGAAGCCGGGTGCGGTCGAATGGCGGCGGACAGGACCAGATAGTCCGCCTGCAACTCGATGGGGGTCTTGAGGTTCTGGTCAAAGACCGAGATCTTCAGGACCTCGCCCGCGGCGCTCACTTCGGGCCGGCGCTCCGGTTCAAAGCGGATGAACTGCACCCCCAGGTCCCGGGCCTTCTTGTAGTACAGCTCTTTCAGGCCGTAAGTGCGGATGTCCCGATAGAGGATGAAGACCCTGGCCTGGGGCCGGAGCCTCTTGATGGTCAAGGCGTTCTTGATGGCTTCGCCGCAGCATGTCCGGCTGCAATATTGATGCTCCGGCTCCCGGGAGCCCACGCACTGGATCATCACCACGGTGGGGGACTCCCCCAGCAGGTCGGGGCTGTCCGCCGTCAGGTTCTCCATCTCCGTCTGGGTCAATACCCGAGAATTTTCCCCATAGAGGTATTCCCGGGGCTGGTATTCCACCGCCCCCAGAGCGATCACCGCGGCGCCGTAAAAGATTTCCCACTGCTCGGTGGGGGATTCCAGCTTACTGCGGAAATTGCCCACGTGCCCTGAAAAACTGGTCATCCGGGCGTCGGGCCACCAGCGGATGTTGGGATGTCCCTCCAGGCGGCGCACCAGGTCCTCCATGAACGGCTTAATGGCATGGCCTTCCAGGGTATAGCGCATCTTGTTGGCCAGGCTGCCGCCGAAACGCTCCTGGATTTCCGGCAGATAGACCTGATAGCCGGCGTCGGCAATGGTCAGGGCCGCCACCAGACCGCCCAGGCCGCCGCCCACCACCAGGGCCCGCTGCTTCACCGGGACCGGCACGTCATGCAGGGACTCCAGCGCCGTGGCGGACCCCACCGCCATTTTCACCAATTCTTTGGCCTTGGCGGTGGCGGCCTCCGGGTCGCCCTGGTGCACCCAGGAATCCTGGTCCCGGATGTTGGCCATTTCAAACAGATACTTATTAAGCCCGGCCTTGCGCAGGTTCTCCTGGAAGAGGGGCTCGTGGGTCCGGGGGCTGCAGGAAGCCACCACCACCCGGTTGAGCCGGTTCTCCATGATTACCTGGCGCATGGCCTCCAGGGAGTCGGTGGCGCAGGAAAAGGTGTAGTGGTCGGCATAAGCCACCCCCGGCAAGGTCCGGGCATACTCGGTCACCTGGGCCACGTCCACCACCCCGGCGATGTTCACCCCGCAGTGGCAGATGAAGACGCCTATACGGGGCTCCTCCTGGGCGACGTCCCGTTCCGGGGGATATTCAAACTTGGACAGCAAAGTGCCCCGGACCTCGCTCAAGAGGGTGCTGGCGGCCCCCGCCGCAGCCGAGGCCTGACCCACGGTTTCCGGGATGTCTTTGGGCGACTGGTACACCCCGCAGGTATAAATCCCCGGCTTGCTGGTTTCCACCGCCATGAAGGGCGGACTCTTCACAAAGCCCCACTGGTCGGTCTCGATCTCGCACACCGCCGCCAGCTTCTTGGTGGCGGGATGGGGGGTCAGACCCACCGAGAGCACCACCAGGTGGAAGGTCTCGGTCCGGAGGCGGCCGTCCTCGTCCACGAAGGTGAGTTCCAGGTCCTGGGTGCGGGGGTCTTCCGTCACCCGGGAGACCATGGCCCGGATGAAGCGCACCCCGTGCTCGCCCCGGGCCCGTTCATAGTAGCGGTCAAAGCCCTTGCCCTGGGCCCGGAAGTCGATGAAGAAGACGGTGGGCTCTATGCCGGGATGGTGCTCTTTGGCGATAACGGTCTGCTTGGCGGCGTACATGCAGCAGACGTAGGAGCAGTATTCCCGGCCGATGGAGGCGTCCCGGGAGCCGACGCACTGAATCCAGGCGATTTTTTGGGGTTCGGCGCCGTCGCTGGGGCGCTTGACATGACCGCCGTAAGGGCCGGTGGCCGAGAGCAGGCGCTCGAATTGCAGGGAGTTGATGACGTTGGGGTAGCGGTCATACCCGTATTCCGGCTTCAATCTGGCGTCGAAGGGCCGGAAACCCGGGGCCAGGATCAAGGCGCCCACCTCAAGGCTGACCGTTTTCCCCTTTTGTTCATAATCGATGGCTCCCGTTGGACAGATTTGGGCGCAGGCCCCGCAATCACCGGTGAGTAATTTTACGCAATTTGACTGGTCTATGGCCGGGGTGCTGGGCACCGCCTGGGGATAGAGGCGATAAATATTGCCCCGGGTGCCAAGCCCGGCATTAAAGCTGGATAACAAGGGTTTGGGAATCTTCCCGCTGATTTCTCCGATATTCTTGATATGACCTGTAGGACAAACAAAGGCGCAAGCCCCACAGGTCCGGCAAACCTCGGAAAATTCACCAAAAGGCGTGGTCACCTGTCTTTTGGCGCCCCGCCCCATGAAGCTGATCGCCCCCACTTTCTGCAGTTCGGAACAGACTCGGGTACATTTGCCGCAGAGGATGCAGTCATCCTGCCCTTTGGAAAAACTCGGCTCGGTGACCCCTAATTGCTGGGCAATCTCGGCCAGCTCGGGAACCTCGGGACAGCGCGACCATAAGAGATCGATGATCAGCCGCCGAGCTTCCAGGACCTCCTCGGAGTCCGTCACCACCTTCAGACCTTCGCTGGCCGGATAGGTGCAGGAGGTGGTCAACTGGGTGCGGTCCCCCTGGGTGACCTCCACTAGGCAGAGGCGGCAGCCGCCATAGGGTTTCATGGCTTTGTGGTAGCACAAGGTGGGGATATGAACCCCGGTTTGGCGGGCTGCTTCCAGAAGGGTGATTCCTTCGGGAACCTCAACTACCCGATTATTGATGGTTAAGCTGACCATAACTCCCTCTTTTACTCCACGCTGACGGCGTCAAACTTGCAGGAGTCGAAGCAGACGCCGCATTTGATGCACTTTTCCTGGACAATCCGGTGCACTTCTTTTTTGGCTCCTTCAATGGCGCCCACGGGACATTTGAGGCGACACAGCTGGCAGCCGTTACAGAGATCTTCTCTCACCCGGAAGGTAATCAGGGCCTTGCATACCTTGGCGGGACATTTTTTGTCCCGGATATGGGCCTCATATTCATCCCGGAAATATTTGATGGTGGTCAAAACGGGATTGGGAGCGGTTCCCCCCAGGCCGCAGAGAGACGTCTTTTTAATCAGCTCCGACATCTTGACCAGCTTGTCGATGTCTCCGGCGCGGCCTTCCCCTGCGGTGAGGGCTTCCAGCATCTCCCCCAACCGCAGGGTGCCTTCCCGGCAGGGGGTGCATTTGCCGCAGGATTCATCTTTGGTGAAGTCCAGGAAATACTTGGCCACATTCACCATGCAATCCCGGTCATCCATGACAATCATGCCCCCGGAGCCCATGATGGAACCCAGCACACTGAGGGATTCGTAGTCTACCGGGGTATCGAGATATTCCGGCGGGATGCACCCGCCGGACGGCCCCCCTGTCTGGACGGCTTTGAAGGCTCGGCCCCCTGCGATCCCCCCGCCGATTTCGAAGATCATCTCCCTTAAGGTGATGCCCAAAGGGACTTCCACCAGGCCGGTGTTATTGACCTTGCCGACCAGGGAAAAAACCGTGGTGCCCTTGCTTTTCTCCGTCCCATAGGAGGCATACCAGGCGCTGCCCCGGGAGATGATGGGCGCGATATGGGACCAGGTCTTGACATTATTGATGTTGGTAGGCTGGCCCCACAGACCGCTTTGGGCGGGAAACGGCGGGCGGGGGCGAGGTTCTCCCACCCTGCCTTCAATGGAAGCGATTAACGCGGTTTCTTCCCCGCACACAAAGGCCCCGGCCCCTTCCCGGATCTTTAGCCGAAAACCAAAATCGCTCCCGAAGATCCGGTCCCCCAGGAGCCCCATCTCCTCCGCTTGGGCGATGGCGATTTTTAAGCGGTGGATGGCCAGAGGATATTCGGCCCGGCAGTAAATATAGCCTTCCCGGGCCCCGATGGCATAAGCCCCGATGGCCATGCCCTCCAGGACGGCATGAGGATCGCCCTCCAGGATGCCCCGGTCCATAAAGGCCCCGGGGTCGCCTTCATCGGCGTTGCAAATCAGATACTTGGTGTCGCCGGCGGCGTTGCGGCAGAATTCCCATTTGAGGCCGGTGGGAAAGCCGGCGCCTCCCCGACCTCGGAGGCCCGAGGCCTTGACCTCGGCTATCACCTCTGCCGGGGACATCTCCGTGAGCGCCTTATACAATGCCGTATATCCGCCTCGGGCAATATATTCCTCGATGCGCTCGGGATTGATAAAACCGCAGTTCCGCAAGGCGATCTTCACCTGTTTCTGAAAAAACGGCAACTCGGTGTATTCTACGACCTCTAGCGGTAATTCAGGAGGATGGGGGTTGGCATAGGGGCGGGAAGTGCCTTCAATGAGAAACTCCTCGGCATCAATCCGGCAGAGCACATTCTCGGTAAAGACTTCGCCGGCCTGGATGGCCTGTACCAGTTTCTCCGCCTTTTCCGGGGTCATGGCCTCATAGCTCAGACGCACTTTTTGAGGGTAGACCACATCCACCAGGGGCTCCCGCTGGCAGAAGCCGATACATCCCGTAAGCTCCAAGACCACATCCAGACCGAGCTCGGCGATTTTGTTCTGCAAGGCCCGGTAAACCTTGTCGGCTCCGGACGAGATGCCGCAGGTGGCCATGCCCACCATGATCTTGATCTTTTGGGGATAGGTCAGGGCCAAACCCCGGACTTTTATCTCCTCAAGATGCTCTAAACTGGTAATCTTCATCCGGCGGCCTCCTCGTCCGCGCTCCCAAAGGATTCTGCATATGATTTGAGAATCCGGGGGATTACCGAAGGCGTCAGCCGACCGAAAATCTCCTCCCCCACCCGCATCGCCGGAGCCAAGGCGCAGCAACCGAGACACCGCACTACTTCCAGCGTGAACATGAAGTCCTCAGTGGTCTGCCCATGTTTGATCTTCAATTCCCGTTCCAGACGGTCCAGGATCCGGGGGGAACCTTTGACAAAACAACCCGTACCCAGGCAAACGCTGATAATATATTTTCCTCGTGGGACCAGGCTAAAGGCATTATAGAAACTGGCCACTCGCAGAATCTCGGCCAGGGGCAGCTTCAGTTCATCCGACACATGCTCCAGAGAACTGCGGGGGAGCCAGTTAAACTCCCGGTTGATCTCCAGGAGAATGGGCAGCAGATTACCGCGCTCTTCCCGATACCGGTTGATAATCTCTGCCACTTTTGCTTCATCGGTGGCCTTGGCGTAAGACGTCCGAGCCGCCTTTTCCACCCCCGGAAGTTGAACCTCGTAGCGGATGGGGCAGACTTCCAGACAGGCCCCGCAACCGGTGCACTTGACAGGATCAATATAACGGGGCTCCTGCTGCAAGGTGACGGTGAAATGCCCCGCCTCGCCTTCCAGCTTCTGAACCTCGGCCAGGGTGATGATTTCAATACCCGGGTGTTGGGCCACCTCGATGAGCTTGGGGGAAATCAGACAGGTGGAACAGTCGTTGGTGGGGAAGGTCTTGTCCAACTGGGCCATGACCCCGCCGATGGAAATATTCCGTTCCACCAGGTAGACCTTGTACCCCGCGGCCGCGGCATCCAGGCTGGCCTGCATCCCGGCGATCCCGCCGCCCACCACCATGATGGCGCCCACTTTGTCGTCAGGTTTTGAGTCCTGGGTTTCGGGTTCCGGGTTTTGAGTTTCTTTTTCCATGATATCGTCTTTTTATTGGCGGATAATCATCCAGGAAGGAATCTTTCGATTCGGTCGATACGTTCCCTGAGACGATGTATTCCTGTTTTGTTTCTTATCCCACGTTCATAGCCGGTGCGAGCCGGGTTTCTCCTTTGGCGGAGGGACCGCGGCCCGGGTTAAAAATTGCCGGACCTCACCGGCGGAGGCCTCCCCCCGGCCTCCGGCGCCATCGCCGAGGATTGACCCGCCTCCCCCCTCATCCGGTCAGTGAGAACAAAAGCCTCACAAGGGGAATTTTTTACTCCCAGGGGAGATTGTGGTGACCGGACCCCACGCCTTCCGGCCAAACCACCCGGTCCCGGCAAGGGTGAATCGGCGCCGTCATTTTTTCCAGGCCGGCCGAGGCATACTTCTCAGTATTCCAGAAAAACCGGCTTTATCCAGTCCATTTCCGCCGGCCCAACCTCTATACCCTGAGACCGATTTTTTCCAACAAGGGCACTGGGTCCACCAGGTGCCCCGCCAGCCACTTTTTTACCTCCGGGTGCCCCAGGGCCAAGCCGATAAGCTCGGTAAAATAAAAGACCGGCAGGTAATAATCCTGGCCGGTCTTTTTGGCGATGCGCTGCTGGGGCATATCCAGGTTGGCCTGGCACATCTGGCAGGAGACCACGAAACAGTCGGCCCCGGCCCTAAGGGCCCGGTCATAGAGACGCTGCACCAGGGTGTCGATGATATCCGGCCGGGCCACCGCCAGGCCGGCCCCGCAGCAGTCGGTCTTGAAGGACCAATCCAGGGGGTCCGCCCCCAGGACCTTGAGAAGCTGCTCCAGGTTCTGGGGATTTTCCGCCTCCTTTTTATCGGTGACGGCCGGGGGCCGGGCCACCAGGCAGCCATAATAGCCCACCGCCTTGAGGCCGGTCAGGGGCTGCACCACCTTGGCGGCCAAATCCTTCAGGCGGCCGTTCTGGGTGAGGTAGTCCAGCAGGTCCCAGATCTTGATGCCGCCCTGATAAGACACCCCGAGTTGGTCGCCGTCGGGGCCTTTCAGGGCCTTTTCGGCCACCTTGAGGCGGTTGAAGCACAGGGCGCACGGCACCACGACATCCTGGCCGGCGGCCGCGGCCAGGGCCAGGTTCCGGGCCGGCAGGGACAGGGACAGGTGGTGGTTGAGGCTGTGGGCCGCAGTGGCGCCGCAGCAATTCCAATCTTCCAGTTCCTCCAACTCCAGGTCCAGAAGGCGGGAGACCTCCTCGATGGAGGCGGCATAGTCGATGGCGGTTCCCTCCAGGGAACAGCCTGGATAGTAGCTTACTTTCACGGCTTTTCCTAAATCGGTGATTTTTTGAAAAAGGCTTTGATTTCCCGGACGCCCTTGAGTCGCCGGGGCAGGCGAAGGGGCAGCCGGCGGCGCCGGGCCAGTTCCCAGGCCATCCGCAGGTCTTCCACCAGGGCGCCGGACTTGAGTTTTGCCAGGGTGCCGCCGTTCCGCAGTTGATAAAGGCCCAACAGCAGCGGTTCCGACAGACGCCCGCCCCCCAGCCGCACCGCATCCAGGAAGGACTGGTGGAAGCTGGTCACCCCGGGCTGGGGTGAGGCGTACCCCTGGCGCAGGGCCTCCTCCTTGAGCCAGTCCATCACCCCGGCGATATCGATGTTGTTGGGGCAGCGGGTGGTGCAGGTTTCGCAGGCGGAGCAGACCCAGATGGTGCGGCACCCCAGCACCAGGGCTTCCTGACCCAGGAGCGCCAACCGGATGACCTGGTCAGGATAGAAATCCATCGCGAAGGTCAGGGGACAGCCGCTGGAACATTTCTTACATTGGTAGCAGGCCGACACGCCGGTTAGGCCCGCCAGGCGCTCCGCCAACTCTGGCGAGGGCTCCAAGGCTTGTGCGATAGTTTCTGACATAAGCATAACGCCGTATTTTTTAGTATTTTACCATTATAAGAGAAAATGGCGATTTTCCCAAAAACTAGTTTTCCCTCAGGCCGTTATCTTGACAATTGTGCAAACTTTATGCCAGGCGGGAGAAAGATCCTGGCTCCGGAACCTCCCTTTCCCAGGCCCGGTTTCCCCCTGAGTTTGGCAGGCTTTCCCCTGACAACTTATCAAAATTACCCTTAAGGGGCCTAAGCAGGCTGATGGAACTCCTCTTTTCCATTCCTTCATGCTGGCGCCCCCGCCCGGACTCGAACCGGGGACACAGGGATTAGGAATCCCTTGCTCTATCCATTTCTGAGCTACGGGGGCGCGGGTTGGCGGATGTCCACGTATGCCGGTGAATCTTTAACTGATGATATTTCTTGAATCTTTTCCAACAGGACCGTTAATCCTTCCCGGCTAACCATATCGTCGCGCTTAATAACGCTCAGGAGGGTTCAGGCGGTTCCCGCCATTATACGAAAGTAGTCCCGGCCTTGCAACCGCCGGTTATTGACGGCTGGCCGGCCAGCCGGGCTTTTCCTAAGATGCCGTCGTTCGGTTCCGGCGCACCGGACTTCCCGCTCCCGGTGCTCCGCCGCCGCCTGATGGGGGCCGAGGCGCTCCCGGCGACAGCCTCGGTAAAGGGCAAGGGAGGAAAACTCTCTCAGGTGACCGTGGCCCAGTAAGTATCGACGTTGGTCTGGATTTCCCGGATCAGGGCGTCGTTGCGCTCCGGGTGAAAGAGGTGGGCGAAGCGGCCCTGTCTTTCCAGGTAGGCCTCCACCGGCAGGCGGGGATGAGGGATTTTGGTATGTGCCACCCGGCCGTCCAGATATTCCTTCAGCGGCCAGACGCCGGTTTTGACCGCGAGCTTGCCGATCTCCACCGACTCCTGGGGGTCAAAGTCCCAGCCCGGAGGGCAGGGGGCCAGGGCCAGGATCAATCTGGGACCCTTAAGGCCCTTGGCTTTCTCGATCTTCCGGGCCAGGTCCAGGGGTTCGGCCCCCACCACCGTAGCGGCGTAGGCCGGCCGGTGCGCCGTCCAGATGGCGAAGAGGTCCTTTTTATACCCGGGAAAACCCCGAACGCCCCGGCTGGTGGCGGTCCGGGCCGCGTGGGGGGTGGCCTCGGAGTACTGCTGCCCCGTGTTGCCGTACCCTTCGTTGTCGTAACAGATATAGATAAAATTCAGGCCCCGTTCGATGGCGCTGGAGGTGGCCGACAGCCCTATGCCGTAGGCGGCCCCGTCCCCGGTGAGCGCCACCACTTCCAGGTCCTCTGCGGGAGTCAGGCGCCCTTTCTTCAGGAGGATATCCAGGGCGTCCCTTACCCCCTGGGCCCCGGCCGGGGCCGAGGCCATGGCCGTGTAGAGCCAGGACCCCCGAAAGGGAGTAAAGGGATAGACGGCCAGCAGGGTCAGGCAGCCCGCGGCGTTGACGAAGACGGTCCTGGCCCCCAGGATATCATAGATCTCATGGACGGCCTCCAAACCGCCGCACCCGGCGCACATGGGGGTGCCGGCGCCTAACAGGTGGGTGGAGGGGAGGGGGCGGGGGGGGGTGGGTTTGGTGGGGTTCATGATTTTTTCCAAAATTTTTGGTGTCCAAGTCTCTGCATGTACTCAACAAGTTTGTTTCTGAGCCCTTCCTCAATTCTTGCTTCAAATGTCATACCTACCGAAGTGAAGACTATAACTTTTAAACTTTTCAATCTTGATTTGGAATAATACATAAGAAAATTCTCTAAGAAGTCTTTAAGCCATCTGGAGTCATCTTCTAAGGGAAAGTAATACTTAGGTTCTTCTCCATCCCTGAGCCTGACCGGGAGAGCACTCGAAATACCATCTTGTATTGTTATTTGCTGAGCGTGTTGCTTTTTTAGTAGTCTAATCTTCCATCCGATACCCGTTATTTCAGCCTCCCTGTGGCCAACATTAACAATACGGATAGCCAGGTGGCTTTCCCGGTTGCCCTTGTGTAACGATGAGCTGATGACCGGCCGTAACATCTAATCTTACACGCTTGTCCTGTCGCGCGAGGTACAGGGATAGGGCAACAGCCGCAAGCGTGCCAATGGCCGAGAGCCACGGTGCAAAGGTGTTTATGAATTGCCATGTATCTCTTTCAAACATAATTACTTATGGGTTGCCTCCCTTATGCATATTGTAGATTTCCAACAGATATGCGCTCAGCCTCTTCAGCAACCGTCGGTGGCGTTTTGAAGAGATGGCCCCGATGTTGCCCATGAGGTGTTTCCGGGGGAGAGCCGCCAGGAAACCTAAACGGATGAGGGAATCGGCCAGCAGACCGCTACCAGTGAAATCCTCGTCCACCATGGTGATGAGCTCAGCAAAATCACCCGTCCAATGAAGGGTAAGCCTTTTTTATGGTAAGTTTAGGTGGCGGTGGGCACTGCCCACCATAATTATTCTTACTTCAGATACTCCTCATGGCTGCCGCAGCGCAGGAGAACATAACAATCTGAGTTTATGAGGAAGAACAAACGATAGTCTCGGGTAATTCGGGCTTCAAAGACATTCTCAAAACCTTTGATGAACTCTCCCTTAACTTTTTTCATTCGCAGGGAAGGGTGATGAGGATTGGTGACCACCAGTCGCAAGGCCTGTCCGGTTCTCTTTTTGATGCGATCCGGCAGTTTTTGGAAATCCCGTTTAAAGGGATTCGTGCGACTGATCTTCATGAATTCAGTTCTTTGATAAGGTCATCCAAGTTATCAAATTCCTTCGCCTCACCTTTCTGGTAGGCGCATAAGGCCTCCGCAACCTTCTTTTTCCCTGCCGGTGACAGAGTGGTTTCCTTATCCACCACCGCTTTGGGCTTAAAGAGTATTTTGGTTCCTGTCAATTCCGCTTCCATGAGATCGCCTTCGTTTATTCCTAAGATTTCCCGGAATTCCTTGGGCAAGGTGACTTGGCCGTGTCTTAAAACCTTGACCAGTGGCATAGCAGATTTCTCCTTTGGTATGTCGTGGCCATTTACATATTACGTAATTACGTAAAATCGTATCGCAAGAGGGCAAGGATGTCAACGAGGGTCGCTTCCCAATCTGTGCCGCTCCACCTGGGCGATGGCCTGAAGTTTCCTGACCTCCCGCAGTTCGTCTTCGGTAAACAGGAGCCGGGGCGGGGGGGCCTGGCCGTCCTGGGCCGCCTTCCGGGTGAGTGCGGCCATCTCATAGAATTCTTCCGGCGAGATATCCCGGCCGCCCAGGCCGCCGATGAAGCTCAACAGCACCGGCTGGTCTTTCTGGCCGTAGAGGGCCGAGGCCAGTTCGGTGAACAGCACCCCGCCCTTGCCCATGGACAGGTTCTGGTCAATGACCGCGGCGCCCCGCTTGCCGGCCAGAAGCTCCCGGAAACGCCCCGCCGGAAAGGGCCGCAGGAGCCGGGGACGCACCAGGCCGATCTTCCAGCCGGCGAGCCTGAGCCGGTCCACGGCCTCCCGGGCCTTGGTGGCAAAGGAGCCCATCATCACCAGGGCGAATTCGGCGTCATCCGTTAAGTAGGCTTCCACCGCCCCGTGGCTGCGCCCGAATTCCTGGGCGAAGGTCAGAGAAATCTCGTCATAGACCGCCAGGCCGTTGAGGGCCGCCAGGTGGGTTTCATAGCGGAAGTAGGAATAGGGCGTCCCTCCCAGGACCGCCACCGCCTGGCTCTCCGGGGCGCTGGCCCGGAACCTGATGGTCCCCGGGTCGAAGGGGCCGATGAACCTTAAGACCGCGTCGGCGTCGGGTATGGTCACCGGCTCCCGGGTAAAAGACAGGTAGAAACCGTCCAGATTGACCATGACCGGCAGGCGGACGCGCCTGTCCTCGGCCAGGCGGAAGGCCAGGAGAACGCTGTCCAGCACCTCCTGGCAGGTGGCGCAGTGCATCTGCAGGAAGCCGCTGTCCCGGGCCGCCAGGACGTCATTGTGGTCCGGTTCCAGGGTGAGGGGGGCCGACAGCCCCCGGGAGACGTTCACCAGGACCAGGGGCACCCGCCACCCCGCCACAGTATAGAGCATCTCCATGGCATACAGCAGCCCCTGGCTGGAGGTGGCGGTGAATACCCGCACCCCCGCAGCGGCTGCGGCCCCGGCCGCGGTGAGCATGGAGTGCTCGGAATCCATGGTCACCATGCGGCAGTCCATCTCGCCGGCGTCAATCCATTTGGAGATGGTTTCAATGATCTCCGTCTGGGGAGTAATCGGGAAGGCCGGCAGATAATCCACCTGGGCCAGCCGCGCCGCCCAGGCCGCGGCCCCGTTGCCGGTCAACAAGGTGCGCCTCATGGCCGGTCACCTCCCGCGGCCTGGACTGCCGCTTCCTGCTCCGGGACGGCTTCGATGACATGGGACGGGCAGGCGGTCATGCAGATCAGGCAGCCTTTGCAGTGCTGGTAATCGATCTCCGGGTAGCCCTCGTCGTTGATGCTGATGGCGCTGTCCGGGCACAGGGTGCTGCAGATCCAGGCGCAGCGCTTGCAACGGTGATAATCTATGAGGGGACGCATGGTGCGCCACAGCCCCGTCGCCACATGGGCGCTGGTGGCGGCGGCGTGAATCGCGGGCGCGGCAATATCGGCGTCTTCAAAGGGCAGGTCGATCCAGGGCGGTTTCTCATAGGTGTCCGCCGGGGCGTCTTTCGCCTCGGTCACCGCCCCGGCGTGGCGGCCCATGAGATCATAGGCTGCCAGGGCCTGCTGGAGATTCCTGTCCACCAATCTTTCTCCCAGGGGGGCCAATTCATTCCGGATCGCCTGGGCCAGGGAGTCCTGGGGGATAACTCCCGCCAGCCGGGCGGCGGCCCCGGCGCAGGCCGCGCCGACAAACCGGGATTCTCCCAGGTCCTTTAGCCCTGCGGCCGGCAAGATCAGCACCAAGCCTGGAAAATTCAGCCTTTCCCGCCAGATTTCGGGGGGGTCCGGACTATGCATCAGGAGAACCGTATGGCCGGCGACCCCGGCGAGCACCCCGGCCGCAGGGATCGTCACCAGGGTGGCGTCGGCCACGATGACCAGATCCGGACGGCGGATGATGCCACGCTCATTGATAATGCCCCGGGAGGCGCGGACATAGGCGAAGATGGGTGCGCCCCGGCGCTCCGCCCCATAGCGGGGGGCGTCCTGAACCTCAAAGCCCGCGAGAAAGAAGGCCGATCCGAGGAGGCGGCCCGCGGTCTTCATGCCCTGGCCGCCGCGGCCGTGAAAACGGATGCGATACATAAGGCTCTCCAGGGTCTGACGGTTAGAAAATCCCCCAGCGCTTCCAGGCCATGGCTTGCTTCACCCGCTGGACCGCCAATGACACCGCGGCTTCCCGGGGGAGGATTTTCCTGGTTTTGGACTCATCGAGCACAAAGCGGGTATTGCGGCTGACTCTTTCGGCAATGGCCTGGAAGACCGCGGTCTGGCTGGCTCCCTGGTATTCCATCGCCGCGCAGATCACCCCGCCGGCATTGCCGATGAAATCCGGCACGCACAGGACTCCCTTGTCATGGAGATATTTTTCGGCGCCTTCGGTGAGGGGAATGTTGGCCCCCTGAACCACCAGCCTGGCCTTGAGGCGGCTCACATTTTCCTCATTGATCACATCAGGGCGGGCCGCGGGAATCCAGATGTGGCAGTCGAAGTCGATCACCGCCTCCCGGTCGAACTTCTCGCCCCGGGGATAATCGGCTACGCTTTTGCCCTCTTCCTTCAGTCTGATGAGTTCCTCCACGTCGAGGCCCTCCGGGTGATAGACCGCCCCCTGGGAGTCCGCCGCGCCCACGATTACGGCTGACTTGGCGGCCAGGAAGCGGGCGGCGTGCTTGCCCACCGCCCCGAACCCCTGAATCACCACCCGGGCTTTTTCCAGCTTGAAGTCGCAAAAATACCCGCAATACTGCAAGGCGACTTCGGTAACCTGGCAGAGTCCCCAGCCGGTGGCGCCGATTTCATCCAGGGGGATGCCGCCGATTTCCGCCGGCAGTCCCACCACCCGGCCGATTTCGTCTTTGATCCAGGCCATGCACTCCTCGTCCGTGCCCATGTCCGGAGCAAAAATGTACTCGTGTTCGCTCCGCAAGGAGCAGGCCAGGGCCCGGATGAGGCGCTCCTTGTCGGGTTTGGGCATCTTGGGGTCGCCGTAGAGCACCACCTTGCCGCCCCCGTGGGGCAAACCGGCCGCGGCATTCTTCAGGGTCATGGCCCGGGCCAGCCGGAAGCACTCCTCCGTGGTAACGTCCGGGGCCATGCGCACGCCGCCCAGGGCCGGCCCGCAGGCCAAATTGTCCACCACCAGCACCGCCTTCAAATGAACCGACGGCTCATACACATGAATGATCTTCGCCGGCCCCAGTTCATCGGCGAATTGAAAAATATTCTGCATAGATGACCTCCAGTCCGTCAGAATCATTGTAAGACAACTTGCAGGGAAGTGGAAAAGGAAAAGTTGACATTAATAACCGTGGAAAAACCTTGTGAAATTGTTGCCGGCGACGCTGGGGTGAGCCGGGTCAATCCTGCCGTCAGGAGCGCTCCCCGCACCACCACAGGAGCGCCAACGCTATGAGAAAGATCTTCAGCGGCTGGGCCATGGCCGCGGGCAATTCAGCCACCGCGGTCATCTTGACCGGAAGTTCGGGATAGATGGCCCCCAGGCTTTGTCCATCTTGCCTCAGGGTGAACTGGCGCAGGAACACGGACTCCTTTTCCAGGGTATAGGTCTGCCCCTGGAACCGAACGACATGGGTGGCGGACAGGAGTCCCCGTTTATGGGCCCGTCCCCTGAGCTCGTGATTGGCTTCCAGGTAATACTCTCTGGTAAGCCCCAAAAACCCCAAGTTGCAGGAGACTTCCCAACGCTCCAGGTCCAAGGTCCAGGCGCCGCTATACCGGGAAGGAGCGATCTCCAACTCAGTGATGAAGGTCTCTCCCTCGGAGAGGGTGAACTCCCGGGAGAGTCCGGCCAGATGGGGGACGTGGGAGAGCACGCTCTTGGGCTGGGCCAGGAGACGGGCGACCGCAGGTGCGGCAGGTTCCGCCGGCGGCAGAGGGGTGGTTTCTGCGAACCGGGTCCCGGCTTGGGCGGCCTCGCGCAGCTTTTCCAGGCTTGCCCCGGGAATCGTGCCAAGCAACAGCTTCACCCGCTGAGCCAGCGGCGGGTGAACGTTTAAAATGCCGCTCAGCCAGGGACTGCGCTGCGGGTTAGGGTCCACGACGTAGAGGTGAGCGGTGGCCTGGTTGGCCGGCGCCGCGGCGTTGCGGCCGGTCCCCAGCTTTTCCAGAGCCCGGGCCAGGGCCTCGGGATTGCGGGTCAGGAGGGCGGCGTCGGCGTCGCTTAGGAAGGTCATCTGCCGCAGGGCGGCTTTCTGGAGGATCACCCCCAACACCGGCGCCAGCAGCAGACAGTAACCGGGAAGGAACCACCAGAGATAAAAAAACGTCTTATTGATGCCCAGTTCCGTGCTCAGCTCCCCCACCAGCCAGAGGGCCGAAAGGTAAGACAGCAGGGCGCCCCCCACCAAGACCAGGAACAGCGTCAGGCAGCCTGCCCCCACCAGCCGGTCCACCCGGAAGAGGCAAGCGAACAGCCGGGAAAAAAGCCGATAAGGCAGCCAGACCGTCCCCAGGAAGGCGGCGAGCACCGTATTCCTCCTGGTTTCCTGGTTGCCGATCTGGGAGAGCGCATGGGCGATGACCCCTTCCAATTCCCGGCGCTCCAGCAGTTTGAGGAGCCCCCGGGTGACCACCAGAGACGCCTGGTCGGGACTCAGCCCCAGGGTCAAGGCGTTGGCTGCGGGCGTCTCCACCACATACAGGGCCGGCTGGGGCAGTCCCGAACCGATGCAGAGGTTTTCCACCACGCGATAGAGGTCTTTTTCCTGCTCCCGGGCGACCGGCGCCGCGCCCGCCAGACGAAGCACCCGGTTGGCGGCCCCCCGGTACAGGAGCCAGGTGATGAGCAGACCCAGACCCAGGGCGGCGAGGACCGCCGCGACGATGCCGATCGCGGCCGCGCCGGGGGTTTGCAAGAGGGTAAAGACATCGAAGCCGATGAGGGCTGAAACCATGGGGACCATGATCATCATGATCCAGCCCTCCCCGAAATACAGGGCGGCAAAGGCGAAGTAGGGGGTCAGGGCCAGGGCGAAAAGAACTATCAGCCAGGCAGCGGCCCGGCGATTGCGGCCAACTCGGTCATAAGCCGATACCGGCGGGGGAAGCTCGTCCGACACGGGAGGCTCCTCTGGTCGGGGTCGGTTCATGGGTTGGAATTACCCGGGACCGTTTGGCCGTTGTCGGCTTCGGCCTGGAAATATTCCACGGACCTGAAACGGCACAGCCAGGCAACCACCAGGGCGGGGACTGATTGGATTCGAAGGTTGTATTCCTGGGCGCACTGGTTGTAGAACCGGCGGGCATAGGCGATTTTCTCTTCCACATCCTCCAGTTCCCGCTGCAATTCCAGGAAATTGTCCGAGGCTTGGAGATTGGGATAGTTTTCCGCCACGGCCAAGAGGCGCCCCAGGGCCGCGGCCAGGGCCAGGTCGGCCTGACCCGCAGCAGCCGGGTTCGGGGCCTTTGCCGCCTGGGCGCGCCTTCGGGTGACTTCCCCCAGAAGTTGTCGCTCGTAGGCGGTGTAACTTTTTACGGCGGACACCAGGTTGGGAACCAGGTCCGCCCGGCGCTTGAGCTGAGTGGTGATGCCGGCCCAGGCCTCCCGGGTGCGGGCCTCGGCGCGAACCAGTCCATTATAGAGGCGGATTGCCAGGAGGAGGAGAACCAAGAGGGCGCCGCCTGGCAGCAGGATTTTCAGAGGCAGCGCCATGAAAGGCTTCCCCTACTTCCCCGGTTCCAGGCCGTAGGATTTGAGTTTGCGGTAGAGGTGGGAGCGTTCCAGGCCGATCTTTTCGGCCAGGAGGCTGACATTGCCCCGGCATTCCTCCAGCTTGCGCCGGAGAAACTGCTTTTCAAACAGGGCCCGGGCCTCCCGAAAGGACGGCACCTGGAGGAAGGGGTCGATGAATTCGCCTTCGCCGCCCTCTTCCGGGGCCTGGTCCCGGGCGGTGATGGGCAGGTCGGCGGCTTGGATGACGGTCCCGGCGGTGAGGATGGCCAGGCGCCAGACGAAGTTTTTCAGCTCCCGGACGTTCCCCGGCCAGGGTTGGGCCCCCAACACCTCCAGGGCCTGGGGGCTGAAGGTCTTAGGGGGGGCGTTGTTTTCCTGGGCCAGTTCCTTGAGGAAGTGGGCCGCCAGCAGGGGGATGTCCTCCCGGCGCTCCCTTAAGGGCGGCACGGTGAGGGGAATGACGTTGATCCGGTGGTACAGGTCTTCCCGGAAGGCGCCCTGGGCGATCTCTTCTTCCAGGTTCTTGTTGGTGGCGGCCACGATGCGCACGTCCACCTGGATGGGCCGGCGGCCCCCCACCCGCTCGAAGCGCTGCTCCTCCAGGATGCGCAGGATCTTGGCCTGGGTCTTCAGGCTCATATCGCCGATTTCATCCAGGAACAGGGTGCCCTCGTGGGCCAGGTCGAATTTGCCCCGGTGGCGGTCGGTGGCCCCGGTGAAGGCCCCCTTTTCGTGGCCGAAGAGCTCGCTTTCGATGAGGTCTTCGGGAATGGCGGCGCAGTTGACCTCCACAAAGGGGCGGTGGGACCGCCGGCTGAAGGCATGGAGGGCCCGGGCCACCAGCTCCTTGCCGGTGCCGTTTTCCCCGGTGATGAGCACGCTGGCGTTGGTGGGCGCCACCAGGTTCAGGGCCTCCCGCAGCTTCCGGATGGCCTCGCTCTTGCCGATGATCTTCTTGACCGGCGCGGCCTGCTGACGCAGCCGCCGGTTTTCCTCGGACAGGCGGGCCAGCTCCAGGCCGTTGCGCACCGAGAGGAGGATCTTGTCGGCGTTGGGCGGCTTTTCGATGAAGTCGTAGGCCCCTAACCGGGTGGCCCGAACGGCGTTTTCCACCGAGCCGTAAGCCGAAATCATCACCACCGGCAGGAAGGGATAGCGGCGCTTCAGTTCCTGGAGCACTTCCAGGCCGTCCATCCCCGGCAGGGCGATGTCCAGGAGCACCAGGTCCGGGGCCTCCTCCCCCACCAGCTTGAGCGCGGTCTCCCCGTCCGGGGCCGAGAGCACCTCGAAGCCCTCGTCCTGGAGGATGCCCGAAACCACCTGGAGAATCTGGGGCTCGTCGTCAACTACCAGCAGCGTTCCCGGCATATTCGGCCCTGTGCATGGGGATATTGATGATGAAGCGGGCGCCCCGGGGGTGATTGTCTTCCACCCGGAGGATTCCCTGGTGCTCCGCCACGATGGAATTGACAATGGCCAGTCCCAGCCCGGTGCCGCTCCGCTTGGTGGAGAAGTAAGGCTCGAAGATCCGGATCTTGTCCCGGTCCGGGACCCCTACCCCGGTATCGGCCACCACCAGCTCCACCAGCTCCCGGTTAACGTCTCCCTTCACCGTCATGGTGATGGTCCCGCCCGCCGGCATGGCCGCCAGGGCGTTGTCCAGGAGGTTCAGGAGCATCCGCTTGACCTGTTCCCGGTCCAGGAGCAGGGGCGGCAGGGCCGGGTCGGGGTGGAACTCCAGGCTGATGCGGGGTTGAACCTCCTGATAGAGGAGCAGGGTTTCCTGGACCAGGGCGTTGAGGTCCTGGGGGGCCAGGGTCAAATGCGGCAGCCGGGCGAACCGGGAAAATTCATCCACCAGATTCTTCAGTTCATCCACCTGATTGATAATTACCTGGGTGCATTCGTCAAAGAGTTGGTTATCTTCGCCCAGGCGGTCCTGAAAGCGGCGTTGCAGGCGCTGGGCCGCCAGCTTGACGGGTGTCAGGGGGTTTTTCACTTCGTGGGCGATGCGGCGGGCCACTTCCCGCCAGGCCGCCAGGCGCTGGGCCCTTTCCAACTCGGTCAGGTCCTCGAAGACCACCACCACTCCCAGGTCCTGGCCCGCCTCATCCCTCAAGGCGGTGGTTTTGACCAGCAGGTAGAGGGTCTGATCCGGCAGAACCAGATGCAGGTGCTTTTCCACCATGCCCCGGGGGGACTTCCGGGCCTCGGCCGCCACCTCGGCCATCCGGTGGAATTCCCCCGCGGGGAGGAGCATCCGGGCATCCTGGCCCAGGATGTCTGCCCGCTGCAGCCGGAGCATCTGGGCGGCGGAATCGTTGATCGTGGTCACCCGGCCGCCGGCGTCGATGCCGATGACCCCGGCCGCCACGTTTTTCAGGAGGATTTCCATATCCCGCTTCTGGGTGGAGATCAGGGCGTGGCTGTCGCTCAACTGCCGGTAGGCCGCGGCCAGTTGCGCCTGGCTTTGCTGCAGGTCCTGGGTCATCTTGTTGAAGGATTGCACCAGAAAACCGATTTCGTCCCGCCCGCCCTCGTCGATGTGGATATCATAATTTCCCCCGGCCACCTTCACCGTGCCTTCGGCCAGTTGGCGGATGGGGGTGGTGATTTCCCTCGCCATGTAAAAAGCCAGCCAGATGGCGGCCATCAGGGCGATGAGGGTGACGATGATCAGGGTCAGGTAATGGCTGACCCGGACGGGACTGAAGAGCAGTTGGCGCTGACGCAGGTCCTGGAGGCTCCGGTCTGCGCCGGCCACCTGGAGGAGGTAGGCCTGGGGGATGAGTTGCCGCACCACCACATAACCATCCGGAGAACCGCCCGGGTCTTTGAGGGGAACCAATAGGGTCAGGAGTTCTCCCTGGGGGATGACCTGGCGGACGATCTTTTCCGGGACCGGGGACGCCGGGTCAGGAGAGGGCAACTGGACGGGCGGCAGGGGGCCCAGGTCCGGGGCAAAGCTCCCTGCCGCCACTTCCCCCTTTAGATCCAGGATCTCCAGGGCCGACAGGCGGAAGTCCTCCAGGCGCTCCTTGAGGAAGGCTTCCAGGACGCCCCGGTCTTTCCCGCGCCAGTCCTCCCGGTTCATGATCTCCAGGCTTACCACTCGGCCGGAGGCCAGGAGCTTGCCTTGCAGTTGCTGGGGGACTTCCCGGCTCACCCCCAGGGCCTGGTCCAGAGACTGCTCCACCTGCCGGTCCCAGGAGTAATCCACCCGGCTGGAGATCAGTTGCCAAGCCATAAAGAAGAGAAACAGGGTGGGCATCAGGGTCAGGGCGATGAAGGCCAGGACCAGCCGGGTCCGCAACCGGGAGCCGAACACCTTGCGCCGCCGCTCGAAAAACAGCTTGGACAGGTGGCGGAAAATGAGGAAGGTAAACAGCAGCAGGAGAAAGGTATTGAGGTTGAGGAGGCCGAAGGCCAGGAGGCTGCCGGTCACCGGCTGGCCGCCCCGGTGCACCAGGTGAACTTCCAGGGAGGTGATGGCCACCACCAGGGCCAGGGTGATGGCGATCAGGAGACGTTCCCGGCGTCTTTTTTGCTTTTCCGGGGGCGGGGTTTCCATCGGGGGCGAACCCTTATGCAGCATGAGCGCCCTTTACCGGCAATTTCACCGTAAAGGTGCTTCCCTTTGCGGCGACGCTGTCCACCGTGATGGCGCCGTGGTGATCGGTGACAATCTTGTTGATCACCGCCAGTCCAAGGCCGGTGCCCTTATCCTTGGTGGTATAGAAGGGGTGAAAGATCTTTTTCAGCACCTCATCGGGCATCCCTTTGCCCGTATCCCGGACCGAAAACCACACCTGGTCGTCCTGGGAACCGGAGCTTAAAAAAATTTCCCCTTTGCCTTCAGTGGCCTCCAGGGCATTCTTGACCAGGTTCAGCAGAACCTGTTTCATCTGGTTGGGATCGGCTTCTACGGGAGGCAGGTCCGGCTCCAGGCGCTCCACCAGGCGGACGCCCTTTTCCGCCACCGCGTCTCCCACCAAGGCCTTGACCTCCTGGATTACCTGATTCAGGTCGATTTCCTGACGCGACGGCGGGGCCGGGCGCAGAAAATCCCGCAATTCCCCCAGGAAATACTCCAGGCGCTTGACTTCCTTCTGGATTATTTGCAGTTTTTCCTGGGAGGCCGGGTCCTCGGGGAGACGCCGTTCCACCTGGCAGGCCAAACCGCCGATAACCGTCAGGGGATTTTTGATCTCATGGCTTACATAAGCAGCCGCTTCCCCCACCGCGGCGAAGCGCTCCGAACGCAGCAGACGCTCCTGGGACTCCAGCAACTCTTCGGTCTTCAGATCCACCTGACGGCTCAAGCTCTTGTTCCAGAAGAAGGCGGTGCCGATCAAGGCGCCGCTGGCCCCCACCACCACCAGGAAGAACAGCCCCACCAGGAATAACTCCTGATGAAGCACCTCCTCCACGTCCCCGGAGACTTCCGCCGCCGGGGCGGTCACCGCCACCCCCCATAAATTACGCCGGGGATCTTCGATCTGAGTGACCCCCTGAATCAATCCCGCGGTAAAATTGATGGGAGTGTAGGCCACCAGTTTCGGAATTATCCCCGTCCGCTGCCGGTGCCAGCCGGAGGTGTATTCGCTCTTGCCTTCCTCACCCGCGAGCAGGCGGCCCTGAATCTCCTCCAGCTTTTCAAAGGAAATCAGGGGATTGCGGGCATGGCGCACCTGGATGGCTTCCTTCCCGACAAATTCTTGCTCATAGTGGGCCAGGAGCAGGCCGTTCTGGTCCACAATCCAAGCATAGCCGGATTTTCCGGAGTGCACCCCCTTGGTCACCCGGCCGCAGATAAAGCTCGGATCAATCAGCAGTTCAAGGGCGCCAAAAGGCCTGGCCTCCGCATTGGTGCGGTAGACCTGGGAGACGAAGGGCATCAACAGGCGGCCCTGGAAGGGCGGGTCCGTCCAGCGCCTGGTTTTCCCCAGGAACAGATGGCCCCGGTTGTCCGGGTTCTGGATCCACTTTAGGACCGGCGGCGCCAGCCTTAATTTCCCGGTGGGGGTCTGGTGGGCCATCTGGCCCCAGGCGGCAATCAATACCCCGGCCTCATTATACCGGCGGACCTGGACGATCCCCATGTGGTTCAGAACCGTAACCCGGTCGCGCATAAATGCCTTGAATTCTCTGGAATCCGGCTGGATATTGCGAAACACGTTGGGGTAAGAGAGGAGTTCGTTCTCCAGGTAATCGAAGTAGGATTCGACGCTGTCGGCGATTTTGCGGGCCAGGGTCAATTGTTGCTGATTGAACTGTTCCTGGAGAATTGCGGTGATCTTCTGGTCAACCCGCCGCCAGGAGGCGTAAAAGAGCAGGGAGAGAATAGCGGCCCCGGCCACGATCATCCCGATGGTCAGGCCCAGATTGATGGTTCCCCGGGTCCCCTTGGCAGCCATATTGCATCAATCCCTTAAAAGTAATAAATTTATCACCTTCCCCCGCGCTTGGCAAGGATTCAGGGGAAAAACCCGCCGGGTGGAAACGGCTCCTGCCACACCGGGCCGCGCCCTCAGGCAGAATGGGTTTTCTCCGGTTTGCAGGCTGCCCAGATGGCGTCCATCTCCTCCAGGGTGGCGGTTTCCGGGGTCTTGCCGGCCTTGGCCAGGGTGCGTTCCACCACGTGGAACCGCTTGATAAATTTATAAATGGTGCGTCTCAGGGCCCCTTCGGAATCGATCTTCAGAAAGCGGGCGACGTTGACCAGGGAGAAGAGCAGGTCCCCCAGTTCTTCCTCCCAGGCCGGATTGGCGGGCTCAGACAGGGCCTCCCTGAGCTCCTGCCATTCTTCCTCCACTTTCTCTAACGCCCCCTTGAGGTTGGGCCAATCGAAACCCAGGCGGGCTGCGGCCTCCCCCAGCCGTTGGGCCTGGACCAGGGCCGGCAGAGCCGGGGAAACCTTGCCCAGGGAAGGCGCCGCCGCCACCTTTCCCTCCTGGAGCTTGGCCTGCTGCCAGACGCGCCGCAGTTCTTCCTGGGTCTCGACCTTGGCCTCCCCGAAGACATGGGGATGCCGGTGGATCATCTTGGCGGTGATGCCCGCGATCACCTCCGCCAGGGAAAAATCACCCCGCTCCTGGTAAAGGTCGCTCAAGAACACCAGGTGGAGCAACAGATCCCCCAGTTCCTCCTTAATCTTCCGGGGATCGCCGCCGTCCAGGGCCTCGACTAGTTCATACGCCTCTTCCAACACATAGGTCTTTAAGGTCTCCGGGGTTTGCCGGGCGTCCCAGGGGCATCCCCCCGGACCCCGCAACCGCCGCACAATGGCCATAAAGTCGCAGAGCGCCGCCCCCGGATCGCCGTTTTTGCCGGTCATCTCGGTAAACTCCAGCATGTCGCCATGGCCACACGTTCCTCCCGTTAATTCCCCTTCCCCCAGGAGGGGAGAGGATTATAGAATGAGGGATAATACCAGATCCCTTTTATAAGGGCGCGGTTTTAACCAGGGCCTGCAAGTGATATCAACGGGTTATCTGAATAATTCCCTATAACTTAAAAGCGAACCTGACATGAAATGAACCGCCCAGCCGCCTCAGGCCCGGGCTTCCTGGCTGAAGGTCCGCCTGGGAACCGCGGGGTTCTGGAGCTGCCGGTCCTCCCGGGGGCGGGAATCTTCGGCCTGGCGTTTTTCCCGGGGCCGCCGCCATTCTTTCAGATAATCCTGCAGGCGTTTTTTGAACTCCGGGGGCAACAACTCTAGAGATTGACGGGAGAGGTAAATCAGGCGGGGGGCGGCGACCGACCCTTTCATCAATTGGGAGTCCCGGGGGAGCACCAGCCCTAAAAACATCAGGCCGAATCCCACCAGGAGCGCCCCCTTGGCCAGGGCAAAAACGCCCCCCAAAAGGCGGTCAAGAAAATCCAGATAGAGATGATAGAGCAGGCGCTGGAGAAAATGGGCCACCAGCCGGGTGAGCCAATAAATCGCGATAAACGCCAGCGCAAACGCGATCAACCGGGCATAGAAGGGGTCGCTGATCCAGGGTTCCAGCAACCCCGCCAGGCGGAGGTACGTATAGGCCGCGACGACCACGCCCCCCACCACTCCCACCAGGACCGCCAACTCCTGAAACAGGCCCCGGTAATAGCCCCTCAGGGTGATCAAGCCCAGAAGAATGATAATTCCCAGGTCCAACAGGTTCATGCCTGGCCTTCCCTTACTAATCACAGCCCTATCAGAAAAACCGCGGCCCGTCAACCCCACCGCCGGCGCCTGTCGCCGGCGCCCCCGACGGGGAACCCGAACAAAATGAAAAAGCGGCCCGGAGGCCGCTTGGCAAGAAATGGGGGTTGTCGGCTAAACCGGTGGGAGCGGCATTCTGTTTAACAAACCATCAAAAAATGCCCAGCACTGGGTGGCTAAGGCCGTTCCCTTCAACCGAATCCCTGGCGCGCTCGATATATCGGGGGTGCGCCGGCTGCGGAAGCCCTCAGACCAGCCGCTTGAAGTCAAAATTTGCCTGAGCCAGTTCGTCTTTCAATCCCCTGAGGTCCTTTTTCTTTTTGATGGCGGCCTGGATTTCGGCGCTGCCCCGAATATCCCCCAAGAGGATGGCCCCCACCAGCAGATTATCCTGGATCACCAGCTTGCGGTACGTTTTCTTGGCATCATCCTGCTGCACCATGGCCTCCAGCTTGCCGTCGGGGTCGATATCGCCGGCGGCCACCAGGTCGATCCCCACCACCTTCAGGACGTTGGACGGCAGGGTGCCTTCGTAGGTCGCCTTTTGTCCCGCCATGACGGTCCCGGCCACCGCGCCCTGCTCCTGGGCGGCGGGCCAGATGCCGTAATAGCGCCCCCGGTGCTCGATGAGGTCGCCGGCGGCGTAAATATCGTCCCGAGAGGTTTTCATGGTGTCATCCACCTTGACCCCTTTGTCGATGTCCAGACCCAGGGACTGAGCCAGGGTGAGTTCCGGCCGGACCCCGGCGGAAATCAGCACCAGTTCTCCTTTGAGCTTTTCGCCGCCCTCCAGGGCGACCTGGAGGCCGTCCGGGCCGGCCGCAATCTCCTGGGTCTTGGCCCCCAGGTAAAAGGTGAAGCCCATTTCCTCCATCTGCCGCTTCAGGAGGGCGGCGCCGGGGACGTCCATCTGGCGGGGCAGCAACCGGGGAAAAAACTCCACCACTACCACGGCCAGGCCCAATTTCCGCAGACCGTTGCCGGCCTCCAGTCCCAGGAGGCCGCCGCCGATGAGCACCGCGGTCTTGGCTGTGGCCGCCCAGGATTTGATCCCGTCGGCGTCGCTCATGGTCCGCAGGGTAAAGACCCCGGGGGAATCCGCTCCTTTGATGGGCGGCACAAAGGAGTTGCCGCCGGTGGCCAAAAGGAGTTTGTCGTAGGGGAAGCTCTCCCCCCGACCGGTCTCCACCATCTTCCGGGCCGGGTCGATCTTGGCTACCTGGGTGTCCAGGTGGAGGTCGATGCGGTTTTGCTCGTACCAGTTCCGGGGATGAATAATGACCCGGTCCGCCGGTTTTTCCCCGGCCAGGTACTCCGGCAGGGCCGGTACATAATAGAAGGGCTGAGACTCCCGGGAGAACATGATAATCCTGCCTTCCTGGTCGTGTTTCCGGATAGCTTCGGCCGCGGCATTGCCCGCCACCCCGTTGCCGATGATCACATAGTTCATGGTTTCCTCCTTTACGCCCCCTGTGGTTCACCCGACGGCCGGGGCCGCCCAAAGCTGCCTCTCCAACTCCCTCGACTTTAGGTAATACATAATCACCGCCGGAGGGCAAGGCCAGCTTCGGGGGTTATTTTTCTGCGCGGTCGCCGCTTCCCACCACCGGTAAAACCTGGTCAACCTGAAAGAAGACCAGGAACCGGGGAGTCTCCTGCTTCTCCGGTTCCGCCGGATAGGCCCGGCGTCGCAGGGAATACAAGAGGTCGGAATCCTGCTCCTCCCGGATTTTGGTGAGATAGAGCCTCTTGCCCTTATAGCCGGGACCCGCTTCCAGAAACAGATAGGCCGCCTGGGGGTTGGATTGCAGGTTGTTATGAGTCAGGCGATGGGGCATGATGAAGGCCAGCGTCTTATCCTCCATGACGTGGGGCCGGGCGAAAACCGCCAGGTTAACCCGGCCGGAAAAGTCGGCCGTGGCCAGCACCCCATGGCCTTTGGTCTGCTCAAAATACTCTTTCAGATCCATACTGAACCTCTCTGAGGAAATTATCCGAGGGAACGGCGCCTCATCGGCTCGCGGCCACCGGGTCCTTTGCCCTGATCATCCCTGCTAAAAGTAATGGTTATTAATTAGTATCAATTAATTAATTGTCAAGATGAAGAAGATTTTTTTAATATCTCAAACGGGAAAACTCATGGGGCCGGAATTGCCTCAGCGAGGCGCTGAAGCGGGAAAAAAACTTGACGCTCCTCAAGAAAAAAACCTAATATACCGACCATTCAGTACACTTATTAATGGGACAGAAGATTAATTGCATCAGCGAGCCTTGATGTAGGGGCGGGTTTTAAACCCGCCCCTATGGGAACGTAATTGCTTTTTCGTTCCGAGTAATAAAAGGATGTGAAGTCATGAGTCCCCGCCCCCATTCCCGGGAGATCATCTTGGACGCGGCTGAAATCGTGGTCCTGGAGGGCGGGGCCGCCCATTTGACCTTCGAGGCGGTGGCCGACCGGGCCGGGGTCAGCAAAGGTGGGGTTATCTATCATTTCCCCTCTAAAGAGACCTTGCTGGAAGCCATGGTGTCCCGGCTCCTGCAGTGTTTTACCGACCAACAGGCCCAAGCCGCCCTGGATCTCCCGGAAGGCCCGCAACGGGAGCTGGCGGCATATGTGATGGCGTCCCTCACCGGCAACGACGAAACCAGACGCATCAGCGCCGCCCTTTTGGCCGTTGCGGCCAACGACCCCAAGCTGCTGGCCCCGGTGCGGGAATATTACCGGGAGTGGTTTGCCCGGCTGGAGGGCTTCGGGCTGAGGTTCGAGCGGGCCGCGGCCATCTCCCTGGCGGTGGACGGCCTTTGGCTGCTGGAGCTTTTGCAGCTGTCTCCCCTGAACCAGGCGCAGCGGGACCGCTTGTCCCGGGAAATCTTCCGGCTCATGGAGGAAGAGCAATGAGGTCGCCGAACTTCACCCCCGGTGGGTGGCGCCGGGCCGGGCTGGCCGCCGCGCTGGCCGGCCTGGTGAGCGGCTGCGCCATGGTGGGGCCGGACTACGGGCGTCCCCCGGTCAAGGTGGAGCAGATGTGGATGGAGACCGCGGATAAACGGGTGGAAACCGCGGCGGTGAACTATAAGGACTGGTGGCAGGTCTTTCAGGACCCCGTCCTCAACCGGCTCATCGCCACCGCCTACCAGGACAACCTGACCCTCCAGATTGCCGGGGTGCGGGTCCTCCGGGCCCGGGCTCAACTGGGGGCGGCGGTGGGGGGCTTCTATCCGCAAAGCCAGCAGGGTTCAGGAGACTATACCAGGACCCGGCTCAGTGAAAGCGATCCCAGCGTGGTCGGTTCCCATCAATTTACCTACGGCTCGGCCCAGATAGGATTCGGGGCCAATTGGGAATTGGATTTCTGGGGGAAATTCCGCCGGGGCATCCAATCCGCAGATGCCACCCTCCACGCCTCTATCGCCGATTATGACAACGCCCTGGTGAGCCTGACCGGGGACGTGGCCAGAAACTATGTCCTGATTCGCACCCTGGAAAAGCGGCTGGAAATCGCCCACGAAAACGTGAAAACCCAGACTGAGAGCCTGCAGATAGCCCAGGCGCGGTTCGAAGGCGGCACCACCTCGGAACGGGATGTGGAGCAGGCCAAGACGATCCTGTCCAATACCCAGGCCACCATCCCTACCCTGGAGAGTCAACTGCGGCAGTCACAAAACTCCCTCTGTGTCTTGCTGGGAGTGCCGCCCCAGAACCTGGCCGTCCTGATGCAGGGAACGGCCAGGATTCCGGCCCCCCCGCCCCAGGTGGCGGTGGGCATTCCCGCGGACCTGTTGCGGCGGCGGCCGGATATCCGCAGCGCCGAATTGCAGGCCATGGCCCAGTGCAGCCAGATCGGGGTGGCCAAGGCCGACCTCTATCCGGCCTTCTCCTTGATGGGCACGGTGGGTTTCACCTCCAGCGACCTGGCCACCTTCTATCTGGGCAATCTGGGCCATTGGCCCAGCCGCCGGGCCGGTTTCGGTCCTTCTTTCCAGTGGAACCTGTTGAACTATGGGCAAATCACCAACCAGGTGCGGGTCCAGGACGCCCGCTTCCAGGAACTCCTGATCGCCTATCAGAACGCCGTCCTGACCGCCCAGCAGGAGGTGGAGGACAACCTGATCGCCTTCCTCAAATCCCAGGAACGGGCCAAGTTTCTCCGGGAGAGCGTCAATGCGGCGATGCGCTCCCTGGATTTGGCCATCATTCAGTACCGGGAGGGCATCACCGATTTCACCACCGTCCTCACCGCCCAGCAGGCCCTGTTGAACGAGCAGGACGGTCTGGCCGTCACCCTGGGGGATATTTCCAGGAATTTGGTGGGACTCTACCGGGCTTTGGGGGGCGGCTGGCAGATTCGGGAAGGGGAGGATTTTGTGCCCGCGGCGGTCAAAGAGGCCATGGCCCGGCGCACCAATTGGGGCAGCCTGCTGACCCCGGTGGCGGTGGCCCCGCCCGAAGAGAGTCAGCGCCGCCTGATTCGGGCCCCGCAGTGGTGAGGGAACTTAATCATCGCGAGGTTTAACATGAGCAGCGGGGGGGAGACCAGCAGCATGGCTGGGGGAGGCGCAACGGCCAGAGGAAGACGCCGCCTGGCCCTGGCGGGGGCGATCTGCCTGGGGATAACTCTTTGGGTCAATGCCTGTGGCGATAAAAGCGCCTATGCCCCGCCGCCGCCGCCCAAGGTCACGGTGCGTCAGCCGGTGGTCCAGCCGGTGACCGATTACCTAGCCTTCACCGGCAACACCCAGGCCATAAACACGGTGAAGCTTCGGGCCCGGGTGGAGGGCTACCTGGAGAAGGTCTTTTTCCAGGACGGCGACCGGGTGAAAAAAGACCAGTTGCTCTTCCTGATCCAGCAGAACACCTATGAAGCCAAGCTCAAGCAGGCCGAGGCGGAAATCCTGGCCCAGAAGGCCAAACTCTTCCATGCCCAAACCGAATATGCCCGGTTCACCAAGCTGGTGAAGCAGAAGGCCGCGGCCCAGACGGATGTGGACAACTGGCTTTACCAACGGGATGCGGCCCAGGCCGCGCTCATGGCCGCCGAGGCCCAGCGGGACCTGGCCAAGCTGAATTTGGGTTATACCAAGGTGACCTCGCCCTTTATCGGCCGCATCGGGCGCCGCCTGAAAGACCCCGGCAATCTGGTGGGCGCCGGGGAGGCCACGGTCCTGGCCGAGGTTGATCAGATCGACCCCCTGTACGTCTATTTCACCATGAGCGAGCGGGAGCTGTTGGAGGTCACCCGGGAGACCAAGGAATCGGTGGACCAGGTCATTCGCCGCAAGGTCCCCGCCTATCTCGGTCTCGCCAATGAGGAGGGCTATCCCCACCAGGGCAACCTGGATTTCGCCAGCATCAGCCTCAATGCCACCACCGGCACCTTGACCCTCAGGGGCGTGTTTCCCAATCCCCAGGGGATAATGCTGCCGGGGTTGTTCGCCAGGGTCCGGGTGCCGGTGGCCCATGAAAAGGCCGCCCGGCTGGTTCCCAGCGTGGCCATCGGTTACGATCAGCTGGGGACCTACGTGTTGACCGTGGAGGGGAAAAACGTGGTCCATCGCCGGTCCGTCAAACTCGGGACCCAGGTCAAGGACCTGACCGTCATCACCGAAGGGGTCAAAGGAGAGGATCGGGTCATCATCAACGGGCTTCTCCTGGCCATCCCGGGGAAAGAGGTGACGCCCGTCACCGAACCGGCCCCCGACTCCGGAGACCGGACCGCGCCTCCGGCCCCCGCCGGGCAACTCAAGAAATCCGACTCATGATCTCCGAATTTTTCATCGATCGGCCGATTTTCGCCAACGTCATCGCCATCGTCACCATCATTCTGGGGATGGTGTGCCTGTTCGTCTTGCCGGTGGCTCAGTATCCCGAAATCGTGCCTCCCACCATCCAGGTGACCACCAGGTATCCCGGGGCCAGCGCCGAAGTCATCGCCGACACCGTGGGGATTCCCATTGAACAGGCGGTGAACGGGGTGGAGAATTCTCTTTATATGTCCTCCACCAGTTCCAGTTCCGGGAATTACACCCTGACGGTGACCTTTAAAGTGGGCATCGACCTGAATGCGGGCTTGACCCTGGTGCAGAACATGGTGAACGGCGCCACCGCCCAGCTTCCCGAAGAGGTGCAGGCCCAGGGGGTCACCGTGCGCAAGGTCTCCACCAACATCTTGCAGGTGATCAATATTTACTCCGACGATGACCGCTATGACGCCACCTATCTCTCCAATTACGCCATCATCAACCTGCAATACCCCCTGGGCCGCCTGCCGGGGATGGGCCAGGTCCAGGTATTCGGGGCTGGCCAATACAGCATGCGGGTCTGGCTGGACCCCGACCGGCTCCGGCACTTCAGTCTTACCACCCTGGACGTGGTCCACGCCATTCAACAGCAAAACGTCCAGGTAGTGGCCGGGCAACTGGGGGCCCCGCCGGCGCCGTCGGATCAGGCCTTCCAGTTTACGGTCAACGCCCTGGGCCGGCTCTCCGACGTCAAGCAGTTCGAGGATATCATCGTCAAGAGCACCCGGAACGAAACCGCCCAGTTGATAAGGGTGCGGGATATCGCCCGGGTGGAGTTGGATCAGCAGGTTTACAGCAACTTCGGCGGGGTCAGCGGCAAGCAATCCGGCCAAATCCTGGTCTACTCCTTACCCGGGGCCAACGCCATTGACGTCGGCAAAAGTGTGCGGGAGGCCATGGCCGAGATGAGCCAGAACTTCCCGGAAGGGCTGAAATACGCCATTCATTACGACACCACCAAGTTCATCAGCCAGGCCATTCACGCCGTCTATGAAACCTTGTTTGAGGCCGGCCTCCTGGTGCTCATCGTCATCATGGTCTTCCTGCAAAACTGGCGGGCCATGCTGGTGCCCGCCACCACCGTGCCGGTGACCATTATCGGGGCCTTCGCCGCCATGGCCATGTTGGGCTTCACCGTCAACCTGATGACCCTGTTCGCCCTGATCCTGGCCATCGGCATCGTGGTGGACGACGCCATCGTCATCGTGGAGAACGCCTCGGTCTACATCGAGAAGGGCCTCCACCCCCGGGAGGCGGCCATCAAGGCCATGCGCGAACTCACCGGGCCGGTCATGGGCATTACCCTGGTGCTCACTGCGGTATTTCTGCCCGCGGCGTTCATGCCGGGCATCACCGGGCAGCTCTTCCGGCAGTTCGCCCTGGTCATCGCCTCCACCGCCATCATCAGCGCCCTGAACGCCCTGACCCTGAAGCCGGCCCAGTGCGCCCTGTGGCTGCGTCCCCATGAGCCCAAGGAACCCCACTGGTTTTACCGGGGGTTCAACCGGGCCTATGGGGTGGTGGAGGACGCCTACGTGGTCCTCATCAAGTGGATGGTGCACCGGACCGGCGCCATGGTGCTGGTGTTCATCGCCATCATCGCCCTGGCCGGCTGGCGGTTTTACTCGCAGCCCACCGGTTTTCTGCCCATGGAGGACCAGGGTTACTGCATGATCATGGTCCGGCTGCCCGAAGGCGCGGCCCAACCCCGGCTCAAGGCGGTCTCGGACCAGATCGACGCCATCCTCAAGCGGGCCAAGGGGATCGAGGCCTGGGTGACTGTCGGGGGTTTTTCCATCCTGGACTCCACCAACGTCTCCAACATCATGACCATCTTCGTGACGTACCAGGATTGGGAGGAGCGGGGCGCCAAGTTGAGTCAAAAACATATCGTAGGCGCTTTACAGCAAGAGGTGTCCGCTATCCAGGACGCCATGGTGGTGGTGCTGGTGCCGCCGCCCATCCCCGGCCTGGGCGAGTCCGGCGGCTTCCAGATGATGGTGGAGGACCGGGGCAGCCTGGGGCTGGCTGAACTGGAAAAAGGGACCATGGAGGTCATTCGGGCCGCCTCCGGCCAGCAGGCCCTGGGACACCTGGCCACCACCTTCAGCGCCCGCAGCCCCCAGCTTTATCTGGATATCGACCGGACCAAGGCCGAGTCCCTCAATATCCCCCTGAACAACGTGTTCGACACCCTTCAGGCCTACCTGGGGTCCACCTATATCAACCTGTTCAACAAGTTCAACCAGGTGTTCCAGGTCTATGTCCAGGCCGACGCCGCCTACCGTCTGGATCTGCCGGATATTAACAATCTTTACGTCCGCAATGCCCAAAGGGAAATGGTGCCCCTGGGCACCCTGCTGAAGATCAACCGGACCCTGGGATCCGAGCTGGTCACCCGCTATAATCTCTATCCCGCGGCCTCCATCTTCGGGGAGGCGGCCCCGGGGTTCAGCTCCGGCGAAGCCCTCAAACTGATGGAGCAGGTGGCCAAAAACGCCCTGCCGAGGGGCATGTCCTACGAGTGGACCGCCACCTCCTTCCAGGAAAGGCAGGTGGGCAGCCAGGCCTACTTTATCTATGCCCTCTCCATCATCCTGGTCTTTTTGGTCCTGGCCGCCCAATACGAAAACTGGTTCAACCCGGCCGCGGTCATCCTGGTGGTGCCCATCGCCATGGTGGGCATCCTGCTGGGGCTGGTGGTCCGGGGCTTTGACAACAACATCTATACCCAGGTGGGCCTGGTGTTGATGATCGCCCTGGCCAGCAAGAACGCCATCCTGGTGGTGGAGTTCGCCCGGGAACTGCGGGAAGAGGGCCTGTCCATTACCGAAGCCGCGGTAGAGGCCACCCGCCGGCGCTTCCGCCCCATCGTCATGACCTCCTTCGCCTTCATCCTCGGGGTGGTGCCCCTGATGGCCGCCGGGGGGGCCGGGGCCGCCAGCCAGCAGGCCATCGGCACCGTGGTCTTCGGCGGCATGCTGGCCTCGACGCTGTTGGCCATCCCCTTTGTGCCGGTATTCTACGTCATCACCCAGCGCCTCAGGGAGCGCCGGAAAAAGGCGCCCTCCCCGGCCGCGCCCCCGGAAGAGGCGCTTTGAAAGCGAATTTTTCTCATCCGCGTTCCCTCGGTCCTAAGTTCAACTTGGGAACAAGGGGACTTCTTGGCCGAACCCATTGACACTCTCCGGGCGGACGACTACGTTCGAGGGTTGCCGGTGGAATAATGCCAAAGGCGGGAGGCGCTGCGCCACGTTTTGTTCAACCGGGACCTCCCGGTCCGGGTTGAGGTCGACATCCCCTGCCCGGGCCTCTGTGCGCCATTGCGGCGCAAAGACATAAAACACCACCGTATTATCCGGGGAAACAAAGAAGGCGCTGTCATGTCCCTCGGTGCTGGCGGCGCTTTTTTGCCCGGGTTCGACCTTGAACCCCGGCGGATAAGTGATGGCAAACCAGGCCCCTTGATAGGTGCGCCATTGGCCCTCCCCCCGGCATTCTCCCCTGACCAGAACAATCATGGCGAGGCAGGCGAACCCCAGCCCCATAATCCGGCAGAGTCTCATGGCGCCCTCTGTTATGAAAAGTTCCTGATGTAAATGTGGGACAGCCGCCCTCGGCTGTCCAAGCACAGGTTGAAAACCTGCGCCACCAATACTTTTCATGCTTTGCGGGTGGGCCTAAGGCCCATGAGGAACTGTCATGAAGAGTTCAACGTGTAAAGTTAAGGAAGGGGGCGCGCCGCGCACCCTCCAGGGCAAACGGCGCGCCCGCGCCACCGACTTTCCATACCGAGGAAAAGACCGCCGGCCCGGTCCCCCTCAGGACGGGCCGGGCTGGGCAAGTTTCTCGAACCGTTTCAGGGAGTGGCCCAGGCCGCCGGTGCGGTTGACTTCCTGGAGCCGTTTCAGGCACCTGGGTAATTGGGACTTGCGCCCCAGGCCGGCGTAGACGTCAAAGGCCCGGACATAGTAATCCCACGCCTGCTCCGGGTCCCCCCGGGCCTGGAATACCTCGCCTAGGGCAAAAAGGTCTCCGGCCATGGCGGCCCGAGCCAGGATGGACCGGTCGGTCTCCAGGGCCGCGGAGAACCTGGCCAGGGCCTGATCGGTGTCACCCCGGGCCAGGGAGAGCCGGCCCTGGTGGTGAAAGAGGGCGCCCTTCAGTTCCGGAGTGGTGGCCAGGGGGTGGGCCCTGGTGAGAAAGTCCTGGGCTGCGGCCAAATCATGGTGGTCCAGATGAAAACCGGCCCACTGGAGATACACGCGTCCCAGGGCCGGGGAGGACCGGGACCGCTGGGCCGCGTCCTGGGCCGCCAGGAGGCGCCGGGAGGCTTCCTCCGGGTTGCCGGCCTTCTGGGCCGCGGTGGCCAGGTTGGCCTGGTTGATGCTGGCCGCCTCCCAGTGCTGCCCATCCAGATTCAGGTTGTAGGCTTGGGCGAAGAGGTCCCGGGCCTTGGGATAGTCCTCCTCCTCCAGGGCCACCGCCCCCAGGTTGTTGAGTTGCTGGGCCGCCCCCTGGGGATAATCCACCGACCGGCTCAGGACCAGGGCCCGGTTGAAGTTCCGGGAGGCCCGCTCCAGTTCCCCCCGGGAGAACAACTGTTCCCCCTGGATGGAGATTTCCTGGATGCGCTGCACCTGCTGGCCGAACGGGTCGACTTTGGCGGCGCAGCCGCCCACCAGACAGGCCGCCAGCCCCAGCCAGGCCCAACGGCTAAGGGAGGGTGCGGGGGGCCACATGGATGGATTGGCTCTTGGCTCCCTTGGGGGCCGTCAATCGGATCAGGGGATTGGCCTTGATGGCGTCCATGGTCTCCTTGGCGCTCCGGGCGGTGTCGGTGGCCGCCTCCATCAGGTCGGGCAATTCCTCGCTCCCGGACTTGATATTCCGCACGATGGCCCGCAGGGGCTCGATTTCCTGGTTGATGGCCTTGGTGAATCCCTGGAGATCCACGGCCATGGGCCGGAAGTCCACCAGCAGGCCCTTGGCCTCCACCAGAAACTTGTCCAGATGATCCAGACCTGTCATCAGCCGGGCGTATAAATCCTTTTGCATGAGCAGCATCCCCATAGTCCCCCGGCCTTCGGTGAGACTGGCCAGCACCTGGTTGACCCGGTTCACCGCCTCCAGGATTGCCTTTTCGTCGTTTTTCAACTGTTCGCTCAACTGGGCCACGTTATCCACCGTGAGCTTGACTTTTTGGACGGTCTCCTGGGTGACGATTTCCGCCAGATATTCCGTCACGGACTTGCGTTCCCGGGAGGGGATGGCGCCATAGGGTTCGATCTTGGGGTAGCCGGAAGAGCCGGGGCTGATTTCCAGATATTCACTGCCGATGAGGGTGGGGCTCACCACTTCCGCCACGGAATCCTGACGGATAAGGTCGGCGTATTCCTTGGCTACCTTGATGGTCACCTCAACCTGGGGGCGCCCCAGGGTCTGGGTGATGCCCATGGCGGAGACCTTGCCGATCTCGGCGTTGAACATCTTGACCAGGGACCCCTGCCGCAGGTTGTAGCCCTGCTTAAGTTTTACCAGATAGGTATTTTGGGGTTGGAACCAGCCTTTGCCCTGGGCGATTACCAGCAAAGTCACCATGGTGAAGATGAGCAACACCAGGAGAAATGCTCCCACCAATTGTTCCTTGCGGGTAAAGCCCTCTTCCATGGAGCTATGATAACACTCTCGCTTCGCTTTTTACAAGCCTTCTGCGCCGGCCGGATTCGGATCGCCGCCCTTTTCACCGTTCGGTTGGACTAGAGCCGATGAAGGAAAACTTATGTCGCCCCGCCGGGATGCCGATAAAAATAAAGACAAGCGCGGGAGCGGCAAGCCGGAAAAACTTCGGGGAATGGCCCCCGCGCCGGGAGGACCAGAAGCAGTGTGGCGCAAACTGGGTCATCTGGTGAAACAGGGGCGCCGGCAGGACGGGGCCGCGGCATTGGAATTCGCCCTTTGCTTAATCCCGTTGTTGTTGATCGTAGGTGGGATCCTCGATTACGGCGAATCCTGGTACATGCAATCGGTGCTCACCACCGCCAGCCGGGAGGGGGCCCGCTATGCCACCCGGTATAAAACCGACCCCGTAACCGGCCAGCGCCTCCTGCCCAACAACCTGAATCCCACGGTGGAGGCCTGGGTGAACACCAATTTCAACGGCCTCCTGCCTGCGGACACCAGTCTTTCGGTCACGCCGGGGGGCTCCGGTTATATCACCGGCACCACCGGAGAGCCGGTGAGCGTAACCGCCGCGGCCCAGAAAAGGTGGTTTGTCCTCAATCACTTTGTCCCGACCCTGACGAATCCCCAGCCGTTGGCGTCCACCACGGTGATGGCCTGTGAGTGAGGAAGCTTTGGAAGGGAAGCGAGGCATGCAGGAGCGCCTGACAGGTTTCCTGGTGGACCGATCAGGGTCCGTGGCGACGACCGTGGCGATGGTTATGGCAATGCTGTTGGCGATGGGCGCCCTGGTCATTGATTACGGGCATATGGCCTGGGTGCAAAATGAACTGAAAACGGCCGCCGAGGCCGGGGCCCTGGCCGGCGCCAAGGCTTTGGCGCCCTACACCGGCACCCCCCTGACTCCTAATTGGTCCCAGGCCCAGACCCTGGCCACCCAAACCGTCATGCAAAACCGGGCCGACAACCAATTCCTGTCCGACTGCCAGGCGCAGCCGGGTTACTGGAGCCTTTCTCAAAAAATCCTGCAGTCTACGGGGATCGTGCCCACCGCCACCGATGTCCCCGCCATCCAGGTGGCGATCGCCAAAAGCGCCGGACATAACGGCGGACCCCTCAGGACCATGTTTGCCCCCATCTTCGGGATCCAATCCTTTGACCTGGGGGCCCAGGCCGTCGCCATGATCTCCTTTCCCCAAGGCATGCCCGGAGGCGCTCTCTTTCCCCTGGCCGCCTCCCCCACCATCGTCAATCAGTACTGGACCCAGGAGCCGCCGGTGTCTTTCCGAATCGGCGATGAGTCCGCCAACGGCAAGTGGACCTCATTCAAATCAACCAGTAGCAACGCGGACTACGTGTCCGGCTTGATCGCCAACGGCAACCC
>Ga0172375_10000742_pt1 | contig 52490 bp, 66 predicted proteins | sample LakKiv1m_FD_114537 | JGI IMG/M metagenome (GOLD analysis project Ga0172375, IMG submission 114537) | Freshwater microbial communities from Kabuno Bay, South-Kivu, Congo - kab_092012_11.1m | ecosystem: Environmental > Aquatic > Freshwater > Lake | place: Democratic Republic of the Congo...
AAAACTCTTAAGTGGAGAAGAAATAGAAAAGTGGAAAAGTTGGTTTAACGAAGAAAGATTCAACAGAGGAATTAAAGATTATCCTGCTAATATTTATGTTAAGAATTAAGGTTTACTTAACAGGTTTGTAAAAACTTTTTATTTTTTAGAGGTTTTATCTCTTTTTAGCCCATTTTTCAGGGTTTTCAGGGTTTTTGAGATTTTTTGAAATTTCTTGAAAAGTAAAACTTCATTAGGAACTATATTTTACACTAAAAATTCCCTGACTTCCTCTAGCTACTTCTTCGCAGGCTTCAATTACTTTTGTGTCTCTTGTACTAAGAATTATTGAACTATTAACAACTTGAACTAAAAGGTCACCAAGAATCTTTGGGTCCCAAAATCCTTTTATTATGTCTTCTCTTGTTTTTACAATATAACCCGATAATCTTCCTTCTTTAGCTCTATCAATGCCAACCCAAACTTCAGGATAACTTGATTTTATTCCATCGGCTACTGCCTGTGCAGCCAGTCTTAGAGTATGGTCATAGTTAGTAAGTTCAGGTTTTACTAAGAATTCAACACCCTTAACTGCAGCCAAGTCTTTCATTTTTGCAACAACTCCGCCAAGTATTGCTATTTTTTCTAAAGCAGGGCTTCTTTGTCTTTCTTTTTCTGTTCTTTGTTCATCGTCTGCCATATTAGTCTATACTAGATTTATGTTTATAAATCTTTTGTTATGTTACTCTGATAAAGTTACAACATAGACACATAAATCAGGATTTATGGTTTGGATATCAGAAAAACGATGCACACCACCAACTTAAGTGTGTGGTTTGAAAGTGCTCGTTTTTCGGGATGATCCAAAACTTAAAACCCTAAAGTTATGACTCATTCTAAAGAATGTGGTTTTAAGTTTATGGACATAAGCAAATCACTATAGGACTGAGAAACCAAGTCTTGAGAAGATATTCCCAGCAGATTCATATAATGGCTGCATTGTTCCTCAAGCTTTTTTATTCCAATAGTTGCCTGAAAATCTATGGCTTCTATTTCTACAAAAGCGCCTAATCCAACAACTTCATCAAGATGAAACTTTACATTATCAATCCAGTAAATCTCGCGTCTTTTATCAACAACCACTAAAACTCCGAGGGATTTTGAAAGCATTTCTTTTATTTTCGAGTTTGGTTTAGTTTCTAGGAGCGTAACATTTGACTGTTTTGGTCCTGATTTGTTCTCTCTATCATAGAATACTAGATAATTTTCAATGTTTCCCTCTCTTAATTTTAATCTTCCTCTGGCAACTCTAAAATAAGTATCAGCCTGATGGTCTAAACCCTGAAGCCGCGCCTTTTGTTCAAGAAGAATTTTTCTTATTCTTTCATGATCATTGCACCTTGCTTTTATTTCTACATTAACATGCCCCATTTTAAATTTTAACCCTTTTTCTGTATTATAAACCTTTGTAACTAGAATTCTATAATTAAGCAGCTCTTGTAGCAGGAGTATCAGGATAGTTAGCTGCAAATCTTTCAGCATAAGTATTAACAAACATATTTCCACAAGCATCTCTTCTAACTAAACCTACGCACTCCTGAACCAAACCCGGGTGTTCTTTTAAAAAAGGCAAAAAAGGGTCAAACATATTTCCATCCTCGAAGTCATAATCTTCAATATGTCTTGTCATTGCTTCTATTATTACTACTCTATCCAATGCCTCGAGAAAACCAGGAACCTGCCTTGCTTCAGCCATAGCTCTTTCACTAGAATACCTTGTTTTAAAACATCTTAAAAATCTGTCTTGCTCTGATTCAAATCTTTCTTGGGCTACTCTAGCTTGTTCAGCTGCCATATACAATATATAAAAGCAAGGTATTTACAGGTTATCAATTGTGAATATATATTACCTTATTGACACTAGTGAGAATAGTGGTAAAGCTTTAAATATAGTGTTTATCTCTTTCTACTATGAAACGTAAGATAATCAGACAGGGTCATAATACTATGACTCTAACTCTTCCAAGCGACTGGATAAAAAGATTTAATCTTTCAGCTGGAAGCGAAGTTGATTTAAGTGAGAGAGATAATGGCTTGTTCATTAGTTCTGAAAGAAAAAATGAAACTAAAACTACAGAATTTGACATTGATTCTTTTGATATACCCACAATCTGGAAATATTTTATGGCAATCTATCGCGAGGGCTATGATGAAGTACGCGTAAAATTTAATCCTTCCTTGCAAATGGGAAGTCCATATAAATTTTTTGCACAGCATAAACTTGATTTAAGATATAAAAAGGAAACTGAAACAAAACCAATTGTAGAATTTCTTACAGAAATGATAACAAGATTTATTGGTTGGGAGATAGTTGACTATGGAAAGGATTATGTTATTATAAAAGAAATGACTGAACCAACTTCAAAAGAGTTTGATAACTCTTTAAGGAGAGTTTTCTTGCTCATACAGCAAATGGCTGATGAAGTATCTGAAGCTCTTAAATCAGGAAATAAAAAATCCCTAACCCATATACATAATGTGGATATTAACGTCGATAAATTCCATGATTACTGCATTAGAATATTAAATAAGATGGCTAATAAAGAAACAAGAAAAACATCCTTATTATTTTCAATATTATTTCTTCTTGAAATGATTGGTGATGAATTCAAAACTATTTCTCATCATCTAATGCAGGACTACTCAGATGCTAATTTCAACAGCATAATGGATGTTGCTAGTTCCCTAAGAGAAGAAATCTATCTTTTCTATGATATTTTCTATAAATTTGACAAAGAAAAAGTAATCCGCATGTCTGAATTAGATAAAAACAGATATTTTAGTGTAGGAAAAAAGAAAGTAAAGGAAGAAGAAGCTAAAGAAATCTTTCATCATCTCAGAATAATTGCCAGATATATCAATGCTTTGCTTGAGTTAAGAATAGAACTTGAGTACTAAAATAAGACTTGATAACAGTTTTAATAATTATTCGCCATCTTGGTTTTTACGATAGAGAAGTTTTGTAGGCAAGTAAGATTTAGACAACTAATTAAAAGCCTAACAATTAAAACAACATAGAATTAAGATAAGACCTATTAAAAAATATTAGGTTGGATAGCTTACTTAACAAATACTAATATTTTTTAAACCCCGTTTCTATTAATTTAATTATAAAAGATGGCAGAACTTGAACAAATAAGAGCTGAACTTGAATCTTTGAAAGATTCAAAGAGAGCAGAGCATTCTAAAAAATACCTGACTTCCCCCTATAAATTTTATGGAATAAATGTTCCTAGCCTCAGAAAGATAGCAAAAAAATACAAAGACTTGAGTATTATTCAAACCTATAACCTATTTAGCGAGTTATGGAATTCTGGAAATCATGAAGAAATGTCTCTTGCTCTTTTTCTTCTAGGAAATAAAAAGAAAGAGTTTAATCTTGAAACCTGGAATTTTCTTGTTAATTCAAAAAAAATTGAAAAAGCCTGCACTTGGGATTTGGTTGATGAGTTGTCTAGTCACATTATTGGTGAAATCTTTCTTAATAATCTAAATCTTCAGGGTGAAATAAAAACTCTAGCTGACTCTAAAAATCCTTGGATAAGGCGAGTTAGCATTGTAAGCCAATATCCTTTAATAAAAAAGAATAAGATTCAGCTAACTTTTCTTCTAGCTGAGAAACTTGTTTATGACGATGATATTTACGTTCAAAAAGCAGCGGGCTGGATGATTCGTGAAGCAGGAAAAAAGAATCCTGTTCAAGCTCAAGAATTCATTAAAATTCATCGGCATATGAAACCTCAAGCTTTTTCTTACTCAACTGAAAAAATGCTTGACCTTAGAAAGAGATTAAAAGAACAGATTAAGCAAGAAGAAAAAGAAAAAATAGAAAAACAAAAACAGGATAAAAAAGAAGTTACACAACTTAATAGTTCAGAACTGAATAAGATAAAATATTTTAAGAATTAAAGATAAAGAATTAACATAACATTAAACTCCAACTGCACTCTTAACTTTCTCGATTCTTTTTGTTTGGTTTTTCCTGCGAAGCTTTTTTTCTACAAAAAGTAGGGCGCTTATTAGAACAACTGCAACAATAAAAATACAAGCAATTAATGTTGTTCCTGTTGGAATAAGACTTTTGTCTATATTATTAGGATCAATCGGAGGGGATAGTAATCCGGTAATACTAGTTTCTTGGCCAACTGCACCTATGGCATTACCAGTTATCTCGCTATTTAACAAAACATCGTCTTGAGTTATAGTCTTCTGACCATCACTAACTTGGATTCTATAACTTCCCTTTGGAGCAACCAATGTCCAAATCTTTTCTCCACCAACAGGAATATTTTGTGTATAAACATTTGTTACATCACCAATTTTAACCTCGACATCACGAGTATATCTTACATTACCCATATTTCTAATGATTAATTTATCACCTTCTATAGTAAAGTCAACAGCAGAATTTTTAAGCACTGTAAAAGAACGAGATACTTGTTTACCAGCATAACTTACTTGAACCTGCCAGCCAAGACTAGAAAAGTTAGAATCAACTGAGAGACTATTTAGAGTATTAGAAGTAACAGTTTGTTTTATCTGTTTCTGGCCAAAATCATCAGAAAAGACTACTTCAAGATTAACATTTGCAGGAACATTATCATTTAACAGCAATACTGTATAGGTAATCTTTTCACCAACAGAGTAAGATTGTTTTAAACCAGATATATCTATTGAATACTCTGCTAAAACCGGAGCTATAGAACAGATTAAAAATATTCCTGCCAAGAAAAATATTAGCTCTTTTTTCATTAACAAACATAATCAAAATTATATATAAACCTTTCGTAATATTCTGCTTAGTTGCTTTTGAAGAAGTCAGAAAGTCTTAAATCTTTTGATAAAAAAAGCAAAAGATTTAAATACTATGAAAAGTACTATATAAAGTATGGATAAAAGTCCTATTAAAAGTGCGATTAATCGCACAAACATAGAAAAGAATATTCTAAAGACACTTTCAGAGTCAGATAAACCCCTTTCGACTCAAGAAATAGCTTCTGTACTTGGTAATTCTTGGCATACTATCATAAGGTACTGTCTAGATCTTGAAATTAGAGGCAAGATATTTAAATTTAGCATTGGTAGAATATATGCCTGGCAGGTTAAAAAATGAAAAATCTAAAAAAGAGTGTGTTTAATCTTAGATTAATTCTAGTCTTAGTATCTTTAATTATTCTTGCTAGTTTGGTTTATGCTCTAAATTTTAATGACCTAATTCAAAGTGATTTTAATAATGGAATTTATAATAATACTCAATATAATAGTATTGGTGTAATCTTATCAGGAAATAATTTAACAGGAACTTATACCTCAAGAGTTTTTGATGCTGGAAGCTTGGCTTTGTGGAATAATATGAGCACTTCTAGTAATATTCCATTTGTTGATTACTTATTCGCAGTTGATACTGTTTCAGATATCTGGAAATCAACAAATCAAAGCTCTAGCTGGTTAAAAGTAAATGATGACTACAATAATGGAAATGCTAATGGAGCAACAGATATGACTAAAAATTCTTCTGGAGCATTATTTATTCTCGATACTCAAGATTTATGGAAGTCTCTAGATTATGGAGTAACTTGGACTCTAGCTAATGATGATGTTAATGGGGCAGGAGATTCAAATTCTGGTTTGGTTGTAGAAATTGATTCAAATAACTATATCTACATAATCGATGGTAGTGAAGATGTTCTTAAATCAACAAACCAAGGAGCTAGTTTTACTAAAGTAAATTCAGCTGATTTAACGGAGGTAATGGTGCAGTTAAAGGTATGGTTGTAAACTCTTCAAATGCACTCTATGTTGTTGATGCTCAGGCTTCAGTCTGGAAATCTACAGATTCTGGAGTTAGCTGGACACAAACAAGTTCAGATTATAACGGAGCCAATGGGAACACCAGAACAGCAGACATGGCAATTAATAGCTCTGGAGCATTATTTATTCTTGATACTCAAGACTTATGGCAATCAATAAATTCAGGAGTAACTTGGACTCTAGCTAATGATGATGTTAATGGGGCAGGAGATTCTAATTCAGGAGTATTCATGACTATTGATGCAAATAATTATATTTATATTGCTGATGGAAGTGAGGATATATACAAATCAACAAACTCAGGAAGTTCATTTACTCAAGTAATAGCAAATCTTAATGGAGCAAGTGGAGGAATTTATGGTTTAACTTCCTTTAGAAGTTATACAAATCTAACTTTTCAAGTAAAAAACTGCTCTCAAGCTGATTGTTCTGATGGAACCTGGAATAATGATAATAAGAATCTAATAAATAAAACTTCAAGATACTTGCAGTATAAGTTTTATTTTTCAACTCCTGACTCAAGTTCAAGTCCAAAACTATATAATGTTAGTTTAGACTATAATTATTTAGATAATATTGCTCCTGTTTTTTCAAATTATCTTGAAAATCCATTGAATAATTCTGTATACTCTCCTGGTGAGAATTACAAATTTAATGTTACAGCTTATGATTTAAATCTGCAAAAAGTTTGGATAGAATTTAATGGAGTTAACTATACTAATGGAAATATACAGAATATTTCTAATGTTTATAGCTTTACTAAGGCAAATTTAGCTGCAGGAACTTATTCTTACAAGTGGTGGGCAAACGACAGTTATGGAAATTTAAATAATTCTGGGGTAAGATATTATACTTTAAACAAGGCTTCAGGAGATATTAGACTTTATCTTAATGGCAATGAAAATAATTTAACTGTAGACTATCCGCAACAATATAATGCAACTGCAACAACACTTTATGGAACACTCACATTATATAAAGATAGTTTAGATATAACTTCAGATAATTCAAAAAATATAACTCCTTCTAGAAATGCAGGTTTTTACAATATTACTGCAGTTTCTTCAGGCGATGAAAACCATTCTTCATTGACTATCACAAGATGGTTAAATGTTACTCTTGATGTAACTGCTCCTAACTTAACTATTATTTTACCAGGAGAAGGCAATACCTATGGATATAACACTTCTCTTAGTTTGAATTATTCTGCGAGTGATGAACACCTAGCTTCTTGCTGGTATAATTTGAATAATGGAGCTAATATTTCTCTTCTGGCATGTGCAAATACAACTTTTGATCTTGGTGCTGATGGAACTTATACCCTTTACTTATATGCAAATGATAGTCTTGGAAACTTGGCTACCAAAAGCTCTACATTTTCATTGCTTGTTGGTGCACCAACAATAACTTTAGTTTCTCCTGTTAATAATTATCTTAACAGCAAAAATGTAATTTTTAAGTATATACCTAGTGATTTAGATTTAAGAAGTTGTGAACTTTGGGGTAATTTCACAGGAGAATTTAAACTAAATCAGACTGACAATAATCCTTTGAATGGCTTAGAGAATACTTTTAGTTTAGATTTAAATGATGGAAATTATCTTTGGGATATAAGATGTAATGATAGTATGGGCAATTTTGCATTTAATGGAAATAAGACATTTTATGTAGATACACTCGCTCCAACAATAAATTTAACTTCTCCTATTGGAAAGAAAACTAGCAGAACAAATATCTTGCTTAATTTTTCAGTTAGTGATAACTCGGCTATTACTTGTTACTATAATCTTACAACATCTATTGGAACTGAAGTATTAGGAAATACTAATCTTGCTGATTGCCTCTCAACTTCTTTTAATGTTTCAACTGATGGAGACTATATTGTTTATTTAACAGCCATTGATTCTGCAGGCAATACAAATATGAGTTTGAGTAGTTTTAGTGTAGATACAACTATTATTACTCCTCCAAGTAATGGTGGCGGCGGGGGTGGTGGGGGCGGAGGAAGCTCAACTATACCTGTTGTTAATACAACACAAGCAGTAAGAGATATCCTAAAGATAACTCCTATAGAAGCAATTGTCTATCCTAAAGAAGAAAAGCTATTAGGATTAACTGTTAAAAACGATGGATTAAAATTTGTGAATAAATGTAAAGTGAAAACTACCGAGTCTCAAAGCTCATGGATTAGTTCATCAGAAATAAAAAATATTGCTCCTGGCGAGATTGCAGACTTTTCATTTACATTAACTTTACCAGCAGATGCAGGACAGCCGTCATTATATCTGGAATGTTTAGAAGGAAATATAGCCATACCCTTAAAGGTAATACTAGTAAAACCCAATATAAATGTAGAAATCTTGCAGATAACACAACAAGAAAATGACCAGTTATTAATCAAGTATACTGCTGAACCTGAATCAGATCTTACTACTGATTTAATTTTTTCAGTATATCTGGGAGAACAAAAAATAGTCGAACAAACCAAAAATATAAAGTTAATTAAAGGACAAAAAATAAGTGATGAGATAACCCTAAAACTTAAAAACCCACCAGCAGGTTTATTAAAAATATCTATAAGAAATAATGGTGAAGATAAGCCTCTAGTTGAAGATTCTATTTTATATGGTAAGAGCAAGATAACAGGTTTCTCTCTTTTTGGTGCAGATATATTCAGTGGAAATAATCTTTACCTTTACTTGCTTGGATTTATTATAGTATTAGCCACAGGGGTCTTTGCAATAGCTATTATAAGAAAAATAATAGTTCATGTTAAGACAAAGATCTAGAAAGTTTTGTCAGCTTTAGATATAGGTGTCTACAAAATAAGATAAATATGCTTTAGGTGTCTACATTAGTCTATATTATCGAAGCAATACCCCTTACTTCTTGGACTCGTGTTTTTTGCTATTCTTCTTTAATCTCTTTTCTAAGTCCTTATATTCTTTTAATATGAGATCTACAGTTGGTTTTATATCTCCTGAGTTTTGGAAAATTCTTAGAGTCTCATAATATTCTTTTCTTGAGTCCATAGAGATATTAACAGGGGGCATATGATTTTTTATAAGAATATTATTCATAAGTAATCTACCAACTCTACCATTACCATCTTCAAATGGGTGGATATATTCAAATTGATTATGGATTACAGCAGCCAAAACTATAGCAGGATACTCTTTTTTATTTAATTCATACCATTTAACTAATTCCTTAAGCAGTCCAAGAACTCTTGAGCTAGGTGCTCCAAGATGAACTATATTGCCATAACCATCTCTTATTCCAACTTCAACTCCCTTTTCGCGAAATTTTCCTGCAAAACCCTTTGAATTTCTAAACACTGTATGGTGTATTTCTTTTATCAAATCAATTGAGAGCACTTTTTTTGTTTTTCTTATAAAACGAACTGCTTCAGCTACCCCGTATGCTTCAGAAATATCTTCTTTTGGTTTTGTAAAGGGCCATTTGCCCCTATCAAGGATATCTTTTACTTCCTCTTGTGTTATTGGCGAGCCTTCTATAGCATTAGTATCATAAGTAAATAATCCTGTAAAATGCCCCCAATCAGCTTCGGAAAAATGTAGAATCTTTAATTTGGCTTTGTGCTTTAATCCATCAATAAGTTTTTGTTCATGTTTAGAAAGCTTATATTTTATTGGACTTCTTATAATCTTAAAGCTATTAAGTTGCTGTTTCAAAAGTTCTTGAGCCCTATCCTGCCTTTGTTGAAGAATTTTCTTACTTATGTTGCTTCCAAGATATACTCTAACTTTCTGAACCTTTCCGCCCTCGCGGAAAGAGTGAGCAAGATAGTACTTTACACCTTTTTTTGTTTTTCTTTCTTCTAGGTACATTTTTTCTTTTTGTATTATATTTATTTAGGTTTTCTCTTTTATTAATTCTTCTGTTACTAATAATTTATTAATTACTCACATTAATATAATAGGTGTCTACATTTATATACTTTTCTATATTTTTTGTCTACATAATTCTACACTGGTTTATTTCTGAACTATGCATTTTTTCACAATAATCTTTATAAAACATCATTTTCTGAGAAAAGTATGGATAAACCTATTTTGAATAAAGGTCTAGATTTAGAAGCTTTCTTGTTTGACGTACCTATCGATGGTATTATGCTTCTTATAAAGGATTATATGCGCAATGTAAATGATAATGTTGTAGAAGTAGAAGCGTTAAAGAGACTTTTACGCACTGAAGCTCCTATTATTAGAAAAATTGCTCGTCCAGAAGCAGAATATGCAGCTATAACTCCAGAAGATGCTGCTAAAGGTGTTCGAGAACTTTTATCACTGCATTATATTATATTTGCTGATGAGGAAAGCAAAAGAGGCAAGCCCGAAGGATTATACTTTCAACTGCCTCCTAAAATAAAGGCGCCAATGGTCTTTGAACCCGCATAAATAAAGAATTATTCTAAGCATATTCTCAATATTGGTAATCTTTTTAAGCACTAATTATCTATAAAAAACATGATAAATTGCAGAAAAATAACAGGAAGATTAATGACAGCCCTAGCTCTAGCTAGTGCACTACTTTATGCTCCTACTTGTAGGGCTGAAGAAAAACCACTAGAAAAAGTTGAATTTAAAGCAAGAACCTCTTGGAATTATCAATATTCTCAGCTACATGTTCCAGAAGAAGCTATCCCTGTTCATCCCAATGATGCGGGTTTCTTAAAGCAAGATGCAAAAATAAGGCCAAATTCAGGTTTAGAAGGAGCTTTATTTAGGGTTGGTGCAGAAGCAGATATGAGCGTTTCAAAAAAAGTTAGTGTAGCAGCAGGAGTAGATGCGCAACTATCTTTTGACTATCTTTCAAACAAAAAAGACGGAGCAGGTATGTATGATTGGAATATAAGGCCCGATGATACTAGAGGAAAAGCAAATGGTTCAGGAGTTTATGCAAAGGCAAATAGAAATTTATTTTCTATTCATCCTTTTCTGGGATTGAGATATAGACTAAGCACTCAAAGTCAGCTAGGTTTTGAAGTTTCAGTACCCTTTCTTGAAAAAATTGAAGAAGAATTCGGCCATCATAGATATGACTCTGAGGAAAAAACAGGAACTAAAAAATTTAAAACAAGTGGCTTTAGAACAGCATTAACTTATGAAATAGGCAATAACACTAAATGGGGTCTTGGTGCTGGATTAACTTATGAACGAGTAAATTTAACATCAGATTCTGGAGAACAAGGAAATCTTAACGGCATTGGAGCTATTTTAGCAATAAAAAGAAAATTCTAAGATTACAAAACTTTCGCAGAAATAATTCTAACTTCTTTTATTGGCCTGTCACTTGAGTCTGTAGGATTAGCTGCAATACTATCAGCTACTTCCATGCCTTCTACAACTTGAGCAAAAACAGGATGTTTTCCATCTAAAAAGTTATTATTCACTAGATTTATAAAAAATTGAGAGCTTCCTGTATTAGGACCAGCATTAGCCATAGCAACAGTGCCCCGATTATTTTTTTGAACTCCATTAAATTCATCTTTTATATTAGGAATTTTTGGGTCACCGTAACCTGTTCCAGTAGGATCTCCACCCTGAATCATAAAACCTGCTATAACTCTGTGGAAAATAGTATTATTATAAGTTCCTTTTTCAACTAAACTTTTGAAGTTTCCAGCAGTTATTGGTTGGTCATTCCTTAACTCTAGAGTTATGTTTCCAAAATTAGTTTCAAGCATCACTTGAGTTTTCACAGATTTTTTTACCATGTTTGTATATAATAATCCTGCAATTATTAAAACTACAATAAAACTCAGTATTATAAATATTCCTATTTTTTTCATAAATCACCTTATTTGATTATACTTTTAAATATTGTGAATTAGTTGTTCTCTAACAATCTCCTCGTCTTCAGGATTAGTAACTCCAAACCATTTATCAGGAGACTCATAAATCTTCATTTTAATCTTTCCTTGCTTAATAAGACTTGAAAGTTCAACAGGCAATAAACACTCAATCCTTCTATCTTCAGAATTTTTTTGCTTAAACTCACTAAGTATCTTATCTAATTCAGCTACTACTTCAGGATATAATGCGAAAACATTCATGCTAGTCAAGCTTTCTGGAGAAAGATTTATTTCTCGAAGTTTAGTTTTTTCAATATTGAATACTTCTTTAATTTCCTTAACAAAATTCTTATTGTCTACCTGAAATATTCCTCTATTGGTTTTTCCTTGTTCTGGAATAACTCTTTCAAGAATATAACCTGCTGTTGCGTTTATTTTTTCCTGTTTGTTTTCTTGTTTTTTTAGGTGTTCTGCAAGTATTTTGAAAGTTCTAGCTCCATAAATATCATCGCCATTGCAAACTACAAAAGGACAGTCAATAACTTGCCTAGCTGAACAAAGCGCATCAGTACTTCCCCAAGGTTTATCTCTGCTCTCTTGAGAAAAATTCTGTTCAGCATATAAAACTTTCATACCTTGATAAGAGTTTGAAAACATTTCTCTAAAGGGAGCCGAGGTTTTTTCACCAACAGTAAATATAATTTTATTAAAACCAGCTTGCTTGGCTTGATTAATAGAATACTCAATAAGAGTTTCTCCATTAGGACCTACTTTAGCGAACTGTTTTATCTTTCCTCCAAATCTAGAAGATAAACCTCCAACCATGTAAACAATTGCTAAATCTTGTTTTGCCATTTTGATATGATAGTTTTAGAAAAAGCATTTATTTAAAGATTTCTGAGTGTTAAGTAAATCATCCAACCTTACATTCTTGATAATTAATAATTAATTCGATGTTTGGTTAATGATTAGACTTTGATTTAATTACTATTCTTTTATTTGCTTACAAAAGCTTTCTATTGTTGAAAAAACCATATAATGATTAAACAAACTTCAATCAGATTGTGAATTATTGAGATTTATTAAGCAAATCGAACTTGTGCAGATTTGCCTCTGGTTTTTAAAAACTAAACAGGTAAATAACGAGCGAACATAAAAGGAGGTTAAGAAATAAGGTTTACTTAACATGAGATTTCCTTTTGAGGTTATTCTTCTCTCTTATTCTCTTCTATATCTTCTAGGTAGGCTTTTATCAAATCTTTATCACTTGGTTTTTCAGAATTCTGTTCTTCTTTTGACTTAACTAAGTCATTATCACTCCCCATTTTTTCTTCATCTTCCATGCTATCTGCCATCTATTATCAATGTCTGGCAAGTATATATTTTTTACTAATCCCGTATTAATAATTACTTTTTAAGAACTCTGAACCTTTTAGTTATGTTAACCCCTTTGCGGGGTTTGCCCTTAGGCAAATTAGGAATAATCTCTCTCTGAATTTTTCTTTCTTTATTCTTCTCTTCTTCACCCCACAGCGCCTCATAATCAAAAATTCCTGAAACCTCTTCCATTTCTCGAGAAATATAAATATATTTATAAATCTTAGTAAAAATTAGACTTTTAAGAAAAACTAACGATGAGGCCTAGGATGCATTCTTGGCATATAGGGTGGATGATGTGGTCCAGGATGATGATAAGGAATGATTACAGGACCTGGAACAATAACAGGGCCATAATAAGGATAAGGATAATATGGATAGGGCTCAACAACAGTTACGCATCCAGAAGTTAAAGAAGTTAAAGCTACAGCACCAGCAATAGCAGTTCCAAGAACAATTGCTTTAAGGTTTTTTATCATGTTTATCTGCCCTTTTTGCTAATAATTCTAGTATTTTCAAGAATATAAAGTTTACGGTGTGAGTCGAACGCCGTTGGCGTCTCTCATTTATTATTGATTTATTATGAGACATAAATGCTGAACGCCCACTCCAGGAATCGAACCTGGGAACCCAGTAAAGGGTCGGGATTAGCAATCCCGTGCAATACCATTATGCGAAGTGGGCATATAAAATGATAAGAAACATAGCTTAAAAAGATTGTTGTATCTCAAATCTTAATATCTGAAATAAACTCTTTTGTTATAGTTAATGTTTTAGAAGCGACATTTTTTAGATGATAAGAAATTGATTTTTTATTTCCTATGGCAACATAAATAATACTCTTACTAAATCTTTCTTTTATTGAACTTAATGCTCCCGAAAAATCACCATCATTTGAAATTAAGTAAGCTATATCATAAATTCCTTTTTGGGCATCCATAGTTAAATCTAATGCTAAATTTACATCCGTTGCCTTTTCGATATAATAACTTTCGCCATCTCTCTTTCTTTTTTCTAATCTACCAAATATGATACTTAACTTTTCTATTTTTTTAAGTTTCTCAAAAAAAGATTGCTGTTCAGCATACATCTCTGGATTTGAAAATTGCTCTATTGGAGCAATGTAATAATTAATTTTAACCAGCTCATTATTCTCCACAAGTTTCTTACAAAACTTCTCAATATCTATCCTGCAATCAAAAGCCTTCTTAACAGCAAAATAGAAATTACTGCCATCAATATAAATTGCGGCTCTTTTATTTTGAGAACCCATTTTTATAAAAAAGCATAGGATCCTTTTACAGATCCTATGGACTTAATTAACTATTAAAGTAATTTATACTATTTAAGCCTTTCTTCGAATACCAGAGATTTTTTGGTTTTATAAAGATTATCAATCTTGTAACTTATCACAACAATTCTTATAAACGAAAGTTTCATGATATAAAAATGAGAACTCGATTAATATTACTAACAAGCATTATGTTATTTATTCTAGTGTTAGCTGGAGTTTACCTAATGATGCTAGTTAATCAGTCTAGACAATTTTTATGGATTGAGCCTTTTATACCGCTGGTTGTTCTTACTGGATTTTTTATTTTTATTATAAGCGCTGGTTTGTTTATTTATGGCTTGATTAGGCTTGTTAGAGAAAGCAATTAACTACTTTTTCCCCTTCTTCTTAGAAATTCTTATCAAGTGTGCTCTAAAACCTGCAAGATTAAACATTAAGAATGCATATATTATTAGCAATAAGTAGGGAAACAGCACTGAGAAACCATATTTTATAATGAAAGGATAAACAATAATAAAACCAATAACTCCTGTAACAACATCCATAATTTTATTTGTTAAAAATTCTCTAGCATTTAAAACATGCTCTTCAAAGAACTCCCACCATGTCATTATAATTATTGAAAGAATAAAATTCAGCCAAAAACTCATGCCCAGATGATTAAAAATAATAGCAAGTATAACCCCTGAGAGTACATGCGGTACACTCCATAGATCAATATATTTTCCTTCTTTGTATAAGTCCATATCTGATAATCTGTAATTTATAAAAAATAGCGGGAGGTGGATTTGAACCACCGGTCTTCGGGTTATGGGCCCGATGAGGACTCCAGGCTCCTCTACCCCGCTATATAAATTATTGGGGTCGATGAGCCTTATAAATCTAACTAATAATGCATAAGAGAACTATAAATATAAAATAAAAAGAAAAAATAAAAGAAAAATAAATAAAAAATAAGGTCTAATCAGACTCGTTCTCAAAATCAGAAGATTCATTATTCTCCGGTTCAGAGTTATTATTTTTATGCCCTTTGCCCTTATTGCCTTGATTCTGTGCCTTTATCTCATTTTCAAGATTTTTTACATCTTGCTTAAATTGATGTTTAGTGCTATTTTCAAGGTCATCAATTATCTGCTGAGCTTGCTCTTCAGTATAATTACCTACAGCCATTAACTTTGTTTTAAGATTATCTTCAACTTGGTTTTGAATTTCTATCAAATGAGCTGTATTATTCTCAGCTTGAGCTATTTGAGCTTGTATTACTGATATTTGTTGCTCAGTTAAATTAGAACTATTAAGTAAGTCGTTTAATCTTGCAATTCTAGCTTGATGAGCTTCTATGGCCGTTTGTAATCCAAATAAACCCCCAAGTTTTTGTTTGGTAGAATTCTCATTATTTTGAGATTCTAACTTCTGCATTCGGTCATCCATTCTTTGAATTATCTTATCATAAGCTTCAAGGGCTTTTTGCATTCCTTGAGTATTATTATTTTCAGCAGCTTTTGTTGCTTGTATTAATCTCATATCAGCTAGCTTTAATTGCCCTGCAATCTTTTTTTCCTGGTTAAAGGTTAAAAGAATCTTTAACTGTTGCCAGCCAATCTTCCAAGAGTTAACACTCTCGTTAGAATTTTCACTTGTTGTTGTATTTGTCTGATTTTCTTCAGCAGCCGCAAGTGATATGACACTAAATATCACAGCTAAAGCAATTATAGCAGTAATAACTAATTGTCTTACATTTAGTCCATCTGCCAATTTTTGTTTTTGTGTTTTTGTATTTGTCATCTTTGTTTTGTTTTTAACCTCCTTTCAATAGTTTAATTGTGATTAAACCAAATCAGGATAAAAAATCATAGAAAAATTGGTATTTAATATATCTGTGAAACAAGATGAAACGACTTCGCGTTTCAATTCTTCGCTTCTCTGCAGTCGAAGCTTCAGAAGATGGAACAACTTTGGAATAAAAAATCTAATTGATAATTAAATCTTTAATAAAATCTTCGGTGATTAATAGGGTAGAAGAAGCACATTTTTTGAGATGATAAGAAATAGATTTTTTATTACCTATAGCAACATAAATAATATTTTTATTAAATCTTTCTCTTACTGCCTTAACTGCTCCCGAAAAATCTCCATCGTTTGATATTAGGAACGCTTCGTCATATAAATTTGCTTGAGCATCTAATACCAAATCCAAGGCCAGATTAACATCCGTTGCTTTTTCTATATAGTAAATCTCACCATCTCTTTTTCTCTTTTCAAGCCTTCCAAATATTATTTTCATTTTACTTATTTGTCGAAGTTTTTCAAAAAATCTTTGTTGTTCTGCATATGCTTCTGGTTTTGTTTCACCAACAGGAGCAATATAATAATTAATATTGATTAAGTCATTATTACCAACAATTTTTTTACAAAATTTTTCAATATCAATACTACAATTAAATCTTTTTCTAACCGAGAAATAAAAATTGCTTCCATCAATATAAATAGAAATTTTTGGCATATTATAAAAGCAGGGGGTTAGTTTCCTATCCCCCTGGACTTTATTAGTATATTAAGAATATTAAAGATTTTAAAGCTTTCTATTAATAGATTACTTCAAACAAATCTTATTAGTATTACCCATAGGAATCTTTTTTATCAAGTCTCGTGACTCAAGATTTCTTATTACTCTTGATAGTTTAGCTTTGCTGAATCCTGTAGCTAACTGAAGCTGTTTTTGCCACAATTCATTTCTATCTGCTTTCTTAAGCTCAGAAATAACTTTCTTTTCAGACTCAAGCAAATGCTGTTCAAACTTACTAGAAGAAGATTTTACTTTGCCTTTTCTAGAATAAAAAAACCAAGCCACAAGAATTAAAACAAGGACTATAATAATCCCCAGAATAATTATCCAAACAGAATTAGAATTAGTATTCTTTATACTAACAAAAAATGCAAGACTGGAGTCTTTAGTTATATTCTCAAAATTCCAAACAAGACTTATAGCTTGTCCATCGGTTTCTAATAAATAATTAGTAGGATAAGCATCTTGATTATCAATTATAAAACCTTTTTCAAGATTAAGTCTTACTATAACATTATCAAAATTATCAGGAAAGCTTATTTTTTTCAAGAAAACATTGCCCGAGCTAGTTTTTTGTAAGCTGGTTGTATCAACATAACTTGAATAAACTCCAGAAACATCTTCATTTACAGCAAGTTTATCTCCAACTTGATTAAAAGTTACTGAGTAAGTAGAAGCACTAACAGCGCTAAGGCTAATCAAAAATATCAAAGTTAAAATTATCATACTCTTTTTCATGCTTATAGCAGGTAGAATAGATATTTAAAGTTTAATAGTCCAATAAATTTATGGAAAAAACTTCAGAACTCTTAATAGGCATAGATGATGCCGGCAGAGGTCCAGTTATGGGCCCTATGCTATTAGCAGGAGTTCTTATTGAGAAAGATAAAGAATTAGAACTAAAAAAACTTGGAGCAAAAGATTCTAAGCTTCTTAGTCCTAAGCAAAGAACAGAGCTCGAATCAAAGCTAAGAAAAGAAGTTATGTCTTACAAAGCCTTCTTAGTAACTCCAACAGAGATAGACTCGGGCATGGGTAAGGGCTTGAATTTAAATCAAGTTGAAGCTTTTGCTGCTGCTTCAATAATAAATAGTTTGATTGAAAATCTAAAGGCTAGTGAAAGAAAAAATCTTAAAATAATTCTTGACTGCCCCTCTATAAATACTAGCGCTTGGAAGAATCAGTTATTAAGTTATCTTGAAGATAGTGGGCTTAATCAGAATATAATTTGTGAGCACAAGGCGGATTTTAATTATCCTGTAGTTTCTGCTGCAAGTATTATTGCTAAAGTAACTAGAGATGCAGAAATTGAAAAAATAAAAAAACAAATTGGAGAAGATTTTGGAAGCGGTTATCCTTCTGATCCTGTTACTCGCGAGTTTTTGGAAAAAAATGTTGATAATCCTAAGCTTAAAGGAATATTTAGAGAAAGCTGGGCAACTTTTCAAGAAGCTAGGAATAAAAAACTTGGAATTAAACAGGGTAAGAACAAGCAGTCAAAACTAGGAGAGTACTAGCAGCTAGTAAAATGTATTTTCATGAACACCTCAGGCTAACCTTTGAAGAACTAAAAAAACAAGATTATACTTACTATCATGCAAATGTAAGAACCATAGTTCCTTTAGTTGCTGAAATAACTAAGTGGTTTGATGAATTTGCGAACAGGCAAGGAGTTGATTCTAAAGGAAAAGCTTATGATTACTCGCCTTCTGAATCAGCTCAAGAATTTTTTAGAAGAATTGCCCATAGAGAGCAGAGACATCACTATTCTGGCTTGGTTGAATGTGAGAGTATTTTTACACCAAGATATAGTAAAGAATTTCAAAACCTTATATCAAGAATAGCCAAGCAACATGTTCTTGCAGACATGGGTTATATACCTAACGAGGAAGAATATAAAGAAAGAAATTTCTGGATAAACTGGCAAAGAAAAGTTTACGATGGCGAGTTAAAAATTAGTTGGTGGTGTCCAAGGTGCTGAAAAACAAATTATTAAACATAACTAGAATACATAAATCCTTATAAACTTGGATTTTTTGAGATTTTTATGGCAAAAGGAAAGATTCAAGAACCTCCTGCAGAATTATTTAGTTATGGTTGGCGAGACAAAAAAGAACAAAGAGTTTATCATTTTACAGGATTAGATGGAAAGCCTAAAGAAGAATATCTTGGTCAAGCCGATACTCTAATGAAAGCAAGATGTCCTCTTGATAATGCTTATCTTATTGCTTATTCCGGAGACCCTCATAAGGTCATAGAATGCCCTTGCTGTCATCAATCTTTTTCAGATTTATATACTCCAGAAAAATATGCTGAGCAACAAAGAAGGAGACTAAGAGATTTAGAAGAAGAATTAGCTAAAGCCAAGCAAGTAATTGCAATACAAGCTGATAAAAATCATCCGGTTAGAGCAGCAAATGCAAGAAATTTACACTCTGTTAATGAACTATCAGACACTACTTCTTCTTAATAATCTTTAAATATCCTCTTTCCAATTAGTATTTATGAAAAAGAGCTGGATGCTGGAACTCCTAGAAAACCGCCGGAGGTTTGTAGATGATTAAGTGGATGCTGGACTCTAAGAACCCGCTGGAGGTTGTTAAATGCCTTTTATAAAAGAGCTGGTGATTCATGGCTTCAAAAGCTTTGCAAGAGAAACTCATATTCCTTTTAAGAACACGCTTAACTGCATAGTTGGACCAAATGGTTCTGGAAAATCGAATGTAACAGATGCTATATGTTTTGTTCTTGGAAGGCTTGGCTCGAAAAGCATGAGAGCCAAACATCTGTCAAATCTTATATTTGCAGGAACTCAGGACTATAAGCCTGCTCCTGAAGCAAGTGTTGAATTAATTTTTGATAATAGTGACAAAGGTTTTTCTCTAACCGAATCAGAAGTAAGCATAAAAAGAATTTTAAGAAGAAATGGTCAAGGAGTCTATAAGATAAATGGGGAAATAAAGACCAGACAAGAAATTCTTGAACTACTTAGTCAAGCAGGAGTAGACCCTAATGGTTTTAATATAGTTCTTCAGGGCGAGATAGATAGTTTCGTAAAAATGTCTCCAGACCAAAGGCGAGAGGTTATAGAAGAAGTTGCAGGCATAGCAGTATATGAGATGCGTAAACAACACTCCTTGCGTGAAATGGAAAAAACTGACGATAGGCTAAAAGAAGCAACAGCCATACTTCGTGAAAGAACAGCTTATCTAAAGAACTTAGAAGAAGAAAGAAAACAAGCCCTGCATTTCAAAAAACTTCAGAATGATGTTTTAGTTTACAAATCTTCTATAAATTATAAAATTATGTCTGAGAAACAAGATAAAATTGATGAGATTAACAAGTTTATTGATAAAGAAAGCGACAATATAACAAAAATAAATGAGATAATAGATAAAACACAAGGAGAGATAACTGTATTAAACGAAAAGATTAATCATATTACTTCTAATGTTCAAAAAAATTCTGGTATTGAACAAGATAGACTTAACAGAGAAATATCAGACCTTAGAGCAGAGTTAGCTGGATTAGAAATTAGAAAACAGAATTATGAGTCTCAGATAAGTGATATGAGCAAAAGAAAAGAAGAAATTGAAATTATGATTTCTAGTTCAGAAAAAGAAATTAATGAGATGAGTAAAACAAAAGGCAAGAGTGTAAAGAAAGATATAGACTTGAAAAAAAAGCAGCTTGAAGACATAGATGAACAACGTAGAAGATTATATATGTTAAAATCTCAACTAGCTTCAATAAATTCAAGAATAGAAGATAAGCAAAGAAACATTAATAGATTAAAGACAGAATATGAAGTTACTTTTGCAAGTATCCAGCAGAGAGAATCTGAGATTATAATAAAAGATAATCTTGAATCACATAAAGAAAAAATAGCCCTAATAAAAAATAATCTTGATAAATTATTCGCAGATTTAGATTTGAATAATAAAAAGAAAATAGAAAATGAAAAACAAATAGCTATTCTTGAAAGGGAAATAGAAAACCAGACAAAGATTGAATCTCAAGTATCTAAATTAGACATCTGTCCTCTTTGCAAAACAAAAATAACTCCAGAACATGTTAAGCATGTTATTGATGATGCTAATTCAATAACAGAAAAGAGCCAAGATAAAATAAAAGAACTCTTCAAAGAAATAAAACAGTTAAACGATTTAAATGAAAGACTAGTTGAGCAAACAAAAAAAGCAGAAAATGAAGTTAAAACTAGAAGTCAAGATGTATTAAGACTGGAGCTAATAAATGATAAAAAAGAAATTCTAAGAAAGTTTTCAGAAGATATTAAGATAGCTGAAAAAGAATTGCAAGAAACTATTAAAAGAAGAGAGCAGATGGATTCTGAAATGAGTTCATTAAAGACTAGCGAGTCTAATTATGATGCTTTAAGACTAGAAGTTCAAGAGTTAATGAGGCGTGAAGAATCTCATCTTGGTATGGAAGTTACTCTTAAGCAACGAGATTCTGAGAGAAACCGAATGCTTCTAAAACAGATTTCAAGAGATTTAGAAGAAACTACAAACCTTCTTGCAGAGCTAGTTAGAGATATTGAAGAAAAAAACTCTAGTCTAGATGAGAGAAACGACCAAGATGCTAGCATAAAATTAAGATTTAAGAAAACTCTAGAAGAAAAAAATCAGATTCAGGAAAAAATACATTTCTATGAACGAGATATAATGCAAAAACAGAATAGTAAACATCTTGCTGAAGAAAAAATTAATAATCTAAAGATAGAGAGAGCACAATTTTTAGCTCAAAAACAAGCCATTGAACAAGATAGTAAGGCATTTGGAGAGCAAAAAGTAATGAGGCTAAGTGTAGAAGAATTAAAAAAGAAACTTGAAGAAACTCAATTAATAATAGCCAGAATAGGAACTGTCAACATGAAAGCTCTTGAAGTTTATGACAATGTTAAGCTAGAGTATGATAAAGTCCAGGAAAAAATAAATAAAATTAATGAAGAAAAAATAGAGATACTAAAAGTTATAGAAGATATTGACAAAAAGAAAAAGAAAGTTTTTGTACAAACACTTGAACAAATAAACTCACTATTCTCAAGAAATTTCTCACAACTAAGCACAAAAGGTATAGCTACACTAGAACCAGTAGATAAAGAAGATATATTCAAAGCAGGTGTTGAGATGCTAATAAAAGTAGGAAAGGGAAAATATTTTGATACTCACTCACTATCAGGAGGAGAACAATCACTTATTTCACTTAGTCTTATTTTTGCAATACAAGAATATAAGCCCTATCCTTTCTATATTCTTGATGAAATTGATGCAGCACTAGACAGGAGAAATAGCGAGAGACTTGCAAATCTTCTCAAGAGATATATGAACAATGGGCAATATATAGTTATCACACACAATGATTCTTTAATAACTGAGAGTCCAATAATTTACGGAGTAAGCATGCAAGATAAGATTTCTAAAGTAGTAAGTCTAGAAGTTTAATTAGAAAAAGTAAAGTTACAACCAATTATAAAAATTTGTTTTTAAATTTATTAAAATAACAATTATTATTTACTAAGTATCTGCTCTAACTTGCCAATCATCTCTTCTACTGAATTTGCAATTTCAATCAAATCTGGATTAAAAGAACTAAAGTCTAGAGGCTTAAAGGCTGAAAACCTATAACCATATCCAGAGTCATCCTCATCGTATGTTTCTGCTACTTGTATTTTTCCTTCCTTTACATCTGCTAATGTACCTGCTGTTCCGCCCGTATAAGGTAGAGTTATTATTTTTTTTCCATGCTTTAATCCTTCATGAACTTCATGAGAAGTTCCAGGACCACCATTTAATACTACAAAGATATCTGCGATTTGAGCTAAACCCTCTCTTCTTTCAAACATATTTTTTCCTGATCTTACAACATCTAATCTACCTTTTGATGAAAGAACAGAAAGAAGTTCATAAATAGAAGATACTTCATAAGGTAACAAGAAAGGTTTTTGAGGCTCTACTTTTTCTACTACTCTTGTGTCTTTTAATGGCAGGGTATAATCTAATGGACTTACATCTTTTATAGGCTTTATCTGTCTATTACTTCTTAAGCTTGCAAACCAATTTCTAATTCCTCTTCTATTTTTCAAAGGATTTGTTTTTATATCTACACTAGGATTTATGCTTACATCTGCAAGAGCGCCATAAGATTTAAAATATTCAACTGTATCCGGGATTACTACAAAAAATCTGTCGTCTACAGGCTTTCCTGTTCTTGTTTGTTCAGCTATACAGTATTTTAAAACTCCTGCATAAACATCTGAACCAATTCCATCAACACCACCTGTAAAAACACTTCCCTTTCTGCCCTCTAAAAATTTTCTTATTGCATAGCCTACATCAATACCATCGGCTCTTTCATAGGAAATCGTTGGTGCTGTAGCTCCAACTACAACTATTTTTGGAGTTTCCGGTATAAAAGGCATATTTTCACTAACCATATTATAAGAGCCCCGCAAGCCTTTTAAAACCTCCTGCGGCGTTATATTCTGAAGGTTTTTATCTCCATCATATCTTGAAATAACATTATGTTGATTATTATAAGGCCCTGTTTTTCTCGGACAGGCAGTTCCATAGAGTCCAATTACCTTAGCTCCAACCGCATCAGCCAAGTGTAAAAATCCTGTGTCACCACTTATTACTGCTGAGCTGTTAGCTGCAAGTACAGCAAAATTTCTTAAATCTATTGCAGTATCGGCCTGAGGAACTAGATTTAATACACCCTCTAAACCATCTGAAATCCTTTGCGAATCTTGGTATTCATCACCTGTTCCAACTAAGATAGGCATATGATTATTTTTGATTAGCCATTTAGCTACTTTAGCATAATAATCAGGATTCCACTTTCTTTTATTAGCACTTGCACCAAGATTAAAGATAACATAAGGGCTTTTTATTCCAGGAGCACTACCATCACTAAGTTTTACTTTAGCAGCTCTATCTATATCTAAGTTAAAGGATTGGATAACTGGAATGCCAATATAAGTTGCAAATGCTGAAAATCCATCAACCATATGTGCGTTTTTCCAATCAAAGCCCATTGTTTCAAGATCTTTTCTTGAAACTTGAAGACAGTCTAAACCACTTATTCTAAAAGGTTTTGCTACTAAAGCCAAATCATAGGATTTTCCTGCGAGATATTTTTCAAATATAGCTTTTTCAGCAGCATATTTTCTCTTATTATCGCCTGCTTGTGAAGCTTTCCATCTCTCCTCTGCTAAGGGATCTTCAGAAGGAGTCGGTAAATAAGCATCTGCAGGACCTACAAAACCAATTAGATCCATCATTTGTTTTATTGAGTCTCTCTTAGGTATTGAAATTTCTATTGCTGCCAATGGTAAAGCAGAATGTAGACTATGCAGTAAGGGTAGGGAAAAAACTAAATCTCCGATTCCTCTCGGAGGTACATATAAAATTCTGCCTATGTTCTTAGTTGTTTTCATTGTCATCTTATACCTCCAAATAATCCTTCATAAATCTTATGGACTCCATCTCCTAAACCCGAGTCTATGAAAACTCCCCTGCTATCAAATCTAAAAGCAAACTCTTTTGCTTTATTATCATCGTCAAAAAATCCAGGTTCATGTTTGCCCCAGAGTTCATTATGGCCTGCTGAATGATATTTATTTGGCATTACAGAGTTGACAAAGAAAACCGTAGGCTGCATTTCAGGATATATTTCTCTACCTTGAACAGCACGAGTAGATCTATCACAACCCTCACCATGATTATATATTGCAAGAGTAAGTTCAGCAGGATTCCAATATTTAAATGCGTAAGGAACTCTTGGTCTTGTCTCCCTAAATCTTGCTTCTAAACTAATTTTCATTGAAGCATATGCCTCGTTATCTCTTAATTGTTTTACATGTTCTGAAGAAACTCCCATCAATCCTTTAAAAGAATTTATATCTCCAGAAGTTATAACATCATTTATTGCAACAGCATAATTAAGGAAACCCTGTTGAGAGTCAGGATATTTATTATTACTTGCTCCACTTCCGCCAGTATTTCTTGTGCCGTCAACAACAACAAAACTTGGCTGAGAATCGGCTGTTAATAATTCCAAGGGCAAACAATTATTACCCACTATATGGGGATTGTTATGGGCGCTACCAGAACTTACTTTTGTTGTAAAAATAGGGAAAGCACTGTTTCTTAGTGCCGGAAGTATAGGACTAATTGCTACTAAACCATAACTTAAGTTAGGAACAATTCCTACTGCTCCAACATTCGCATTAATATTCCTAATAAAATTAAGAACTCTATTTGCTTCAACGCAAAGATATCTTATTTCTGCTTCAATCTTATCCATTTTTTACCCCCAAAAATATTTTTTGATATTCCTTGTAACTAACTGATCTTCCAATAACTTTTGCATTTTTACAAAAATTAGTGTACTCTATATCTCTTTTTAATAAATCTGAAGGGTCAAATTGGCCTTTGCTTATTTCTTCTCTAACTTTTTTCCACTCTTCTAATTCTCTCTGCTTATCTCCTGAATTAGCTAATTTACTAACAAGATATTTAGTAGGTACAAAACCAGAATCAGAAATTAATAAGTAATCCTTTACCTGATTAGGGTTTAAACCTTCAAAGCCCAAAGCATACTGTGCATATTCGGGATTTTTTTTAAAAACTCCTAATGCTAAGTCTATTGCCGCAAAAGTTTTAGGGTCTCGTGAAACTATTCCGTTAATCCCTGATGTTAGAAAATCTGCACAATCAGGAATTGCTGTTCTAAAATTATTTATGTCTAATAAAAATTGCATCAACTCATCAATACTTTTATATTCGCCAGAGTTACATTTTGTATTAGCATAAACATTGAGTAATCCAAGATCATTAGTTAATAAATCAGGACTCTTTTTATTAGAGAGATAGTGATTAACTATGTTTTTTAGTACGCTGCGTGGAATAAAAGCAGCTGTTCTTTGTAGTGCATATTGGGCTCTAACTATTTGAGAGGGTTCTCTTATTCCCTTAATCAAGGATTCAAGATAATCTGGGGAATCAGGATTTTTTTCTTCATTTAAAGAAAGATCGATGGCGTTCAAAATCGCACCTAGATTTTTTGATGGGCTTGTAACCAAAATATTCAAAAATAAATCTCTTCTGCTTTTTACAAGGCTATTTTTCAAAGGATTATCTCTATCTTGATTATCAAAATGATCATATAACTCAAATACACCTGCAGAGGCAGAAGTATATCTTCTTGGATCTGTAGCAAGAATCTTAAGTAAATCTGAATGTTTATCATCACAATTTTTGGAAAATGCTCTAATTATTTCATTAAGTTGGCGTGATTCTAATTTTTTGTAATTTAATCCTGAAAAAAACTGTGAAAAATACCCAATTGTATCTACACTAATCTTTCCCTCACCGATTCTTTTTTCCAAAATTTTTACAAAATCTCTATAATCTCTACTTAATCTTTTTTTAGCACGGTTATAATCCTCAAAACTAGTCTCTCTAATGGCCACACCAGAACCTATTGTTAAAACTATGGCAACTAATCCAGCTAAAGCTGCAAATAGAATGTAAGGTGCTGATTCTTCAGCTAGGGGTTTAAGTTGATTAGAAGCAAGAGTTAACAATTCTTTTCTTGTTTGAGCTGTAGCATTAGTCTTACCCAAAGAATCCCGAAATTTCATTATGTTAGCCATAGCATTTGTGCCAGCAGCACTATTTGAGTTTGTTAGGCTATGATTCATATCTCCCACTATGGGGGTAACGAATGCCGGAGTAATTGGAGGATTAACATAAAAATCAGGACTTGAATCTAAACTTTCAATGAGCTGAGTCAATTTAGTATTAGCTAGTTCATAACCCTTATTAGCATGATCTACTCTATAACCATTAACGCCAAGCCAACTACTAAGAGTGAATGAACCTGCCGCCAATATTGGAAGAAGAGTAGTAATAGGATGTTCAATAACATTTGAAACTACATTAAGGAGCCTATCAACTAAAGTTACTCGAGTTCTTTTATCTAAAGATTTTCTTATATCCTCAACTGAAGGTTTAACTTGAATCATATAGAGTTAAATAGCTTCCTCCAAAATTTTTATTTTTAATTCAACAATTGTACTTGGTTTTAGTTCTTCTCTGAGCATCTTAGGTATAACTATGATAGAATTATCGCCCTGTCGAGCTATTCTTTTTCTTATATTGAATTTTTTTGTTTTCATTATAAACACGTTAAATTGTTATAATTTTGTTATAATTTTTATATTGGCAGAGTATTTAAATCTTTCGTTATTGTTGTCACTTAGAAGTTACAATAAATTTACTTAATTAACTGTTTGCGTAGAATCATTACAAAAGTCAACAACCCAGATGCCTGGGTTAATTACTGTTGATTTTCTAAGCTGTTCTTCTATAGAGTAAAGTCTTACTGTAAAAGAGTTAGCTTGAGTTGCTGCTTCTTTTGCAATAGCAACAAGCTCATCTTGGATTTCTAATCCATTCATTGTTTGAGGAAGTAATTTTTCTTCACCATTTCTTTTGCCAACTATAAGAACTGCTTCATGATGATATCTTTTAGTTCTATCTTCATTGTATTCAAATTCTGGAAAAGCCTGGATTTCATAACCTCTTTCAGAAGCTAACTGAGAAAATCTTTGACATCTCTGAACTAACTCTCTTCTTGGTTTTTCATAATCTGTTTTTTTTGACATTTTGTTGTTATATTAGTTACTAATAGCACTCTTAAGATTTATATGGCTTAAATGTATGCTGCCTTTCATAATATTGCATCATTTTTCTATGAGATTCTATAAATTTGTCTTCTCTTTTAAATGCTCCAACACCAGCAGCAAAGGCAACTACTCCAGAAGCAATTGTATATTTAGAATAACCTGTTTTTAATGCTAAGATTGGTGTTGCAAGCATTCCTGCCATGAAAATAATCCCACAAATCTTCTCAAGCCGGTTTGGAAGGAGTAATTTTGGTTTTTGCTCTGTCATTTTATATATTTTTTGTTATTTAGTATTTAAAAGATTTATTATACTACACGACTATATTCTTTAGGTTCAATCTTAGGAGCCGGCCGAGTTTTAGGAGAAGTATTAGGTTTATTATCGATAAAAGGCAGCATTTCACTCATAAAACCGAAATATTTTTCTCTATCTCCGCTAAAAGTAGCATAAAAAGGGATAAGCATTCTTGGAATTGAAGAATCTTCAATTTGTTCTAAATGATTTGCAAAATCATTTATTTCTTCTCTTTCTTCTCCAGAAATTTTAGCAAAAGTTACTTTTGACATTCTTCTTAATTGTTCAGCATTATGCTGTCTATAAATCATCAAGTTATCAATAAAACCTAAACACATTAAACCTGCTGTAAGAAGAGAAAACAAACTTCTGTAGGTTGTTCTATTATTTGTTATTGACATTTTATTTACTTTTTTGGTTTATCGATCACTCTAAACTTTATGGTTTCAGTATTTACGCTTAGAATTTCAAGTTTTGTTCCATAAAAATCAATATTTGTACGACTTGCAGAATAAAAATCATTTAAACCACCATGATTAAATGCTAAACCTAAAGAAAAGGTTTTTTCACTTGGCATACCACAGTATCGTAGACATCCCTTAGAAAGGCCATATCTATCAACAATATTAGCGGCTTCAGAAACCCCCAGTGTTATCTCTGGATTTGGTTTAGAATCTCTAGAATTATCACCACAACCCAAACAAGCAACCAAACCTAGAACAATTGCAAGATTTTTTATTGGGTTTCTCATGTTTTTATATATTTTAGGTTTATATTTTATTTTAATTTTAAATTAAATCTAAAACTTCTTCATTGAAAAGCTATTAAAAAAATAAAAAGAAAAAAAGAAAAAATTATTAATAGTAGCTAGTTTCTCCGAAGTCTTCTGTTTTCTCAGATGGTTTCTTTGTTAGCAATACAATAAGAACAATAAGTAAAACAACGAATACTATAACTAGAACAACAGTCAAGATTATAATAGAAGTAGGTATACTTCCATCTTTCTTACCTGTGTCAATTACGTTTCCTTTGTCATCCTTTGAGTCTGTAGCTAAGCCTGTTATTGAGATAACATCCTTAACTGTTTCACTAGAATCATAGTTAGAAGCTTTAACTTCTATTGTGTAATCGCCTGATTTTGCATCAGATGGAATTACTACATAGATTCTTCGTTCTACTGCGTCTTTGTTGTTACAATCGTCTGTACAATTATCCTGAGGTGATAGGTCGCCGAAGTAAGCACTTCTTTGAACACCAAGCTCTGGGATAGTTACAGTAACGAAAGAGTCTTGAAGTTCATATGTTCCTGTGTTCTTTAAAACAACATCAAGAGCAATAACTTCGCCTGCAGCTGCTCTACTAGGAGCATCTACAAATAGAACTGAGTGTTCATATGACTCTCTTTGCATTTCTATTGGGTATGATTCTTCAACTTCGTCATTCTTGTCAGAAGCACGAACATAAAGAGTCAATCCTTCAGTGATACTATCCATGTCATTAACATTTGGTAATGTTATAGACATTCTTTTGACATAAGTACTTCCAGCAACTACATTAAATCTAGGTGTAGAGGTGCTTATCTCATTTTTGTATCCATCTATCCATACCTTAAGTTTTAAGTCTTGTACATCTGCATTTGCAGTGAACTCAACTACAACTGGTATAGTTTCTGAAGGCATACCTGCTAGAACAGTTGAAGAGCCAGAAAGCTCTACATCATTAACAGTAACCTGATTAACAGTAACTGGTAATGTACCTGCCATAGCATAGCTAATTGCAAAGATTGCAACCAGAATTGCTACCAACGAAATCATTAATTTATTGGTTTTCATTCTTTTTAGAGGTGTAAATTTAGTTATATATACGAGTAAAAAATGCTTTATAAACATATGTATTTTGTATTAACTATAAAGATACAACGAAAACGCAAAGTTTATATAATAAACCAAAGTAAACAGAATAGGTATAATACAGGTAAACTAAGGTAAACCCAAAGAAGCCAAAAATGCAAAAAAATAACACTAAAGAACGCCAAGAAGAAAACAAAAGTACAACCATAAAGGTTAGCGAGAGCACAAGGGTTAGATTAGAACATTTAAAAGAGCATAAAGAAGAAAGTGCTGATTCTTTAATCAACAAAGCCCTAAATATTCTTAATATCTGCATGAAGAGTCCGGGTTTAGCAGGAAAAATCCTTAGGGATATTGAAAAAACCAAGAAGAGAAAAGAACTTTTGGATAATCCAGATAAGATAATGCCAAGAAAAAATATAAATATAAAGAATAATTTTGAAGGCAATATTCAAAGGATTAAAAATAATATTGTAAACAGCTAAAAATCATAACATGCCACGACCAAAAGAGTTTAACTACGAAAGTTATCTTGATGAGTCTATGAAAACACTTGACACACTAGAAAGACTTGCTAAAGAAATGAATGCTCGCGGTAACGCAAAAGATATTGAAAAATTTGAAGAAGTAAGATATCAAACTCATTTTGAAATATACAAGGCTTTTTTAGAAGTTGCTGAAACCCTAGCTCAGGAAGCTAAAAAAGAACCGGAAGTATTAAAGAGAATAGCTATAGAAACTAAAAGCAGAATGTTTAGTGATTGTGCATCAGTTCAAGCAAATATACTCGTAGGATTATGCAACCTACCAGACTGGTATTTTGGAGAGCCAAAACTATAGTATCTACTAAGATTTCTGAAATTAAATATCTAAATTTATCTTGTCCTTAGTCCAAAGATAAATTTTTATTAAATCTACCAATAAATAATAAGTGTAATCCTAACTTTGTTGCTAAAGAAGTCAAGCTTAACTACTCTTAAAAAGTTGTATTAAATTACTAAGAATTATCTATTTTTTCAGAAAACCAAGTTCTTCTAATTTATCCATAAAATTAAAAACTATTTAATCTTAATAGAACTATGTTGGATTTTGATGCCATCTCAGAATTTGAAAAAGAGAGTGATAGAAAAACTGAGGAAATTAAAACAGAATATAAACAAGCAAGAATGCTTGGTCAAAATGAAAGATTAGCAGAATTATCACAGCAGTATTATGAGGTTCAATTCGGATTATACCAACATAATTTAAGAATTTTAAGAGAATTAGAAGCTTTTACAGAAAATAAATCACTAAAGCCAGATTTAAGAGAGCTTTGTAGGAAAGGTGTAATACTTAGAAGAAAATTAGATAAAGTTTATGCTGAACATTTAGAAATTCTTATGCAAATGGGTCCTGATGAACTTTCTTTTGATTCTGATGACCCTGAATAGAATATTGAAAAAATAAATTAACTTCTTTCTTATTTATGAGCAAACCAGAACTTAACTTTCTCATTCTTGTTATATCTCACGTATCCTAAACCCGGAAAATGAATTATCTGTTCATCCTTAAGTTTCTTTAAATCTAAATCACTATTACCTTTAACAACCGAAGCATCAGGCATTAGGACTTCTATATTTGCTTTTGCCTTTGTTTTTACTTCTTCAAAACTTGCTTGAATAGCTTGATCTTTAATAATTTCGCGATTAAAATTATCTAACACCTGGAATAGGTCTTTCTGAGAGATAACTTTATCAACAGGGCTTAAACCTCTTTGCTTAACCATTCTTTCAAATGCTTCGGGCTGATAACCTCTTCTTCTAAAATTTCTTAATAGAGGTAATCTTATATCATCCCAGCCAGAGAATTTACCCTGTTTTATTAAAACAGTTATTTTTGATTTAGAAATTGGCATATCTTCAAACTTATATCTTCCTAAGAAATAACTAATTGGTTTTTTTATACCAAGAGCTTGGAAAATCATTTCTTGTCTTTTTGCATTATCCTGATGTTCTTTGGCTCTTATTATATGGGTGCACTTTTGTTTAATATCATCATAGGTTACACACAAGTTCATCAAAGGCCAAACCCTATACTTGTCTCCTTGTCTTGGATGTTTTGTTAAGTTTATTCTTGCAAGTGGAAAATCAATTAGAGCAGGGTTTGCAAGTTTAGTATCTTTAGACTTAAATCTAAGAACTGCCTCACCTGGTTTAAAACCCTTGCTAGTTTTATCCAGCATTTTTTTCCATTTTTCTTGATTATCTTTTACCGAGTTATTTCTACAATTACAGATTTCTCTTGGCTTGGGTATGCTATCCTCATCCTCATCCTCTTCTTTCTTACAAATGCAAACAAAAGCTAAACCTTTTTTTATCAAGTCTTCAGCAAAATCATAATACTCCTGCATTTTATCTGACTGAATATGAAAAGAAGTTATGTTTCCAAAAATCCAATCTGCTTCTTTTGGAAAAGATTCATAGCATTCAGGAACTGTTTTTTCAGGATTTGTATCTTCTATTCTCAAATAAAGCTTGCCGCCATATTTTTTTACATAAAGACAAGAGGGCATTCCTGTAAGAATATGTCCAATATGAAAAGAACTAGCGCTTGATGATGGAGAAAATCTCATAATAACTCCAGTTTTAGGAACATCTTCTAGTTCCGGCATTTCATTTATATCTCTAACATCTCTATGACTTACCTTACTTGAAAGTTTTTCATACTCTGCTCGTTGTTCATCTAAACTCATCTTATTAACTTTCGCAACAGCTTCATTGACTTGAGGCATAATATCTTTTACCTGAGTTTTTTCAAGCCCTTCAGCAAAAAGTGGAGATAGTACAGAACCTGCTTGACACTTTCCATCATGTTCAACTGCATTTTTTAATGCATATGCAAGAATCTTTTCAGGTTTTATGTTTGGCTTTGACATTTTTTCACCCAGAAACACCATTTCTTCTCTCAAGCCTGTCAATCTTCTTTTCTATTAAATCAACTCGGTCCATAAGTCTTGAAAATCTATCAGACAAGTCATTTAATCTTGCTTCTACTTCTCTAAGCCTGCTTGAGGTTATATCTGACATAGTATCTGAATTTGATGAACTTAATGTTGAAGAATTAGTCGAACTGCTACTTGAATTATTGCTCGAGTTAGTAGAATTTCCAAAGAAATCAAAGAAACCTCCACCACTTGACTGGGTTGATTGAGTTGATTGAGCTGGCTGTGCTGAAGAATTACTTGAACCGGTTATTATATCTCCTGTATCAGGATCAATATTCGCTTTTTCACCCCTGCGTCTAGCTATTTCAACATCATCATGATTTCTCAAATCAAGCATACGTCTTTTCTTTTTAAAAATATTAAATGCCATCTTTTATGACTTAGCATAGTCTTTTGGGGTTTTAAATCTTACGAGTTCTTGAGTTTTTAAAACTCAAACTTTAAAAACTTTAAAATACTAGGTAAAATAGCATAGACGAAAAATAGACAAAAGAATAAAATAGGGAAACAAAAAAGAGGAAAATGGCAGAAAAAAAAATAACAGCTGAAGAACTAGAAGAGAAGAATAAGCAAGAAGAAAAAGAAAGAGAAATACGCACAAAAAATATTACTCAAATAAGCAAAATCATTGCCGCAATAAATCCTGATAGATACTCAGATAATCCAGGTAAGATAAAAGCACTTTTGAAACAAAATAAGTTCTGGGCAGCAGTTGATATTGCTAAACCTTCTCCACCAAAAGGCACAAGCATTAAACTATGGCCAAACTCTTCAAAAGGTTATCAGTATAAGTTAATTTACAACTCGCCCTATGAGACTCTTGAACCAATGTATTTCTGGATACTTGATTATCTAGATCCTAGCAAAACCGAGAAACTAGTTGATAATTTTCAATCTTCTCCTGGCTCAGGACATTTTTCTGAACTTATGGGTAAAGCCACAAGAATGCAAGAAGAGGGTATGAAGGTTATGCAAACCATTGGAGTTTTAATTAAAAGTATAATAAATATTATTTATGATTTAAGACAATTTGAAATCCGCCTAGAAGATTATGCTGCTGCAAAATCCAAGGATAAGGCAAGAGCAGAAGCAGGTAATCTTGCTCTTAAACAAACCTGGTTGGATAATGTTGATATAAAAAGAGGAAACACCAGCGTAAAGGCAATGGCTTTCTCTCAGGCAAGTTTTGCAACTCTTATTGATGCTTTTATGGTTGCACAATCATTAGAACAGATTACAAAAAAACCTGAAGAAGGAGGATTAGATTTAAATGAAAGAGTAAAAAATATTCTTAAACAAAGATATCTAGAGTTCTCAAAATGGAAAGAGTTAAGTGAACAAGAATTAAGAAAAAGATATAATATAGAACGTTCTTATCTCAAAAGTCAAGTAGACTCCCTAAAACTATATTCTAGATGGGCAAAACCCTATCTTAAATCAGCAGAAGAATTAAAGATGATAACTTCTCCAAGTGCTGCTCTTGTAAAAGCTTTTAATACAATTATACTTGAACTCACTCTTTTAAGAAAAACATCTTTTGATGTTGCTGGAGCGATTGTTGATAAGAGATTGCCAAGAGATTTTGAAAAATGGTTAAGTAGAGGAAAAATTAGAGAATATTTTGTTTGCACTTTCGTTGATTTAACTTTTAGAGGAATTCCACAGAGAGCTGAACAACACTATACTTTTGGTGGAAGAGCAGATGTTGTGTTTAAAGCCTATGCATTAAACAAGGAAGAAATTGATTTACTAAAATCCAAGTTAGAAGAATCAGATTTAAAAGAATCTATGAAACTTGTTGAAGGCGCAACAGATGAAGCACTAGGTGAGATTCAAGAGGATATAGATTATTATCTAAAGGGTGTAAAAAGAAAAGATGAGTCCCAAGAAGAAGAAAGCGAAAAAGAAGAAGATGTTAATCCTTTTTCAGCACTATTGGGCTTTGGAAAGTCTAGTAAAAAATCAAAAAGCAAGGCTGACAAAGATAGTAAGGATGAAAAAATCCCTATTCTAAAGCCAGATAATTATGCAGAAGAATTTGTAAGAGCTCTTGCAGAAAAAGATGCTTCAGAATTTACCTACAAAGTTTATGATATCTATAAGAAAAGTCATGGTATGCCTTCGCCAAAAGAACAAGTGTAATTAAATTAAATAAAAACCACCATGAAGAGAAAGACCCCGCTGTACTAATTCTCTAAAGTTCTTTATACTGGTCTCTGCAAATTCTAAAGGCAAGACATCACAATCAAACTCTAAACAGGTTATAAAATTTCCCTCCAAGTTTTGTTTTACTACACTAACTTTTACAGGCCTATTTCCATTTTGAGCACTTATGTCCCCCACCTGATAGGTTGGCCCATTAACTCTTTTTACACCAGGTGCATCCCTAATAGCAACATGTGCTAGTTCTAAATAATTTCCGGGTTTATTATCTGGACCACAAATTATATATCTGGATTTCATGTCTTATCGGAGATTTTATGGTTTTTAAGGATTTATATAATAGAAAATCTTATTAATATCTATAATCTAGCTAGATTAGAATAAAAGAAGTAAAAAGGAGAACATGCCAAAAAAGAAAAAAGAACATAAGCAAGAGCAAGTTATTATTGAAGAACATCTAAAAAAAATAAAAGTTCCAACACTAAAAAAGAAAAGAAATAAGTGGATTGATAATAAAGTAGAGGAGAAAAAGCCAATAAAAAAAGAGGATGAACCTTTGAAACAAGAAACCTCTAGTAATCTTGAGGTTAATACTATTAACAACGGCTTTCACGAAACACTTGAAGATGAAGGCAATTTTGTTGCACCAGTTATTCCTCCAACAAACGATTTAGGAACTAATGTTCTTGAAACCGGCAACAATCTTGAAGGAACAGCTAGTGAATTTGTTTCAACAACTACTAGTTCAAACTTGGCAACTACTGGAAAAAGTTTATATGGTAGTTCAAATGCATTGTATTCTGGTTCTGCAAGCTATGATACTGAAAATAAAACTTATGATACTAATGTTTCTTTAGGAAGAACAACCTTTATTCCAACTGAAACAAGAAGTGCGGTATTTAGTCCTTTTACTGGAAGTGGTGAAGATACTTGGAGTCATCGTATAAGATCTGATCCTGTTAATCGCGATGATTTTAGGACTTTTGAACGACAGCAAGAGCAAGTAAAACAAGAATCAGAAGAACAAAGCCAATTGCCTTTCCAGAAGAAAAAGCGTAAAACAGAGATTTTTTAAAGAACTGATTATATAATTAAATAAGAAAAAGAGGGGAAAAGAAGCTTAACGAATCAAATAAAAGTTACATTATCAAAAAAGTAAATCAAATTTAAATAAAATACAACCTAAAATAAAAAAAAATGGCAAGTGAATATTTTTACGGAGGCAAATCCTATACCAATGACCCTGTTTATAGCAATGTTTTTTCAGGTTATAATACTAGTGTAAGAACTCCTTTCTCACATCTTAGTAGTGCAACAGATCAAAGAACTGCTAATCAAATAAAAGATGTAAGTGAAAATCTTAATACTGGTATAAAAAATATAGAAGCAGGCTCAGTTGACCCTGGTGTTTTTGAATCAATACCAAAAGAACATTTCAAAGAGCTTAGACGTTTAACTAAACTAGCAGGTGCAGAAATGACATTCCATGCTCCGATGATAGACCCAACAGGAATAACTGACCATGGTTGGGATAAAACCGTACAAAAAGGAGCAGAAGAACAATTATGGGATTCGATTAAAAAAAGCCAAGAGTTAAACCCAAAAGGTACTGTTGTAACTTTCCATGCAACTTCAGTAGGTTTGCCGGCAGCAGAAGTAATGTTCAAAGAAGGTTTAGATAAAGAAAAAGCTAAAGAAGGAATTCTAGTATCTCAAGCAAAACCAAAATCTATGATTTTTATAAATCCTTCAGATGGAAAAATAAGCCAGATTAAAGAAGAAGATAGATACTTTGACAGCGCAGGTTCTAATAAAAAAGTTGAATTTAATCCAGATAAAGAACTTGAAAGATTAAATGAAGACCAGTGGATGCAAAAAGTAAACAATCTTACATTTTATGCTGAAAGAGGAACCCAAGCAGTTGATGTTGGATTGAAGAACCTACAAACCATAAAAGCAATCGAAGAAGGAAAGAAAATTATTGATAAAGAATATGGGAGTGAAGAAGAAAAGCAAGCAGAACTTTCTTCTGACAAAAAGAAAGCCGAAAGAGAATTAAATTATGGAAAGGTTTTTTTAAGAGATACCTATAGAAACTTCCGTGAATTATATGATGAAGCTTACAAATCCTTGGAGGTGCAAGACAAAGAAAAACTAAAATTGCTTCAAACATTTGCTTCAGAAATAAAACCTCTTGTTGCAAAGTATGATGACCTATCACCCAAGGAGTTAGAAAAATTCTCAGAAAAAATAGAACAAGGTGTTCAGATTTTAGGAAAAGTAAAACCAAAACTTTTTGTCCCAATAAAACAATTCGCTATTGATAAGGCTGCTGAAACAACAGCAAATCTTGCCTGGAGAGGTTATAAAGAATTTGAAGAAAAAGGTAAAGCAGCGCCAATTATAGCTTTAGAAAACCATCCTGCTCAAGCTTCGCTGCTTACAACAGGAGAAGATTTAAAAAAAGTTATAGAACAATCTAGAAAGAATTTTGTAGAAAAAGCTGTTAAAGAAGGCTTATCAGAAAGAGATGCAAAAAAAGAAGCAGAAAAACTTATTGGTGCTACTTGGGACGTTGGACATATTAATATGCTCAGAAGATATGGATTTGAAAAGCAAGATATCCTGAAGGAAACTGAGGCTGTAGCACCTTTTGTAAAAAAAGTTCATCTCTCTGATAATTTTGGCTTTGAGCATACTGAACTTCCAATGGGTATGGGTAATGTTCCTATGGGCGAAATAATAAACCGCTTGAAAAAAGGACAGGAGGGTTTTGATAATGTCAAACAGGTTATAGAAGCAGGAAATTGGTGGCAACATTTTTCTCCTGGTGGAAAAAATTCTCCTCCTATTGTTCCAACGCTGCAGGGTATGGGAACACCATTATATGGTTCTGGAGGACCCGCAGGAGGCTGGAATCAATTGTACGGTACTCCTGGAGGATATTTTGGAGGATACGGAACAATGCTACCCGAGAATAATTTCAATATCTATGGTGCAGGCTTTTCAAGCCTGCCAACTGAACTTGGAGGCCAAATAGCAAGCAAAGACTCAAGAATGTCAGGAACACCTATGGCTTAAAGATAAATGAACATAAATAATATAAGATTAAAAATAAAAAAACTAGCAAGAGATTTTAATTTAAACTATAACCCAAAATGGTTTGATTATATAATATTATCTCGAAAAGAAAATGAAATAATAAAGTTTATTCTTGGCTGTCCTGCACCCGGATATAATGCATTTGGAATATATCAATATCAAAGAAAAAAGAATATAAACTTATTTATAGGGTCTGATGAATTTAAAATTTTATCAAAAAACTATGGTGGTCAAGTTATTCGTAAGAGCGGTTTGCAAATGATTAATAAATATGCTTTATTAATAAAAGATAAAGAACTTAAAGATTCTTTAAAAAAATCAATACAAAAAATAAAGATTAAATTTAAAAAATTAGAAGAAATTGGCATTTCTTATATTGCAGCAATAACAAAAACTAATTCTGCTAAGGAAAAAAAAGAAATTATAAAAATTGTCCTTAGACATGAATGGATTCATACATTATTATTCAAAAACAGCATAGAATTTAAAGATAAAAGATATAATGAAGGTTTAGTTACTTATCTGGAAGGTTTTTTAGACAATGACCTTGATAAATTTATTAAGATAGAATCTTCTATTAAAGATCAATTTTTAAAAGAGTATTATACCTATGCTTTGAAATTTATGGTTTTATTGAAAAGGCCAAAAACACCTACCAAAAGAAAAGAAGCAATATGTAATCTATTATTAATAAAGAAACCTTTAAAACCCTAAAAAACATATAATAATAACAAAAAGAGGAAAATGGCAAAAAAAAGTAATTCTAAAAACAAGCCGAGTATTGGAAATTTTCCAACACTTAAAATTGTAAATGAGGTAGATATAGCAACAGATTTTGCAAGAAAAGTTTATGAAAAATTTGATAAATTAATTAAGTCAGTTGTCTTATTTGGTTCAACAGTAAAAAAAGAAACAACCTCTGGCTCTGATATTGATATTATTATCATAGTTGACGATGCTTCAGTTCAATTTGATACTGAACTTGTGGGCTGGTATAGAGAAGAACTTGGAAAAATCATTGCAGCAAATCCTTACAAAAGAGAATTACATATTAATACAATAAAATTAACCACCTGGTGGGACGAGATGCTTAGAGGAGATCCTGTTGTAACAAATATAATAAGATATGGGGAGGAGATACTTGATTTCGGAGGATTTTTTAGACCACTAAGAATACTTTTACAACAGGGAAGAATAAGACCTACTCCGGAAGCTATTTACACTTGCCTGCAGAGAGCCCCTTTGCATCTTGTAGAAAGTAAAAGAGCCGAATTAGCGAGTATAGAAGGAATCTATTGGGCAATGGTTGATTCAAGCCATGCTGTTTTAATTGCAGCAAAAATACCTTCCCCAAGTCCAGAACATATTCCAATATTACTAAAAGAAAATTTTGCAGATAAAGGTTTGTTGGATATTAAATATATTAATTGGTACAGAGAAGTATACGCCCTACACAAAGGGATTGAGCACGGAGATGTAAAAGATGTAAGAGGCCAGAATATTGATGACTGGCATGACAGGGCTCAAAGATATATTGGTGTAATGGCTGAGCTGATAAATAAGATTATAAAATAATTCTTCTAGCTAAGTAAAGCGATTAAGCAAAATACAAATCTGCTAGGGCAAACAAGATCAAATAACAATTATCAAACCAAATGCGAGATACATTATCAAAACATAACTCTGGTTAATAATTGTTAACCTAATTTAATGACAAGTTAATTGTTGGTTCTTGGTTTAATCTTCAAATGCGGGTTTAATCGCTGGCGTTGTAAAGTAAAGATTCATTAATAATCTAACTAAAGAAGCTAATAAAACTAGCTAAACAAAAATCAAACCAAATGCGAGATACATTATCAAAAAATTTATTATCAAAAAAAGTAAAATCAAAAAATCTAATTAAGTCTGTATTCCTTTCTTGGCAAGTTCTGCTTTTTTATCTTCCCATTCAGGATCTTTATCATGCTTGGATTCTTTCTTCTCAGACTTGTGTAATACCTGAGCTATAACTAAATACTGACTCTTAAGGTTTTTATCCCAGATATCTACTTTCTTATCATTAGGTATACTTTTATCTTTCATTTGATCTTCTATATATTTATAGTGGTCTTCCAAGTAAGTTATCATTCTGCTTCTATCCTGCTTTCCATTTTTATCGTTGAAGTAACTATCCATAGATTTGCCCATAGCATTCATCAAATAATTTGCCAATGCGCCCCTTACATTTTCTAGAACTTGAGGACTATTAGCTAAGAATAATTGCTGTTCTTGAGGTATTTTCTTCATAAGTTCAGTTAATTCTTCTTTGAATACTTCTTCAGCAGGTCTTCTATTCTGTCTTGCTTCTCCAATCATTTTTAATTTAGAAACAATATTAACAAGTCTATCATGGTCTTTATTTCCTATTTTGTAAGGAGCAATATTCTGTACTACAGCATACATTTGTTTATCGTCTAATTTGTCTAAAAGTTGTCTTCTATGATTTTCGACAAATTTAGCCATATTATACTCGCCATAATTAACAAGTAAATTTGCCTGTTCAAGTGCAATATGTGGATCTCTTAAAGCATGTGCATTCTGACCTGGATCTCCAGGCATGTATTTTACAGCAATTTTAGCAATATCATTTATAGTGCTTACATCATTTCCATTTTCTCTTAACTTAGCATAATACTCTTGAAGATCAAATAAATCTCCAGCTCTTTTAACGAATTCTTCTCTATCATAACTAGAATCAGGATTTATTCCAAAAGGCTTTCCTGTTGATTTCTTAACTAGTTCGTCTGCTTCCTGTTTTGTAAGCATATCTTCAAGTGCCATTTTTATTCATTGTCTCCTTCCCTTGCAGGATATTCAAAAGCCCAAGCAGGGACATCTGAAATATTTCTATTTTCCATATAAGAAGTTAATGAATCCAATGCGAATGGTGCTTCACTACCAGCCATTTTTTCTGAAAATGGTTGAGGTCTTCTAAGAGGCCTTCCTCTGAAATTAATTCCATCTGTAGTTACGAGATTTTTAGCTTCTCCACGAACTGCATTACCAAAATTATAAAGAATCATTAATCTTTTATTAGAGCGATAATGTGTTGGTATATCTGTTCCAACATAACCCCTTAGATAAGCTTCTAGTTCTTGAGCATTAGAAAGTAAATGTCTAGGGATAAATCTATCCATATCGTCTTTGATATAGACTGTTCTTTCATTTTTTGGTGCATCTTTATTTGCCATTTTTTTGTTGTTTTTCTTACTTTTTAGAGCATTTTTGACTATTTAAACCTTTCTTATAGTGTAACTGAAGGGGGGTAACAAAAGAAAGGTTTATAACCCCTATTTTATTGAATAAACTACGTTAAGCATCACAATAATAATTAAAAACGATTAAAGCAAAAAATAACAATAATATGATAAGCAAATTCAGGAGAACCATGGGAATGATTACATTTGGAGTTCTTGCTGCAACGCTTGGGCTTGTTCTAAGAGTTAATCAAATATCCCCTGGCCTAAGGGCTTATGCAAAAGCTGAACTTCCTAAAATTATGACTGAGAAGGAAAGAGAACTCGGAATAAAATTTGATTCTACTCCAAGCATTGATGCTTCAATGCCTGCTTTAGTTGAATTTCACGGAAGCTTTGAAGACTATGCAACTTATACGCCCAAAAGAGAAACAATATATCTTAATCATAAATTTAATAACTATCCTGCAAGAAATTTTTTAGATTTTATGTTAGGAAGATATAATCTAAGTAATAATACTAATAGCATAAACGTAGAATCTAATCTTAAGCATGAATTAGCGCATCATTATGTAAATCAAATAACAGAAAAATTTGATTTTTCAGAAATGCCTCAAGAAATAGAAAAATATCGAGAAACTTTTAAAAAATATCATGAGCTAAAAGAGGCTTATATTAACGAGCCGACTATTGATAATCAAGTAAAGCTTCAAAATTTTTCGCAAGCACATTTATCTGAGATAAGCAGTTTTTTTGCATTCAAATCTATTGATGAGGGAACAGCTGAATATTTCAGAAAAGCAACTAATGATAATAGTGATATGCAAATAAACTGGTCAAGAAATCCTGCAGAGATAGGTATGATGGAAGAAAATATTTTAGTTTATCTTGGAGGTTATAAGCTTGTTAAACCACTCATAGCAAAATATGGGGGCAGAGCAATACAAGCTTTTGTAAGAAATCCTCCAGTAGTTTCAAGCCTTTCTGACTTGCCAGCATATACAAATGCTATCGAAAGAATTTTACAAGAGGAGACTAGAAAATGACAACTGAAACTCCTATAAAACCCAAAGAAAAAAATTCAGCAATAAGAGATTATGCCAGATGTGTTTGGGCTAATAAAGCAACTCTTGCAGGTTATCTTGGTTTAGGAGCAAGCATAGATTTATTGGTGTTTGGTAATAATCATGATTCTATAAACTTTGTACTTAGTTCTATTATTCTTGGACAAATTTCAGGGGGACTACTTGGGGCTACTGCATTTGGTTTACAAACATTTGATACCTATAGAGAAACTAGAAATTATATTTCTAAATTTGGAAAGATAAAGGAAGAATATCAAAATCTCAAGCATAAAGTATATTGCACAAGAGTAGGCATAAGACTCGCAGCTAGAGAAGCAGGACTTGAATCTTCTTTGGAACAAGGAGGGCAAGAATAACATGACTCTAAAAGAAAAAATTTTAGAACTTGAAGCCACATTAATAGGTAATAGAGTTACTGTTTTGGGCACAACTCTTATAACTAGTGGTTTAGCATCACTTTGTATTAAGGCACCATCACACCCTAGTTTTATAAACATAATTCCCGAATTTATTATAGGCAGTGTAGGTGCTAGTTTTGTAGGTTATACTCAATTTGGTGGAAAAATGATAAGTATTTATAAGAGAACAACAAAACACTTAAAAAGATTTAATAAATTTGATGAAAGATTTTTTACTACTATTGTTGGCAATGATAGTTCTTGTAAATTTACAGGTTACTGTCAACTTCAAGCAATGTATCTTGCAGCAAGAGATTCTGGAAATCCAGAAAACGTCAGAGAATTTGCTCAATTAAAAAAACAATACACAAGAAATATTGTTCCTAACTTTTAAAATAAAAATAACAAGATAATATGACTCTAAAACTAATCCAAAGAGCAAGACGAGCAATTCTAGCAACAACCGCAGTTGCTGCTGCAGGATTTATTTTTCTTTTTGCAGATTATAGCATGCAAGAGTTTCTTGCACTTAGAAATAAACATATTAACAAAGTTAGAAATGAACCAATAATAAAGGATTATCAGGAACTAACTAATCTTGTTGAACAAGTTAAAACCGACTTAGGTTTAAACGTTCCAATAAAAGCAGGTTTTTATCCAACTCTTACGAATGCACTTGGCGATACCTATGGACAAGGTAAATCTTTTTGTTATAGGCTTGATGATAACAGCTATGGAATTATTTTAGGCGGTTTTGGCAGAACAAGATGGGGAGTAGAACACGAAGTTTTTCACATAAAAGAGATGACTCAAGGAAAATTAAGCAACAGAAAGCTAAGCCAATATCTTGGAGAAATTCGCGCTCAAGACTATTGTTTGAGAAACTATAAAAATGGAAAATTAGTTAATACAAATTTAAACACTGACATAAAATAAAAATATGAAACCAATATATTTTAAAGCACTCGGTTTTGCATCAGCAATACCTGATAATTATTTTTTTCATGACTGCGGTTATGTAAAAAGTTTAATTGACCAGACAAGAAAATTACTATCTGAAATAGGCCAACCAAGTGATAATGATTTTTTGATGAGATGTAACATAAGTCCAAGTAGGTTATCATTAGGTAATGGAGGTTTTCATCTACATACATTAAACTTTCCTACAACCGGTTCAAGAACATCTTGGATTTATTATAATCCCTTAGCGAATTTATCCTTGGATATCCATAACAGAGCTCATGAAGAAACACACGCAGCTTGTAGGTTGGGTTTAAAAGAACAACTTATTGAAAAAATAGCTCAAGAAGATATAGCAAGAAAACAAGTACTAAGAGGTTTAGCTGAAGAAGATTTTTGTGACCAAGCAGGCTTATGGGTTATAAAAACAAAACAAATAGAACCAAATCCAGGTATATTTATTTCTTATAATGATAGAATACAACTTGCGGTTGATAGACAAGTTCGATATCAAGAAGCGCAAAAAAATCGAGGAGCAATAAGTTAATATGGTAAAAATAAACTTAAAACAAATAAATCTAAGAACTGTCGCAAGAAATTTAAGACAACATGTTACTGATTCTACATCAATGTTAGTAGAATCTACTCCGGTTTTTGCTGCTTTTGAAGTTGGAGTAGCTGGAATGACAAATACTGTTTCACTAAATACGAGAGTTGCTGCCGCAGGCTTAGCTTATTTAATTTTGGGATATGTTTATGGAAAAGGCAGAGATTTATGGAGAGGACATTTTGGAATAACTCAAGAGAGTGAAGAAAAAATTCAAAAGAAAAATGACAGACTTTATACTGCAGCATTTAATGCAATTCTATCTCCAATCATATACGGTTTAACTGGAGCTGAAGGGCTTCAAATATTAACAGGAACTGGTATTTGTGTTGGACTTGGCTTAGTAAATGGTTGGCCAATGGGTTATGTTATGGATGCTTACAGAGATTTAACAGGTTTTGAAGAATGTAAAAGAACTTCTTATCCTAAGATAATAAAAAGACAGAGTCCAGCAGTAAAACTTGGACTTGCTGCAATGTTAGCAGCAGGTTCTCTAGCACTTACAGATGGAATCTATAAATTAAATGGTTATCTACGTCCAGAAAAAGACTTTCAGCACATAGAACAAAAAGTAAACATTGCCGAGAATCCTAGATAAAAACATAAAGCATAAAAACATGGCAAAAATAACTCTTGATTCATTTGAACTTGAATTTGAAGCTCCTGAAGACAGCAGTTATGCTTTTGGTGGTGAAGTAAGATGCGTAGAATTTGCTGCACTAAACTATTATTTAAGAGAATTAGCAAGATGGCCAGATAAACGCAGACTTCTAGTACCTCATCTAATAAATCAGCTAGATTCTATTAGGAAATTAGATTTACGAAAAGGAATTTATATTGCTCTAAAGGAACATGATATTCTTGGTAATCCAATAGTAAGGGCTGAAGCCTATATTAGAAGAGGTCTTCCAGAACCAATAAGAACTTTTGCTAAAGGTCATGAAGAAGGACATATACTAGATGAGTTTAAAAGAAATGATCTTCTGGAAGAATTAGAAAGAGAATTTTTTGGAAGTAATTTTGGAAGTATTACTTACCCAACCAATGAACATCGTGCAAATGCCTATGGAATATTAGCAGTATTTAAAAAATTTGGATTCTTAGAAGTAAACTATTTAAGAGGCATGGAACTATCCACAAATCCTGAAGAAACTAGATTTATCCAAGCTCTAATTGAGAAAGGTAATATCGAGATAAAATAAACTAAAAAATAAAACATAAAAACATGACAAAAATAAACCTTGAAACGCTTGGACTTGAGTTTGAAGCTCCAAAAGGATGCAGTTATACTGATGGTGGAGAAGTTAGTTCTGTAGAAGCAGCTATAGTAGATTGGCATATAAAGGATTTTTTAAAAAGATTACGTTTTAATCCAAAGTTAGATAATAATCTTATGGTTCTTGTTGATGAAATGGAAAAAAAGGCAGGACCTCCTGGTTTTTATGGGATATGTCTTAGTCATAGAACACCTAATGATGATGGAAGTATTTCAATAAATACCACTACTTATGTTCTAAAAGGCTTGCCAGAACCTTATGCAACTTCTGCCAAGGCACATGAGCAAATTCATGTTCTAGCTCATCAGGGCAGAGATGATTTAATTAAACCAATAATAAAAGAGAATCCTTATTGCCAAGAAGTTGAATATCACTCATTAACAGAGGAAGAGAAAGCCGAGATAGCCGGATGTTTAATAGTTTTTAGAAAGTATGGCTTAAAAGGAACAAGAAAATTAGTAAAACAAATAAAAACTTTAAGTGCCAATCATCTAACTATAAGAAGAACATGGTATGATTATCTCATCGAGGGACTTCTTAGAGCTAATAAATCTATTGCTGCTGAAATGCATACAAAAAAATCAGGTTGAAATTCTACGAAGTTCTTCTGGAAATTCGAATGGTACAAAATCATCTCCAAATCTTCTTGGACAACAATTACCTGTACATCGAGTATGAGAAGAACCATCATTTCCTTTAAAATCCCTATGCAGAATCTCCAGAGTCTCTCTAAAACCTATAAGTCTTCTGGACCCTCTTCTTTCATAAGTAAGATTATAATCAACCATAGATAAACTTAGAACTTCAACTTTATAAAGATTATTATTTCTTATTAAAACTTTTTAATTATTGCTGCTGAAATGGGTCAAAGCCAAGCTCAAACTCAGGAAACTCCTCACTAGTAGGCTTTGATTTTTCTTCCTGCTTCTTGACTTCTTTCTTTTCCTTTTCAACTTCTTGCTTTTTTTCTTCTATATCCTTAGCTATCTCGCTCGTATCATCAATAGGAAGTATTTTTGCTTTTTTGTTTTCTTTTGATTCTTTTGCCTTGTTTGTCATACTATCACCCGAACTTTGGGATTTAAAACCTTTGTGATTGGGGTTATTTTCTAATTCTTGCACAAATTTACTTATCTCGCTAGCCATATCTGCATTAACACTAATGCTATCTATGCCGTATTTAACTAGCTCAGCAACCATTTCTTTTTTTGAGCCAGCTTGTCCACAAATACTTGATTCAACATGATACTCTTTGCATATATCTATTACCCTCTTTAATTGCGAAAGAACAGCGGGATGCAACTCATCATAAAGATACTGACACTCGCTATTGCCTCTGTCAACAGCTAAGGTATACTGAGTCAAGTCATTAGTTCCAAAACTTATGAACTTAACATATTTGCATATACTTCTTATTATCTGAACAGCGGCAGGAGTTTCTATCATTGCTCCCAAAATTATATTTTTTCTTTCGTATTTATCGTGAAATAGTTTGAAAGACTCGGCTATCTCTGATTCAGAAATTATTTGAGGAAACATTATTCCAAACTTCTTGTCAGGAAAATGTTCAGCTACTCTTTTTATTGCCTCTAATTCTGCCTCGAGTATTGCAGGATTTTTTAAACTAAATCTTATGCCATGAAAACCAAGCATTGGATTTAACTCTATTTCCTTAGGAGCTCCTTGCAAGTTTCTATATTCATCGCTTCTTATATCACTAGTTCTTATCCATAATTCTTTAAAATGCTCCGCAATCTTTTTGATTCCATGTTCTAATAATCTAGTATACTCAGCAATATTATTTTCTTTAACATACATAAGAGGATGCTTTCCTGATTCAGCAATCATATCCTCAAGTCTTACTAATCCAACTGCCTCGGCTTGAGTTTTTGCAGCTCTTTCAGCAAAATCCGGCAAGTCAACCATAACTTTTATTATTGTTTTAGTTTTTACAATAGGAAGAATTTCTTTTGAATTTTGTTGTTTTGTAGTGCTTACCTTGCCTTCATAGACTCGGCCATTGGTTCCATCAACAGTTATTATCTGTCCATCTTTCAAACTTGTGGTCGCTTTTTCAGTGCCAACAATGCAAGGTATACCCATCTCTCTAGAAACTATTGCAGCATGACTTGTTGCTCCGCCTTCATCTGTAACAACAGCGATGCTCTTTTGCATGCTTATAACCATATCAGGATTAGTCATCTTAGTTACTAGGACATCGCCTTTCTTAACCTTTGAAAGGTCTTTCATGTCTTTTATTATTCTAACAACTCCAGAGGCTATGCCTGATGAAGCAGCAAGTCCTGTAAGTAATATTTTTCCTGTTAATTTTCCTTCAGTTTTTTGTTTTTCTTGATGAGCTCTAGCTTTTTCAAGAGTTGTTATTGGCCTTGACTGAACAATAAAAATTTTATTATTTTCAATTGCAAACTCTATATCCTGGGCTTTTTTATAATGTTTTTCTATTTTTTGTCCGTAATTAGCTAGACTAGAAATTTCCATTGCGCTAAGAACTTGAGCACTACTTTCCTCGGGTTTTAATTTAACTTCAATTCCATTTCCATTATCTTCTTTTACTAGCATAATTTTTTTATTAGCTATTTGCTTATCCACTAGCTCGAGTTCAGGATTAATAACATAGTGGTCGGGTAATATTTTTCCTGAAACTATACCCTCTCCAAGCCCAAAAACAGCTTCAATAATTATTTCGTCAGCAGCGGTTGAAGGATTTTTAGTAAACATAACTCCGGACTTAGCAGAATTAATCATTCTTTGTATAACAACCGAGAGTAAAGCATTAGCCTTATCAAAACCCTGTTTATGTCTATAATAAATTGCTCGAGCTGTATAAAGCGATGCAAAACATTTTTTTACTGCTAAAATTAATTCTTTTTTTCCTCTTACATTAGTAAATGTTTCCTGTTGTCCTGCAAAGCTGGCAGCAGCCAAATCTTCAGTTGTGGCTGAACTTCTTACAGCAACAAAAACTCCTAGTTTTTCTGGAGTTTTTGTTTTATTTATCTTATTTTTATTGTTTTTATTTTCTTCCTGTTCAATAATCTCTTTTTCATTTCTAGATTCATTACTTAGTAACTCATAACTCTCAAGAATTTCTTGCTCCATATCTTCTGGAATTTCAGAACCGGTAATCAATTCTCTAATAGCTTTTGCATTATTCTCTAATTCAGTAGTATTGAAAACATTTGTCTTTCCAATAATCTGTTTTATTTTATCCTTTATTCCAGCTTTTATTAAAAATGAATCAAAAGCTTGTGCAGTTATGCAAAATGCAGGAGGTACAGGAAAGCCCGCATTATACATTTCAGCAAGATTAGCTCCTTTTCCTCCGACGATGGGAGTATCATTCTTTGAGAGCTCAGAAAGCCACTTGATATACTTTTCACTAGCTATTTCTACCCTCTTTTTTTCTACCATGTTTGTATTAAGAAATCATATTTTTTAAACTTAATGTAACTCTAAAGCAAACCTAAAACTAACATTTTTTAATAAGTTTTATGTCCATAAACTTAAACCACATCATTTATGATGTGGATATATTTAGCGGTTTAAGTTTTGGATCATCCCGAAAAACGAGCGCTTTCAAACCACACACTTTAGTGTGTGGTGCGCATCGTTTTTCTGATCTTAATTTGATGTTTGGTTAATTGCTTAACTCGATTTAATTGCAAATGCTTAAACCTGCTCTAAAACTTCAAATCAAAAATGAATTTACATTACTAAGACTAATTTTTTATAAGTATTAAGGTTTACTTAACAATTTAATCTAAACAGATAAATTTATATTTATGATAAAACTAGTAAATCTATGATAAGTGCATCTCCCAGATTAACTTATGAAATCTATAGCCAAATCGATAAAAAATATGTTGCTACAATGACAAGAACCGCTAGTGATAATAATCTTGAAAGACTTGAGCTTAAATTAGACGACACAATCCTTCTTTTTAGAGGCCATATTGAGCGAAATAATTATAGAACTTTAGTTACATGCAAAGTTACTACAATTGAAAAAATCAGAGATAGAAAATTTAAGGTTCATGTTATTCCTGTTGGCACGAGTACCGCGCCCCTAAATGAAGGTTTTACTCTAGATAGAGAAGGTTATGATGGTTGGCTGAAATTACCCTTACAAGAATAGCTAAATGCCAGGTAAACTTTAATTCTTAACTTTAAAATCTCGGTACAAATCTGCACAAGTTCGATTTGTCTGATAAATGCTTAATAATTTATATCCTGATTCTTCCGGTTGAGTAAAGCAAGTTGAACAAGAAAAAAAGATTAAACCAGCATTGAATTAGGATAAGAATTATCAAGAATATCAAGATGGGATAGTTTACTTCACTGAAAGAATATCTTTAAAAACCCAAAAATCCTAAGAAAATTACCTTAGGGAAAGAGTTCTGTTAACATTAGTAAGAATAAAAATATAATAATATAATAAATAACAAAATGACATCAATATTAAGAAACTGGAGAGCAATGAGCTTAGCTGCCCTAGTGGGCGGTATGACTGCAGGAATTTTAGGATTAAATACAATTAATTCACTTTTTGACGAACTTATACAAGTAGATTCTAATCTTCGTTCAAAACTAATAACTGAAAGAGAAGCAAAAGCGACAAATGAAAATATTTCTAAAGAATATACTTCTAGACTTATTAAAATAGATTATACGTTGGGTGGTTTTTTACTTTTTGGAGTTTATGCTTATAGAAAACGAGCATCACAACCAAAACCCCCACAAGAAGATGCAAGAAATCCAGATTATTAACATTTAAAATAAATAATAAATAAACACGAGAAATAAAGAAAAATATGGCAATAAAATATCAACAAAAATATAAATCAAGAAAGCAATCAGGAAGGATATTGAGAGATGGATTAAACACTCCTGATTCTAGCTTAGCAGGCCAATATTTTCCTCAGGATTTGGAAACTCTTGGATATGAACTCGAACAAACAGCAAGAGCTAATCCTAATGAACCTCGAATGTGCGGTAGTTGTAGAAAAGATATAAGCAGATGGGTACTTGGAGCAATAAAATGACATCATTTTTAAGAAATTATAAAGCAATGAATCTTGCAGCCATTATTGGAGCGTATGCCGCATTTGGTGCTTTTGTTAATGTTGCAATAAATGGTGCTCAAGAACAAGTTAGTATACAACAAGACTTAAAATCTAAAGTAATTAACGAAGAGGATGCAAAATTTAGACGAGAGGCTCTTGAAAAAGAACAATCCGACAGATTTTCTCTTGCAGGCTTTGGACTTCTAGGTTTTATTATAATTGAGGAAGGTACTAGAAAGAAAATACCCTATCAACTAGAACAGGAAGAACAAGAAGCTAAAAATAGAAATTATGATGACCCTTTTTCTTTTTAAAACTAAAAAATAAAATAATAAAAATCATAAAAATTATATTAGATATAAAAAACAATGCCAGAATTTGAATTATTACCTGAGAGAACAGAAAGGTGGAGTACTTGGGGCTTTGATAGTTTTGTTGGATATTATCAAAATATAGCTAATGGTTCAAAATATTTTTGTTCTGCAGATTTAAAAACAGGCGGGGGCGTATGTTTTTCTCAAAGTATAAGGTATCTTGAAGATTTAGCAGGACTAATGATACTAGATATTAGAGAGGGTAAAAGAATACTACTTACTAAATCTCCCGGTATTAAACCCATTGTTATGAGAAATAAAAGTAAGATGTTAAGAGATGCTTTTACACAGATAGATAAATTTATGAAAGAACAAGGTAAGATTGTATACTCTCTGCCCAGAGGTAAGGTAGATACAGAAAGCGATAAACTTGAACCTGAAGGTGGAGATGTAGAATATTTAAGATTTAGTAATGATTTATTAATAAAACTTCATCAAAGTTATTTATTACAATTAGGGACTTTAGATTTACCAGACCCTTTTAACTATCAACCTAAATAAGCAAAAATCTTTCCCTCTTTAATCTTATTAATCGTTTATTTCTTATTTCTTATTTTTTAACTTCTTCAAAAATAGTTTTTGTTTTGCAAGGAAGCTTTGGACTTACACTCTTGCACAAACCTCTCAAAAATTCTAATTGCTTTATATCATTAAATGCTATGATAAATATTGGCTCTCCCATTTTTATGTAAGCAGAACGTCCTACGCTAGTTCCAAATGAGTGAGACATTCCTGACTGAATACGCTCTCCTTTTGAACCTCCAGAGAAAGTCTTGTTATCTCTGATTATTTGGTGAGGATAGGGTTTACAAGCTAAATAATAATCTCCCATTAATTTTTTTTGAATCTGATTGTTTAAGAACTGTCTTGCAGCTTCTAAAGCCATATCTCTTATTTGAATATGAATTGTAGTTATAATACTCATATTATACTTAAATTCTCCGCGCTCGTATTTTGGAACATCGCCCATATTAAACTTAGTAACTTTTTGCAAAGGAACTACCTTAATATAATTCAAATGCTTAACAGCTTTAGACCTTCGAGTATATGCTGTTCTATGTTTCTTTGAATATGCTAAAGCTTTACGTATAACCATTTTTTATTATTTATTTTTATTTAAATTCAACGTCCTGATTTAATGATTGTCCGGGTAATCCTCTTTCAAAAATCGCTCTTACAAGTCCTTTGTTTCCATGTGAACCTGAAACTTTTCCATGTAGAACTTTTCCTGCTTCACTCTTCCATGAAACTTCTTTTCCAACCATTTTAGCTGCTTCTTCTTTAGTCTTACAACCCAAATCAAGAATGAAGTGTCTAGGTTGGGGGTGTTTTATACTTCTTCGAAATTGAATAACTTTTCCTTTTGTCATATTGTTTTTACAGAGTAAAAATAATATTTACTCTAAATATCCTTGCAAAAAGAGGTTTAAAAAGCTTATCTTTGGATATTCTTT